>LFCJ01003449.1_pt1 | contig 11603 bp, 13 predicted proteins | sample 643141 | NCBI WGS metagenome assembly LFCJ01 (sample SAMN03766243, study PRJNA286221) | soda lake metagenome | biome: soda lake; feature: Kulunda steppe; material: water; isolation source: sample B1-Br-g2 brine of Lake Bitter-1 | place: Russia: Kulunda steppe | collected 2010-07 | reverse complement strand
TGAAGGGTGAGCGCTTCGCCGTCGCCACTCTGAGCGAGGAGATGCCCGGACTCGAGTGGGGTGGTTCGGCCGTCCTCATCCCGCTCGTCCTCACCACCCTCGAGAGACAGCCGTGCCTCTGCGCGCCCGTAATCAAACCGGGGCTCGAAGACGACCTCGAGTTCGAGTTCACCCTCGAGACCGTCGACGATTCGGTAGATTGCCTGTTGAAATCCGTCGTCGGGTGGCTCTCCGTTTCGAACTGGCATAAAATCGGTCACCGTTGCGACGCCGCTTTCGGTTTCAAACCGCGTCTCGAGGACGTTCGTGCGCTCGACGTATCGGTGGCTCGCGTCGGTGTCGCCCTCGGCTGCGGTAGGGTGGATGGCAAACCGGCCGCCGGTTTCGGCATCAAGGATCGCCGCGAAGACGGCAGGGGATTCAACGTGTGGGAAGCAACACCAGTCGATTGAGCCGTATTTGCTCACGAGCGCACAACGGTCGTCGTTACCGATGAGGCCATAGGCATCGATTGGGGGGTAGTCGGGGTCCATTAGTGGCAGATTGTCTACGGGTCGAAGCCGCGCGTTCAAACTGGAGGGGTTTCTTCCACCCCGGTTGGCAAAAACGTGGCCCCCGTCGAACCCGATTTGGAGCCGTGGTGAGGCCGACGGGGTCGATGGCGACGGCTGCACCCACCCCAACGGAGTGAACTGGTTGACACGGTAGTCGTCGATGAGACGCTTTGTTTGGATTCGGATGCCGGTGGCCGAAGATGACGGAGAGCTCGAGTCGCGGCCTCCCGACAGTTGATCTATGCTGGTACTACGTTTATCCGCCACTAGGAAATACGTCCTCTCGATGGTATCCACCGAAGATACGGCACCGACGTTCACCGCAACCGTCGGTACGCGCGATCACGAATCGTTCGATTTCGACGACCACCTCGGCGACGGACCGGTTGTCCTCGCGTTCTTCCCTGGCGCGTTCACGCCACCCTGTGAGAACGAAATGGTTGCGCTTCAAGAGCGCCTGGATGAGTTCGAGGCGACCGGCGCAACACTGCTTGGCATCAGTGCTGACTCGCCGTTTGCCCAGGGTGCGTTTCGAGACGCCCACGACATCGAGTTCGACCTGATAAGCGATATGCCTGGCGAGGCAATCGAGGCCTACGGACTTGACCTCGAGGTGCCTGAGCTTGGACTGTACGATGTCGCCAACCGAGCTGTCTTCGTCATAGATGACGAGGGCGTCATCACCTACAGTTGGGTCGCCGACGACCCGACAAACGAGCCAGAGTATGAGGCCGTTCTCGAGGCCGCCAACGCTGCGTGATCGTTTACCTGTGGCAAGGAGAGAGGAAATTTTTGATTGGAGATGGGCATCGACCAGTTTAACCTGTTGGTTGGTGCTGTGTCATCGTGTCGCCGCGTCGTCCCGTACCCCATTGCATGACAGGACCCGCCCTGCCCTGACTTGGCATGGGTATTAACACCTGCTCCGTGGTGGCTCACGGATGAGACCCCAATGACTGAACTCGGCTACCACGCCTCCCACGAACAGTTCGCCCCGAGTACGCTCCTCGAGTGTGTCACACACGCCGAGGAGGTCGGCTTCGACCACGTCTTGGCCTCCGACCACTCCCATCCGTGGAGTGAGCGCCAGGGCGAGTCGGGACACGTCTGGTCGTGGCTGGGGGCGGCGATGGAGGCGACCGACCTGACTTTCGGCACCGTCAACGCCCCCGGCTACCGCTATCATCCGGCGATCATCGCCCAATCGGCGGGGACCCTCCGTGAGATGTATCCCGAGCGCTTCTGGTTTGCCGTCGGCAGCGGCCAACTGCTCAACGAGGGGATTACCGGCACGGACTGGCCGATCAAAGCCGACCGCAACGCCCGACTCGAGGAGTCGGCCTCGATCATGCGCCGGCTGTGGGACGGCGAAGAAGTTACCCACCACGGCCAGGTCGATATCGAACGGGCGACCCTCTACTCGCGCCCGGCGACACCGCCGCCGCTTTTCGGGGCTGCCCTCTCGGCTGAAACCGCCCGCTGGCTCGGCGAGTGGGCCGACGGGCTGATCACCGTCGGCACGCCGGATCAGGAAGGTGATCGCGACGTCATCGAGGCCTTCCGTGAGGTCGCTCCCGAGAAGCCCGTCTACCTGAAAGCCCAACTCTCCTACGACGAAACCGAAGCGAAAGCCCTCGAGGGCGCGTTCGAGCAGTGGCGAACCAACTGCGTGCCGGGGCCGGTCACCCAGGAACTGCGGACACCCGGACAGTTTGACGAACTGGCCGCCGAACTCACGCCCGAACAGGTCAGCCAGCACGTCCGCGTCTCGGCCGACCTCGCCGACCATCGGGAGTGGCTCGAAACCGACCTCGAGATTGCTGACCGGGTGTATCTCCACAACGTCAATACGAATCAGCGGGCGTTTCTCGAGGCGTTTGGAACGGCAGTGCTGGCGCAGTTCGAGTAACCGGTCGGATATCAGCTCTCTCACTCGTCCGTTCGCTGTTGGTATCCTCCTTGTCTTCGGCCCTGATTGCTTCTACAGTTTTATTACCCCGCCGCGGTGTCCATAGAGTATGACTATTTACGAGACTGACCTCCCTGGCGTCGGAAAGAAGTTCGAGGTCGAACTCGAGGGAGACGAACGGCTTGTCATCGTGACGCACAACACAGGGAAACGCGAAGTGTTCAGGAAGGAAGACGAAGACGCCGACTCCGAGAAACTGTTCGAACTACCAGACCGGCTTGCCCGTACCGTTGGGACGATTCTCGAGGGAGCGTACTTTCAGCCGATCCAGAGCGATACTGTCGAGACGATGCTCGCTGATGATACGTTCCTCGAGTGGTACAGTGCCTCTACAGGTGGCGAGATTGTTGGGCAGACGCTTGCTGAGGCGTCGGTTCGTGACCGGACGGGTGTCTCGGTGATCGCAATCCAGCGTGGCGAAGAGGTGTTTGCACCACCGGACCCGACGGCGATGGTCGAAGCCGGTGATACACTCGTTGTCGTCGGAACGAAAGAAGCCTGTGCCGCTTTTGAGGCGCTCCTCGGGAATAGCCACGAGTGATGGGGATGAGACGGACTCTGTTGACGCGGATGCAGCGACAGCCCAGTGAATACGCCCGCACCCATCGGCCGGAGGTGACTGCCCGTGGCCGGTGAGACTGCCCTTATTGACATCGGAATTCTGTTTGCAGCGGTCGCACTCAGTGGCCTCCTTGCCAGTCGCATCAACCAGTCGGTGATCCCGTTCTACATCATCGTCGGGATGCTGCTTAGTCCCTACGTGCTTGGCCGACTTGACCTCCCTGGCCTGCTCGGGACCGACGCCGTGCCCCACGGTGCGACGCTCGCACTCGTCGAAACCGACTTCATCCACCTCGGGGCGGAACTCGGAATCGTCTTCCTGCTGTTCTTTCTGGGCCTCGAGTTCAATTTAGACCGGCTGCTCGCTGCAAAAGAGCGCATTGGGAAAGCCGGGACGGTCGACCTCGTCATCAACTTCGGTCTCGGGTTGGCCCTCGGCTTTGCCATCTTCCGGTCGTTCCTGCCGGCCTTTCTCGTCGCCGGCATCGTCTACATCTCCTCGTCGGCGATCATCACCAAATCCCTGATCGACCTGGGCTGGATTGCCAACGACGAGTCGAATCCAATGTTGGGAACGCTCGTCTACGAGGACCTGTTTATCGCCATCTACCTCGTCATCGCCTCGGCGCTCGTTCTCGGCGGTGGAAACCTCGCTGAAGCCGCCGGCTCCATCGGTATCGCCACCGCCTTCATCGTCGCCCTCTTGCTCCTCGTCTACCTCGGTACCACCTTCTTCCAGCGCAGCCTCGAGACCAGCTCAAACGAGTTTACCGTCCTCCGAACGCTCGGCATTCTCGTGCTCATCTCCGGGGCTGCCCTCGCACTCGGCGTCAGCGAGGCCGTCGCCGCCTTCTTCGTCGGGATGGCCTTCTCCTCGACCGAACACGTCCACGAACTCGAGCAGCTCTTAGAGGCGCTGCGGGATACCTTCGCCGCCATCTTCTTTTTCTGGATCGGTCTCATCACCGATCCGCTGCTGTTCGTGCCGGTCGTCGGCCTCATTGCCGTCGCTGTAATCCTCACGACGCCCTCGAAACTCGTAAGCGGCTACTGGGGCGGCCGGATCTACGACCTCGACGAACGCCGGTCGGTTCGCGTCGGCCTCGGCATGTCTACCCGTGGGGAATTCTCGCTCATTATCGCCAGTATCGCGCTCGCGGGGGCCGGCGTCGGCCTGACCGAAGGCGTCGCCGACTCCATCTACGCCTTTGCCGTCGGCTACGTGCTCTTCATGAGCATTCTCGGAACGACGCTCATGCAATACTCCAGCAAAATCGAGGCCATCGTCGTCCCTCGACTCGAGGCCCGTGCCAGTCAGTCGGGCGTGCAGCCGAGTGACGATTGAGGGTGCGTCCGCCTGAGAATCGGGGCACTCTCATTGGCGTTCGCCCGCGGGAATTGTATTTCGTTGTTGACACCAGGATGCATATTACCGATCGGGTGGAGAACGTGTCGACTGATTTTCGATATCCCGGACTAGTACTTTATTTCTGAACTGTATTGCTTTCCGTCCATAACCCGTCGGTACTTTTACACAGATTGCTTGTGAAAACCGACCGTAAATCATGTACGATACGATTCTGTACCCAACGGACGGGAGCGAGGGGGCCGAAGGCGCACTCGAGCACGCGAAAACGATCGCAAACCAGTTCGATGCGACGATCCACGTCCTGTTCGTTGCTGACTCCGGCTTCGGTGACACACAGATGCGTGTCAAAAAAGAGGACGGAAAGTGGACTACCGGGATGATGCGCAAAAAACAGCGTGAGGGATCGAAAACGAAGATGTCAAAAAACGATATAGATATCAACGACATCTTAGAGCGGGAGGGCAAGGAGTTCACGAAACAGATCGCTACAGACCTCGAGGAAGCGGGAATCAAGGCATCCCCGGCCTGTCGACGCGGTGCCGCCGCACAGACGATTATGGACTACGCCGAGAACAACGGTGCCGACGTAATCGTTATGGGAACGCATGGCCGCAGCGGAATCAACCGCCGTGTAATCGGTAGCGTCACGGAAAAAGTAGTTCGGGGCTCGAACGTTCCGGTGTTGAGCGTCCACCTGGACAAGTAGCTCCATTTTAAATTTTGACTTTGCAGACGACGGTGTGTCGTTTTATTTCACGGTCTCACGAAACAGCTCACCTGAACTGGCAGCCTATAGCCTTCGACCAAACAGATAGCTTAAAACGGCTCGAGGCCCCCGTCTCATCTATGCTACGGGCGGTGGTCTTTGACCTCGACTACACATTGGCGGTGCCAGTACGTGACCGGCAGACGCTCTTGAACGAGGCAACTGACGCCGTCGGTGCCCCTCGAATGCGTCGCGAAACGTACCTCGAGGTCCACAGCCGTCATCTCACCGGCGAGAACCGCGATCCGATTTTCGAAGAACTGCTGGCCGACATGGAGACGGACGTCACGCCGACGGAACTGGCAACGGCCTACCGGGAAGCGCTTGCGAACGCACTTGTCCCACTCGAGGGTGTTGAAACAATGCTCGAATCGCTCCGGGAGACCTACCGCGTTGGCCTCCTTACCAACGGCCCGGTTCTCGCCCAGCGGGATAAGATTCGGACCCTCGGCTGGGAAGACCTCTTCGATGCCTCGCTGGTCACCGGGGAACTCGATGCCGGGAAGCCCGACAAACGGGCGTTTGAGGCGATTTTAGCCGAACTTAAGGTCGAACCCGACGAAGCGGTCTATATCGGTGACGATGTCGAGGCCGATATCGGCGGGGCGACAAACGCCGGGATACCGGCGATTCAGGTGCTCCTTCCTGATGGCCCAGGACCCGATCCCAGAGCGGTCGCCCACGTTGACCAAGCTGAAATCGCGACGACGCTCCCGAGGCTCATCGCTGAACTCGAGACGTCGTAGCCCCTTGTCGGCTGGCTACTCAGAGATGGTATAGGTCGCGATTTCCGCTGAGTCACAGTGTGGACACCGATCACCGTCGGCGTCAACGGTCGTCCCACAGTTGCGACACTCGAGGATTTGCTCCGTTCCAGAAAGGACGTTACGCAACCGCGTTGTGAGCGGTGTCATCTGTCCCTGCCCACCGTATCAGCCGAATGCACTGGTGTAGGCGATGTCCCCTCTCGGTCGCCCTGAACGGATCCGTCGGTGTCGATGACTGTCCGTCTATCCATATTGTCTGCGCCAAGAATCCCCTGTGACATATACGTTCCGACCGTTCATTCGAGTCTCCGGCTTGCTATAATCACTTGAACACACGGCTCACTGCGTCTACTCGACCACACGGCTCACTGCGTCTACTCGACCACACGACTCACTACGTCTACTCGACCACACGGCTCACTGCGTCTACTCGAGTGACCGACTCACTGACTTGACCAGCGTGGCCGCTCGCTTGACAGCGGCTCCCGATACGAGACGAACAGTCACAGCCGAGCCCTCGTCGTCCGATTCCGTTTCCGATTGCAGTTCGTGCGTGGCTGCCGCCTCGAGAACGGCCTCCCCGCCACGGGCGAACTCGAGGCTCAGTCCCGCCGGGTGCACAAGCACGCGGGCGACATCAACGCCATCCCGTTGAACGTCATAGGCGTGTGCACCCGCCTCGGTCGGCTCGACATCCCGGTCGGCGTTCGTCACGGCGAACCGTTTTAGTTCGCCGTCGGTCCGTCCCTCAAGTTCGTCGGCAAGGAGTTGGGCGATTCGGTAGCCGTCGGTGATTCGGTCTTTGACCATGGTGTGCTGTTTCAGTGGGTGTTTCTTTTGCCTTGTTTCGTCTTGCCGTTGCGCGCAGGTCTGTGACCGAACGGATTATTCTGGTTCGGCTTCCGAGGTGGTGTCGGAGTCGGACTCTGCGGTAGCGTCGGCCCCGGAGTCGGCCTCGAGCAGTGTCGACCGCGCGACTGCCACGAGTTCGGTGACATCGATCCCCTGGCGGTGGGCGTAGACGACGGCTGCGGCTTCGATCGTGACGGCGAGTTCCTGTTGGAGGGTGTTGATCGCGCCGACGGCCTCGTGTTTTTCAACGCCATCGGCGACGAGTGCGTCGAGTACCTGTTCGAACGCCGATCGTTTTCGCAATAAGTCTTTGTCGGGGACGAAGTCCTCCGGAATCGTTACCGTCGCCGGGTCGAACGTGGCAACAAGGTGGGCTCCGTCGTGGTCGATCAACCCCTGTTCGGTGGCGACATCGACGAGTCGCTTTGCCTGATCGGGCGAGAACCAGCGTCGGTCGAGCGAAAGTGCGACGACGAACTCGTTTTCCCGAAGCCGTTTCCCGCCGTGTTGGGCAAACGGTGCGGCAACGGCGACACGCAGACTCATCGACGCCGACTTTTTCGAGCGGCCGGATAACCGTGGCGGTTCGTCTCCCGTGGCCCACGGCCGACGAAAGTTTTGAACGGTCCTCCTACAGTCGGGGGCTTGATATGACTGCCGCGCGAAGCAACCGTCACACAACATGGCGGCGTGACAGCGACTTCCGTCACCGTCGGCCCTCGACACCGCTCCACTCGAATCCGAACCCGAATCAAACCCATGCCACCTAATCGCCCCCCAACCGACACCCAATCCGACGACGAGGCGGACCCGATTCCCACTGACACGCCAATCCTGCTGTTCGATGGCGTCTGCAACCTCTGTAACGGAACGATTCAGTTCATTATTCCCCGTGACCCCGAGGGACGACTCCGATTTGCCCCGCTGCAATCTGCGACCGGCCGAGCATTACTCTCTCGGAGCGGTCTCCCAACGGACGACCTCGAGACGGTGGTCCTCGTCGAAGGCAACCGCGCCTATACCAAATCGGCGGCCGCGATCCGGGTTGCAGAACTCCTCGGCTGGCCCTACCGGTTGGCACGCCTCGGACGCCTCCTCCCTCGCCGGCTGCGGGACGCTGGCTACGATTTCGTCGCTGCTAACCGGTATGACTGGTTCGGCCGGAAAGACCAGTGTATGCTGCCCGACGAGGATGTGAGCGACCGGTTTCTCGAGTCCTCCGCTGACTAACGTGTCACTGTGGCTCACTCGGCGACGAACACCGCAAACAGAGCGTCTTACCGGCGATCCAGTTTACGTCCGTTGAGCCACACTCGGGACAGCGGTGGTGGTCGGTACTGTAGGCGGTGGTCCCTCGAGGGGCGCCGAGTTTACCCTCGTTGACAACACCCTCGAGTAGACTGGGGAACCGTTGTCGCTTATATGTCGTGCGCGCAGCGAGAAATGCGCCGGCTCGTGATGGATCGGCGCCATGGAGTGTCTCCCAGTCGACGGCGATTTCGCCGTTTGCCAGTGTGCGCGCAGTCTGTTTGAGGGGGGTAGCGGCGGCTTCGAAAAGCGGTGTGGTGGCCCATGTCTGTGGATTTTCGATCGAGTCACCCGCCGCTCGATAGGCAGCTTCCGCTCTGTCGTAAGCATCCTGTACCTCTGTGGGGTCAGACGTACCGATGGCACGAAAATCCGCACCCATCTCCATCAGACACGCCCGCTTTACTGGCTGGTCGACGCACTCTCTCAAGTCGCGGCTCACTGCGAGTCCTTCGGTGGCCCGGTGGTTCGCACGTGCCGGCTGCCCACTGACCCGGTAGCAGATGCCCGCGACGGCAAGATGGCTCAGGCCGACGCCGACCCACCCCTTCTCCGCTCCGTCGAACGGGTCGAGTTCGCCTCGCGGATCAGCGAGGAGCCGCCATCCCGCGCGAGTATATTCGTCTCCGGCCGTTTCATACGCTCGAGTCGCGAGGGCAGCGATTGCTGCTTCTCTGGGGTCACCGGTACCCTGTTGGCTCTCGGTTCCGTGCTGTGATTGGGCTGTCATACACGATGGTTCGCTGGTGGTGGGACAATCGTTTCGCCTACATGGGTACGGACACTCGTTCCAATCTACCCTACCCATAACGGGCCACTATCGACCCGAAAAGGCTGCATTCAAATAGCAGCCGACACTTTCACTGGGTATGCAAGATCAGGGACGCTCCACGCGCAAGCGCACTGGCGGTCGACTCAAACACTTCAGCAACCGAAAGAAACACCAACTCGGTCGCCTCCCAACTGAGACGCAGGTCGGCGAACCCCGTCTCCGAACCGTCGGCGTTCGCGGCAACGGCGAGAAGACGCGTGCACTCGCGACGAACGTCGCCAACGTCAACGTCGGCGGCGAAACGGTCGCCACCGAGATCTCCGACGTCGTCGAAAATGACGCCAACCCTAACTACGTCCGCCGAAACATCATCACGAAGGGCGCAGTGATCGAAACCGGCGAGGGACCAGCCCGCGTTACCTCCCGACCCGGCCAGACCGGCCAGGTCAACGCTGTCCTGCTCGACTAGATACCACCACTCAGCAGACACCACCCACAACCCACCACCTGAGACCCGTTCAGGGCCGCGGTGCTGCTTTTTGTAACGCCGTTTCAGCAATATTTCCCCCATAGTCGGCCGTCCGGGACAACGAGTCGACGATCAGTCCGAGCGACTGGGCCTGAAGCGGATCGAGGTCGCGTAGGAGTTCATCGATCGTTCGCGTATGTTCATCAAGGGCAAGAATCGACTCCCGAGCACCGTGGCCCAACTCACTCGCCGTCTCGCTATCTTCGGCCAGCAGCGCGTCCATCGATTTCTCGAGTACCTCGAGGGCATCCTCCTGTAAATCGACGACCGCATCGGCAACCTCCGGGGGGACCTCCTCGAGTTTGAGCGCGTACTTACTGATTTTGACCGCGTGATCGGCAACCCGCTCGAGTTGGCGGGCACTCGAGTGGTAATCGAAACAATCCTCGCGGGAAACGCCGAGTTCTTCTGCGGCTCGTGGCGAGCGGAGCGTTGCCCGAAAAATCCGGGAGACGACCATCCAGAGGCGGTCGACGTCGTCGTCTCGGGCTGCGACGTCACGGGCGATGTCGTCGTCGTTCTCGAGGAGGGCGGTGACGGCGTCGGCAAGCATCGATTCAGCAATCAGGCGCATGCGGGTGACGGCGTTGACGATCGACAGCTCCGAGGAATCAAGTAAGTCCTGGATGACGACCCGGTCGTTTGTTTCCTCGAGTACTTCGACCCCGACGAGGCTTTGGGTGGCGTGACGAATCGCTTTGCGCTGATCGGTGGTGATTCGGCCCGCCTCGAGGGCGATAATGTCGAAGCCGCTTACGTACATCGTCATCACCGCGCGGGTGAGTCGGTCCCCATCGAGAGAGGATATCTCGAGGGTTCCCTCCTGGCGCTCGCTTTCGGTTTGTGGGGTCAGGAGCAACGTGTTGTCTTCGGGATAAAATTCGACTGTTGTTCCTGCACTGACACCGTTTTCGGTTGCCCACCCTTTCGGGAGCGAAACGGTGTACGTCGAGCCGCCGGTCACCTGGACCTTGCGCGTCTCCATACGGCTTACATCGGTAGTGACAATATAAATATTCTTGCCTCTATAGATCTGTAAGATGGTAGTAGAGTGCTCTTTAGCGTATCTTTCATTGGAACACTTCTCGAATACCACGAACGTATACTATGGTAATCTTTCACAACAATAGTACTATATAGTTCTCATAGTAGGGTATTTAGAACTGATCTCCAAATGATCATGACAATGGGAACCGAGCCGGTCGCAGATGGTCTCGAAACGACATCGCGTCGGCACCTGTTGTGCGGTCTGGGCGGGGTTGGACTCGCGTCACTCGCCGGGTGTATTACCCGTGGTGAGGATAGTGGCTTGCGCGGGGAGGTTCGGATTGACGGGAGTAACACCGTCTTGCCACATGCCGCCGCCGTCGCCGAAGAATTCCAATGGCGAAACAACCGTGTCCAGATTCCCGTCCGCGGCTCGGGAACGGGTGCCGGATTCCAGCGCTTTTGTCAGGACGAAACGGATTTTCAAAATGCAAGCCGATCGATTGCTGACGACGAAATCGAAATCTGTGAAGACGTTGGCGTCGAGTATCTCTCCCTCGAAGTCGCCCTCGATGGCATCGCTGTCTTCGCCAATCCCGACAACGACTGGTCTGACTGTCTAACCGTTGAGGAACTCGAGGCCATCTGGCAATCCGGATCGGATGTAGAGACGTGGCAGGACATCCGTGAGGAGTGGCCAGACGAACCACTCGACCTCTATGGCCGTGATCCGGCCTCGGGGACGTTTGACTTCTTTACGGAGGCGCTCACAGGCGAGGTTGGGAACATTCGATCCGATTACTCGGCCAGCTCGGATACAAATGTGATCGTCCGTGGCGTCCGCGGAAGCCGATACGGCCTCGGGTTTGGTGGGGCCGGCTACTATTACGAAAACGAAGACGACCTCAAACTGATCGGCGTCGACGACGGTGACGGCTGCGTCACGCCGACACGCGAAACGGTCGAAAGCGAAACCTACACGCCACTCACCCGGCCACTCTTTCTGTATGTGAACACTGGCGGCCTCGAAAATGAGGTCTCTCGGCGGTTCGCCCGCTTTTATTTCGAAGAAATCGACGGCGACGCCACTGACGCTGACTTCATTGAATCCGATGAGACGCTTACCTGGACCCAGTGGGCCGCTCGCCGGGTCGGCTACTACGCGATCC
>LFCJ01003447.1_pt1 | contig 11606 bp, 14 predicted proteins | sample 643141 | NCBI WGS metagenome assembly LFCJ01 (sample SAMN03766243, study PRJNA286221) | soda lake metagenome | biome: soda lake; feature: Kulunda steppe; material: water; isolation source: sample B1-Br-g2 brine of Lake Bitter-1 | place: Russia: Kulunda steppe | collected 2010-07 | reverse complement strand
TGGGGAATGGGATTCGGGGGGCAGCGAGCTGCCGTCCGAGCTGGATGAGGAGTTCAGCACCGGCACGGAGGGAGAGGTGTGGGATGGCGCATGCGTGTATGGTGTGTGTTGTGTTTTGTGTGTCTGGTGTGGGGATGGGTGGGGAAGGGCGTGGGCATGGGTGTGGGGTATAAGTGCGTGCTGGCATGTGTGTGTGAGCAAGTAGGGACGGGCACAAGGTTGCCAAGCGGTGGCTGCAGGCAGCTCAGGTTTGGTGGAACGATGCGCGGTCACTAAGTGCTGGGCTGTTGATGTTCATCATTAGGCTTGCACGGGTGCCTGAGAGCGTGGACGGGTGAACTGAGGGGAGCGCGCGGGGTATGGAGGGGGTCGGTAAGTGGCAGAGCATATTAGCGCCACGCCTGGAAAACAGGTTTGAGCTGTCCGTGTGGTTCTCACGCCATCAGTGACGTGACTCAGCCCTGCATGATAAGGCCGTGGTGCACGGGTGAGGCAGCACGGCTCAACCCTCTGTGTGCATGGGTGACGCATACCCTGCGTCAATGGCAATCACAGTTAGTCAACGACAGACACGCCAGCCTGCCCCCCCTGCTGCGCGTGCTGTGCGTGCGCAGGATGGATCGATGGAGGAGGGCCTCACTCAGATGGAGGATGAGGAAGAGTTTGACGTGGTCTCGCACTACCCAGACATTGTGGATGTGAGTGCACCTGTGGGTGTGCTGGCCTTGCATGTGCGGGTGTGGGTGTGGGTGTGCGTGCGTTTGTGTTGGGGGTGTGCGCTGTTGGTGTGTGCATGCGTTTGTGTTGTGGGTGTGCGCTGTTGGTGAATGCGTGCGCGTGTGTGCACGTATGCGCATGTGTGAGCCCAAGCGTGTGTGTGTGGCTGGCTGTGGGTGTGGGAGTGAAGCCAGAGGGGGAAAAGGGGCTAATGGACCTTCACTGCTAGGCGCACCACTGCAAGGCCATGGCACACCACTGCAAGGCCATGGCACACATGTGCCACTCCGACAGACCCCACCCCAGCCACACGCACCCATCCGCGCGCATTATGCACACGCAGCATAAGCAAGCATGTGGCCCCCCGCTGCACGCGCAGGCCGCCCAGCCGCCCATGTCAGAGCGGCTGCTGCTCACGCACCTGGCGCAGCATGTGGGCATGCAGCTCCTCCTGAACACGCACTCAGAGCTGGAAAGGGAGACGCAGCTTATCGTGGAGCAGGCGCGTTGGGGTAACAGAGGCACATGTTGGGGTAACAGAGGCACATGTTGGGGTGACAGAGGCACATGCTAGGGTGACCCAACGTCAATCAGAGACACATCAGGTTGTTAGATTCCCTGAGATGCGCCGGCCCGCCCACGTGCTCGCCAGCTTGTGCGCGTGCAGCTTTGTGTTTGTTGTGTGCGCGTGCGCGAGCGCTGCCCCTTGCACGCACGCAGTCTTGATCATGGGGGCTGTCTTGATCCCAAGGGTGTGTGACAGGGAGGGCCACATTGGGGGCACCATGCTTGCCCTGTGATGCATGAGGGAGGCGTGGCCCGCATGGAAAGACGTGGCTGGGACAGGCGCATTGGCATGGACAGCCATATGAACCGAAAGCAGCATGGGCATGCAACATGTACAGCTGAGAGGACAGAGGGTTGGTGCCAGGCGTGCTTGCCCACTAGGAGTGCCTGCTCTTTGACTTTCTTTGTAACAACGCAGCCGCTGCACACTATCAAGGGCTCACGCGCAGGCATGTGGCGCGCATGCACAGGCCTATCAGCGGCATTGACCTGAGACTGGCCCTTGCAGAACCAGGGAGGGAGGGAGAACTGGCAATGCCGTCTGTGCGTGTGCGTGCATAGCTCTCCAGAGCTAATGGGATCTCTCGCAGAGCCTCGTGGGCAGTTGAGCTCCATGCAAAAGGCTGGCGAGCATGCTTGAGGAAAGGATGGATGGACCCACACGTACACACACAAACCATACACAGGCGCAAGTGGCCAGCAAGCATGCCAAGGGCACAAAGACCCAGTGGCACTCTGCATACACACACTGCATACACACACTCTGCTTACACACACAAACCATACTCAGGCGCAAGCGGCCAGCAAGTATGCCAAGGGCACAGAGACCCAGTGGCACTCTGCACCTCCTCACATCAGGGACCAGGAAGCATATGCATTTTGTGAGCATGGATGCACTCATGCTGCGCACATGCACGCATGCACACATGCACAACCCGTTCACACACATGCGCAGCGCACGTATCCACACACGCACGCACACACGCACGCACAACACACACGCACACAACACACACACACACACACACGTGCAGGACATGGGACTGCGCATGCCCACGCCTGCCCCAGCCTACGAAGCGTTCGGCCTGCAGACCCAAGCAGCCCCTGCCCAGGGCGGACCAGATGGTGAGTGCACTTCTACTAAGGAATACATTAAGCTGCAAGCAGCCTCACCAGGCTTGCTCATATGCAGGGCCACTCAGGTAGAAGCTTTGCCTGGCTCCTCAAGCTGCCATGGAAGACTGGGCAGCCAAAATTGCGACCACAGCTGCGCCGCATGCTCCATCCTCCCATCCCCCATCCACCTCTGCCTGCTGCACCCAAAGACATACAACTGGCGTGCTGGCATGCGTTGCACAAAAGCGCCGCGCCCAGTGTCGGCCGCTGCTGAGGTCCTTGCGCAAAGAGCCTCGGCTTTTGAGAACACAAAGAACCTCAGCTTTTGAGAACACACATTTGGCGCAGGAAAGGCGCTCATGCCTGGCGTAACCCAACCCCCTCGCAGCCCATTGCTGTACAGGCTCACAGACACGCACGCGGCTTACGCCCTCTGGCCTTGGTGTGTGGCCCTCGTGCCCCACTGCCTTGTGCCATTCCCTTCGCGGTCCACTCCTGCTTTTGTGCCTTGCGGGTGGCTGTACTGGTGGCCTTACTGGTGGCCCTATTGGTGGCCTTACTGGTGGCCCTATTGGTGGCCTTACTGGTGGCCCTTTTGGTGGCTTTATTGGTGGCCCTATTGGTGGCCCTATTGGTGGCCAAAAGGTCCTACTCTGTTCACAGCCCCTTCTTGCCTTGCGCGACTACGCGCTGCTCTCACAGTGCAGCTGCCTTGTTTGACAAGCTCAGCTACGCAACCTTTACCCTGCTCCGGGGTGTAGCAGGTTCCTTCTCCCTGCAGTCACGCCCAAATGACCTCCACCTTGCACCGCCATGCCGTGCCGTATGTCTGACCTTTTGCCGTGCCGTAAGTCTGACCTTTTGCCGTGCCGTATGTCTGACCTTTTGCCCTGCCGTATGTCTGACCTTTTGCCGTTGCATGCTGTTCTTTCATGCGCCGCAGGGGCTCCTGGGCGCAAGATGGGCGCTCGGCTGCCTACCCCCAAAGTGTCGGAGGTCGTGCAGTTCCTGCCTGGGGATGAGACGGCACAAGACAGCACCGCGCTGCACGTGAGCTTCCTTGAGGGGTGCTGTGGTTGGATGCTTCTGCCATGCCTATGCTCTCCTCTGCCTCAAGGAGCCACCGTAGAGGCCTTACCCAGTGTCCCCCCTCACACTGTCTCAAGGAGCCACCATAGAGGCCTCACCGCCTCAAGGAGAGGCCATAGAGGCCTCACCGCCTCACCATAGAGGCCTCACCGCCTCAAGGAGCCACCGTAGAGGCCTTACCCAGTGTCCCCCCTCACACTGTCTCAAGGAGCCACCATAGAGGCCTTACCCAGTGTCCCCCCTTGCACTGTCCTTCTGCACTGGATGGCCACCTGTGCACATTGTGCCCCTCCAATGTTGCTGATCTGCCTCAGTTGAAGGCTCTCGTAGTCCCGGTCCCAGATCTCCCTCCCCCCCTGACACCCTTCTCCCCACCCCCCTTGTATGATGCGCACATGCACGCGCTCATACACATACAAATGATACAGATGTATACATATACATGTGCATATACATACATATTCATACACATGCGCACACACATGCATACACACCACACGCACGCACACACACAAACACACACACACACACAAACGCTTGCAGGAAATGGAATGTGAGTTGACCCGGCACCCAGGTCAGGCTCCCATGCGCCTGCAGCAGACGCGCGCCGCCAATATGGTGTGCCTGAAGCTGATCAGCCCCGAGAACAAGATGACGGTGAGCTTGGGCGCTGCGCTTGTCCATGGATGTGCGCCCCCATGTTGGGCAGCCGCTCCAATGACTGCCCTAGACCTCAGACCCTGACCTGCATCCCTCCCCTGAGAGCCTTGAGCCTTGAACCCTCTGCACCCTTGCCGCGCCACTTATTTCGGCTATCGTTAGGGGCAGCCTCCGGAGTGCTTTTCTGCCCTGCGCATTTCTTTCCACAAGCTTTATGACTGCCCGCCCTGCCATTTCCTCTGGACCCCAACCCCAATGATCTTTAATCATGACCAACATGAAGCTTGGGAATCCTCAAGCTCAGTGACTGCCGAACCTGCGCTTGTCCATCGGGCAGCATGTACCTTCATCATACCTTCATCATGCAAACACCCCCTTATGATGAATGGTGCACTGATAAGCGGCCCATGTCCTCCCTTAACAAGAATCTGCCCGCCCATCTTCACAAAAGCTGAGCCAGGATCCCCACAGCCCAAGATTGCCACATTCCTCGAGTTCACAGTGGCACGCATGAGAGCAGACACACAAAGTATGGCACAAAAGCTCAGATGATTGAGCGCGTGGCGAGGGGGCAATTCAGCTCCTGTGTACGCGCAGCCATTGTTCATGCCTCTGGCAAGCAGCCTAAGGGTGGCAGAGCGTAAGGAATCAGAGGAAAGATTCAGGTCAAACCTGTTAATGCTGCCTAGGGCGCTGGCTAGGGCGCTGGAGAAGTCTTAAGGTTTGGGTTGGACATTAGGTCCGACCTCTTTACCCTATGCTGCTGGCAAAGCCTACTCTTGCCCTGCAGGGTGAGCAAAACATCGATTATCGCACTTGTATTGCAGGGCGCCCAGCCTGACGGCCTGACTGCAAGCACATGCTTCAAGCTGTGCATTGCGGCTACTGCTGTTGCGCGTATGCTGCTGCACACAAGCATGACAACCAGCACTGTCTACACTTGCTTTGCAGGAGATGAACGATGAGCATGAAGAATGCAACGTGGACATCCAGTTTGCGGCCTTTCGGGGGGTGTCCCTGCAGCTGCAGTACGGTCTATATGTGTCCTCTTAACTGCTGCTGTACGGTCTGTATGCGTCCTCTTAAGCGCTGCTGTACGGTCTATACATGTCCTCTGAAGCGCTGCAGTACGGTCTGTATGCGTCCTCTCAAGCGCTGCAATACGGTCTGTATGCGTCGGCTCAATCACTGCAGTACTGTCTGTACGCGTCCTCTTAACCGCCATAAGCATAGGCATGGTACTGCTGGTATCACACAACCACACAACTGCTGCCAAACGCCACGTTGCACTGGAAAATGGCAGCCTCAAGACACGAGACCTTTCTGCAGCATGCATGAGTACATACATACCATACAACAGTGTGCATCAAGTGTGAGATACTGAAAGCAAGCGACCTAGAGGGTCAAGAGGTCTGAATCAAGGGGGCAGCTTCCTTGTGCTTGTGCCTGTCCTTTGCTTACTTAAATTTCTGCTTTGCTTCTGAGTTGGGCACCTCAACCTACACCATTGCCTCATCAACCCTGGAATTTGCTGAAAACAATGACTCCCTCAGGGACCTCTTTTGTGGTACACATTCGTATGGAAAGGCGTGCATGTGGTAGAAGTAACGCTCACAGTTGCGCCGCCTTGCTTTGATGACTTCTTGGCTGGGACTCCTGACCATGAGCCGAGGTGCTGAAGTCTTCTCGGCAAATGTCATGCAACGCAACATGTATATACTGCACATGTGCAGTACATATATGTACTGCTTGTGGTTATGAGACGGATATGAAGACACAACACCCTCAGGTATCCCCTGGTGGCGTGTACTACAATTGGTAGATAGTTGAGGTAGACAGATACACGACAAATTAGTGCAAGCTTGTTTAATCTCTAATTCAATGCATAATGCTGAGCTTGCAGTCCTCAAGGCTGGCTGCCTTAACAGAATATGCTGCTAACAAACCTGGACTACTAGAGTTAAAGGTTACAATGGGTTTAGATCTTCAGCTATACTAATAGAAGAGTGCACATAGCAAGAACTCCTTCCTCGGAGGAAAAGGAAGTGCTGCCAGTGAGAGGGTACAATACAAGAAACTTGCTCTCAAACTCCATGCCCATTCTGTGCACTATGCTCATAAGCTTGTTCAGACCAGACGTTCTCTTGAGCATTCTCCCCACCTTCAAACCAATCAGGAGAGGTCTGCTGGCTTGTCTGCCCACAACCCTCCTGATCCTCACTGATCCCCCCCCCTTTTCTATCTGGTGAAGGGGCTTTTCTTCCCAAGTGGCCCTTTTCCTTAATTTATGTGAGGAGCTTTTTTGCTGCTGCGTAGTTTTTCTTTTCTTTTTTTCTTAGAGGGTTACAAGTTACAGATCATGTTCATAGCTTGTTATCGCCAACCAGCAGCCTCAGGCTGAGGTAGTCCATGACATCTGACACGAAAGGCTAAGTGGTGCCGCCAAGGAAGGAAATTGAAGCAGTCTGATTACTAGTACTACTACCTAGTAGACAATGTATTCAAAAGGGGTATAAGGGCCTCCACAGGAAAAGTTACAAGCTTCAAGTTTTGTTAACTGCCAGGTTGGTCGTTCAACGGATTGGTGCGTTGCTGGTCTTTGCCAGCCAAAAAATGGTCCCATGAAACAGTCCATAATGTCTGAGATTTAATGGCAGACTTTGTTGTGCCATTAAGAAAGGAAACCAAAGACAGTCTGACCAGGCGAGGCATGTAAAATAAAAGCCTGGCAAGGGAAAAAAAGGGACGAGTACATTTTTTTTGAGAGAGCACACAAACAAGTCTTGACAGTGAAAAGGAATATGCGCCTCAATTTGAGCAGCAGCACACGAACACTTGTCACAGTGGCCATTTCCAGATGGAGGATTCCACCGCGAGAGTATGTGCTCGCAAACAAAACCTGCTCACATTCCTCATAACATGCTGTCAGGTGAAATCAACGTCACATAGAAACAAGCGTCATGGCATGCCATACGACATTCCCATGCTTAGGTAGAAAAGGCCTCCCTGAGGTTAAGGTGCAGATAGCAAGGTGGCATCAGGGGGACACCCCCATTCCGCACATGATTGCATGAATCAGCTTGAAGATCTAGGAGGGTACAGGCAAACCCAAAATGATATGTCACCAGTCTGCTGTCGCTTTCCAGAGGGTTCATGCCAGCAATGTCCCTCCACATTTTCCTCATCCTCAACCTCAGGTCAGCAGTGAAATCCGTGTAACAAATAGGGAGCCCCTTCAAGAAAGCTTGTGCATATGTGTCACAGCCTCGCAATCCCTCAAAGGCGCGCAAAATATCCAAAGCCCAAGATGATTTAGCCCGAGGCACCAGCTTAAGGTCTGCATGAAGGGCCTGCTTAAGAGTGGCACTGAAAGAGGACAACAAGCCGTTGTAAAATTTAAAGGAGGCTCTAAATCAATAACATCGCAGAGGTTTGTGCCCACAATCACGTAGTACAGCCCAGTCAGGCGCACCCCGTTTCACACTGTGGCACCTAGGGTGCCCTTAAAGAAATTCAAATGCAATGTCTGTAGGGAAGGCCTAATTACATCACCTTTGTGCAAGAATCCTGAGCTCCAAACCTGACAGTCATACAAACCAGTAGGAGCTACATATACTCCACAAGAACATGCTTAAGCGTACCAGCAGGAACTACATATACTCCACAGGAAAAGGTGTTAGTCTAATAGGTTTACAGGTTTTGAAAGATAAGCCATCAGTAAAAAACTGCGTCGGCAGGCTGCATGTAAGATTAGCGCAAAAAAACATAGCTGTCTGTTGTAGCACCGTTTATTTGCTGTACCTCCAAAAGAAACCCCTTAAAATGGGGGGGAATGGCACATTGTTGTCTGACACTGCAGCACGGTAAGGGACAAAACATATTTTCAACTCAGTACTATTCGACTGCGTCAAATCCAAGAGGGGACTCACCAGAACAAGAGCACTCAATCTAAGTTTGATTATCTCAGATTGTCTCATACACTGAGGTCACCAAGAGTAAGGGAGGCAAATAATGGTACGCAGAAAACTTTCAGGCCAGGAGCAGCACAAGCACTACGAGAGGGTCTAGAACATCAAGCAGCCTTTAGCTTAACAAAAAAGAAAATATGAGATCGTTTCTGTGCAAAGGAGCACACGAACTTGAAAATCCTGACATTGAAAAGGACATGCACCTCATACTCAGTATGTACAGGCTGTTCAAGGGCTTTCAAGGGTTGGAAAAAACTTTCAGTCAAGAAGTGTGCTACCCTACTCATGAAAGACAACACGATTGTGAAGGAGAATTTACAGCTTATCGTTCTGGCTTAGAAAAGCAGACACACCATGGGACATTATGGGAGGAAACAGAGATGCATAGGTCCTGCAGAGAGAAATCACATGGGGAAGGATGCAGTGGAGAAGGATATGCTGCTCATCTTGTACATATTATCATTGAACAGGTCACAGATTGGGGAGGTATTGTGGTTCCAGGTCACTGTCCCAGCTCGTAGGGTGTGGGCACGAAGTCTGAAGCGTGCTATGCTGTGAAAAACACCACATGGAAGGTCAAGAAACATGTATTTGGGAAGGTTGTATGGCAGATGAGTATCCAGGGCTCTCTTTGTAGGGAGGGCTGTGAATGACACCACATGGAAGGTCAAGAAACATGTATTTGGGAAGGTTGTACGGCAAATGCGTATCCAGGGCCCTCAATGTAGGGAGGGCGCACCATCGCTGATAATTGAAGCATTTCTTTCTGCGCTCTCGAGGATGCGCATCAGATTAAGGTGCCCAATGTTCAAGGTGCCTCTCCCTGAGGACCACGACAGAAAGACAGATTAATGGGCGCACACTTCAGCACTGTCTTTAAATTTAAGATTGTGTTGGACCATCCATGCCTGATAAAATGTGGGATGTTAAGCAATTGTCGTACTGTGAGCTCAGATGTATGTCAGCTTGTCAAACCTTTCTAGCAGTGCAGCTATTGCTTCATGACGGCAGCGCAAAAAACCTTTGGCATAGGTAGTCACTATGTTCATTTCTGCCATGTGAAAGAGGGGATTCCACTATGAAAGTCTTAGCACTATGGCATGCAAATGGAATGTCACATCATGGGTGATTCCTCACAGGTGGAATCTGGATAGATTAAAAAAAAGGGACAGAGGCTACAGAATCACAAGCGCCAGGCAGAAGCTATCGCCGCATGCTACCATGACAGGGAAGGTGAAATTAGATCATGTATTTTCCCTTCAAGCACAAACTGAACTTTTCAACCTCTCTCTGAACTCCTTTGGGCTCACACAGCTGTGCCTGCGGGATACGGCATGGGACACGCTGGGCAGCTTCCTCCCTATCTGCAAATTACTGGAAACAAAAAAAGGAAAAGAAAAAACTACATAGGTAGTGAAATGCTCCCACTGGAAACATGCTTGCCCCCTTCAAGTCGTGACCTTGTATATACTTTTTAGCTTAGATGCACTTGTCTAAGCAAGTCCCCTCATGCTTCTCATGATTTTTATGCTGTCAAGCGGTCCCCTCATGATCCTCATGATTTTTATGCTGTCAAGCGGTCAACTTTTGAAAACGCGAACTTGCCTCTTACTGTGCTGCGGCGTGAGACATAACATGGTGCCTTTTCTCTTTCAAGTTTTTTTGGTAGGTACAACATACAACTACTTTTCTTACGCTATTTTATGCAGCCCTGGAGTCGAACTTTTTGACTGATGGCTTATCCTTTAACTCCTGCAAACCCTGTTTTTACTTTTGGGGCACCCCCTTGTCACGCCAGATTTGTGCAGTGCCAGATTTATGCTGCATTGTGAGCCGGAGGTTGGTTGAGTTAGTTGGAGGAGTATTTGATCCCTTGCTCAGTTCAGCCAGAGCTGTATTTGAGCAATGATGGTGTGTGGCCATGCTACGAGTCTAATTTGGATGCAGCAGTCTCTCGGCGTGACACCCTACTTGAATTTTATTCTGACAACATCAAGTGACATCATCATTTCTTCTCTCAGCATACATGTGCAAAAGGCCTGTTTTCTTTCAGGACTGAAATAACTAAATGTCTACTCATTTCAGGCACCATTGATTTTTTTCGTGCTTGCCCTCATCAGGATGCCTCTAAATCCCTTTCTCAATGGCACGGCGAACTTTGCTGTTTCATCTATGACATTCTGGATAATGTTTTGGCTGGAGATGACCGCCCACAAACCAAATAGCCTTAAGGCCGGCGGTTAACCCTAACTCGTTCTGATATTTGGCTTGGCGACCTCAAAGTTACGCACTTGTGTGACAGGTTTGCCTGTCCCCTCTCAGACCTTCAAGCTGATCCACGCACTCGGGTGCGGAATGGGGGTGCCCCCCTGATGCCTCCTCGTTGTCTGCACCTTGATCTCCCTAAGCATGTCATGAGGAATTTGAGCAGGTTCCGCTTGCGAGCACATACTCTCGCGGTGGGTTCCTCCATCTGGCGTGGTGGAAATGGCCACTGTGACGAGTGTTCCTGTGCTACTGTTCAAAATGAGGTGCATTTTCTTTTTCACTGTCAAGACTTGTATGTGTACTCTCTCAGAACAAAGTACTCGTTCGTTTTCTTCCCTTTCTGCCAATCCTTTTCTATGGAGGCCCCTTTTATTTCACATGCCTTGCCTAGTCAGACTGTCTTTTATTTTCTTTCTCAACGGCACAACAAACTCTGCCATCTTGTTTTGGACATTATGGACAATTCTTTGGCCGGCGAAGACCGGCAACAAACCAATCAGCCTAACGACCTGGCTGGCGGTTAACCCCTAACTTGTAACTTGTGTGACAGGATGAGAACTAAGAAGACCTTGCGCCATTTTATAGGTGCGGGCTGGCACAGCTACGAGTGTAGAATTTGTGTCCATGTCACCTACTAGGGGTCTAGTAGATTTACATGCCACTCGCGCACAGGCCTTCTTGGAGCTGCAAAAGTCTGGCTCTTGATCTTTTACCTGTCTGATTTGTTCCAACTGCATTTGCTGTCATGTGGCATTGCCCATCAGGAGTCAATCAGGGAGATCAGCACGCATGTCCTCTGCTTGCAATCCACACGACGCCTGTGCTATGCCCAAGTCTTCTGCCTCCAGCTACGGGGCGGCCAGCCCTATGCCCAATATATCTGGCTCCGGCCGCGGGGCGGCTTGCGCGATGAGGTTATTCCGCTCCGCGCTGGGGTTGCAGCACTCAAGCCAAGGGCGTCAATCTGCACCTCCCCATCTTTGTCTGTGCCCTCGGCAGCACTGCGCCCCCGCCTTCCCTGCACAGTGCAGCATCGCGGCCAAGAGCAGTGCATCAGCAGGGTGTGACCGATCACGCAAGCTTGGTTATCCATCTTAACATGCATCTTGTGCGGGCCTGCTGTTGGCAAGCAGCAGCGTCTCCAGAGCACAGGCCAGTGTCTGCCCAGGCCAGCGTCTGCCCAGGCCAGCGTCTGCCCAGGCCAGTGTCTGCCCAGGAAGG
>LFCJ01003440.1_pt1 | contig 11613 bp, 13 predicted proteins | sample 643141 | NCBI WGS metagenome assembly LFCJ01 (sample SAMN03766243, study PRJNA286221) | soda lake metagenome | biome: soda lake; feature: Kulunda steppe; material: water; isolation source: sample B1-Br-g2 brine of Lake Bitter-1 | place: Russia: Kulunda steppe | collected 2010-07 | reverse complement strand
GGGGAGGGAGGGAAGGAGGGAGGGAAAGGAACCCTCAATACTTGCTCACATGTGGTTGCACATGCCCACATAATGCAGGCTACTCCATGCCCCATGCCATCGGACGCTTGGATGTGGCCGGCCGGGACTTGACCAACTACCTAGCGCGTATCTTGCAGGAGGGAGGTGTGAAGCTCACAAACACTGCCGAAATGGAAATTGTGAGGTGAGAAACGATGCTCTCAAGGCAAGCAGAGAGGTGCCAATGGGATTTTTTTATTTGGGATGGGGTTGGAGGGTATTATCAAAGGTGAGTGTGCTGGTGGGATACAGTTTGATCTTTGTTCTAAGTAATCAGCTGAATGCACATTACAGCCTATCTGACCTTGTTGCAAGGCTCGCCTGCAAAAAGTGTCCAACAGTGATGGTTGCCAACCTGATGAGCTCCTCACCGTGGGCTATGAGGAGAGCATGTAATTCAAATTGCCAACGCTGTGGTTGGATGCAGGGACATCAAGGAAAAGCTGTGCTATGTTGCTATTGACCACGACGCCGAGCTGGCGGCTGCCAGTACCACCAGTGTTGTAGATAAGGAATACAAGTTGCCAGATGGCACCCCCATCACCGTGGGCTCAGAGCGCTTTAGGTGGGTCAAGCACAATTGTGTGCGTTAATTTGTAATCCATGTCTGTATGTATGTGTCCATGTCTGTATGCATGTGTGCCTTTGTCTGTGTGCACGCAAACTAGTGTGCAAGGAATCTCGTGCTTGTGTTCCTGTGGATTCGGGTGCGAATGAGTAGTCAGGAAGGGAAGGTGCTTGGACGCGCACTTTATAGGTGTGTGGGCAACGCACCACCAGTACCTTAGCAATGCACCGTGCCCCCACCCCCAAATGCGCAAGGAGCTGCACCTTGGCATTTGTTGCGCGCAGGGCTCCTGAGGTGCTGTTTGACCCCAGCCTTGTGGGCCTGGAGTCCAAGGGCGCCCACCACCTAGTGCACGAAACCATCAACAAGTGCGACATTGATGTGCGCCGCGAGCTGTACAACAACATCGTGCTATCGGGTGGCACATCTATGTTTGAGGGCCTGCAGACACGGTGGGTCTCATGCTGCACTGAAAGTTGTTGCCAGTTGGCAGGATGGTGCGTGGTAGGTCTCATGCTGCCCTGAAAGTTCAAGCCAGTTGGCGGGATGGTGCACGATAGGAGCTGGGAGTTTTTGGGAGCAGCAAACAACAGCAAGGTGTGAGGTAGGAGGAGAACTCCATTGGCTTCTGTTGAACTTGTGGCCAAGCGCGCAAAGAGTTTGACCAAAGCAGCGACCATGCTTTTTAGGCACTCACTAGATTCACGCCCATGGCCAACCCACCAAGCCCAGAATCAAACCCAAGATTGGATGATGTACAGACTGCCTAGCGTGCATGAGACAATGGCGCCTCCTGCTTCCCATGGCCCATGCAGGCTTTTCAACGAGGTCACTGCACTAGGTGGCTCGGCGGTGAAGGTGCGGGTGGTGGCCCCCCCGGAGCGCAAGTACCTGGTGTGGATAGGAGGCTCCATCTTGTCGTCACTGTCCACCTTCCAGAATATGTGGATCACAAGGTGGGTGGAACAGTCGATGGGGTGGCCGAGTATTCAGATGCTTTGGATATGCGGGCGTGATGGGCTTGCAATCTCCTCGCAAGGATTGATCAATTGGCATGCAGCCCTGGCTTTGCAGAGGGACCTCATGAAAGCCCTGAGCAGACCTCAGTTGAAATGCCTGGTCACCAGCCTGTGGAGCAATCAATGTGGAGCATCAACTATTGGAGCTTTGGTAATGTGCTTCCTTATAAAGCACATTACCAAATCTCCGATAATTGATGCGCAGATGGGCTGGAGAGACAGCTGGCCTGATGAGGACAAATCAGCTTGCAGTGCTTAACAAATGGCCAGTATGCTGGGGTACTAGAGCGGGCAGCGTGCTTCAATCTCACCTATCACTGCCACTGCTGCCCTGTTTATGCGCAGGGAGGAGTACTTGGAAACAGGACCGAACATCGTGCACAGGAAGTGCTTCTAATGCAGCTGGGGGATTCTTTTTTGGAATGTTTCATTCAGCAGCGTGCGCATGTGTGGTGTAGCTGGGCTTCAGCTGTTGCTATCCGGATCCATGAGAGGTGACATGTACATGCAGAGGCAACACTGCACTTGTGTAAGCCTTCCCGAGCATCTAACTCCGACATGTAATGTCTACACAATAATCTTGCTTTGAGGGCTGACTCAGTTCAGAACCTCAGGAAGAAAGAAAAGAAAACGAAGCAGGTAGCATAACACTCCCTGCGCCAGGAGACACATTGGGTTGAAGTGCCATGAGTCCTCCACCAAAGGGAAAAGAAAACTGGTGGGGATTCAAAGGTGGCTGGCTGGCAGCCCCCTGCTCCAGACCAAGTTCAGGTAGAGATAAGTCTAAAAGTACAAGTAAGGGTAACCACCAGCCTGGTCGTTAGGCTGATTGGTTTGTAGCTGGTCATTGCCAGCCAAAGAGTAATCCAAGATGGAGTCCAGACCAGGACCTTCAAGTTGAGAAAAATCCGTTTTCCAAGGATGCGTCTAGTAACTCAACTCTAGTTGTAGTCAGTTTGTGCGCACAGTGCACTGCATGGCATGGAGTGCGCTTGCAATTGAAGGGCAGTCTTGGGGAGGGTCCACCCTTACTGAATCAAGGCTGAGCTCTTGAGATGATGCAAAGTATTCGAAAAATGGGTTGAACGCCCCACACCAAGAAGGATGGTATGAAATGGAACTTAGTCTGCTTTCAAGCACTTGCATGATGTCATGTGCTGTTTGTTAGAGGCCTCCGGACGGTCTCAGACCTGAGAGGCAGACTTGAGGCTCAATGCCTGGTGTCTAAACACTTCACGGTCTCTAGCAGGTATACAGGCACTTTTCGACCAAAAACACACAGTTTGCTTCACAAAGTCCACAAGTATTCAGTGTCCACTATCATGATGTCAGCAAGCAGATAGTGCCCTCCATAATCCTTCAGGGTGTCAACATACAAGGGGGGTTACAGCGGGGGTTACAAGAGAAGGCCTTCAGTCAAGAAGTTCATAGCCTGCTCATGAAAAGGAGTACGTGCATGAGGGAAGAAATACCGCTTATTGTTGTTCTGGCTCAGAAAACAGACACATGGTGGAAACCTGTGGGAGGAAACAGAGAGACGCATAAGTCCTGCGGAGAGAGACCACGTGTGGATGGGTGCAGTGGGAGAGGACGCGCTGCTCATCTTGTCAATCATGAGCTTTGCACAATTCACATGCAGGGGAAGTTTTGTGAGTCCAGGTCACTCATAGGTTATAACTCATAGGATGTGGGCATGCAGTCTCAAGTGAACCATGCTGCTGACAACGTTCTGAGGAAGTCTAGATACATGAATCTGGGAAAGATGTATGGCGAACGCGTGACCAGGGCCCTCTTTGTAGGTCAGGCGCACCATTGATGATAAGAGGAGCGTTGGCTGTTGCGCTCTCTGTACGTATGAGAAAAAGGTGTTCAATAATCCGAGTGCCTCTCCCTGAGGCCAGCAACAAAGTGACTGAGATCAATGGGCTCACACTTCAGCAGCCTTTCTTTTAACATGTAGGATAACCAGCAGATCTTTGGAGCAGGCGTCTACATACCTGACACCAACAGAATTCATTTCGTGAATCCCAATGGCTCCAATATTGCTAAAGCTGTCCATAGGGCTGAGATTGCAGGTATTTCTGCAGCCGTTACTCATGACTACTTTCTGATAGCTACCGACAGTAAAACTCAATGAGACAAATTAGAAAACAGATCAGGTACCCAGAATTACACACTTACCACATCCACCACAACCTCTTAGAGACCATCATCAAAGCAATCCGCAAGACTGCGACACTCTCCATCAAATTCCTGAAAGTGTACTTTAGTAAAAGCCCACAACGGCATTATTGATAATGAGCGCGCTGATCAGATAGCAAAGCATGTGGCCACACATCCTGAAGCTGCTGACACTGGTATAAAAATGGCAAGGTAACCCTTTTCACAACATCATTTGGCTCGCAACCTCCACGGATGAACCCAACACACAACGTCCTATCATTGACAACGGTAATCAATCCCAAACTTACCAACCCCGTATGCGCTACCTCCCCAACAAACGCGAAGCACTACCAGCACACATGCATAAGGTCCACAAACTAGGCAACGCACAAACTGATACCAGCTACTACACCTACTACCAGAATTTGATCAAGAATAAGAGTGCCCACAGCAAAATCAGTAATGCTTTCTGGTCTATACTTGGCATCTCTCACAAGGAAAAAGAGAGTGATTAATTACCGGCCTGGCACAATCTACAATTAAAAACACGCTGTCCATTTCAAGCAGTCCAACAGCCTTAGTTGCCCCTTCTGCTCCTGCCAAGACAGTGCACTTCACATCCTCTCAGGGTGCCAGCATCCCATCATTAGTAACATGGTGACCGAACGCCACAATATCGCAGGCAGACTTACAATGACTTGAAAAGCCATAAGTAAAGGTTCTCTAGGCTTCTGTCTTGTATCCACAGATGTGGGCAGTGCCGACAAGCGATGTATGCAAAATGTTCAAATACCTGTGACAGCAGAATCCAGAGTTCCTCCGGCTTGGATTTTTGCTGTAAACCACAATCGAAGAGACAGACTCACTTCTCGCCCCGACGCCATTTTAGTGAATCCAAAGAAAACACGCAAGACCAATTCCCAAGATCAACAGAACGCAAGTCTTTATAAGCTATATCATCAGGCATGCGCGTGCCTTATGATAAAGATGGCACTTTTGGTTGACGGCACGATCCTTAAGAATATGGCAGCTCTAAGCCGATTGAACTGCAGAGCTTTGTGCCCACACTCACGCACAGCCCAGTTAGGACATAACACATCACACCTGGTTACAAACTAGGGATATCCTATCGATAGGTTGATGGTCAGGAGGTACAAATTTGAGCCAAGTACCACCTATATATCCCGAAACATTTCGGGAGATGGTTGCAGCAGTCTCTCAGTAACTTGTCAAACACGGATGTGGAAATATGAGGCGTCGCTGAGGGAGGCCTAGTGACGCGTGTCTGCAGTATGTACGGCTCCGTGTATCTTGGTCAATTTTTGTGTATTTGTAAGGCTGTCAACCATATCCACCATGTCTGCCGTAGGAAAGTGTTCACTCTTAGAAGAATGTAGTTTTGTACCAGTAATTTATTGAATGCCTGTCATCATTTATTGACGCTCCCGAATTTGAAATCAACGGGACAACCTTGGGACAGCTCGACCATTAAAATCAAAGATGCCGCCGAGGAAAAGGAACTCAACGAGTGAGTTAGCTGTTTGCTCCTCGCAGCTGTCCGGGAATAATGGACAGCTCTGGCTCTCACACGCCCCCCCTCTTCCCTATCTCCCTCTCTTCCCGGGCGTGCAGGTCAGGCAGATCCAGGAAGTGCTGATCCATCCCCCGGCGTATCGCGGAGGACGACCAGGAGCGGACGTAAGACAGAATTTGAAATGGCTGGGGTGAAACCTGATGAAAATTGAGTTCCTCAGGCGAGCCTGCGCTCTCTCAATCCATCCTTTGTCTGTAGGGAATAGCCAAGGAAACTCCCCATCAGTGGCGCCCCTGCCCTCAGGGCAGCAACAAGGCAAGTGTGCTGTGCTGGCTTGCCAGCTTTCACCAGCTGACAGCCCATCTTCATCTCTTGCCCATGCGCCTCCCACGCAGCAGCATGCGCAGCGTTGATGCAAGGGAATGTCTACAAGCCCCACAGTGAGCCCATCAAAGACTTGCCCCATGTTGGGTTTGCAACTAGTGCCATGCGCCTGAGCATGCCTGCAAGCGAACGCTTGTTCTTTGTTGCGTCGGGCCTGCTCCTCCACATATGCTTGGATTGTGCACCCCGATGCAGGCAGCCAAGGGGATGGACAGATGCAAGTCGACAACGAACCGGGCAGCCAGCAGCAAGGCGCCTCCCAACTCACACCAAACAAGGGGGGCGGTACCCCCCGGCGCTCCACTCGCAGCACGCCTGGCCGCACATCTACCCCCAGGGGTGGAGGCCGCGGCCGGGGCGCCGGGCGTGGCTCTGGGCAGTCCCCAGGCCGCTCAGACACGCCCACCGGGCGTGGGCAGGGTGGTAGCGATGGACCCCCCTCGGTATTGAATGGCACGCCTGGCGGCGCGGGCACCAGAGGGGAGGGCGCTCCTGCTGCCAGCGGGTCTGCAGGCATTGGTGGCTTGCCCTCAGCAGCCGCAGGCACGCCAGGCTCCCTGCAGCGCGAGCGCCTGGGGCGCGCAGACCTGGGAGGCCAGCCGCGCAGCATGCCGCTGCGCCCGCTGCCGCCCGACCTCATGAGCGACTCAGTGGCACCGGTGCGTGTGCTGTTGGGAATGATGGGGGTTGGGAGTGCGTGCAGGGGTGCACGCCGCATGACCGGTGCAGGTGCGTGCATGCCAGTGCATGAACATCATGCATGTCTTTGTCAGCGCACAGGCCTGTGTGCCTGCCTACGTCCCAGTGTGCGCCAAAGAATTGGGAGCATCGTTTGCCTTTGTTTGTGCAAGGCAGCTGGTGAGCCCTCTGGTGGGCTGCAGCTCGCGAGCCACAAAACGTGTCATGAAGCTGGGCTTGCTGCTGTACTTTGGGTGAGGAGGCAGGCCACCACATCTGCCGGATTGGCGCGCGCTGCTGCTGCTGCTGCTGCTGCTGCTGCTGCTGCTGCTGCTGCTGGCACTAGAGGCATGCATGGGGGGTTGCAAGTGCAAGGCTCCGCCTCTCAAAGCCCTTGCAGGCGGAAGTGGCTTGCAGGCCTGAGGGTGACCGGCGGCAGCATGCATGCCAGGGAGATAGGCGGCAGCACTCAGCATCCTGTGCCTGGTGCTCCATGCCCATGTGTGCGCAAGAGCGTGCACGTGTGTATGTTTCCGGTCAACACTTGGCCACAACAGCCAGGCCGGCATGTTGGGCGGCATAGCCATCAGCGCGGCTCCTAGACATGCCACGCCCCAAGTGTGCATAAGCAAGTGCGCACAGCTGCTGGCACGGTTGCTTGAATTGCTGTGCCCCAAGTTGGCAACGAGCATAGCCATCGGCGCAGCTCTGCCTGGTACGCTGTGCCCACTGTGTGTGTGTATGCGGGCGGGCGTTATCCAGTCCATCCTCATTCCGCAGCTACGACACTGCAGCCCCAACCTCACACCTCGCCTTACCACGTATTTCAGGTGGATGGGCCCGAGGGCCTCATGGCAGGCCTGGACAACACCTACATCTGGGGCACCACCATCAGCGTGTCCGCGACAGAGCGCGCGGCGCGTGACTTCATGGAGGGCTTTGTGCCTGAGGCAGACATGGGGGAGGACACCCGCTCCAAGTACACCAAGTTGGTCAAGCAGGTGAGCCTGGTGGGCACGCGACGCAGTGTGTTTGGTGCCTCTGTGGGGCGCTGGCGGGCTGAGCTGCGTGGACGCGCCACAGGGGCAGGCTGACTCTGCTGGGGGCGTGTGCAGGCAAGAGCCGGCCCGCTTGTGCCCATGCTGCACAGGCGGAAGTGACCCTGAGCCCTGTGCGGCAGGTCTGCTGCGTGCATGGCTGCAAGCGCAGGGCAGCCGTCAAGTGGGAGGCTGTATTGGGGGAAAGGGGCTGGGTAGGTCTTGCAGCGGCCCAGGTGGCAGCAGACCAGTCGGCTGTCCAAAGGAGCAGGCCGCGATGGAGCAGGGCCAAGGCGCTTGGGGGCTTGCTCTCGCAAACGCGTAGAGGCGCTGACTGCGCCTGTCTGCGCTTTGGTGGTGTTGCGGGCTGCAGGCTGTGGAGGAGCAGGATTTCGTGGTGAACCTTGACACGGCCGACCTGAGGGCCTGGGACCAAATGCACAACGGCAACCTGTACAAGGACATGATTATGTACCCTCGAGAGGTGCGTGCGTGTGTGTTGTTACTGTTGTATTTGCATGTTTGTGCGTGTGCCCTTGTGTGTGCCTTGAAGTGACGTACATGCCCATCCTTACCGGTGCCCCCAGATGGTGTGAGCGATGAGTCCGTACGTCTGGGCTCCGGCAGCGCGCGAGCGCGCACCATGCCTTCTTTTGTTTCCTGAGGCTGCCCAACCACCACACAGGCACCAGCTGCGCTCCAATGCGCGCGCGTCAGGAATGGCGAGTGAGCGGAGTGCACTGGAGCACACACGCACCTGCTAGCTCATGCAAGCACGGGAGGACGCAGCACGCACCATCGCACCCTGCGTGCCCATGTGCTCCCCCCAGATGATGCCCATGTCCGGTGCCGTGCTCTGGAGCATGGCAGCAAACCCTTGCGCGTGTGTGCCCATGCCCACCCCCATCCCCCCAGGTGATGCCCATTTTTGACACCGTGGCCAAGAACATGGCGGCCGAGACAATGGGCACCCAGGAGAACGTGCCAGACATCCAGGTGCGGCTGGGCGCGCGCACGCTGCACTCTCACGCAACCAAGCTGGGCAACCCAAGGACAAGCAGGCGCTGTGTGTGCGTGTATGTGTGTGTGTGCATGCGTTGTGCATTAACTTGCATGTGTAGGTGTGCCACATGGACTCGCCAAGTCTTGACTGTCTACTTTAATGCGGATATGCTGGCGGGTGCAGGTCAGGGTGTACAACCTGGACAGGGCGCGCACGATCCGTGACCTGAACCCAGAGGACATAGACACCCTGGTCAGCGTACAAGGCATGGTCACGCGCACCAGTGCCATCATCCCTGACCTCAGGTGGGGTTGTGGCCGAGCATGGGAGTGTCACCTTCTTTGTGTGTGCGTCCGCGGGGGTAGGGAAGTGCATGCACGGGCCACATGCTGATGTGTGCAATCAGTGAGTTTGGAACGTGCTCTGCTCATGCACGCAAGCAAGTTAAAAAGGGATTGAGGGCGTTGTCTAGTGGAGTGCCTTGAGTTGGAGTGGGGCGGGGGTAAGCATGGGCATGGCATGCACAGGTTCGAAAGCATGCATCCTGCGCGGAGTTGAATGCTTCCAGCGGGACCATGCGCTCCAGCAAGCACCCAGCACAGCTGCAAGTAGAGCAGGGATGGCTGAACGCACGCATGGCGCATGTGACCAAGGTGTGTGCTGATTGCTCTCGCGTGCGCGCGCGCGCACACAGTCACAGCCGCATGCATACTCACACACCCACACACAAACATGCACTAAGGCGATCACACACGCACACAGACGCGTGCTCGCACTGTTCACTGTCCCAGGGCTGCCCTGTTCCGCTGCGAGCGGTGCGGGCACGGGCATGAGGTGGTGCACGAGGGTGGGCGCGTGGCCGAGCCCGAGCAGTGCAGCAACTGCGGCGCCAAGTGGTCGTGCACGCTCATGCACAATATGTCAACCTTCACCAACAAGCAGATGGTGAAGATGCAGGTGAGTGGGCGTGCGTGCGCGGCGCGCAGTGTGCGTGCGTGCTCGAGCATGTGTGTTATTGTGGGGTGGTGAGGTGTCTGGCCTGGGAACAACTCAACAGGTGCAGGTCAGTTGTGCCGTGACCGACTTCCCTGCATGTGTCGCAGCTTTGACATACCATGCAGCTCAGGCAGGAGCAGCACTGGCGCCCTGTGATCCTGAACTGCTGTCATGCAATGCCATGTGATGCCATGTGCTGCCATGTGCTGGCATGTGGCGGACCGGCTTGCGCCGCCCCCGACCGCTTCCTCACAAGCGCCAACACCCATGCACGCACCTGTGTTAGTCCTTGCACGTGTCATGCGCACTGTTATGTACATGCATGCATGATACACGTACACCCACGTGCACACTGGTGCAGGAGAAGCCCAATGATATCCCGGAGGGCGAGACGCCCCACAACGTGACCATGTACGTGTACGAGGGCAACGTGGACCTGTGCCGTCCAGGAGACAGGGTCACCATCACGGGCACCTACCGCGCCCAGGTGCGCACCTGCAAGAATGCGTGCTTGAGTGTGTGTGTGTATGCATGTCCCTTGTATTGGAGCGATTGGTAGTGTATGCTCACGCTCCCCTTCCCTTTGCATGCTTGGCATCTCAGCCCTAGGTCTATTCACTAGAGCACTAAAAGGTGGTGCACCACAAGCAGCACACTTGCCGACCAATTCTAACAGGGCGCTGCGCACACGGCAATCAAACACCCAGTTTCCGCCCGCCCTCCCTGCCTGCATCCACCTCAAAGCCCCTCTCACACTCACGGCCCCCCTTCCCCTGCCTGCCCCCGCGCCCCTCTGCCCTGCAGCCCTTGCGCGTGAACCCGCGCCAGCGCGCGCTGCACGCGGTGTTCCGCACGTACTTGGACGTCATGCATGTGCAGCGCGACGAGCAGGGGCGGCTGTTCACGCTGGCGGCAGCGCAGCAAGAGGCGGCGGCGGCGGACGTGGAGTCCCAGAAGCAGCAGGCGTCGCAGGCACGTGCATTTTTGTGCGTGCCTGAACGCCTGTATGCCCAAGTGTGTACCCGCGCTATCGGTTGTATGCTCAGCCTGCGCCACTGCTGTGCCCGGCTGCTGCCAAGTGGTCTTGCGTGTGCACAGCCAGCGCCACTGCTGTGCCGAGCGCTCAGCTTGACGCCGCGCTGCGCTGCGTGCAGGGTGAGCGCGGCCCCAGCTCGGTGCCCCCTACCGGCAGCCAGGGCCCCACGGAGCGCGAGACGCAGGACCCGCTGATGCAAGACGACGACCAGTTTGTGCGGATGGGCGCGACCACGAACGAGCAGGTGCGCGCGCGTGCACGTGGCACAGGGGACACACACACAAGTTCGCAGGGGACACACACACACACACATACAATGGCACAGGGGACGCACCATGGATTGCATGGGAGGGCGCAGACGGAGCGGTGCCGTGCTGCGCGGGACAGCTCCCTGGGGCAGGGTGGGGAGGGGAGAGTGGGGCACTCGATGGATGGGCTCTTCGCTGTGGATGGCCTGAGAGTGGGGCGTGCACATGAGTGTGCATGGGAGCCAAGGTGTGGGGGCGGGCGCCTGCGCATGGGAAAAGGGGGGATTGCCTCAAGAAGGGGGTGGCGGGAGCGTGTGCAAACAGCAACCAGGCACGTAGCGTGGAAGGATGCTGCTCTTGCACGTGTGCACGCAAGCTCCTGCGGCGGAGGCTCAACGCGTTGCTGCGCAGAGTCTGTGCATGCCGGTGCGGCGCACAGGCCCAAAGCACAGGAGCTCCCATTGCGCACAACCGCGTGCTGCACAGAGCTGCATGCTGCACAGAGCAGCGTGCCGTGCAGAGCTGCGTGCTGCACGGAGCTGCGTGCTGCACAGAGCTGCGTGCCGTGCAGAGCTGCGTGCTCCCCAGAGCCAGGTGTGTGCATGGCCGCGATGCTGCGGGCGTTCAACGCGTGATGAAGACAGTGAGCTTGGTGCCTGCGCGCCGTGCCCTGCAGGTGCAAGCGCGCGAGGCGGAGCTGCGCGCCATCTCCCAGGACCCGCGCCTGTACGAGCGCCTCGTCGCGTCTTTCGCGCCCAACATCTGGGAGATGGAGGACGTGAAGAAAGGGCTGCTGACGCAGCTGTTTGGGGGCATGGGCAAGGCCTTCCCGGGCGGGCGTGTGCGCGGGGAGATCAACGTGCTGCTGGTGCGCGTGGGCGTGGGCG
>LFCJ01003438.1_pt1 | contig 11615 bp, 17 predicted proteins | sample 643141 | NCBI WGS metagenome assembly LFCJ01 (sample SAMN03766243, study PRJNA286221) | soda lake metagenome | biome: soda lake; feature: Kulunda steppe; material: water; isolation source: sample B1-Br-g2 brine of Lake Bitter-1 | place: Russia: Kulunda steppe | collected 2010-07 | reverse complement strand
TGCTGCTGCTGCTGCTGCTGCTGCTGCTGTTCTTTTTGCCGTCCCTTCTGTTGCTGCTGCTGCTGCTGCTGCTGCAGCTGCTTGCTACCCCTTCCCGGCGGCCGCCCTCTCCTGGCAAGCCCCGCCAGCTGCTGCTGCTGCTGCTGCCTGGGCAGGCTGCCGCGCTCTGCTTCACCCTCATTGAGCACAGACTCCACACGCTCCCGCTTTTTGCCCGGCGCAACCGCGGTCTCCTGGTCTCGCCCTTGGCTTGCGCCCCTGCCTCTTCCCCTCCCCCGCCCTCTCCCTAAAGCTTTCCCCCGCCCCGTGCCCCTGCCCCTCATCTGCTTTCCATCCCTGGGCATTGCATCGATCTCAGCCTCGCTCACGCTGCTGGATGCGCTGCTGCTCACACCCTTAGATTCAAAATCACCACCCCGCCGCCGCTGGTGCTTGCGCTGCTTCAGTGGCTGCCGCTGCTCCTGCTGCTTTTGTTGCTGCTGCGACTTCGGCTGCGGCTGCTCGGACGACTGGCGGCGCTGCTGCTGACGAGTGACAGCCATCTTAGGGGGAGGGGGCTCGTTCACGTGCAGCCCAGGAACTTTCCGGTTTGGCTGCGGCTTCAAGGCTTCCTGCTGTTCCTCTTGCTGGCCGGGTGCAGCTGCGAGCAACCTTTTGGGGTACAACTTGGCTGTGAGCGCGCGCAGACGGGGCTCTTGTTGCGCAGCACTAGCGGCAGATTGGGGGAGCTGAGACCGGGGTGCTTTATGACCGTTGGCATCAGCATAGCTGTTGGCATCAGCATGGCCGCTGGCAAGGGGCAGCGAGCCCCTTCCGCTGCTGCGCTGGTGGGGAGGGTCTCCAGCTGTGTGTCGTGTGGCATTGGGCTGTGTGAGCAAGGTAGCTGCATCTTGCCGTGTCCTTTGGGTGCTGAGTTGAGCTGCCTGGGGGGCAGGTGGCCCCTTGGAGCGGCAATCTGCACCAGCCTCCTGCTGCGCACTGGTCTTCTTGGACCTCCTTGAGCCTGTATCTGCGCGTAGCAAGTACAAAGCAGGCAGCTGTGAGCGATGGGGGAATCAGCACCCACAGAAAAGAAACAGAGCTCAGGCATAAAGAGGAGTTCCAGGAGTCGAAGCTTGGCATGAGCATGGCATGCACTCTTTGAGGGCAGGGAGCAGATCAGTGGATGCAGAGATGGAGCAGCCATGAACTTACATTTCCGGCTCCTGTTCCTCTCCAGCTCAAGATCCAAGTCTGAATCGGACTGCATCATGACCTTACTTTCCATTTACCACTTCCACACATCGCTCTGATTTCATTTCAATTCTAATAAACTGTGAGTGGAATCCCACAAAAATGATGTTTGGGAACGAACAAAACAACGTTCAACTGCTATGTTGCAGTGGGTAACCTCCACTCCTCGATGGTCAATGTCATTAATTGAACATAAATTTATAATTTTCCCGAGACAACATTGCATCCACATAGGTTGTGCATTGTGCATGGGAGGTGTGCACGTACATGCCGGCCGAGAAGGCCAGAACCATAAAGGGCTGTGACAAGATGGAAATCATGTTGAGCACTTCACTGCATGTACGTTACAACATATGTAGTGCTACAAAGTACAAGAAAGCAGATCTCCAGATCAAAAAACGGAGTAGACGCACCCGCACACTCCTCCCTGCAACATTGCAGGCAGTGAGCTAGAAGTGAGAATCAATACAAAAAAATATGATGGCTTGACAGTGAAGTACTCCTGGCACAAAGGCACTGGCTGCCAGCCTCTGTGACGCATCTGCGTCCAGCCCCGCAGCCGGAGCTGCTGCCGCTCTCCGGTACTCCAGCGCTAGCCAGCCCAAATCACAGGGGTTCCAAATCTACGACCGTTCTTCTACTGTTTTGTCATTTGTGGCACATTGCTGTTGGTGCTGATCTCTCATTATTGCATGTCATTTTTTTATGCATATGACATAAAGGGAAAGAAGCCTAACCGTTAAGAACAGGTCAGGCGAGAATGGTCCTAGCATCAGTTTAAACCCCTGAAGCAGCAGCAGCAGCAGCAGCGGCGGCGGCGGCGGCGGCGGCGGCGGAAGCAGAAGCAGCAGCAGGTGCCGCAACGTCAGCCGCAGATGGCATGGCGGCAGCAGCTGGAGCTGCAGCGGCAGCACCATTTCAGCAACAGCAACAGCTAGAATGGCAACCCAGGTTTCCATCAAGTCCAGGAAATCCAGGTACTTGCACCTGGTGAAAACCCGAGCGTCCGCCATTATTCCGTGCAAATGCTCCGGTCTGGATTACCCGCACCTGTAACCGTCTCCAGCCCATTCAGCAAGTCAGTGATTGCCTCTTCAGGCAGCAAGCAAGCAGGGGTGGGTTGCATGGTAGCCATGTTAACTGATTTCACACGGTTTGCAAAAAATATTACAAACCTACAGCTGGTGTCTGGCACAGCTGCGGCCCTCAGTGTAACATGCATATATGATCAGCAACCATGACGTTGCCAAGCGGGAAAATGTAGAAGGCTTGCAGCTCTGGTGCCCATCCGCTGTATGGAAAAGGAAGCTGAGTGGTAGACAGCAGGCCACACACAAGTATGCTGCTGATATGCAAAACATAAGCAGGTCTACACTTCTGCAGAGGAATGGGCACATGTGCCATACAAGAAGCAGAACCAGGAAGTGTAGCCAATGTTGGTTCAGCAGCAATACCAGTTAATGCAGGTGCATCAATCTCAAGGTCAAACTTGTTGCTGCCGCAGCAGCCGTGCCAGCAGCCGCAGCCGCAGCAGTTACGGAGGGCAGGGATGTCCCCACTGGCAGAAGTGGCAGCAAATAATAGCATCATCAGCAACAAGAGCATCGGCCACAACAACAGCTGTCGCAGATACCACTGATGGGGCGTGCCTCGCTTGACACACCAAAATCAACACAGGCGCAGCAGGTGCAACAGGTGCTACAGGTGCTACAGGTGCAACAGGTGCAACAGGTGCAACAGGTGCTACAGGTGCAACAGGTGTAACAGGTGCAACAGCTACAGAAGCTGGCCTTAGGCAGGACCCACAATGCCAATGATTGAGCTGCAGCTAGAGAAGCAGCAGTGGCAGCAGCAGGGCGTGCCAGGGGCGATGGCCACGCGGTCAACCCGTGGTGCACACCTGTTGGCGCGCAGCCGGCCGCGGCGCGCCTTGCGCTCTCAATGTTGCAGGGAAGATGCCTGGCGCTGGATCTTCTTTGCAACATGGTAGGTGTGGCCCTTGGGAATGTGGCTGGACGGCCTTGCATGCCCTTGGTACAAGCAACTTGCGGCATGCGTACAGCCATGCCGCACAACCTCCCAAGTGCAACAGCATGCCCCGTAATCAAATGTGCTGGTAAAGTCAGCAGGCGGCTGAAATACCTGCACAACAGCCTCCCAGGCACAACAGCCAGCCCCATGATCAAAAGTGCTAGCAAGGTTAGCAGGCTGCTGGGATGCTTGCACACCACATGGCTTGTGCTAAAGCAGGCGGGGAGTGGCGCAGGGAGTCGTAGGTGTGAGGGTGGAAGCGCCAATCAAAAGGTACCAGCCTGGGCAGGTGGGCGCTTTCCTACTCCTACATGGTAGAGCAGGAAGAAGTGACGCAGGGAGTGGGTGGGGTGAGCTGATCAGGTTTGCGAGCTTTTCTTGCGATGCCAGCAACAGTGCCTTGGGAGCACCACGTGCGCGCTGCACATGTTAGAGGTGGGTAGGCCTCGGGGGGGCAGGCGCACCTCGCTGTGAATTGCAGGAGCTGGCAAGAAGCAGGCAGTCCCTGCCTTGGTGTGCGTAAATGCCAAGCTCAGCCCAGCTCCCAGTGCTGGATTGATGGTGCAGCCACCCTCAGCTGTGGTCTAGGGGCAATGACTCCTGCACCGCACCCATGGATGGCACACACGGGATCGAGAGTGGGATCACGGAACCGGCTACCTGTCGCAGCACTCCGCCTCAGTTGGCCAGCGGCAGGCCCGCCACCCCTTCCCACACATGCCTCTCGCCATGCCCTTTTGCAGCCACTCCCACAGCCTGCCCACTCTGGCAGCGCCACTCTGGCAGCGCCCACTCTGGCAGCGCCACTCTGGCAGCGCAACCGCAGGGTGACCCTGGGACGCAGGCTTTGCCGAGGTCCCGCCCGCCCGTCCCAAACCACTACGCCCCCCTCCTGTCCTCCTTTATGGCCAGCACTGAAACAATTATGCTGGCCGTTTTTAAGATGCGCCATTTGCCATCCTCCCTGTGTATGATGGGGATGCTGCTTTTGAATGGTGCGCAAGGCTGGTGCGGTCCTAGCTACCCCCCCACGTACGCTCATGCCAGCAGCCAGTGTGGCGGCTTGCAGGTAGGCTCCCTTGATGTTGTTCTGCCACCTTAAGGAGCAGGAGCTCGTACGAATGCCATGAATGAACATGCCTGCATGCGACACATGTGCCCTTGCTTCTCTTGTATGAGCAAGTGGCTGTGCACGTGCATGTGTGCCAGGCGCTCGTGTCCCTGCATTGTGGGCACAGTGTGTGGCACCAGTGTGCAACATGTGCCGCAGTATGTGCGGTGTGCAGTACATGCAGTGCAGCAGCAGGTGCGCAATGCGTGAGCACCTGCGCGCGTCAGCGAGTCCAACGACAGCAGCGATTGCTGAGCAGCGAGTGTTGAGCAGCACCCACCCGGCCTTGTCACCTTGCAGGAGCTGCTGACGCATGTGGCAGAGTGCCCCGCCACTGCCCCTGGCTGAAACCTCCACCCAGCCTGCGTCCCCATGTGCCCCGCCGCAACCCCTGAGCAGCATCTAGTCCGATCAGCCATGTTTCACCCCCTACAGGGCCAGCGCTGGGACAACTGCCTGGGACCTTGCCACCGTCACTTCTGCACGCAGCAGCAGCAGCCACACTCCCGCTTGCTCCAGCTCATGACTGTCCTGACCTCAGTTGACTGCTAGCCCTTTTGCGCACCAGTTGCGCCGGGCCACCTGAACTGCGCGTCAAGTGCCAGAACTTTTCTGCACCCTGTATATGGCCCTTGCTGGCTGCGAGATCTAGTAGACTGATAGAGTTCAGCATGTCAGACTCAAAAAGATTGGCTCTACTAAAGTAGTACTTGTGTGCAAACCTAAATTGTAACCTGCTGCATAATTCATGCACTCGGGTTGCCTAAGCCAATTAGATACAACAAGACTGGCTTTGCTCGTGCATGAGTGCCTGAATTGCTGTGTCCGAAGGTTTTTGAACTTAACCTTGCTTCAAAGCCAACACAAAACAGCAAGGGCATTAGAATCCTTTACCCGTGCTATTCTGTGTTGGCTTTGGTTGCAGGCGCGACTCGCTTCAGCTTCAGCTAAGCTGCCCTTGTTTTGCATGTACAGCTATGTAAGACACCCTACGGCTTATGGGGGGCAAGGGGGGGCAGGTGAGTGTTGTCTGCCATACGCCTGGTGGCCATTAGCATGGATGGCATGACTGTTTTGTTACATCTGGGATTGAAATGAAAGGCATTCCCAGACACACAAACCAAGACACGGGGTCGCCTGACACGGTGTAAGCAAGGTGGCAGCATAAACTTACAGGCTCCATGAAATAGAATGGCCTGGAGTCTAAACTGCAAATTGGGGGAAGCCTCATACAACAAGTGTTGAGCAAAATGCAAAGCAACAGACAAAGATGCTGTGTCATCTTAGTCAAGGACATCATAACTCATAAGTATGTGACGATGGTCAGTAGATTGGCTACTAGTAAGCACAACAGACATGAATGGAGACCTCTTAAGAGTCTCTTGGCGAGTTGTTTGGGAAGAGCGACTCGATGTCAAATCATCCGTACACCATGCGCGATTCAGAAGCAAAATCAACGCAATACAGCAAATTCGCACACACACACACACATGCACATGCTTACAACTTCTCTCTCAGCATCACAAGTAACCGAAGTTCTGGGCTGTTCTCTGGGTGACACGCTGCCTTGCTGCCTCTCGCCTCGCCAAAAACTCCTCCTCCTCTTTGGACAAAGGCTTGCTGCTGCCCTGCTGCTTACCATCCTCTTCTCGTTTACGCTGCGAGGAAGGCAAGGGCAAATGATGAGCTCAAGAAGCTAGGGGGAGTCGTGGTGTCTCTAGTCCTTGCATCGCATCATATTGGCACAAGACATTCTTATGTAGGATGTCAAGTCACCACGCGCGACACGATTAAGGGGGGTGTTGCAGAGCATAGGAGCATGCACAGGGAGGACGCGTGTAAAAGTAGAGGAGGGAAGAAGCTTGGTTTTAGCTCTTTCAGACTGTTGACATTCTCATCAATAGACTTATTTTGCAGCTTAAGATGCACGACATGGAGGAGGTTCGGCAGCAGGGCCACTCATACCATGCTAAACATGTATACTGCTTACCTGGCGCAAGCCACAGATAATTCAACAATTGCAAATGGCCAGAGTTAGCCAGCCTTAAGCATTACAGACTGAGCAGGTGGATACCAAGCTCCAATATCCTGCTCCCACGCCCTTACGTCCAACGTCCGCTCAGCTGCAACCCCCACCTTATATACATGTCGTACCTGATCATGCAACGCTGCGTCTCCTGCACCCGTCCCACCCGACCACACAGCTCTGCAGCTCCTGCAAGAGCCCCGTCCACCTTCACTAAGGTAGTTAGCACACCTGGCAACCATGCCCAGAGCTTTTTGCCCAACACGAAGGCCACTAACGCCCAGGCACTGCATGGGGCACTTGCCGCCTCTTATTGAATAATCATCTCTCACTTCCACACGGCCATCCACTTGTTGTCTGCAATTTCACTCAGCATCACGCCCTCTTCCTTACCAGCCGCCGCTCCCAACACTTCCCTGGCTCAAGAATCAATCCTTTCAGGCACACACACATACACGCACATACACATGCTTACCCTAAACTCTAAATGCAAACCCACGCATATGCACACGCACCACAATGCCAGGCGGCCAGCTAGCCACACACCTTGTCCCCCGCTCCTGCAGCCGGGCCATGCGCGGCGGTGCCTGGCTCCCCGACGCGGCTGCAGCCTTGGAGGCCAATCCCTTTGGCGGCGCCCACCCTGCCCACTTTAACCTGCCAATCCCCGCCCACGGAGGCCAAAGGGTGCTTTGGCAGCTCGATGGTGCGCGTGGCGGCGGCGGGGACGGACGTGTAGGTAGGAACGCTCGGGCCTGCACCTGGCCCTTGAGGACCTGCGCATGGAATAAAGGGTAGGGTGTGCGCGCCACCGCAAAAGTCCACGCTCTAGCACAGCATGGGAGATGGTGTGCGCGCCCTGGAGCAGAGCTGGAGGTGGGCAGGGTTGCTGCCACCCGCGGGATATGGGGAGTGGGAAACCAGGCAAAAAGAATGAGGGAGCCCCGCTGGCACCCAGCTAACCAATACATGGTTGCTGTTGCACGAAGGCGCACAGTGTTATAACATACAGTGTCATACCATACAAATAATATTCAGTGTTGTAAGGCCACACCGGGCCAGCTGTGGCATGAGGCTGTGCAAGGTTTGGGCTAATACTGTGACAAGGAGCTGAGGGTGCTTGCCCCAAGGGGGTGTGTTTGTGTTTTGCATTGACACACGCAGGGCTGCCAGGGCATCAGCAGCAGCTCGGCGCGTGGGCAAAGCGGTGGGACTCCGCAAGCGACACAACACCCCGCCAAGGGTGACGGCGCATGTTGTCGCAGCAGTAGCAGCAGCAGCAGCAGCAGCAGCAGGCACATGGTGCATGTGCCATGCAGAAGCCACCAGACAGGTAGGCGGGTCTTGCGCGCAGGCAGTGCAGCCCAGCGCACACCGCTTTTGGGCAGGGTCGTTGTGCTGCCACAGGCAGGCAGGGCTTGATGGGGGCCCGCACCTGAGGATGGGCCTGCTTGGGGCGGTGGGGAGGGCTGCGGCACCGGCCCTCCATAATGCTTTGCTGTGCCAAAGAGCGCAGAGCCGGGGATGGGTGGTGTCTGCGTCCAGGATGGCTGGGGCTCCCCGCCATAGTACCACCGCGTCTTGGGGTCGTAGTACCACCTGCGGTCGCGGGACACACAGAGGGGTCTGGGGCAGCATGGGGCAAAGGACCACCTGCAGGTGTGGGAACAGCCCAGGGGAAATCTGGTGCCGCACGCGCGCAGGGCAACTTGCAGGCGTGGAAATGTGTGCGATCCAAGTATGGGGGGAACCTGCGCACAGTTTGTGCACGCCGTGTACCGTTTGTGCGCGCTGTGTACAATTCGTGCGCGCCGTGTACAATTTGTGCGCGCCGTGCACAGTCCACACGCAGCCGCCGCACCATCCTGGCTGATGGCCAGCGCCAGTGGCCTCTAGCCAGCAGCTTGCTGTCACACGCAGCAGGCGCGCAACGCAGTAAGCAAGCTCGTGATGAAGCAAGCGCAGACTCCGCCAAAATATTGCCACAGTCTTTGTCTAAACAGCACACAATCACACACACACCATATGCACACAAAAACACCCCACACACAAGTACACACATGCACACACTCACACGTCCCAAGGCACCGACAATATTGCCAGATGTGCTGCCACTCCCAAGCACTTGCTTCTAATGAATACACACGTATCCCAAGGCACTGACACCATTGCCAGGCGTCCTACCACTCCCAAGCACTGCACTGTCCTTTGTCACTATGCCGCTGCGGCCGCTGCAGGGTCTGCCTGCCTGCACAGCTTTGAGCAGTAGGAGGCTGCACAACCTGTTGCAGGAGTAGCTTGCTTACCTGTGAAGCTCGTTATAGTAGTAGCTACACGATTCATCCCACGACCAGCTACCGGCAGAGGCCTCTAGCGCCTTCATATCCTCCTCGTACTGCTTGCGCGCCTGCACACAGCACGCCCACATGCTGCATGAGCCAGTTGCATTCCTATGCAGCAACAGGCACGCTCAGGACCAGCGCATAGAGGCTTACGCGCAGAGCGCACCACAAGCCCGGAAGCAACATAACTGGCTCATACGTAGAGCGCACCACAAGCCCGGCTGCAACATTGCTGGCTCATACGTGGAGCGCACCATAAGCTTGACAATAACATTGCTGGCTCATACAAAGAGCGCACCACAAGCCTGATGATAACAATGCCAATTCACCCAAGCACCCAAGCCTGATGGTGACATTGATGGTGCACCCAACCTTAGGCTGCCAAGTGGCAGCACCAAGCATGGGTCATGACCCTTGCTTGGGGTTGCTTCTGCATCACCAAGGTTGCTGCCATGCCCAGTAAGTGGCGCAACGTTGCTTGCATGTCATCAAGGCTGCTTCCGCATCACCAAGGTTGCTGCCATGCCCAGTAAGAGGCGCTACGTGGCTTGCATGTCACCAAGGCTGCTTCTGCATCACCAAGGTTGCTGTCATGCCCAGTAAGTGGCGCTACGTGGCTTGCATGTCATCAAGGCTGCTTCCACATCACCAAGGTTGCTGCCATGCCCAGTAAGTGGCGCTACGTGGCTTGCATGTCATCAAGGCTGCGGAAGCAGCCTCCTAGTGACGCCCATGCTGCTTCTTCATCTTCCATGCCGCCATGCGTGGGCGCCTCCTCCCAAGCATACGCGAGCCTACAGTGGCCCCTGCAGCTCCCTGTGGCTGCCCCGCCAAACGTCCCTCCGAGGGCAGGTCGGCATCAGGCATGCACGCACCTGCTGTCTGCCCTTTCATAAGCCCCTGGGGCAAGGTTGCATCAGGCATGCGTGCCCAGACATTCCCTCCAGGGCAGTCCCCTGGGGCAGTCAGCACTAGGCACGCATGCACGCACCCGCTGCTCGATGCGCTCGAAATTCCTGGCGGCCGTCTCCTTGGTCTTCTGCTCGCTCTCCGCCTTGCGGGTCATCTCCCTGATTTCTGCAGGCGTGTGCGTGCGCACCTTGTGGGTGTGGTAGAAACGTAGGAGGCAGGCCCCAGGCAATGCAGAGATGCAGCAGGGAGGCCGCAGGCAAGTGAGAGATGCAGGAGCAAGCAGTTCTAAGATGAGGAGACCCACGGGATGGTGGAGAGGCTAAGGAAGAGGCAGGCAATGTGTAGTGTAAGGTGTGGGAGATGTGTTAAATACAGCGTGGACATGGATGCACGTGCGGCACTTCAGGGGCGAACGGTACAGGTGGGCAACAGGCGCTGAAGGCCACAGGTGGTGGAGCGTAGACAAGAGACAGGGTGTTTTGAAATACATGCACACAGCACTCTGTGGGCACAGAGTGGAGGTGGACCATAGGCATTGAGAGGCACACAGGGACACCCGAGCATGACACCTTCTGTGGTGGCATGCCAGCCGGTGGCAAGAAGTGGTTACTCGCACACAAACATGCATTCCTTTACAATTTGTATCCATCCTTCATGCCATGCTGTTGTGATAGGGGAGCAGGGGACCTGAGCAGACCGTGCTGGACAGTGCGCCCCACTTGAAACCTCTCCCGATTCCTACATGCCTGTACTTCAAGCAGCAATTAAGTGCTTCAACTGGTCCGCACTACCCTGTCGCATGCAGTGCGCTTCAGCTGGTCCGCATCATCCTGTTGCATGCAGTGCGTTTTAACTGGCCCACATCACCCTGTCACATGCAGCGCGCTTCAGCTGGTCCGCATCATCCTGTTGCATGCAGTGCGTTTTAACTGGCCCACATCACCCTGTCACATGCAGCGCGCCTCCCAGCCCCAAGCAGCAGCACAACTGGCCACAAGCCGCTTTGCTGGACAACAGGCACAGCTGCTGTGGGATAGCATTAAGGTGGTGCAGGAAACAAACGGGTGCTTGTGTCATGGCATGGTTGTGCATGTCACAAAGCGTCTCACGCTGAAGATGTGCCTTTGTGCGGCATCCGGGTGGTGCAGCAAACAGACAGACTGCCCCGTGCTTTGTATCATGGCATGGTTTTGCACAACTCAAAGGCAGCTCACGCTTTAGAAATGCTTGCCGCCTTCATGTGCGGGGTCAGCATTGTAGGGCTGGGTGCAAAGCACAGTGATCTTACTTCTTTGAAGGTTGTCCTGGTGCTTCATCCCGCGCTCGTGGTTCAGTATGGCCGCTTTGTTGTCGTTCATCCATACCTTGCACAGGTCGCACCTGTATGCCCAAGAAGGCGTGACGGTGCAAGCCCCTGTGGCCATTCACTTCAAATTTTCTTAAGAAGAAGAGCACAAGCAATAAGACAGTCCACTAATACACGGGGAGCGTTACGAGAGGAGTCATGACAGCCCCATGAAGACAGTGATGAGGTACAAGTCCGACAATTTTGAGGAAATTTCTATTATTGCTGCCAACTAAAACTTCACAATCCAATGCAATTCCTCCTTGTCTGTTCTTTCATGACTGTGCACATACACGAACATGCAAACACGCATACTTGTCCGCGAGTACACACAAGTTAACACCCAAAGCGCGCATGCCAATTATAGATACATGCAGCTCAATCACACTCAAATTAAAACATGCACATGCACACATGAGTGCAAGCGTACGCACACAGGCATACACCTGTGCACACAAACATACAAATAAGCGCATAGGCGCATATGCACGCTGCACACGCACGCTCATGCACACGCATGCTCATGCACGCACACACACACACACACACACACACACACACACACACACACACACACACACACACACACACACACACACACACACACACACACAC
>LFCJ01003435.1_pt1 | contig 11615 bp, 12 predicted proteins | sample 643141 | NCBI WGS metagenome assembly LFCJ01 (sample SAMN03766243, study PRJNA286221) | soda lake metagenome | biome: soda lake; feature: Kulunda steppe; material: water; isolation source: sample B1-Br-g2 brine of Lake Bitter-1 | place: Russia: Kulunda steppe | collected 2010-07 | reverse complement strand
CTCCCCTCTCTCTCCCCCTCTCACACACACACACACACACACACACACACACCCACACCCACATACAGACACACAGACGCGTAACTTACAAGTCATGGAGTACCGCCAGCCTAGCTATTAGGCTGATTGGTGCGTGGCTGGCACATACTCACAGATGCATAAGGAAGACATGAGCACCATGCTTGCAGACTCAGTCCGGTGTCCTTGACCAACCCTGACTTGCCTATTCAGTCCGGAGCCCTCAATTGAGCCTAACTTGTAAATTGCCGACCTTGCTTGGTGTCAAAGTACTAACATTCCTAACACTGCAGCAAACCAAGCCCATGGCTGCAGAATAGCCCCCATGACCACCTAAACAGGGTGTGAGTTCGGTTCAGAGCATTCACCAAAGGGGAAACAGAAAACACAGCCCAAATGCCTCCTGCCAGCTAGCTCCTCAAAAACCACTAACATGTGCATTGTGCGAGCATGCGTGCCCATGGCAGCTCTTTTTTGTCTCAGCCAATGCGGACCTCCTCCTTTACCACCTTTAAGCGCCCTATATACAGAGGATCACTTACGACAGGGATTGCGCATTTTGGCCCAATCCTGGCAGCAGAAAAGTAGACATGCACCCGGCCGGTCATCATGGCTTAGGCGGCATGTTCGGCTGCTCCTGCCCGCTTGTCTTGCTGCTCGAGCTGTCACCTCAGCACGGCCAGGCTCAGAACCGCTTCTGCCGACGCCGCTCTGCCCGCTTTTCTTGCTTTTCTAGCTTTTTCTGCATTTCCTTACTCAGACCAGGGCCATCGCTAGTGGAGGGCTGCTGAAAGTAGGGGATAACCACCTGCACACGCATGTGCGTGGTCGTACACACACCTCTGTCACAGTCAGCCTTGATCACGAGTCAACGCTGCCATACTTTTTGATTCCCTCATGGATCGCGGATCAATGGGAAGCACTGCCTCGTGCAGTGCAAGGCGTAAAAGGTACAGAAGGAACCCCTGTGAAGCAAGAGGCCTATGCGTGACCCATATTGACCAAGATCTGCCTCTCATACTGTTGCATAGAGAACAAAAAGCCCTGCAGCTTGCAATTTAATGTCCAGGAGTTCGCTGCATGAGGTATTTTTGTCTTGGACCGTTGGACAACCAATGACTGCAGTCGCCGTGCAACTTTGAGCTCTGCAGGCCATCAGGCACTTCAGTGGCATACGCTGTGCAACATAACACGCTCGCATCCCTGCACTTTTGCATCACCATGACAGTCGCGCTTTGACCAACTCCTGTCACCCACCATTACAAGCAGCTTGTATAAACCGTATGCTGGTATCAAAAGGTAGAACATCCAAAACCAGGAGGACAGCAGGGAAAAGACCTGCACCCAACAGGCACAATCCTTGTGCGTAAGCGCAAGCGTGAGAGTGCCGCTGTGCGCTCTCCCAGATGCGCAGGCAATCCGCTTCATGACGTGGCTTGTTTGTTCCGCCACCGATGCATATCAACGGCTTCCTTTTTCTGCTCAAAATAGCAATGGCCAGTGCAGCTCACAAGCAACTCCCTCCTTGTCATGTGCCACACCCACCTGCACAAACACCGAGATGTACAGGATGTCATGGTAGTACCCGCACATCCCGCCTTTGCTCAGATCTGCTCCCCCATCTATGAGCTCCCCATCCTTCCCCCAGGTAGGCGCAGCAAAGGCTGATATGCTGCTGTACATAAACCAGCTGGTGGCTAACGACAAAACTGTCCCAGTCCACAACAAACTCGAAACGCTGCTGCCCCGGGCCAAGGAGAAACCACGCGCAATCACTTGTGCCATTATACCCAGGACATACACGATGCGCAAGACACGCATGTGTTTGGTGTTCTGCTCAAGCCGCTTCTTGGCACCCTGATTCCCCATTTGTAACTACAGAAAAGTGCAATCCAAAAGCAAGAAAGCATGCACCGAATAGAAAGATGAATTGCGAGCGTCGTTACAGCTTCTGGTGGTTTGCAAATTATCCGTTTGATGGTCGTTAAAAATTCAATATCATTATCTGATGTTCCTTAATGGAAGAGTGGCCATTCAAGTGCAGGTGTGACAGCTTGGCTATTGGATGGCAGGTTTTGTAGAAAATTGGAAAATTATATCATCCTGATGCTGTCCTGCGACCTGCCAAATCCACATCGCACCTCTTGCAAGCCCTGTGTTAGACAGCATGTGTTGAGGAGGACCAGGTCTCCTACCCCTTCAGCTAGCACAAGGGTGAGGATGGTTTGCTTTGCAGCAGGGATCAGTGGTGATCCAGTGTATCTGGGAATGGACTTCGGCACATCTGGGGCAAGAGCAACAGTAATAAGCGGTGAGACGAAGTACTGAAGCAGCAGTGAAACTGTGGTCATGCCCTTCATGGTAGGCCATCTGCACGTATGAAGTGTTAAGCTTTGTCTCACTGTGAAAAAAAGGAAGTAAGGGATCTTGGATTCGATTCAGTATACAGCCAAATTATAATCCTTGCAAATGCATGCAGATGACGGCAAAGTGCTAGCAGACACAAAGTGTGAGTACGGGGCTAAGGCAGAGCAAGATTGGGCTGCAGCTTGGGAAAGGTGAGGCATGTGTCAAGTTGCTTGTGGCAATGTTCACATCTTGTAATTTTTCTGGCACAAAGGCATCTGAAACCTTTACTAGGCATCTGCAGCAAAGCCAGGCCCAAAAAAATAGGGGACAGGACGGGCTCACACATTTGAGAGGAGCCTCGCCCCAACCCTGCCCCTTCAGCACGCACAATAAAAAAAATCTAGGAGCAGTGTATGTAGGCAGCCTCTGAAATTAGAAGCTGGCATTTGTAGAGATGGTCAGACAAAATGCTGTTCAGCTCCCTGGTGCGCATATTGCCACCTGGTCTACAAACGCCGTCAGGCTCCATCCCTTCATTCCCTTTTCCAAGATATTGGAGGCAACCCCATAAGTGTGCCCTGGCTGTGTCCTCTAAATTGCATCATTCCATCGAATGCTCCCCTTTCCTTCCTCCCCTCCTACTGTGTCCAGGGCCCTCAGCGACCTGATCCTCCAAGTCCCCTCAGCCCTGCGTGGCCGGTGCCAGGCCATCGCCCTTGATGGCACCTCTGCTACAGCCATGCTGGTATGTGTGCTGCACACCTGCTGCAGCCATGCTGGTCCACGTGCTATGGGTACCATAACCATAGCAGTATAAGCTACATCTGCCGCGCACCTTTCACCTGCATCTGCTGCACACCTACAGGACCTGCTGTGCCCGTGCTGCCTCTGTCTCTGCCGTGCACCTGTTGCCTGTTTTTGCCCAGCACCTGCCCTCCTGATTTCCACGCACCCTGTTTGGTCTCTCATTGCTGTACACCTGCTGCCACAATGCCCTGCACACCTGCTGCTGGTGTCTGCACCTGCTGTCCTACACCTGCTGCCTCACAGGTGGACAGGAAGACGGGCGCGCAGCTGGCAGCGCCCCTACTGTACAATGCCGCCATGGGTGACCAAGCTGTGGCGTTTGCAAAGGTGGGCTCTGTCTTCCGCGTGCGCCATGGTGCGGCCTTAGCATGCCACATGCATGCCATGATGCGGCCGTTGCATGCTGAGTGCATGCCCTGGCGCGGCATTAGCATGTCATACATGTTCCAAGGTGTGGCCCTGATGTGCCAAGTGCGTGGCATGCTGCGCCTTTGCACAGCTATCCACAGCTACTGCCCAAGGAGGTTGCGCCCATTTCCCACACTACCCCCATCAACTCAATCATAGGTATGCGCACACATACACACACGCATGCACATTTGCACATGCGCACGTGTACATGCGCACACACATGTGCGCCTAACTGCTCACGCATGGGCACACCCAACACACACATGCGTGTATGCACGCGCATACACACTCCCAAACGCACTCTGCATGGGCGCTGCCCAGGAAATTGCGCCCGCATCCCACACCGCCACCGCCTCCACGTCCACCCTGTGCAAAGTCGTCCATTGGCACTTGGAGGGCGTGTGGCAGGCTGCACAGCAGGCAGGTCAGGAGCCAGGCTTACTGCACCAAGCTGACTGGCTGGCATCACTGCTGCATGGAGACAGGTGAGGCGGCGGGCATGAAGAACAGCGACGGGGATGGTGCGGCAGGGTGTAAAGCAAGGAGAGGGGGCAATAGTTTTGGTGACAGCTGGTGACAGCTGGCGACAGAACGGCCCCTGAGAATGCACCCCTTTTGCTGTACACTTGACAGTGTCGCCTTTCTTCAAACATGGTCCGCATGTGGACTTCAAACTCACATGGTCCGCATGTGGACTTCAAACTCACATGGTCCGCATGTGGACTTCAAACTCACATGGTCCGCATGTGGACGCACCGGCTGGTGTGCACATGCACACAAAAGGTTGAGAGTGGGACTGGCGCTCCCTTTTGTCAACCGCTGCACTGGCTTGAAAGACAAATAAGCGCATGCCCGATGCTTGTGCCCTGCCTGGCATGCGTGCCCGCGCCGCATGATTGCCTTGCTTCGCACATGTGCCCACAGTTGGAATAACAATGCCAGGCGCGTGTGCCCTGCCATGTGAGTGTGTGTATGTGCCTTACCCTGGGCGCGTGCATGTGCCTCTGCCCAGCACGTGCATCCATGCCCGGTCCAAGTTTCCTACTCGCTTGCCTGCTGGCACATCGTGGGCTGGAACACTGCCCAGCCTGGTGCATCTGAGTGCCCTCCTCTGCACATGTCACTTACCCGCTTGCCTGCAGGCGCGTCACGGATTGGAACAACGCCCTAAAGCTGGGCTTTGACCCTGGGAGCGAGGCCTACCCAGATTGGCTCACTTCTCAGGTGCGGCTCCTGGCACTTGCAACTCGTGCAATGTCAGGTGGAGCCACATCTGCGCTCACACTGGCACTCGCAACTTGCGACCCTGGCACTCCCAACATCAACAATGTCCGGTGCGGCCAGCGATGCTCACACACCACACAGAGGCATAAGCCCCCCGGTCGCGGCTCCTGGAACAGGGCCCTGGCTTGTGCCACGCGCAACTGCCGAGCCAACGGCGCACGGTGCGGAGCATCATGACCATTCGTCCAACATGCGGGGCATCATGGACCATTCGTCCAACCCTTCACAATATGTCCTGCTACACAGGGGGCCCTCCCCAATGCCTTCTCTTCCTGGCTGACACCAATGCCCAACTCGGTCAGAGCTTACAAGTCTGGGCCATCCCCTTTCAATGTTGGGCCATCCCCTCTAAATGTTGGGCCAATCCCTTTCAATGTTGGGCCATTCCCCACTGCCTCAATGTTGGGCCATTCCCCCTTTGCCTCAAGTTTGGGCCATCCCCTTTCAATGTTGGGCCATTCACATCTTTCCTCAATGCAGGGCCATCCCCTCTGAATATCGGGCCATTTACATCTTGCCTCAACGTCGGGACATTCCCCTCTGCCTTAATGTTTGGCCATCCCCCTCTGCTCTAAATGTTGGGCCATTCCCCTCTGCCTAAATGTTGGGCCCCCTCTGCTCTGAATATTGGGCCAATCCCTTTTAATGTTGGGCCATTCCCCTCTGCTTTAACGTTGGGCCATCTCTGCTCTCATTTTACACCCGACCCAACCGAATTATTCCTTGCCTGGTTTGCAAAACAGAGAAACAGGTGCACCCGCACGCTTACTTCGGCGCATACAGGCCTTTGCCACCCTCTTCCCCCCTCGGGTCTTGGCCCCCGGCGCCCCCGCGGCTCCCTTGCTGCCTCAAGCTGCCGCGCGCTACGGCCTCCCCGACTCATGCACTGTGGCAGGCGGCACAACTGACAGCATTGCTGCGTTTGTTGCTGCGGGAGTCGCGGAGCCGGGCCAAGCTGTCACATCCCTGGGGTACGCGCAGATCCGGGGGGGAAGATCACACACGCGCTTGGGCACGAGCTGTGCTTCTGCCTGCATGCGCACAATGCTTACACGCAGCATGTACAACACGTCAAGCTCGTTTTCTGCACAGTTGGCTTGATTTTGCACGGGTGGCTCGTTTTTGCTCGGGTGGCTCCTGCCAACCTGCATGGCTTGCTTACAGGCTTCCTTTTTGGGTGTGCCTCCAGGTCGACTCTGGCAGTGAAGATGCTCAGCACGGAGCGGGTGGATGATGCTGCGTTTGGCGTGTACAGCCACCGTCTAGGTGAGTTTCCAGTTTAACACTGCTGCTCGAAGTTTCTGAACTTCTACCAAAATAGTTGCTGTGAGTGTGCCCTACTTGGTATCTATCACTCTGCAGTCCTTGGCTGCCTTTCCTTTATGCGTGAAATTCTGACGGTTCTGACAGAGGGCTGATGGTTAGCACTTAAATTACATTAGCACCCATCATTCTGCAGTCCTTGGCTACCTCCTGTCCCTACTGCTTATGCATGCCATTCTGACTGCTGAAATTTAGGGCAAATGGTTGGCGTCCGTGAACGGCACAAGGCGTAGTGTTGGGGTGATACAAGACACCGTATTAGGGTCCATTCAGCTTGACGTCCTCTTTGCAGCATGCAGGTGATGCGTGACTTGAGGGGAGCATACCAAACACGGTTTCAACATCTTCCTTGCCGCATGCAGGGATTGCATGGCTCGTGCCGTTTGCATCAAACTCAGTCTCGGCATCTTCCTTGCTGCATGCAGGGGATGCATGGCTCGTGGGGGGTGCGTCAAACACAGGAGGGGTGGTCCTGCGGCAGTATTTCAAGGATGACCAGCTGGTGCACTTGACAGAGCACATTGACCCCGGAAAGCCGACGGGGTGAGTGCGCGTCATGCACGCATGCGTGTATTGGTGCGCAGCTACGGGTGGCTCAGCTGCTGCCGCTGGGCGTGTGCCTCAAGCCAGAGATCTGAGTGCATGTGTGTGTGACTGATCTTGTGATCCCTAGTGCGTCCCATTCTAACAAAAAGCATAAGTCCAGGCCACTGTACTTGACCTGTGTCACAAACCTGTTGAAGGCCTTATGCCCCAAACCAACCCATAAGTCTAGCCTGCTTTTGAAACAGTGGGTGGCTGTTCCTCGATGCCAAGCCTTGGGCAAGGCTGGTTAAGTTGCTGGAGCACCTCAGCAAGCGCTGTACAGTCTGACTGTCATGAATTTTTCTCAAGTTCCAGTATCGAGGTATCAAGTGTTTCTGTCATCAAGGGGTGTGCTGGGATGGCAAGTGCACGCTGCAAGCAGCGGCAGCGCTCTCTAAAAGCAGCGCCTTGTGCTGATGCAACCTAAGCCAACAAAATGACGTTCAGCACAAGCTTCCAAAGTCCACTCCCTCACCCACCCAAATTCTGGAGCAGCAGCGCCCCTTGATGACTATGACCCCTTGATGACTATGACCCCTAGATGACTATGACCCCTTGATGACTATTACCCCTCTTGACATTTGCGCCTCTGCCCTAGTTCCTTCTCTGGTGTGGCCTCAACCCGCAAGGGCTACCAGGGCTGCACCCTAACTCCACTTGATGGCGGATGCAGCCATCATCACAGGACCACCAGGATGTCACGCACACATACGGACTGGCACATGCGCAACATGCACACAGGCGGAGCCTGTTGTGTCTTGCCCGTGCTGCTGCACCCACTGTTGACTCCAACCTGTGTTGGCGCACTCGGATTGACCGAGTTGGTGCACACAGATTGACTGTGTTGGTGCACTCTGTTTGGACTCCTCGCTCGAAGCGCCTCTTTTGTAAGCAGGTCATACAGCACTCAGATGAGGGTCACGCTGCAGGGCGCTTAGTCCTGCGTGCGCCTGCTGCTGCACCCAGATTGGGCTCACTGTGCTCAGACCAAGCTCACGCTGCACTGCAACCAGGCTGGACTACTACCCGCTGGTGAAACCGGGGGAGCGCTTCCCAGTGAACGACCCCACTATGCAGCCGCGGCTGGAGCCGCGCCCCGAGGATGATGCCCAGTTCTTGCAAGGTGAGGGCCACACAGCCCCAGCTGTGTTGCAGGTGGCCTCTCATGCCTTTCTTTCGCTGCGGATGGCCATGCGCTGGAGGTGGCCTTCCATGCTCTTCTACGTAAGAAGATGGCCTTACCGTGTAGGTTGCCTTCCAAGCGCTTTAGTGGTATGGGTGGCTGTGTACTGTATGTTGGTGGGCTTCCTCACCCATTTCTTGAGATGGTTCCGCTCTTTAGGTGGCCATTCGTGCCCCCTTTAGTGTGGATGGCTTTGCCTTGTAGGTGGCGCTGTTGATGGCCTTCTACACCCCTCGCTGCCTGCCTTCTCCTCACAGGTCATTGAGCGTCCATTGTGTTGTGATGCAAGCAGACTGCTACGGGAGCATCAGGCTCTGCCTTGGTGCCCCCTTTTGGCAGGTGCAATGCCTAGCCGCGCTGCCCTTGATGTCGGGTCACGCTGCCCTTGATGTCAGGTCACGCTGCCCTTGAAGTCGGGTCATGCTGCCCTTGATGCCTAGCCGCGCTGCCCTTGATGGCGGGTCAAGCTGCATAGCGTTTTTCCTGCCTCAAGTCAAGGCCTGCCAAGGATACCCTCGAACAGATGGCTAAGACCATCAGATCAGATGTGACAGCTTGACGGCGTATGGACCTGCCTTCTCATCAACTCTAGCCCAGGCCGCTGCAATGGCACTACGCTAGATGGCAGGTGCAGAATTGAATCCCTCAGGCTCGCGCAATTGTTGGCCCTCTAGTTTCTTGTCCCCATGCAGTGTGTTGCGTGGTGTAAGGTTAAAAGCTCTTTAGCCCTTCTCTGCTGGAACCAGCGCTGTGGTAGTGCCCGTGTTCCAGAGCCATGAAGGAAAAAGTAGCAACTTTGAAGGGCATGTGCAGGATCTGCGGTCGTGGTGTGTCTACCATGACTTCAATCACTCAGTGCCTGTGAGTCCACGCCTCTACACGCCCAGGGATGCAGACCGGGCACTTCAACGTTTGATTGCAGGTATTTTTGAGGGTATTGCCAACATTGAGGCAGGAGCCTACAGCTTGTTGCATCGCAACGTTTGATTGCAGGTATTTTTGAGGGCATTGCCAACATTGAGGCAGGAGCCTACAGCTTGTTGCATCGCCTGGGGGCCAGACCTGGAGTTAGTGAGGTAAGCGTACCCATAAGAATTACCAGAGGTGGGCAACTGGACAAAGAATCGGACAAGCTCCTTTTTATTGTTGTAGAACCTAAGAGTACCGTACAAATGGGCACTTGGTGAAGTTTGGGGCAAAACAGATGACCCTGATAGCCTGGGCAGATGCATCGCCTGTGTTTTTGGCATAAGTGGCTTATGTATTGAGCCAGAACAACCCAACTAGAGCGAATTTCACCACCAAACCACCACTATATTTTCTTATGGTACAAAATGATACAAGATGAGCCTGTGAAAATAAGGGCTGAAGGGGTACAAGTTTCAAAATACTCCATAAGCTAATTTTAAGGTGAATGGCTGCATCTCACAAACCACCGCGCCTTTCCATTTCATCCTTTCTATTCAATTACTTTTGCAATGATGTTTATTTTTTGACTTAAAACCAAATGATTTGGTGCGATCAGTGATATGGTGCGGAGATTTGGGGGTTAGAAGTAGCAACCATGCCGCGACCGATTTGACAAGAGCACTATGATTGGCAGTTTTCAAGCCCACTTGATTTAAACCTTGGTTGCAGGGCTACATGCCAGTAGTGAACGTAAAAGCCGCCGGCACGAGGCTCACGAAAAACATCTGAAAAGCATACCCATTCCGTGCCTCAGTTGCCTTCCTCTGATTACCTACAACAGTACGCCGCTGCACTCATTTGTGATTGGCATGTGTGTGCATTTGTGCACTTGCCGGCGCACACGGGCAGGCGTGCAAATTGGCACGCACACAGACAGGCGTGCAACTTGCATACACAAACAGGCGTGCAACTTGGCCTGCGCACACGGACAGGCGTGCAATTTGGCACGCACGCGGGCAGGCGTGCAACTTGGCCTGCGCACACAAACAGGCGTGCAACTTGGCTTGCGCACACAGACAGGCGTGCAACTTGGCCTGCGCACACAGACAGGCGTGCGGCTTGGCATGCATCTGTAAGCACCAGTGCATGCATGTACACGTACATCATGGAGCCCATCGATCATTTTGCAAGGACAATGATTGCATGGCGCCATGGGTGCTGTATGATTTGTCTGAGTACATATGTGTAGAATCTGTGCATACATGCGCTTCGTTGATCACACACATTTTGTGAAGCATTTTCAACACACAATCTTGAGAAGTGACCCAGATTGCGCCTCCAGCTGATGCTTAATTTTTGCAGACTACAGCTTCATCACAAAAGCCACTTTGGTCTTTGTGCCTGAATCCCTCTCTCTCTCTCTCTCTCTCTCTCTCTCTCTCTCTCTCTCTTATTTTGGTTAACATGGATTCCTATTAGGCTGGCAATCACCATTAAGCTTAGCAGTCAACCCATCTGGACAACGGACTTACCCCAGTGCAAACTTTTCCATGGGTTGGCACCTCACGCTGTCCCAGGTGCACACTGCTGGAGGGGGGGCAGTGAATCCCAAATGGTCCGCAATCCGAGCAGCTGCTATTGGGGTGCCCGTCCTGCGGTCCATACAAGGTGCCAGTGCGAGCTTCTCCTCTGCAGATGTGTTTTAGCTGTTCTCACCAGGCCGTCTTCCATCTAAAGTACCAGTGCAGGCCACACCTTACTAGAATGCCTGCTCGTGTTTCCATCTGAGATGCCTGCTCCAAGACATTTGTAAGATCCATGCACCACCAATAGGACAAGTAACTTGCCACATTGCTTTGCTGTCCTCCATGTGAACTGAATTGTTTGAGGAGGTGATGCTTTCCTCTGACCTCATTCCACTTTTGTAACGAATTGCAGGTGAAGCGTCCTACGGAGCTGCCATGCTTGCCAAGCAAGCTGCAAAGGTATACAGGAGATGAAGCAGGAGGAATGGTGCATTCAATGGAAAATCTAGAAAAAAGTGTTCGTTGACCAAGCTTGGTGTGAAGCTTCATGCCCATTCGGTTTAGTGTGCTTACGAACTTGTCAGTATCATGCGCGCTCTTGAGGAAGCTCGTGCCACCTCTCACCATCAAGGTCATTAGCGGTGCTCTGCAAGTCACAATCCTGGCTCCCATTGACTACTTCAAGCGGAAATTTCGCTGCTGTCTCGCTCAGTGTGTTTTACTGCCTGCATGATTTTTTTGTTTTCATTGCCCCATCTTTGCAAGCTGTAACATCACCCAAAAGCCCACATCATCTTGAAGGCTAAGACCAGCAGTTCTCAGAAACTGTTAGCTGAATCCAGGTCCCCAGGACTACTGGAAGAGAAGGAAATCTGTGTAGGTAGTGACAATATTCCCTGCATTAATTATAAAAGAGGCATCCAGGGCTGAGGCAAGCTGTTTGACCTCCCTACCAGACTGTGAAGGACAATATTTCTCTCGCAGACGCGGCACGTGTGTGTGCTTGCTTGCGCTCATGCATGTGTATGTGCGTGTGCATACGTGCATTTGTGTGTGCTTACGCACATGAGTGTGTGCATAAGTGTATACACGTGTGTGTGTGTGTGTGTGTGTATGTGTGTGCGTGTGTGTGGTGTGTGTGTGTCTCGTGTGTGCGCGTGCGTGCGTGTGTGTGTGCGTGTGTGTCTGTGTGTGTGTGTGCGTGTGTGTGTGTGTGTGTG
>LFCJ01003434.1_pt1 | contig 11616 bp, 8 predicted proteins | sample 643141 | NCBI WGS metagenome assembly LFCJ01 (sample SAMN03766243, study PRJNA286221) | soda lake metagenome | biome: soda lake; feature: Kulunda steppe; material: water; isolation source: sample B1-Br-g2 brine of Lake Bitter-1 | place: Russia: Kulunda steppe | collected 2010-07 | reverse complement strand
GCTGGAGTAGCAGTCACAGATTTGTACAGTTACTCTCGCAGTAAGATGTTTATAAGAGTGTACGCACTTCTTCCAATTTGACTCCTGTCCAAGGACGGCACTGATGGGATGAAAGCCTGCTAAGTGCTTTGGCAAGCCTGCACGGATGAGTGAAACCGAGTGACGGTATCCGGTTTCACTCATCGGTCAACGCTTGGCGGAGTACTAACTCCCCATGAATGAATGAACGAATGGGGTGGCAAAAGCCGACAACTAGACAGCGCGGAAGACAACATTCTCTCAAATAGTTTTTGCGAAGTGAGGACCTCCATGAGGAACATCCGATTCAACAAGGAATGGACGCCATGAACGCTGTTGCATCCGAAGACGAGGAATAAGAACTACTTCACAAAGAGTTTCTTCGAAGACAATAGTGCCGAATGTCAGTAGGTTTGTGGTTTGTAGAATTTGAGACCTCGAAGTTGTGCAATCGCAGTCTGTTTTCTATATCGCAATATATAGTTTATAACTGCAGCACATTTTCTGATCCATTTCGCCGTGGTTTACGCAGACTCAGCAAGTCAGCATAACCCAAACACTAATAGATAATCTAACTAAATCGCTAAACAACCCGAAAATGCCACTGTTAAAATCGCCATACACCGGAGCGAACAGGCTCCTACCGGAAATTCGTACCACTCGAGATCACAACAGACGAAATCCCAGAGGAACAGTCCGATGAGTCAAGACACTGGTCAGGATGATCTGAACGAAGCCGTACAGTCACCCTCACTCGACGACGTCCGATGGACAACGTGCTCACTCGAGGACTTCAAAGACCTATACTGGAACGAGATAGCCCCATGCCTCGAGGCAGAAGGTATCGATCCAAAGAGCGAGAAGCCGACTCACCAGTGGTTTCGAGACCACGATGCACGGTCGTTCCTCGCAGCACTACGACGCCACCACGACCGCTCCTTCGGTGAGTTCTGGAGCGGAGACCTCGGCCTCGGTGACGATAATGAGGGCTACGCCTGGGCAACAGGCGATCAAGAAACGATCGACGCCCTCGAGGAGTTTCTTGACCGGCGAAAATCCCGATACGGCCTCTCTACTTCCTCGATCAACACGCTACGGACCCGGCTAAATCTCTATGTTCGTGCTTATTGTGAGGCCAACGGCACAGGCAATCTCCTGACACCGGTGAAACGAGAACAGGAGACGCCCGCCTACGAAGCCGTCGACGCGTGCTACGCCGCGTTCGACTGGTTGAACGAGGGAGCCGAACATGACTACAGCGCCCAGACCCTCCAACGTGTTCGGCGTGTCGTCGACGCCTGGTACCAGCACCTGGTCGGCCGGCGGATCGCCTCAATGAATCCCGCGAGTGGGTTGTATGACGAATTCAAGTGGGAACTCGAGGAGTCGCCGACACCGGCCTTGTCAGTGGAACACGTACAGAAGCTCATGCAGGCTGCAACGACAACTCGAGACCAGCTACTCGTCGTGGCATTAGCTGGCTGGGGGCTCCGGGCGAGCGAGGTCGCCGCACTCCACGTCTCCCAGTTCAATCGCGACGTTCCTGAAGACGACGTCCCCTTCGTTGCGTTCGAGAACCGGAAGAATGGACCGGGTGAAGTATCGTTGCTGTTCGGTCTTGGCACCCTCGACTCCCGAATCGATGAACTGGCGACCGACGAATCATGGACCGGGCATCTGTTCCCATCCCCACAGGGATCAAAAACACACGTCACACGAGATACAATCCGGAACTGGTTCCAAGGTTTGGCGTCGGAAGCCGACCTTCCCGATCGAATCGAAGGTGAACGGCCGAGTCCACAGCTCTGCCGTCGCTTCTGGTACGATACCTACACGGCAGTACTTGAGGGCGTTCTCGAAGGTGTCGAAGAGATAGCCACAGAACAAGGAAGTAGCGATCCCAAAGTGGTTATGCAGAATTATCTTTCAGACTCGAGATCTCGACGAGTCCGCCGCGAATTCATGCGAGAGCAACTAAACGCTGCCTTCGGAGAGAGCAAATAGCAAATCACGAAAGCACTCATTATTGTCTGGGCCACCTCACCATCGTGTTTAGTTTAGGGAGTTCCACCAGACGGCGAAGGCTTGTAACCACGTTTCGGCGGTTGTTAGATCGACGTGACTGAAACTATTACCAAGCTAGTAAGTCCATCTTTTTACCTCTTGAAAGACACGTTCGACAGCGTTCCGATTTCCGTGTCGTTCGGGTCGAAATCGTAGCCCGGTTCGCCGGAGTGCAGTCGCTAGTTGTTGGGCGTGATCAACGAGAAACACAGCGTCATCGACGTCGTGTTTCTCACGAAGTTCTTGCAGGAATCGCTGTGTCAATGCCGTCGTAGTCGTTGTAAACAGCTCTGAGTGCAAGAATCCGTTCGTCTCGGGGTTGACCGCAGTATCCAGCCAGAACTGTTGGCCGTAGATTCAGATCACCATCTCGTCGAGCGCAACGTGATCCGGACTAGCGTTGCTGGCCGGCTGTAGATCGGCCTTGTTCACCCAGTCGTTGATAGCTTTCCGCGACCGTTCGACACCGAGCTTCTACAATTATCGAACAGTATTCGAAAGCGATAATCTCGCAAGATACAGCCGATTACCAAGCCCTATCAACTGCCGCGGTGGCCGCTCTCGCTCCACAAAGTCTAATTCGATTCAGTCGCTACAACCGGTGGGGCGGGCGATTTTCGTCATGAACCAGCTGAAAATCTCCTCGCCTCATCCTTCAGCCTTAACTAAACACGACCACTCTAACCTGGATAACATTAAAGAGAATCTAAAGATTCAAAGCTGAAGCTACATCCAAGATGAATTCTTAGAACTACTCGTCGAATATGATTTGAAAATGAAAATTTAGATATAGGAACGATTATTACACGTAGAGCTTGTGGAAAATACGGACATATAGTCGGGGCACTTTGGATTCACTTTCACTTAATATGTTGATATTTATATTTTTATTCATCGATATAAATTTATTATGATCGTTGTTATCTTTCCGTACAAACCCCATTTATTTGTGGATAACCGAGATACCAAATTTAGTATCTGCAGTGTACTTGGGTTTTAGAATCTATTTATAAAATTAGATTTAGTTGTTACCGTAAGAATTACTAACTCGGTTAAGAGCATAGACAAGTGTCCGTGTCGCCTCGTTGATTGCCTCTTCGGGAGTTCGTTCGTCCGGGTTGTGACTAATTCCGTCGATACTCGGGACGAACAACAGTCCCGTTGGAATCCCCGCTAACTGAAAATTCATCGCGTCGTGACCGCCACCACTGGGGAGCGTCTGATAAGTGCTTTCGGCGGCTTCGGCGCTTTCGATCAACTGCGTTTGGACCGTCTTACTCAACGCAACTGGTTCGGACTCATCGATCAGTTCGGATGTCACAGTCACGCCCCGTCGGTTGGCGATCGCCTCGAGTTCGGCGAGTATCTCGCGTTCGACCTCGGCTCGAAATGCCGAATCGGTACTTCTGATATCAAGTGGGAACTCAACGGTGCCACACACGGTATTGATCGCTCCGTTGACTGCCGTGAGATCCCCAACCGTCGCGACGATATCGCCGTCTACCGTGTTCGCGGTGGCAACCGCTTCAATCTCACATATCATCTCGCTTGCGGCAGCAAGGGCGTCCTTGCGGAGGTCCATTGGTGTCGCACCGGAGTGGTCGAAGTTCCCTTCGACGCAAACCCGGTAGCGGACCGGAGCGCGAATGCTCGAGACCACGCCGACGTTTGTCGCTTTCTCGTCCAGCAGTCGTCCCTGTTCGATATGCACCTCGAGGAAGCCCATAGTGGCGTCGATATCGATCGTCGGTTCCGAGAGGTCGCCGGGGTAAAACCCGGCATCGTTCATCGCTTGCCACACTGGGATTCCTTTTTCGTCGGTTGCTGAGAGGGTTTGGGCGTCCAGTTCGCTCAGGGCGCTCCGACTGCCAATCGTGTGATAGCCAAACCGAGCGGATTCTTCGGCCCGAAATACGGCGAGCGTTGGCGGACAGCAGGGCTCGTCGACAACGGCGTTGTACGCCTCGATTGCCTCAAGCGAGATGACGGTGCCAAGGGTTCCATCGAGCCGCCCAGCGTTGTGGACCGAATCGAGGTGGCTCCCGGTGAGTATGGTCTGGGATGCGTCGGGCCACCGGGTCGCAAACATATTACCGACCGAGTCGATTCGCACGTCGTATTCGGCGGGGAGTTCCTTGCGGAGATACTCGTGGGCCTCGTTTTCGGTTTCGGAGTAGGCGAGTCGACTCACGCCGCCTGCTGATGTGCGGCCGATTTCCCAGAGGTCGTCGAGTCGACGCTGGATACGGTTGATGTCGATCGCTTCTTGAAGACGATTTGTTTCTATTGATAATTGTGTCATCCGTGAACCGGTACCCGCTGTGGCCTCAGACGGAATAGTGAAACCTCGTCGTTCGCCTGTACAGGCATCCGGATGGTCCAGATTGGAAGCTATATACTATAATGTTACTGGTAACTACTCCATTTCGACACCCATCCTGAGTGTCTGCATCGGGGTCCACGATTTGGGACCATAATTTTGATCGTCCGCTTTCGCGTCAGTGACTGACTGTGCGACACGTTGGATATTACGAAGGTCCATTTAGTAACATCACCAGTATGTGAGACTTATTCTACGATACAGATTCTATATGTAATAACGCTAATCCTGCGCATGTTACAATAAGGCCTCCAGTAGCCAATACGACGAACCCTGGTAAGTAGGAACCTGAAATATCATAGAGTATACCTATAAGGGCTGGTCCGAGGAATCCACCAATTTCCCCTACCGCAAAAATGAATCCAATCGCGGTTCCTGTCAGCCTAGATCCAATCGATTCAAACTCTGCTGGAATTGCTCTAACAAGTGGCGATACTCCTCCGGTACCAATCCCAGCGCCAACGATTCCGATGAGACCAAATGCTATCGACTCACTAACAACTAGTATTCCAATACCCAAAAAAGTAATCACACCACAGATGATCAAAATATAACGCCGAATACCAAATCGATCACCGAACTCGGAACTACACAGTATTCCCACCACGTACGCAACAACATACAGACTTGTTCCCTGGCCCGCAAGGGTTGCAGATATTCCTCGCGATTCAAGAAATGTAGGGAGCCACCCCTGCATTCCGTGATTGATAAGCAGATACATTGTACCAATGATAACAACCATTTGAAGTTCTCGGTGGGTGAGCACGAGTCGGAGGTCGATAATGAGAGCTTCCAACGATAGAGGATCATTCTCTTTTTTTGTTATATTGTCGATACGGGTTCTTTTTGCGACAATCAGCCAAATCAACCCGTACAGCAGAGCGACTATACCACTGAAAAAAAATAGTGGGCGCCAACCGCCTATAATAGGTCCTAGTGTTGGCCGGCCGATGGCGAAGACGCTAGCCGAACCAGTCATTGCCGCTATAAGATAGAGTGCGGATGGCCGACCAGTGTTTTCAGGTGGAAACAAGGAAGACACGAGTTTTGGCAGGCCAAATGTTATGATGGTGGCACCAAAACCCATAACGATCGTCAAAATAAGTAGTGACGAAAAATCTGGAGCGAAACTTCGACCAGCCTGCCCAATACCGAATGCAAAAGTTCCTGCCCCAATCATTCGTCCCGGCCCAATACGATCAACTGCAAAACCAGAAATAAGAGAGAGAGGAATATATGTTAAAGGAATAGTTCCGACAAGAATCCCGGCTTCCGTATTTGTCAAGCCAACATCATTGATGATGATGCTTAGGTATGCAGGAAGAGAGAACCATACGAACATTAATAATGTATAGCAAATGCTTGCAGTAAGTACAATACAATACGCTTTTGTTGTATTTTCCATTAGTCTGTATCCGATACTATTGATTATTGGTTCATTTACTGGCTTATAAATATACCGCCATACACACAGGTTATATTAAATTAAGCGCAGTGGTGAATCGCTATGCGCAGTTGATCACATCAGGAAGTTCGTAATTTCCTCCAGTATGTGCTGAATCTGTGTCTGCAATGGCTGGCTAGCCATCAGGAAGATCGTGATCGTGAGTCTTTCCGGTAGACAGTTGCTGTCGGCATCCGATCGCCGTCGACGCGACGGTGTTGCCACTCACCGACGCTGCCCTAATTCGGAAACAGCGACCTCGCCGAGACCGCTCTCGACGAGGTCGTTAAAATACTCTGCGAGAGTGGATGTTAACCGCTGATAGAGACCACCTGGGGAAAGCGTCTTGTCGGCCCTTGAGTTGTAACAGTGTCGAAAGCCTGCAAGTGTTCGGCCTTTGCCAGCAACGAAGCCAAACACGAATGTCCAAACGAAGGCCGGTATCTGAAGCTTCCGATCACGGACAACGCCGAGTTGAATTGTCAGCTTCACCTTTGCACGTCCAATGATCGTAGCGTGGACACAACAACGTCCGCGTGTAACGGTTTTGGGTCACCGTGTCCACAGCAGACTGATCGAATGTACAGACGTTATGCAAACCATTCATATCGTGCGTTCGCAACCCTGGCAGCGTGAGCTCTGTGAAATAGTGCTGATGTGTCTCGTCCACAATATAAAGCGTATCATCATACAATGAAATTAACCGCAGCATGGCGATTCGTCAGAGCCACTCTAAGTCAATCTGGGCGAGACTACAGTCGGAACTGTCATTTTCTGGCATGAGTAATCAAGAAACGCTACGCCTCGCTTTTCAGGCCTTGTTTAAATACCGTTCATTAGCGTGACGCGAACTTTATATTAGAGGAAGGCAATGGACGGACATGCGCTCACGCAAGTCAGGACGTATTGTTAAGTCTACAACAACTTCTCTTAAAATAGTTGATGGGTTGATAGAATTGGAGGGAGCACGTGTCACAGAGATTGCCGACGCTTTAGACATTTCAAAAAGCACAGTATGTCACCACCTTCACACGCTACAAGAGGCGGGTTACGTCGTGTTAAAGGGGGATACGTATCACCCAAGTCTCAAGTTCGCATACGTCGGCGAACACGCCAAACGGCGGGATCCAGCCTACGAGGTAACGATGAAGGTCACGCAGGAACTCGACGAGCAGACCCCGTTCGAAACGAGTTTTATTGTCGAAGAGAACGGACTTGGCCGATATCTGACGCCTGAGGTCAAACATCCCGGGCGATACGATCGATTTGCGTTTACCGGAGAGCGAGAGTATCTACATACGACTGCTGCCGGGAAATCGATTCTCGCGTCGTTACCACGTAAAGACGTAAACAAGATCATCGACCGGTGGGGTCTCCCCAGAGAGACAACAAAAACGATCACCGACGAAGCGACGCTTTTGGAAGAATTAGACCGGGTCAGAGAAAACGGGTACGCGGTTAATCGCGGTGAAAACCGACAAGATATCTACGTTCTCGGGAAAGCTGTGCACAAGTCGAACGGGACAGTACTCGGTGCATTAAGCGTCGGGAGTCCAGCAAACCGAATCAAAATCGACGAGTTCAATGATCGAATCGTCAAGTTGCTTGACACTCACGTCGACACGCTCGAAGAACGCATCGAGTCGGTCACCTGACGGTTGCTGCGGGCTGGCCGATCCGACCTTTATTATAGGATTCGATGTGGTCGGTGAAATCGTATTTTGGCCAATTATATTCTAATATCTGAAGTTAGAACGTAAGGTGATTGGCGGTTTTATTATTATATAGAACGAGTAAACGATGTTATGACCCCAGACAATATCATCTTCAGCGTGATCGTAGAATTGGCTGATTCCGGGGATAAAATCCCCGGCTGTTGTGGTTGTATCGTCAAGGATAATGTACCCGTCCTGTGACCAGCGCGTTTCACCGTATTTCTGGAGTTCATTGAGTCGTTAGTGGATGAATTGCTTTTCATCCCAGTCGTACTCGGTGAAGAACTTGTTGAGAGTGCGGTCACTGTTGGCTGGAAGTACCTCATGTTGGATGCCGGTCAGAGTCTTGTTGCGGCCAACAACAACAAGACCTGCGACGTAGGTTTTCGCGTGATATCGTTCCGGTGACGACAACGATTCGAACTCGTCGAGTACCTGCGTACACAACAGGAAGTCCGTAATCGGCATCATCTGTCTTTGCCGCGACCTACGTCAGCATCCTACTTCAACGTGCAAAGCTGAGTTGATAATTAATCTCTGATAGCCTGTTGGAACCAGTCTAGGGGTAGTTGTGTTCCGAGCCCGCGTTCGTTTGCTGCTGAATAAAACACTTGTGCTATTGCAGGAAATTGTATTCCACACGAGCGGTTCTCATAGTGAATTATTGCATCATTGGATTGCCGTGATGGTTTGGTACCGGCTACTATCTCTGGAAGTGTGTCCAGATTTAGGTCAATGTAGTCGCGTTCGCCTTGGACAGACATAAAGTGGTTATACAGTTCATCGTCACCGATAGCTTGGGGAGTAAATGCGCCGTGGTTAGTAGTGGTTGTTACCCTGTCAGCGTATTCAATCGTTTTATCAGCTATCTCGTTTGGCGTCACGTTGGTGAGAAACATACCTGGTTCCAACCACTCCGTTTCGAGAACTGGCTCGTACGCATTCGTGCAGGCAGCCACGATATCCGCGTCCCGTACTGCTTCGCGTCCAGAATCCACAGCTCTGACATTTGCATTCAATTTTTCTGATTCATCTCGAGCAAACTGTTCCCTATTTTCTTTCGTCGGACTGTAAACCCTAATTTCTGACAGGTCGTGAATAGCATCAAATGCTGCAGCATGTGTCTCTGCCATACCACCGGACCCAATCATCGCTACCGAATCAGCGTCTTCCACAGCGAGATATTTCGAAGCGACCCCGGCTGTTGCACCGACTCGAACATGTTGGAGAATCCCATCATTCAACAGGGCAAGTAATTCACCATTCGTCGTATCGATTAGCAGCACGAATCCCATATATGTGCCAGGTTGTCCGTTATACTTTTGCCTGACAGTCGTACCTTCGTACTCTTCGGTGTACATTATGTCAGAACGGAACCGGAACCCCATTCTAGGCGGATCTCGGATTGCACCTCGAAGTGATGCCCATTGATAAAATGCATCATCTGCATGCGTTTGTTCAGCCGTTGGTGATAAGAAATCGACACGGCGTGGCTCGAATATCGCGTCGCCGGAACCAAGTTGGCAAAAAGCACTCTCGATAGCATCGATAGCATCACTATGATCTAATAGGCGTTCTTGAACGTCGTTATTGATTAACAATGGCATGCAATGGTATCTCATACTAAAGAGCTTATACCTTTTGCTATTCGGTGAGTGATAGGTAATTTTGTCTGTAGGATCGTTAGACGTCGACGCTACAATCTCGTTACTTTCGTGACAAACGAAGAGAAAGGTTGTTTTGACATCTGAATTCCGCCTCTTCCCCCGTGATTAGGTTGTAAAAGCTAAACACGTTGTTAAGAATCCAAACGAACCTGCCGACCGAAGGGGGTGGTGAGTTCGCCGAGTAGGTGATGCGGCACTCCAAGCGATCCATATCGAACTCGGGAAACTCTATCGGTAGACAACTGATTTCCTGAGTGAGATGCCCGGAATTCTCGAAGAACTCGGCCTCACACGACTGCCGCATTACGCGGTGTTGCGTGATTGGTTCGAGAGAAACCGATAAGACCTACCGAGCGGCTCTTAGCATTCCAGCCGAAAAACGCTCTGGTCACGCCGCAATCAACGCAACTGGCTTCGACCATGAACATCCCTCACGCCACTAAAGTCAGCAGAGTTGTGTCCGTTCATGGACACGGCCTCGGGCCCGTCCGCTCCCGAGGCCGGCAGCCCTTGCAGGTATCGTTGGTTCGTTCAACAACTGTACGGCCGGTTGTACGTTTCATCCAAGATGGGTTGTTTGAGCCGAACATCTTCGCTATGTTCCTCGATACGGGCTTCGATCCTATACTCGGTATATTTCGGATCAGCGGTGTTTCGCGGGTTGTATGGGGCGACTGGCACGATTACCTGCTGGCCGCAGGACCGTACCAGTCAAAGATATCGTAGGCGCTACCCCCAATCTTTCCAATTGTCGTCTCTTAGGATGCTTGTTGGTCTGTACAAACTCCGCTGCAAGCGGGATCTTTGATCTGGTCGAAACGACCGTACAGCCGAAGCCATGTAGTCCTCCTCAGCTTTTGGGCCGTAGCTCCACGAGCCTGCATCGTTGTACTGAATCGCGTTGATGTGGGTTGAGTCGATGAGAGTACGTCGAGTCGAGCCGATCAAAGATACCAGCGATAACGTGCTATACATCTGCTAGAAAGGTGCCTCTCGTGTCTCTGGACGACGGTTTATTGAGACCGCAGTAGTACCAGGAAAATACGTGCTGGAGTTCTGGTACAAATGGGCGTGTACCGTAGATATCCACATAATACAGTTCAGAAGGACGTGAAAGGTATCTGGTGGCCGATGAACTCGTGTTCTCCTCCATTTTGGGGGAAAACACGTCAGACAATAGAGACTCGAACTCAAGGTACTCGAATGATGGTACTGTCTCAGTAGCCACCGGTTCAAGAACTCGTCTACCAGAGTTACGTTTTGTAGAGCTATTTTTGTTGGACACACTTTCCAGACCCTGCTATTTTGTACGTGACGATCTCTACTGGACAATGTCGGGGTTCCATCGAGGTGATCAATTGACCCTGGGTGGGAAAGAACTCATATCTGGATGAGGGGTGTCACTGGCTAGTGATTCCGAGTCATGTTATCAACTATGATCTTTCAGTACGGGGGTTGCAAACCGTGCTTCTGTGCGTCGGGAGTGGAAAATCAACCCTGGAAGTAGGGCATCACATCGTCGGCGATGATCCGCATCGACTTTCCGGATTTTTTTGGGTCGAGGCCTGGGAAGTGCATCCGGAGGATAAGATCGTCCATCCCGATAGCATCTTCATAGCGTTCGAATTCTTTGATAGCCGTCTCAGGGCCACCGATGACAAAACGATCGGCGGCATGCTCTCGAAGTTCCTCAAGAGCTCCCTCCTGGCCACTGTCGGAACTAAACGAATGTCCGATATCATCGTAATCGCCGTAGACGTCCTGATACTCGTATAGTAGTGCCGGACCGACCTCTTCCCAGGCGGTTTCGTCGTCCTCGGCGATGTACGCTTCTCGCCGAAGCGGCTTTCGAACGTCGTCGTAGGAACGACCCCCCTCCTTGAGGACCTCCCGATACAGTTCGCAGTTGTCAGCCAACTCCTGACGCGTTTCAATCGGACTCATACTCCAAGCGTCACCAATTTTTGCAGCGCGCTTAATTGCATACTCGGACTGACCGCCGTACCAGATTGGAATCGGTTCCTGGACGGGACGGGGCATGAGATCAAGGTCGTCCACCTGATAGATATCTCCGTCGTAGGAAACGCCAGTGTCCGAGAGCAATCGGCGAATCAGTTGTATCCCTTCGACAGTTCGACCGACCCGTTCGGATTTGTCGACGCCGAACGCTTCGAACTCTTCGTCACGCCATCCGATCGCGACCCCAAGTTTGAACCGTCCACCTGAGAGTAAATCGAGAACTGTGGCCTGTTCGGCCACCTCTATTGGATGATGGAGCGGCAACACGACAATATTCGTCATCAGATCTGCTGACTCAGTAACGCCGGC
>LFCJ01003433.1_pt1 | contig 11616 bp, 12 predicted proteins | sample 643141 | NCBI WGS metagenome assembly LFCJ01 (sample SAMN03766243, study PRJNA286221) | soda lake metagenome | biome: soda lake; feature: Kulunda steppe; material: water; isolation source: sample B1-Br-g2 brine of Lake Bitter-1 | place: Russia: Kulunda steppe | collected 2010-07 | reverse complement strand
CCGACGTCGTCCTCGTCGGGCTGGCTGAACTCGATCTCGCCCACGGCGTCGGAGAGCGCGGACTCCACGACCTCGACGTTCCGCAAGTCGTTTCGCTCGATATCGCGCCGGAGGATCTCCAGGTTCGGCGGGTACGGTTCGAAGGCGACGACCGTCCCGCGGGGACACCTCCCGGCGGCGAACAGCGAGTAGAGGCCGGTGTTCGCACCAATATCGTAAACAACATCCTCTTCTTCGATCGATTCAAGATAGTCACGGATTTCCTCAGCTTCCGAGTCGAAGCGTTCTCGGTTCCGTTTTACTAACGTCGGGGTTGGTGCAGAGAACTCAATGGTTCGATCGTCGAGCGTTAGAGAGTAGTGGCCCCGTGCCGACACCGCTCGACAGTAGCTCTCGGTGTACAGCTTTCGCAGCGTTTTCTTACATAAAACGAGTGCCCCTTCTTCCCGATATACGGAGAGGCCACGGTTGACGAGGGATGCCATGTTCGGTTCCCGGTTACCGGAGTGTCTGCATATTTGTTGTGATATCTACGTCTCAGCATAGGTGACAGACATTCCAGTCAGATTCATTTATATATTAAATATTACATTTATAAAATTGATCGCTGTAAGTTGGTTGGGTTCCTAATTCTGGTCTACAGATAGTTGGCATCGTGTTCCAATTGATCGATCATCTTCCTGATGATGTATAAACGGAACGCGAGCCGTGCTCCGGACATCGTAAGCGACGGTCTCTCAACAGGAGTGTGCTTCTCAATATGCTGAATGACTGACTTCGGCAGCCGTGTACCGATTCGGCGTTTGATCGTACCGAGTATCGAACTGCCACTTTCGTCGGTTGTTCCGCTGTCTTGCTCCAGCCCGTTGAGGGCGTAATCGATGAGTTCGTCTCCGAGAACGGACCGGGCGTGTTCCGTGTCCAGTTCGGCTCGTAGGAACGCCCTCGATTTGCCGCTCGAGAGAAACTGTTCGCCGTCAGGATTCGCCGACTGCGCCGCCACTGGGACGTCCGGGCTCCGTTCTTGGACGTATTCATGATAGAGTTGCTTCCCGGTTCTAAGATCGTCCGGCAGGGTACAGACTGTCCGAATTATTTCTTCAGTTAAAAACGGATTTATCTCCTCAGTGTAAGGTGTTTTAAGCGATGTCAATGCGGACTGAATCTTCGCCAGCCGATACACCAATTTCAACCGATCCCGCCAAACCGCTAGTGACTCATTATCGGCTTGTTCGAGTTCAGGAGGCCAGTGTTGTGCGTCTGTACCAGGGATCGATATCGATGGGAGCGTCTCGTAATCCGATATCAACTGTCCACCGACCATCCGCCTGACCTGTATTTCAGATGATACTGAAGACCATCCGAACGGATTGTTCCCTCGAATGATTCCGGTATTGTTCTCTGATAGGGTTTTGAAAGTTCGGAAGCTGTCCGAATATCCTGAAATATGATCGATCCGACCTTCGCCGGCGATGATAAATCGGTCGTATACCGCTTCAATGTTGTCTGGATACTGAGGTAACTGATAATATTGATGCGGGGCCCCGTACGCCTCTGCGAGTTCTCTTGCTCGCGCGGCATCACTATCCGGGTCATCAAGCGCATCAGTGGTACCCCACGTGATGGTAGTTAGTCCGGGTCGGTCGTGGAGGTTCTCAATCAGTCCTCTACTATCCATTCCACCTGACAAAGCAAGAACCCACTCACTAGCGTCTATATCGAGATTTTGGAACGTTGTCTCGATCGACTTGCTGAGATCCTCGTAGTGCTCTCGCTTACCTTTGTTCTGGATGTTAAACAGCGGCGATGACGGGTTTTTTTTCGTCAGTTCCCATGACGATCGGTCGAGTCGGACGACACAGGCCGGCGGAATGTGCTCAACGCGTGTGTCCCAAGCCTGCCTTGGTCCAAGACTTCCGCTGGAGATCATCCACGCGATTGCAGCCTCGTCAAGGACGAAGACATCGGCGAAGTGTGCGATCGCTCGCTGAGAAGTTGAGGCGACGAGGAGGTCCTCGAACAGGCGGTAATAGATCGTCCGGGAGGCGGTCTCGTCCGCGAGTAGTTCAACGGCCTCCGAGTCTGCTCGGACAATCCCGTAGCTTCCATCTGGGCGAGGTGTTCCGGGTTCGTGCCAGTCCTGGCGGGGTGGAATCATCCGGCCGAGACAGGCACTCGTTCCATGGGTTGGCAGGGAGTCCGGCGCGTTGATCGTACAGGTGACGATCCCGTCGTCGCGGACGATCTCGACGTCGCGGGGCGCGTTCGCCGGAAGGATCCGGTCCGCGACGGTCTCGAGATCCCCCGCAGTGTAGGTATCAGTGACGCCGTGTCGTCCACAAAGGAAGAGAAGTTCGGCCATACGCTAAAAGTGTCGGTAACTGATAAAACAGCTACGGTGGAGGATGTGATTGGATGGGAGTTGTTATCTGAATCGTTGGCGGATCTTTGAGACTCCTCGTTTGCATGCACCCACAAATCCATGTCGCCAGATTCCCATACGGACCCAATGGATTGGATTTGATTCTTTATTCGAGTGCACGGAGATTCCTCCGAGCTGTGTGAACACACGATGATCGGTCGTCGCATTGATCTTCTCGGCGGCCTTCTCGACATCGGTGAATTTCCCCGAACCGGGAGTGTCAATATCGAGCAGGCGACCGTGAAATAGTTTGACTTCACCGATCGCATGTCCTGGATATCGGAGCATGAGATTGTACTCCGGTGGGAGCGTCGCAATTCGGAGATCGGATTCATAGAGTGCTTTCCGGAAAGAGGGTTGATTCTGTGGGTTCCCACCATCAAACAGGTCATTGTAGATAGATTCCCACGACTTGGTGAACCCTCGTAGCTTATTGTCATTTGTATACGCGACGACACCCGTATTGTATTCCGGGAAACTGTCCGGAACGCCGGGCGGGTCGAACGCGCTCCGGTTGTGGTTGTGGGCGACCGCGATGTCGAACTGGTCCAGCACGTCGAACAGTTCCTCAGCATTGGCATCGACGTAGATATCCGTGTCGAGGTGGAGTGTCCGATCGAACGGGGAGCGATGGAGGTTCGAGATCTGGTCGGTGAAGCTGTAGTCCGGATCGTCGATCTTAATCACGTGGTCGAACTCGAACTCTGGTTCGACGTCTGTCGCGATCGCGATCGGGGCCTCCGGCATCGTGTCGCGGACCGACTGTGCGGAAAGTTCGGCTTCGTCGACGAACTGGACACCTGTCGCAATATAAAAGACGCCAGTTTCACTCATTATTTCTATATTTCGCCTTGAGGGAATTGATCCTATTATCGCCATTGCTTCTAAGCAGACAGCCCCAAATAACCATGAATACTGCTTGTCACTAAAAATCATGTAATTAAACATTTGTTTTGACGTCTGCGCACAAGTGTCGGGCTTTCCTAATTTCGTCGGTGGCAACGCACCAATACTAATTATCTAAAATTAGACTTTTTCTCACGGTGAGAAGAAATTGTGATCTCTAATAAAGAATACCCTATTATTGTTGACCCCAAAACGGAGAAAGTACTCAGGCCGAAAATGGAATTTCCGGAGAAAAGTTCATTAACGATGAATCCAACTAGCATAGTGTATATGATTATTGACTGTCTATCAGATATTACCTTAACATGTTGGGTTAAGACATATGTAAACATATATAAATAGGCGAGGCCGCCTACGATTCCCGTTGTTACAAAAAGCCTCAAAAATGAATTATATACCCCAGCGCCTACTGTGATATCAGTGAATTCTCCAACAATAGTAGGCATATCTCCTGGACCATGGCCAAAAAGAGGGCGTGCAGCAACAGCATCCATAGCAGCATGCCAGATCTGGAGTCGACCTGAAAGATAGACCTCTTCAATAAGTGTTGGCGCGGGTAGTAATCGTAGCAACATAAGATAGCCGAGTAGCCCCGTTGTAAATGAGATTAAGGATATTCCTTTTAGCACCCTATAACCGAAAGTTTGGCCTGTCAAATAAAAGCCTGCAGCCACAAGTGCGGCTAAGAAACCTGCTCGGCTTTGCGTTAAGATCAATCCGGTAACACAAGTTATCACGGTAAAATACAGGATTCTTCGTTCATCTTCCCACACAAGACTTGAAATAATCCCTAAAAAAAGAAATTCTGCTAAACCATTTGGGTTGCTAAAGATGGAATTTATAATATTAAACCTGAAACCAACAAGTGTCGCATCTGAATGGGTAGTGATAATATGGAGATATTCTCCAAAAAAAGCTGCCGGGATTCCAAGTAAAGCTACTACTGTAGCAGATATTGATAAAAATTTCAAGAATATTGTCCTGTGCATGATATATGGAACGACAAATATACATATTGCAGATATGGGTATGAATATGAAAACTCGGCTTACCAATTCAAGATTATTTGGGTCCGAAACCACATGAATGATATATATAACATACACTACGGACAGAGGAATTAATACTTGTTTTGGGAAACTTACCATCTGGTTATTATAGATCCAAATTGTGCCTGATGTTAATATCACCAATATGGGGAAAATATACATTGCTCTACTATACTTATTTACTAAAAGATGTTGTGTAAATATTGTAGATAAATAGAAGAGCATAATAAGGGCACACATTAACTTCCAAGGAATTCCTTCTGTGTTTGAAATACCACTCATTCTGTTATTCTCATTCATAGCTCGGATACTATAATATTTGGTTATATAAACAGTAGTTAAATCATGCTATTTGACTCAATTCTTACTATTTTAGTTGTAGCCTTTCTTAATTGGGAACGTCTTTGTCGAAACATCTGTGATAGTAGATAATGAACCTTTCATTCTTAATAAAGCCACAGTCTTAAAGCGTATCATAGAAACCAACTCATATCTTGGGTATCTCACACACCCTCGGCTCTACAAGTTCATAAACCTACCTGATTGCGGAGGGGATGGTATTCGTTTGCATCCTCGTTGATGAGGCCTTCTCTGTATTGACCGATCGATTGAGTCTCACGAGTTCTGGGGTTGAAAGTTATCTCGGACAATATATTCAGAAGATACGTTAGTTGTTAAGTGGAAGCCACCCCTTGAGAGCTGCATCTATAACCTCGCGCTAAACACACCGGAAATTTTAATTGTATTCAATAACAAGATGATGTATGTACGGTATTGAAGAGGTAAAAAAAGGGATAAGCCAGCCATATTTGCTAGTTCGTGAATTGAACAGGCTATTCTACAATCAATTTGGAAGATTGGACCATAATCCTGATGGACGAGATCTATTTAACGAAGATTGGGACAATCTCATTATTTTGGACGCTTGCCGTTATGATATTTTTGCTAATATAGCCGATTTGCCAGGGAAACTTGAGTATCGGTTGTCCAAGGCAGGAGCTACGAAAGAGTTTATTCAGTCAAATTTTGTTGGCGAAAAGCACTATGATACTGTTTATGTTACGGGAAATTCATGGATGCTAAAATTACAAGCAGAGTCAAGTGTCCACGCCGTTTATGACGTTGTAGAACACCCGGAAGATGGTAACAAACCTACCCGAATTACCGAATGTGCAAAAAAGGTAGCAGACAAGCACCCGAATAAGCGATTGATTGTTCATTATATCCGCCCACATCATCCATTCATTGGACCTCTTGCGAGTGACTATTTCTCAGGGATTGATGATCAACCACCTGACTTGTATAACCAAATTCAATCTGGAGAAGCTAATATCTCGGACGAAACTCTTCTGAACCTGTATATTGATAATCTTGAATTTATACTTCCAAAAGTGGAGGAGTTACTAGGTTATCTAGAGGGGAAAACTGTTATTACAGCCGACCACGGAGAATTGCTTGGCGAACGGGTAGGCCTGATACCAATCAAGACATATGGTCATATTCCTGGGTTTTATGCTGAAGAATTGGTAAAGGTACCATGGCATATCTACGAGAACGGCGAAAGGCCCGATATAGTAGAGGATGAACCGATCGGCGTTGATCGCTCTTACGCAGCTGGAACAAAAACAATTGATGAAAGACTTCGGAGTCTAGGCTATAAAATGCAAAATCAATAAATGTGTAGGACTATGTGTTATAACATCCACTATCTGACCTCATTACTTTCAAATATTCGCATGATACTTTTTTTACTGAAAATCGGTTTTGTGCGTACTCTGCGATTATTTCTGTATATTCGTTTACCTTTTCTGTATCTTCTCTTGAAAGGACGTTGATCACGCATCTAGCCATCTGCTCCTCATCGCCGACGGACAACAACAGGCCGTGTTTGCCATCCTTGAGAATCTCTTCGGGACCACTCGGACAGTCCGTCGAAACCACGGGTGCACCGCATGCCATCGCTTCGACGAGGACGTTCGGACAGCCTTCCCATCGTGAGGAGAGAACGAATACGTCCGTCTTGGCCATATACGCGTACGGGTTGTCCACAAATCCTGGCATCGAGACGACATCGCCCAGTCCAAGTTCTGCTATGAGCGTCTCCAATTTCTCTCGCCGTGGCCCTTCACCGAGGATGACCAACCGTGCTTGCTGATTGTCAACAACGCGGTCGAACGCCCTGATCAGCGTTTCAAAGTCCTTCTGCTCGCTCAACTCGCCGACGCCGAGTATAACAGGAATCTCCTCGTCTTCATCAAACCACGGGTGATCGACTGGCTCGGTCCGTTTCTCGAGCAAGTCCTCGGTAACGGACGGGTTGTAAATAGTTGTTATCTGCTCTGGAGAGGCGTTCGTCATCTTCAATAGGTCCTCCCCGACACCGTCGGAGACCGCGACGATTTCGTCGGCATACGGGTACACGTACTTCGCAGTCCGGTGAACCAGCCGGTGTTTCAGTTCGCCGTTCGCCTCTTTCGTCGAGAGCATGTTCGATATCCGGATCACAACTCGTGTGGAGACTCCTGCAGCCCGTTTCGCACAGATCGCGGTGACGTTCGCCGTATCGATCGTCGACAACATCGCGTCCGGCTTCTCGCGCCGGAGATACCGCGCCAAACTGGGCAACGCAGCAAGGAAGCGTCTCGTATCGAGATCGACGATGTTCACCGATTCCGGGACGTCGTCGATATACTCGCCCCGTGCCTGTACGAGCACCAGGTCGACGGTGTGTCCGTAGCTCGCGAACTCGCTCGCGAGGTTCACCATCACTTTCTCCGCTCCACCCCCGCGTAGTGAGGGCAGATAGAACGCGATGTGACTCGCCTCGGAGTTCGACGACTCCCCAGCGCTCATCGACAACAGGTTCGTAGATCGCTTATATAAATCGCAGGATACACGTCTGCCGACGTGAGATGGGGCGTTTCGCATCTGCTCGGCTCAGTCTCGCAGAAACCATCTGTAAATCACCCCACGGATATTCGCAGGGAGTAGTCTGATGGGCAACCGCACGCCGAGATTTAACGAGAATACGGGGAGAGAGATCGAACCGTGCCTGAGCAGCTCCCGCTGGATCGCGAACTCCGTTCTCGCATACCCGATCCCGCCGCGCCGTCGGTAGAGGTCTTCGCCGGCGTGACACTTCACTAGGACCAACGGAAGGTTCCTGAACGTGTACCCTTCCGACATCATACGCATCCACAGTTCGTAATCCTGCATCGACCGGTATTCACGATAGTTTCCGGCGTCGATCACAGCCTGGCGCCGAAACATCACGCTTGGATGGTTCATCGGACACCGAAACCGACCCACTGACGCGATCTCCTCGTTCGTGATCGGAACCTCTCTCACCTGATTCACCTCTTCCGGATCCTCGGAGAACTCCCCGATGTATCCTCCGAGGACGTCGACCTCGGGATTCTCGGCCAGGTACTCCAGCTGTCGCTCGAAACGGTCCGGAACCGCGACGTCGTCGGCGTCCATCCGCGCGATCAGCTCGTGTGAGCAGGCCTCGACGCCGTGGCTCAACGCGGCTCCGAGACCCCGATTGCTCGAAAGCGACGTCCGAACGAGCTGGTCCGGATGCTCCACCCCGGCCTCGTCGAGGACCGACTCGAGTTCCGCGGTGAGCGGCCCGTCCTCGACGACGAGGACCTCGTCCGGCTCGACGGTCTGTTCGAACACGCTATCCAGGGCCCGTCGCAAGCCGTCGGGCTCGTCGCCGGCGTACGTCGGCAACAACACCGAGAACGGTTCGTCGGACATAGACGGTTGCTGATTCACACCGGTTCTCTCCCTCGTTTCCGCCCGGGCGCTCACTCCACCACCTGCCACACCAGCGAGTTCCCGACCTGTCGTCCCGCCACGTCGCCGTTCCCTTCGATCGCCTTCAGCCGCGTGTACGCCGTCCGCCTGGTACAGCCGACCTCCTCGGCGACCTCGGCGGTCCCCGCCAGCCCGTCTCGCTTTCGGATCGCCTCGAGGAACGCCTCGTCGGGGTACGTCGTCGTGTACTCCCCGGAGTCGGCGTCGCGGTCGCGTCCCGGCACACCCTCCCGTTCCCACCCGGAACCCATGTAGGTGATGGATCCACGGCCATCACTCACAGAGGAGATGGAAGAGTTTTTAACCGATACACTCCGTAGGAGATGGTGGGGACGCCCGGTCCCGCGGGGCGTGAGCTCAAAACGCCCGCCTGCTGGCACAGGCGGACCGGGTTCCCGGCCAGAGAACCCATGCGACGGAACGAACGCCCGGGCCAAAAGCGGCCCGGATCGATCAGTCGAACCGGCCCCGATCCGATCGACCGCCACCCTCGCGAGGGGGTCGAACGATGACCCCCGTAGAGATCCGCGACGTCTACGTCCGCCTCGAGACCGATCTCCTGGTCGTCGGCGACTCGATCGTCACCGACCGCCACCACGCGAGCAACGGCAACTACGAGGACGACGACCCACAGAACCAGATCGGCGGAATCATCCCGGCGTTTCCGCTCTCGGGCTGGCTCCGACACGGGATGGAACGCGTCGTCCAGGAGTATGGACGTACGGCCTGCCACCCCGGCGAAGCGAACGCCAACTTCAGGATGGCCGACGTTTATGACCGGGATCTGGAGAGCGGCTACCACGAGAAAGGTGCGTGCGTCGACGATTCGAACGGGGACGACGGCTGTGTGATCCTCGATCTCTTCGGTGGATTCCACAACCGGCCGGGGAAGGTGATGCGCCGCCCGATCAGGTTTACGCCTGTTCGAAACAGCGTCGACTACACGCGTGGACAGGCCGAAGGCCACTACCGACGGCTGAACCGTAACGTCGTCTCTCGAAATCCCGAGGACGGACGGGATCCGCTTCGGAATACGGAACTCGACGCGGTGGCGAACTTCGACGGTGCCTGGCATCTGTCGTTTCGGGAACGAAAACCCGAGTTCGTCGGACTGCTGATCGAGGCCGTCGACTTCCTCGATACCCACCGAACTGAGTTCATGCACCAGCTCGGCGGCGCTCGCAACTTCGGCGCCGGAATCGTCGACTGTGATCTCATCAATCCCCTCTATGAGGAACGCGAACTGAAACGCGTCTTCGATCGAGCCAAAGGTTCGACGAACGCCATGGACGAAAAGGACGAGCAGTGGATCGAAACCTATCGCCCGGTATTCATAGAGGCGTTGGAAGACCGCATCGCGGAGGGATCGTAGATGGCCGAGTCCCACCCTGATGATCAGGAGTCCGACGATCAGTTGCTCGCGACCTACCGTCACGATGCTCACAAGCTCACCGGGGAGTCCCATGCACGCGCATCCGAGACGCTCGCAGGCGTTCCGGTGAACCGTCCCGTCCCTCACGGTGCGGACGCTGACGCGGCAGCGCTGAGCCGGCCGGGGGGCCAGCCCGAGCAGACCGTCGACGCACACGGGACCCACTACCGGCTGTCGCTGCTCGACGGGAACTGTTGCTACGAGAGCGATGAGTTCGCCGGAGCGTCGCTGTCGGGGGCGTTCGGCGACCTACTCACGGACTCCAATCCGGAGCGACTCCACCGGACGTGGCTCACCTCAAGCGTCGCGAGTGGGTTCAACGAATCGGTGTACTTCCCGTTCACGAGTCTGAAGTACCACACGTTGCTCGCGGCGGCCCTGGTGGACAGCTACCGCGACGGCCACGAGTTTGCTGACCTGCATCTCGTGTTCGATCCTGCCGACGAGATCGTCCACCATCGGACGATCTACGCGGACGAGGACTTCGCACTGCGAATAGACGGAGCTCACGGTGATCGGCCGTCGGCACGGTTGGGATCGCGTCCGTGGCAGTCGTGGGCATCGGTCTGGTCGCGCCTGCCGGCCCATCCCCTCGAAACGGACACTGGCACGTTCGATATGGTGCTGGACGCGAACCTTCGACGGATCGGATCGTGGTCGACGGCGCTGCAGTACATCGAGGATTTCACGGAGGCGTTCGACCGATGACTCGAATCCAGCAGGTCCACTGGGAGCTGACGATGGATTACATCGGCCATCCCTACTACGTGTCGGGGAACGCGATCGTACACGCACTCGGCCAGCAGTTGCCATACGAGATCCATCGCCACCTCCACGCGAGTCACGGGATGTTCGTCCCGGGGCAGTTCGGAAGGTTCCCGGACGACCACTCGCAGAACGGTTCTCATCCGTACCTCGGCGGTGGACTCCCGGATGTCGAGGCCTACGATGACCTGTTTCTCTTTCGAGATCCATTTCACCCCTGGTTACTTGACTCCCGTCCTCGTGACGCACTGAACAGCCACGGTGTCCGTGTGCAAAGCGGGCATCCGGCCCTGGCTCACGAGACGATCGTGGGCCGTCCCGACGATCACCAGAACGACCGAAAGACGACCCGCTGGTACGTGAACGCGTATCTGCATGCCGACGATTCCGATCTCCTTCCGCTGAGCGACGACGTCCTTGACGACCTGCAGTTCGGCGGCAAACGGAACTACGGCTACGGTACCACCAGACTGAAAGAAACGCAAGTCGTCGACCTGGAGATGCTGGACTACGCTCGCCTCGAGAAGAACGAGGCGTTTATTCTCGGACTCGTCTCGCCGTTCGTACTGAGCTCGGAGTATCCGACAGCCGACGATCGAAACGTACCGTGGTGGTGGCAGGAGGGCCGCGACGAACTCCGCGAACGCGAGGAGATGCTCATAGAACAGTGTGAGGGGTATCGGCTTCGAACAGTCGATCACGGGCAGGTCGTTGGATACGAGGGCGACCGACCGATCGAAACCGCGATGAGTGGTCTACGTCGAGTCGGCACCCACTCGAAGTACGGATTCGGTGAGTTTCGAGTGATACCCGTTCCACCCCAATCGGAACGCCAAGCGAACTCGATGGAGGGCATAACCGCCGAGTGAAAATCGCAACTGACGGAAAATCGGCGTTCAACCAAGAGAGATCAATGAAGAAATCGAATTCACAATAATTGGCGGCTCATCGCGTGCACGTGATACTCCCCGCCGCCCTTCGTATCGGGGTAGAGCCACGGCGCGACCCGGAGGATTCGCATTACTCGAGGATTCCCGAGGTGTGTGAAATCTCGTTCGATTCTCGATCAGCGACCTCGGACCATCGCCCGGACGTCCTCGAGTACCTTCCAGACCTGCCGGAGGATGTCGACTGTGAGGCCCAACAGCCTGCCCTCGAGCCCGATCTGTTTCGTTCCGAACCGCTGTTGCCGACGGAAAACGCTGGTGAACGGGTGGAAT
>LFCJ01003431.1_pt1 | contig 11618 bp, 10 predicted proteins | sample 643141 | NCBI WGS metagenome assembly LFCJ01 (sample SAMN03766243, study PRJNA286221) | soda lake metagenome | biome: soda lake; feature: Kulunda steppe; material: water; isolation source: sample B1-Br-g2 brine of Lake Bitter-1 | place: Russia: Kulunda steppe | collected 2010-07 | reverse complement strand
GCCCCCCCCCCCCTCTTCCTGGGCGGGCCTTGTGGTGCAGGTCCGTCACAAAAGCCTCTGCATGCCCTCGTCATACGCGCTTTTCATGGGGAAGCCCTCGTCCCTCGGCAGTGTGCAGCTGGGCCTATGACAAACATAGGCTCTCCACCCTCTGTGCAGCACTTGGGTGTCACATGCCCTCCTCCGCATGCCATCAGCCCTTGCACGGCATCAAGGAGCTCCGTTCATGCCTCAACTGACGCCACGGAGAGGGTGCTCAGCATAACACGTTCATACTTTGAATGCTGTCCATGTGCCATCAACCCACGTTTGGGATCATGGGGCTCCATACCTGCCTAGTAACACATCCACCAACCACCCTTGCCCGCTATAGTTGACGGAGGCCCCACCCACACGCACGGTGCTCAGCATAACACGTTCATACTTTGCATGCCCTCCATGTGCATCTGTGCAATCAACAGTGGGGTAAAGGTGCTTTTGCCCACTACAGATCACAGAGGCCCCACCCGTGTATCTGTGCAATCGACAGTGCGGTAAAGGCGCTTTTGCCTACTATGGATCGCAGAGGCCTCACCCGCCTTAAATCGATCTCTAATACCTAGGGTAGTGGGAGTTTGGATACGTGGGGCCCAAGATACTGAGTGAATGCAACTTCTCTGGTGCATACGTATGTTCAATTCCAGCCCCTCACTTGGCGCGGCACAGATCGAGCAACTTTCGCGCGTTCATGCCTACCTGTGCCATTTACATGTTGTACATGTGCAACACCAGCTCTAACAAGCACATGGCATGAGCAAGCCCCTCCTCACCATGGCTCAGGTCGGTCACCCATTGGCTCGGGTCACTAGTTGGCTGTGCACCAGCACGCTCCTTGCCCCCATGTCCCTGACCACCATCAACTTGTGGGCATGCCAGCACTGCAAAGGCAGCGTTGTGGTGCATTATGGGCCGAATCTCTGTCCTCGCTGCGTCGCACCTCCCCTGCGCGAGATGGGTGAGGCAAGGGGGACAACAATGCAGTGGAGCGCGCATTTGGGCGGCGAAGGTGAGCGCAAGCCAAATCACAGGCATGACCCTGCTTTGTGATGAAAAATCTGTGTTGCAGATCTGGCGCACTAAAGCAGGTCTGGCGCACCAAAGCCGCCAAAGGTTTGCCACAACAGCCCAGATGATTGGGATGGAGCAAGCCTGTTGCACATCTACCTGCACATCTACCTGAACATCTACCTGCACATCTACCAGCACAGGTACTTGTCTTCAGCAGATAAACTGCTTTACTCCTGCCTCCACAGGCATCCGCCAACAAATTTGCGCTGCCGCACCTTTGCTTCCACAGGCATCCCACTGAGAAACTGGAACACCGCTTCAGCGCCGCCGTCAAAGAGGCCAGACACAAACACGTAGCGCAAAGCCTCTTCCGTCTCTGTGCTAGGGGTGGGGGCAGGGCTGACGATGCCCACCACGCGCCGCCATGCAAGCAGGCGCAGCAGCATGATGGCCGCAACCTGTGCGCTCATTGGTCAAGGGCAAGCGTGAACAAGGCTGGGAAGGGCGAGCAGTGCTGGCAAGAGCGGCTTCTCAAACAGCTGGCCCGCTCCAACTGTATAGATCTTGCCTACTCTTGGATGATGGGATAAGCGGGCACCAGCTTGCAAGAAAAGTGGAAGTGGAAGGAGGAGGTGGAGCCTGGCAAGGGGCAAACTGCATGCTCCTTGTCGCTCACCTTCCTGGTGGCAGCGGAAGAGTAGGCAAAAAAGCCGGCCCTGTCGAATGCATCCATCACCTCCTCGGGCCCAACATCTCCAAATATGTTGCCTGTGGCATCGATGAGCTGTGGCCAGTCCAGCAACGCAATGCAGCATGCATTGGTGTGCATGCATGCATGCTTGTGTGCGTGTGTGTGTTTGTGCGAGCGCGTGCATGCGTGCGTGCATGCATGCGTGTGCATTCGTGTAAACCTACTTGTGTTTGTGTGCATACTTACAGGCATACTTATGGACAAGAAATCAATGGAAATATCCAGTGCAATCCATGGATGGTAATTCCTTCAAATGTTCCATGGAAAATTGCCTTGGGAGGGTTAATCATAGCGTATGTGTAGTGAAAAAAACTATGTAGGCGGTAAGAAGCACTCCCTGCATCAATTGAGGAAAAGGCATAGGCACCGTATGACCCCTCCACCGGCAAAACAGAAGCAAGAAAAGTCAATGGGGATCATATGCTTAGTGAGACGCAGTAAAAGTTGTGCATAATGCGACACAATGATGCAAAGAACCTAGGCATGACTTTGCAAAATGCTTGTGTCTATATCCTCTGAGGAAGTACCTGCAGGTCATAGCAGCGCACAAGCAGGGGGTCGTGCGCAAGGCGTGGGATGTCTGGCCTGCTCCGCAGAGCTGCACACATTTCACAAATTAGGGCACTTGTGCAGGTGCTGAGATGGTCGTGTGTGTGACGTGTGCGCAGTCAAATGTGTGACTTAAGTATTGTCATGTGTGCGACATGCTTTGTCATGTGTGTGAATTACGCGTTATCATGTGCGTGATTTGTGCGTTGTCATATGTGTGACTAAGTGTTGTCGTGTGTGCGACATGCGTTGTCATGTGTGTGACTTATGCGTTGTCATGTGTGTGACTAAAGTGTTATCATGTGTGCGACATGCGTTGTCGTGTGTGTGACTTACGCGTTGTCATGTGTGTGACTTATGCGACCTTATTCAACAGAAAGACAAATGTGACCAAATTACTGCAAAACATATCTTTGGATACTCATCAGCTTCATTCCTTGCACTATATAATCTTCAACAGGGAGGCAAATGCACCCAGAACTTATGGTTTCTTTGTCAAGCTGCCCTACACCAGACACCACAGCTGCACATAGCCTGACTACAGAAGACAGCACACTTTCACACCATGGATAGGCGTGGCGAAACCAGATGTCTGGCGCTTTGCAAGCCGCACGGGCCTCTTGGCCAGCTGCTGACACAAAAACTCCTCCAGCTGCTCAAAAGACTTGGGGGGCAGGGCACGAGGGCCCAGCTGCACATCACACGGGCAACTTTTGCATGGCAGCATGCATGATCCATGCAAACCCAGAGCAGGAGAGGGTTTGACAGGCATGTTCTTTGAATACGCACTGCAAAACACATGCTGCTGCTCACCGAGCCTGAGGCAATGGCCTCATGCATGCATCAAATGCAACTCATTGCTGTGCTGGGGCTATATTCAATGTAATGTGCAGTTCATGCTGCATCCCTGTGGAGGATGCAGGCCAAGCTTAACATGGCATTTTTTCCCCATAGGAACGTCACACCAAAAAACACGTGTCAGGTACCTTGCTGATTGCCTCGTCTGAATCTAGCCCTGCCAGGCCAAACTGCCGAGCTGAGACGCTCCTTTCCTTTGCAGTCTCAGTAAACCTGCGCATATCTAGACGGCGGCTCCCTGGTGTAAGTCATTGCCTAGCTTAGTATAGACCTTGGAGCCAGAGCATGCATGTGGATCCGATTGATAAAGCAAGACAAAAACTAACCATGGCAGATTAAGGATCTAAGTGATCAAGTGGACAAAAGCTCACCCACCACAGCAGCTCTTTGCCACGACAGAAAGCAAGCAACAAGCACAAGCTACAGCAGGTTCAACCAACTTGCTGTTGTTCGTGCTGGTATGGCCTTGCTGTTGTTGGTGCTGGTATGACTCAAAATGTGCGCCAATACCCACTTGGCCAGGTAAATGATGACGGAGCCAATTGCATCTGCTCCCGAGGCAGACAGGAACACGAGCGCCGACAAGACGCTCAGGGCCACGCTGACAACAACAGTGAAGGCAAAGAGGCCTCCTAGCGCGCTCAAGCCGTTGCCCCCAAGGCGCAGGAGCGTTGCACCCCTGCACCCCACAGAATCAGCACGCCCACAATGCTGTTGATGTTTCTAGAGCGCAGAAGCAAGGCAGCAAGCCTGGCCTGCTAGTTGGTCAGCACCAACATTTTAGGGCAAGTTGGTCAACCTGGGATTGAGCAATTCCTCCACGCACAGGAGGCAGCTTAGATCAGGGGCTGTTGGTGGACTTCATCCTAGAAAGGGGGGCATATCACATCAATCTGAATGTCAGGAGAAGGTTTCCATGGAGTCTTGTAAGGCCTAGAATGTGCACACAATGTGGAAAGTGGTTGAACAAATAGAAATAAATCTAGTACTCCAACAGTGAACAAAAAGAAATAAATCTAGTACTCCAACAGTGCAAGGACTTGCAGTGTATGGCACGGTGGCCAGTTGCTTACCAGAAGAACAGGTAGGCCACCCAGAATAGCAGAACCCTTAACAAACCTAGCAACACCTGCGTATTCAAAGCAAATTGTCATTGTGGAACCTTGCACCACAGTCTTTAATCCGCCCACGAGGCACGCAGACAATGTGTTGAATGATAACGCAGTCAGCTCTTGCTTATCCCCCCTGCAAACATTTACAGGAATGGGTGCCTCCGGGGGGCTGCAGAGCTATGTTTATTTGCTGCCCCCACTTGATGCTTGCATACATGTTTTATATTGGCAGGAGCTATTTGGCAACCTGAGGCATCAGACCAAAGCTGGTCAACGCACCTGCAGGAACTCAAACCACGTGCGCCCACGGGCAAGCTTTACAGGCGCTTGGATTGATGCTTGGATGAAGTTGATGTTGGGTGCAATTGCACGCGCCACCTGCATTTGCAAAGAATGAGCTTGCTGTTGCTGCTGCTGCTCGGTTGCATTATAGGCTGTTCGCCAGGGAAATCGATGGAATCAATCCATCACAGACCTTGGGCAGGCCCCCAAGCGGACAAACTAGTGTGGGTGGCCAGCAAGCATGTGTCATGAGAGGACAAAATGCTGATGCTGTGGGCCAGTGCACAGCTGTGGGCATGGGCAGTACGGTAGTCAGGTGAATGAGAGATGACGCACCCCGATTTCAGGTGAATGACAGCCGCATGCGTCATCTCTTTCTATGAAATGCAGACAAAATGGATGTGCTCTCAATGCAGACATGCAGACAACAGACATGCAGACATGCAGAAATGCAGACATAATGTGTGTGCTCACAATGCAGACATGCAGACGAGCAGACATGCAGACAACAGACATGCAGACATGCAGACATGCAGACGCAATGGGCGTGCGGACACAATGGATGTGCTGTCCAGCTCTGCATGCATTCCCCAAAGAGTTGTGCATGGCTGTGGGCAAGGAGTACAGTAATTGGGTGGCAAATTAGAGCCACACAGGCCACTGAAGCCGTGCAGCTGCCATGTCTGCAACCCTGTATGGCCTGCAGCTGCTGTGCACCGATGGCAGCCTCTTCTGATGGCCTGCAGATGCTGTGCGCCCACCTCCGCTATAGGGTTGGTGGCTGCTCTGGGGGCAACCTGCTGTGCGGCCTGCCACTCAGCCGGAGCCTTCTGCATGGCAGACGCTGCCTCTGCATTTGGCACACCCCCCTTGCTGGCCACAGGTGTATCACCCTTCAAGGCTGGCGGCTGCACCCCCCAGGTCAGCTGCTGCTGCTTTAGGTACACAAGATCCGGCAGGGACAGCTCAGGGGGGGGACGCGGCAGCGCCACGCCCAGGGCCCAGAGCGCCAGGTCACATAGCTGCTGCACCCTGCTAGTGGAATGACAATAGGCAAGGGCAGGGAATGGATCGTGAGCATGATCAGTGGAGGAATCACGGGTATGGGCGCATGTGTGGGTTGCAGGGCATTCAATACTGGCTTGGTTCAGTGCCCTGGGGGCTCAAATGGCCATACATGGCCTACAGGCTAGTCTTGTGTCTTGCCAGGGGGCATTCATGCCATGAGAGCAAGAGTTCTGCACATTGTAAAGCCAAGCATGGCCTGGGGTGAAAAAAGACAATCTGACTGGCTATCTGGTGCATACTGTTGGAGCATGGCGTAATATCACACAGCGTGTTTAGCCTCTCTCTCGGCATTGCGCGGCTTGTGCAGTGCTTCACAAGAGCCGTGCAGCATTTAAACAGTGCCGCACGCATTCAAACATGGCCAGGTAGCTTCTAGCTAGTCTGCAGCGCCACTCACCCTGCCTGCACGTAAGTCTGCTTGGTACTGCCTGCCTTGTGCCACGCCTGCAGGCCTTCAACATAGTCCCGCAGCCGTGCAGCCAACAAGGTTGCTGAGCTCAAGTACGCTGGCTCTTGACACCACCTGCACAAATTGTGCTTTGCTGGACGTGAGTCACACACATAGGCATGCGCACAGGCACACGTACAGGCAAGTACACAGGCGCACGCAGACACACACAAGCACACGCATAGGCACAGACACACACAGGCAATAGAGGCGCCATTTCACAAGCAAATAGAATGCTTCCCTTGGCAGAAAAGTGCGCACAATGTGCGAGATAAGAAGAAAGCAACGCCTTAAGCAGCAGCAGCAGCAGCAGCAGCAGCAGCAGCAGCAGCAGCAGCAGCAGCAATGGCATGACAAACCAAGTGCTGCAGGAACTCTGCAGACTGTTGTGTCCTCGCCCCTTGAAGTAATGGGCGGAAGCAAGAGAAGGCTTTTGTCTCTGGGCTGCACTGTTGGCAGCTTTGACACAGCGTGGAAGCAGGCCTGCCCCAAACACTCAACCATTCATGTACAGGAATGCATAGTGCTGCTCCTCGTCAATATTGAAACAGCTAGAAGTAAAGTGGAAAATAGTGTGTGCATTGGGCATGAATCATTGCTAATATCTGATTGAAGGCTGTTTGAAGTCTCTACTAATAAGTGCAAACATGTGAGACTGGCTATTGCTCACCTTTCAAACAATTCCTGAAGGCACACACAGGAATGTTGCAAGGCTTGCCTTGAATCCAGGAAATGACCTAATTTGGTGCAACGATTTTGATGAAGTTGATCATTACGCACACCCTCGCACACACTCTCACCTCTCCAGAGTGGCAAGCGCACGTGCCTCCGCAAAACCTGCTCCAGACAGCAAACAATTAGGGCTAGACCTTGTTGGCCCAAGCACTCAGGCACTTGCCTGCTTGTTCTTTGTCATGCAGCTAGCAGATCAACTCGCATGCAAATTTGCAATCATGTGCAAAGACAGGAACGGTTGTGTGTATATGTATGTGTGTGTATGTGCGCATGAATGTGAGGGCATGTGTGTGTGTGTGTGTGTGTGTGTGTGTGTGTGTGTGCGCGCGCGCACACGTTTGAGTGCGTGTGCGTGTGATTGAGTGAGATCAAGGTGCGTTCAGCGGTGCCCATGCGCGGGGTGGTGCATGGGCGTACATGTATGTGTGCAGGCAGCAACAAGCGTGTGCGCTACATGCAAAATTGGCATCAACCTTGTGTCTCTTAAAAGCATGTTGTGTGCATTCAAGGGATACACACGTTCAGCGCTCTGGCGGTGCACAAGTTCAGCACTCTGGCGTGTGCACAGCCTTTGAATATATGATCTACTCAAAGGCTGTGCACACGCCAGAGTGCTGAAGTTGTGTGCCTCTTAAATGGCATATGATGAAATTGGGAGCTTTTGACACAAGAGCTCCCACTGGCATCATGCCATTTAAGTCGCCAACACAGTGTTGACCATGGCCAGTGCACAGCACTTCAAACCTGGACCCGCGAATGACAAGGAAAAGCAGGAGGAATAAGAAAAATGTATTCTAGCACTTTTTGAGGAAACAGCCTTGAATCTATCCAGGAGCCTAAGCTCGATATACTGAAACATCAGTGAAACCAGGTCATAAAAGGTGTTTAACGAAGCTGTGTCAAAGAGCTGCGGAAAGCAATTCCTCTAGCGAAGTACAAATTTCATAGCATGAAACAGTTCTCTTTGGAGACACAAGTTTGCAGAGCAATGGCAGCATGAGGACAGTGCCATTTTTGCGCGCATGCATGCATGTGTACACCTGAGAAACAGGTCAGAAGGGGTGCGCGCTTCAAAACAGCTCTCTTATGCCATGCTGGCTGTTGCAGAGTCCAGAAACCCACCATTTAGGCACCTCATTTGATTGGCAAGCACACCTGTGAGCTCTGCATGCACCTCAGGCGCGAGGGCTTGTAGGCCTGCCTTGCTCTCTGTGTGTAGGTTGGGGGCTTTGCCACAATTGCTTGACTTCTCGCCCATCACTAGCCTCCGGGCAGACTCTGCTACAGGCCTGCCAAACCTGCAAAGATGCTCCGAGGGAGTGCATTCCAGGGATTAATTGAGCGGGCTGCATGCTTGAGATTCTTAGGGAGCAGGAAGGTGGCTTGGCCACCCTTGCATGATGCTCGGTAAGACAAGCAAATCCTTGCACCCAAACGGATGCATCGGGAGAACCTCCTAAGCGGCGGCCCTTTTGGCTGCATGCTCAGTGAGTTGATCAAGCGCAATGAGTTCCCCTGGTAGGAGGGGGCAGTGAAGCATGGATTACCTGCATGGGTGCTTCTCATGAGATGCTGGCGTGGTCGCCAAGACATAAAAGGCCGGGTACAGAACAAGAGTCGACAGGAAGGTCTCCAACTTTGAAGGCGGCTCAGGCTGCTCCTCTGTACAGGGAGTAAGAGCATGAGTGCTTGATGCTTTGGATTACTGAGTAAACCTAGGGCCTTGCACTGCATCTGCATTTAAGGATGCCGCGATCTGTGCGTATCAAGATCCAGTCCAGCAGATCCCCAAAATGCCGAGGTAAAATTGTCCCAAGATCTCAAAAGGAATAGAAATCATGCAAAACGCAGGAATTCCCAGGCATCACACCTTTGACGCCCCTCAAAAGACGGGTCAATGCGTTTGGGGGCATGCTGGGCTTGGCGGCTCAGAGGCGCAGGCCTAGTACTCGGGCATACCAACTTGAATTACGTATTAAAAATATTATTTCTCATTTATTTTGATGAGAGATTGCTTTAGGGACTCCTATGATCTGAGAGCACGTCACCTTCCGCCAAAACAGTTTAGGTTTGAACATGAATGATTGAATAATAATTCGACTTTGCCTAAAACCATTTTTAACAGGCTGGTGCAGGCGTAACTACATTGATTCCAGATCTCACACTCTAATCACCCTTTTGGCTTGTGCTGCATCAAGAGGATCCCACATCGAAGGAATGGGAACGTCAGTTAGGTCGCGTACCCTCTGACTGGGATAAATTCAGCAGCACAATGAAATCAAGTGCAATGCAAAGCTCTTTTCGTGCTTGCTTCCTTGCTTGTGTACATTAAGTACAACTTGCATTAAAAATGAATGTGTCTTCAAGTTGAGCCTCAAGGTCCAATGGATATTACTGAGGAAGAGACCTAGGTCTGATGATATACACTGGCCCCATCTCTACAATCAGGATAACGACCTATCAGCCCATTTTGCGACAACTTTGCAACTTTGTGTTTTGATTTACATTGCTTGGTTATGTACCAGCTCCCAGCTACTATATTTTACCTACTATCGCCTTGCTCTCGAAAATCTTGATGCATTCTTGTCTCTCAAGCTTTCTTGGTGTTACAATTAGACTTGAGGGCCCGAAAGTGCTAAGAAAACCTTGTTTCCCCCTCTGTTTTTCTGGTGACAAATCAAAGTAGTAAATCTGCTACTGAACATGGGCACAGTGTCACACGTAAAATAACACCAGCAGTGATCTTTGTGAACAATACATACATACCCAGATATTATGCATTCGTTTCTGTATCTTGAGCCTTGAAGCAGCAGCCATGCTACATAAGGACTAGCCCTAACCCTATGCACACTCTCTGAGTTACGCCCATGTCTACAATGGCTCTTAAGATTACTGCCTTGTCATCCTGCAACCCTGCCAACAAAAACCTACAGCAACAAAAGAACACTGATTACCCAGCAGCCCTAAAATCCTTTAAGCAATGCCCGAGTGCCTCCTGCTGCGAGCAGTTTCTTGTACATATCATCCTGCAAACCCAGTGTTTCCTCATTCAGACAAGTATGCAGCAATTTCTGCTATAAAGAGGTATCTCAGCACAAATGGCTGGCAGGCCAGAAGCCTGCCAAGGACACCACCAGTCCTCTCTGCAGAGGGGCTTTGTACACACAATCAAGCTCCAGATAATACACCGGCCTGTGCCTGGGCCATATGGGCCTTACATAGGACAGCCGAACGAAAGCATGCTGCCAAAGCTCAGGGAACATACTGGCCTGGGCCTGGGTTGCTAGGGCCCGGGAGCCTGCTGGTCCGGCTCCTGCCGTAGTCGGGCGTCTTGATCTGCGAGAAGCGGTCCCCAGAGCCAAAGCGGAAGGTAGAGGGCTTGGGCACTCTTGAGCTCTGCGCAGCACGCAAGGGGCAGAGATGCGGCTCCTTTGCAAGCTAGACAATGTGGATTGAACAAGGCATTCCACCCCTTAATGCGCGCATAATGCGTGTGTATGCTTGTGTGTGTGTATGTGTGTGTGTGTGTGCGCAGAGTTGAGACTACGAGATCCCCCTGTTGTCAGCAATATGGTATCAGTACATGGGGTGCATTTCAACCTGGAAATAGCACATAGTCGCTCTGAGCTCCCTTTTGGGACTACTTACAGTTGCAACCGCATGATCTACAATTTTTAATGCTGTCTATGTGATGTGCCCTGCATAACCATAACCACCACCACCACCACCACCACCACCACCAGCAGCAGCAGCGACAACAAGAACCAATCACAGAAACTAAGACTCCGCAAAGCACACACAAGCATCGCACCATGGCAAGGCTCTTGGTGGGGTTGTACAGGTTGGGCGCTGGAGAGTGCTTGCCATACAGTGAGAACTCCAGGTCGCGCGACAGATACTGTGTCTTAGTGACGGTGTGGCGGTCTGCAGTGCCGATGCGCGTCCGAGCCGCCGTCTCTTTGCGTGAGTCAGGCTGTGCAAACGCAGGCGCGCATAGGGCCACAAATAAAAATCAAGGTGCAGGCAGCAGCACTTGACGAGGAGCAGGCTCAATGCCTTGCCAAACACTCTTGAGGCGAAGCAGGCAAGGAGACACCGGGCAGCCATATCTTTCACACTTTTTGGGTGCAGCAACGAAGGACCCCCCCAAAACGGCCCACATTTCCAGGTGCCTTACTGAACCAAGCCGCATCCAGGAACATTGCGTGCACAGCTCCTGCACAGGCCCACCCACAAATGTGTGCCTCACTCTTACTGGGACCAAGGGCCATACTCCAATCTATATTGGTGCCTGTTGAGATCAAGATTCAAGTTGCAGGCCTTTACCTAGACTGCCCTCGTCCGGCAGGACAGCTGTATTACCCTTACTCTTCCTCACCACAACCTGGTTCGTGCTCAATGATGCAAGCAGCGCTAATAAAAGGGTGGGCTTCAAGGATGTGCTTCTCCCAAGGGCCACCCCCGCTGCACCCTGCTGAATCTGAGAGCCCAGGAACAGACCTGCTTGCCAATGGAGGACGCGTTGTGGTAGCTGCCTGGCCCTGGGTCATCGAAGCTTGTGGGCTTCTGGCCGGGCAGCCCTTTGCTAATGTCAGCGCGGTGGGCTTTGCCATGGAAGGAGTACTTTGGGGCATCCCCTAGCCAGCCACTGGCGGGCCTGCGCCCCAGAAGCATGCAGGGCGGTGCGTCAGAGGGCGCAGGGCCTACCCAGCGCGCACTGCTCAGGCGCTCAATTTCCAGGGAAGAGGGCATGCATGGGCTCAATAAT
>LFCJ01003429.1_pt1 | contig 11619 bp, 12 predicted proteins | sample 643141 | NCBI WGS metagenome assembly LFCJ01 (sample SAMN03766243, study PRJNA286221) | soda lake metagenome | biome: soda lake; feature: Kulunda steppe; material: water; isolation source: sample B1-Br-g2 brine of Lake Bitter-1 | place: Russia: Kulunda steppe | collected 2010-07 | reverse complement strand
TAGGCCACGTACCCTACGTACCCTATGTACCCTACGTACCCCACGTACTCCACGTACTCCAGGGATCCCCACAGAGCCCCACGTACCCCATGTACCAGGCATGTACTCAATGTACTCTCAGTACTCAATGCACTCAGGGAAGTACCCCAGCACGCCCTGAAGGGTACTCTAGTACTCCATGTACTTTATGTACCCTAGGTACCATTCGAATATTCATTTATTATTTATAATAATAAATGAATATTATTTACAGTAATATTATTTATTATATTATATTATATTAGTAATAGTATTATTTACAGTATCTTGAGTACTAGTACCAAGGAATGGTACTGGTACTAGTAATAGGGGTCATTGTCGTTTAATCTGATTATATAGTGATAATACAAAGGCGTAACTTAAACCAATCCCAGTTAGATAGTTGAAGGGTTTTAACGAAACCCTTTCGAGCCCGTTGCGTGAACAACACCAACATTTTCTCTTCTCTCTGCTTGCTTTTCAAGTATTCGGAGGCCACAAGATCATTTCCAAAAGCTATTATAAGCTTTTCTTGCTTTCTCCCGTTTCCTGAATTCCACAACCGACACCAGTTCCCAATTGCATTATTGAACACCACTCCGTATAAAACATTGTTCTAAACGCGCCAGAACTGTGCCCTAGTGATCTATTGTTTGTGACGCGCCCTGTATGCCCGTGGCCAGCATGCTTGCATACCCGTAGTCGCACCATTTATACAATGTTCTCGCCTGCAGGCTTTTTTCTTTAGCTTAACCACCTTCGTTTGATAGACAGAGTTGCAGCTTCTAAGCTGGAGAAATTCAGCATTAATCTGTGGATTTTGAAGGTGGTATTCCGCATACAGAGCCGCGCCAGAGCTATGCAGAGCACTGGTTGAAGAGTGCAGGAGTCTAGGGCACAAGGCATCACTTCTAGTCGGTGCATGCTGCCAGGGGCTACAAGTCCGGGATGAAGTCCTCGTCGTCTACGTCCAAGGCTTGCACAGTTGCCTTGGGCGGCAGTCTGTTGTGCTGCACCTTCGCCTTGCCTTCACAATTGGCCACACCACTCGTCTTGCTGGCTGGCTTGGGCCTGCGACGTATACAAGTAGCCAGTCATTGCATCTGTTAAGCCCAGTGTGACGTAGCGCATCAACGCATTAGGTTACCCATCTTTTTGTCCAGTGCCACTTGTATCATACAGTCCAAATAATATGCCTTACGAGCACTGGACCTGAGTTTTGCGCTTATCCCTCAAAAGCTTCATGCACTTGCGCGGGGGATTGAGCATACCTGAGAAACGCAATGTTGGCCTCAGCCTGGGGATCCTCCTTGGGCATAGTCACCTGCAGCAGTAAGTGCAACCAGGATTTACTCAGACATTTGCTTGTGTTCCATTACCAGTCACTGATTTTGTCAAGGCCAATGATATTTTGCATTGTCAAAATGTTAAATTTGCATGATGAACACAGGAATAGCTTGGCAGCAGAGGACACTGTGTGTTGTGCATTTCTACACGACTGTAATATTCCCACCTCACCTGCAGTGTGCCAGCTATTGTGCTGCGCTGAGCACTTGACGCATCTGGACATACTTCACAGGGCAAAAGCAACTGCAGGAGCCGGCCCTTGATGAGAAGCCTGAGAAGCAAGCATACATGCAAAGGTAGAAATGGTGCATCATGCCTGACTCTGTAAGCACTTAATAGGTAAGGTTTGAGGCACATTGTGGCATGTGTCACCTTACGTCTCAAGAAAATGAGCTGGCTTGCTCAGAAGCAAGCTTACCAGCTGCTTCTCTTTACCCGGAGGCCCAGTAAGATTTTGAAATCTGTTTCCAAGGGCGAGGCTTGCAAAGAGCAAGTGCAAACAATCTTTTTGATCTGCTGGGTGCCTTTGCTTTTGTAAACCTTACGAAAATCTCTCAGGCTTTGATCCTTGGATTGTCCACTCAGCTGGGCTCCTGCCTGACCAGCAAATCCAACACCTGCACCTGATGAAGCCAGGCTGGATGTCTGCTTTGATCAGGCTTGTGTCAATGTACTTCCCGATGTCCACTTCTAAGACAATGCTCCGCCCATCTACACTTTCTTCAATGCTAAGATCCCACTGCCCTTCATTTCGCTGCATTATCCTGTGGGCACAGTGCAGGCAAATGTTCCCTTGCATGAATGCATCAGCATGAATCCATCAACATGCATGTTTGCCTGTCTACTTGCACATCATCTCACACTTGTATCACAGGTATCATAACTTGGACAGGGCCTTGAGAGGTTGATTCTAGAACCTCGACAGTCATTGTATGCAGGAACTGCTGAGTAGCAGTAGCCAAGCCATCATTGCTTTTTATCATGGCATTTCATATGCAGAAATTCAAGCCTCCGCTGCCAATTTATAATGCATACACAGCACTCTTACAGGCACTTGACAGGTATGGGTCACTGCTACTTCTGCACACCTGTGTCACTCCAGATGCACTGCAAGCACCTTGCCCAGCATATTGCCATGTGGAAGGGCGCTTACCCTGCAACTTACATAGAGATGGCAGCGTGACATATGGCGGGCTCTGCACCAACCTCTCTCCATCCTTGATTACAGGAAAGTCGGTGTAGCCCCCTTTGGGTCTACTGCTGTCACTGGTGCTGGCATGCGAAGATGATTTTGAACGGTCTTCAGCAGCTTTGTTGGCGCGCTCCTGGATCAATGGGTGCATAAGTTTAGGGCAGTTGGCAATTAGTGTGTACGTGCACTCTTTAAATCTATTTGCATGCAAGAGACTTAAAATCAAGTTCTCAGGTCTGCGCAAGTCGGCCGCACAACAAAAGAGTTATCCTGATAAATTTTCAGATAAATTTTGCAGTTGTGTCAGTGCAATTGTTGCAACACCATTGAGCGAGCCATCATCATTACTGAAGCTTTGCTTCAGGCATTGTCTTTTCAACTGAAGAGACATGTGTGCACAAGTAGGTTACCAATCACCAAAACCAGCAGACCCTGGTTAGGAAAAAACAGAAAAGTATGCAGGCGGCTGAACATCCCCCCGCATCAATTAAGAAAAGGGAGACACATTGGTCCGAAGCACCGTATGCCAAACCCCCACCAGAGACAGGGGAATAAAAAGTACGCCTGGAACATCCCAGAGCAGGGGCCAAAAAAACCCATAGAGAACTTAAAGATAGTGAGACTTGGTCTGCACTTCCTTCTTGCGTGAAGCGTACATCTTTTCTGTTGTGTGCTTGATGCCAGTCATGCACATCTTATTCATGAGGATTTGCTGTGGAGTCATAGGGATGCAGAAATATTGTTTCAGGAAACGCAAAGGGCATTAGCTGACCGGGACTGTTGTCAATGCACATGATGCATGGTAAGAAAATGTGCACAGGGTACAGACCGTATAGACTGGCTGATTCAGGCACTTAGAAACAAAATTCACAGATTAACACACGTTTCCAGCCAGGAATGCCCCCAACCCAGTCAAGATGCGCACACTTGGTTACAACTATGTTACTAAGGCCTGGATGAATACAATAGCTAAGCATGAGCCTGTGACGAGGAGAGGATCTGGACATTGTGCTGGTGCCTTGTTAGACAGCATTGAGGCATCAGTCGGTTGGTCAGTCGGTTGGCTGGCCCAGCGTGCATCCGGATCTGCCTCATGAAAGGTGGACAGGAGAAACAGGCTGGGTGCCCAGGCAGGGCGCAGCAGGTGCGTGGGCAGGGTGTAAGGGCAGGGTGCGCGGGTGGGGTGCAGGCGGTGCGCGCAGGCAGGGCGCGGCAGGTGCAGAGGCAGGGTGCGTCAGGGCAGCACCATCACCATCCCATCCTGCCCGCGTGTCGTTTGCACCGCACTGAACTCAGCTGCCCGGTTATCAGCAAGCTAGTGCGTGCCCTCTAAATACCCTTGGGATTGTTGCACGGGTGGGCGTTGATGTTAAGCACCGGTACGCGCTAGGCCAGCCAACCAACTCACCAACCTCTAGCAAGATCCAATCGCATTATTACTGTCCCACAATACATCAGTATACAAACAAAAGGTATACCCCAACAGAGCACCAGTACAATGTCCGGATCTGCCTGTGGCAGGCAAGGCCAGCACTCTCCTAGTCACATGATATGGCAGGCGGAATCCTCGTGTTCTCTATCACGTGGTGCACAATACAACCACACATGCCAAGCAAAGCAGACTGGTTTGACCCAAGATTTCCGGTGTAGAGCGCAATACTCACATTCTCTATATGGTCCAAGATGCGCGTTGCCGGGCACCAGGGCCTCTTAATTTCGCCTGTCTCTTCATCCAAGTAACCAGTCTCCCTGACTTCACCATTCTCATCATACATCAGGCTGTCATCTTCCACCTGCACCAGACCCGGCGAGGTCATGCTCAAGACTTAAGCCATGGTAAGTGGCCCGAAAGGGGTGTCTAGAGTGTGCTGAAGTAACTCTTTTGACTTGAGACAAGTGCCTGTGAGGGAGTACCAACTTTGAAGGTACCTGTGCTGCTGTATCTGGGTCAATGCCCTCCTTCAGAAGCATCTGCCGCAGCTGCGCCTCGAGCTCTGGCAGCCGCTGCTCAGCCTCAATCCGCTCAGACCGCTTCACCTCTGTGCCATCCTGCAGAACAAATTGAGCGTGTCCTCCATCTTAGCCACATCATGCTGTGTGCCTTCTGGGATGACGAGTGTGATGACTGATGAATAGTAAGGCACAAGTGGCAAGGTTTGTGAGGCTGAGCTAATTTCAGGTTTAATCTCACACACACAACACACACAGGCACAGGCTAGACGCGGACTATCAGCTCACAAACATCAAGCAAGCAATTCCATGGCATGGAGCTGCCTAGGCCAGGCTGCCGCGCTCCAAAAGGGGTGCTAGTTTGTCTCCAAATCATTATGAGTTGACCAGTCGAGACATGTGAGCAAAACAAAACAAACAAACAAATCGCGCTGCAGGATACTTAAGCTACATGGCCCAAGGTCTGGACTTCCTTCTACCTTCTCATGACTCTTGTCAAGCTGCCTACGCGAGCTGGCTGCGCCAGGAAACACACCAGGAGCATCAGCACTCACCAGCTTCTTCAGCTGCTTGAGCTTGGCGATGACAAAAGGCCTGCAGCCCGACCACTCAGTACAAGGGTTGCCCATGAGCATAAGCTCACTGAGGTGGGGGTTGGCCTGCAGACTTGGTACAGTCAGGAGCCCAGCCTGCGCATGTGTGCGTGCAAGACCATGTGCATGAGTTTGCAGAGATATGAGATGTGTGGTGCATCATGTGTTCCAAAAGTCGAGCACTGTCATGGCCAAGCCTACCTACTCATGGAGACATGCGCTGCCATGCAAGCTAGTAAGGTACGGAGCAGAAAATGAATCACGGGACTTCTGGAGGGTATCAGAGGGGTGCAATTGAGGCCCAAATTGGGTATGCTTTTCAGATATAACTGGAAGTGAGCCCCCCCCATGGCAAGCCTCAAGCTCAGCACTGGCAAGCAGCCCTATCAACAGGCTATTTAAAGGATTTGAGTTTGTACCTTGCCAGCTGGGGGGCACATGCCAAACCGGCTGCAGCGTGAACTATTCTTTTGACCCCCGAATCTCCACACAAGATCACTGACTGCACCAAATTGCACGGTTTTTAGTTCAAAGGTACTCTTTAGGAAAACAAGCATTTTTGCAAAGATAATGCAGTGGAGAGGCATGGTGTTTTGTGAGATGTGCACTTAAGCATTCATCGTGCAAAAACCACGTCTGGGGGCCATAATGGGTTTTTGCACCCTTCAGACAGCTGCTTCAGACCTTATTTTCAGCATGATCCTCTTTTACCAGAAAGGAAGCACAGTGTTGGTTGTTTGGAAGTTAAATTGTATATGGTTTGGTGATTCTGGCTCAATACGTAACCCATTCATTCATAAAACACAAGCAGCGCACCCACCCAGGCCACCAGGGTCATCTCTTTTGCCCCAAACTTCACCTAGTGCCTACATGTATGATAATGGTTCTGCAACAAAAAAGGAGTATTTGGAACTTATGGCCAGCTTCCCCCCTCTGGAAGGGTATCAACAGCTCAGGCTTTTGGCCTTTGGTGCCCTTATGCAAGCTACTGCAGAAGTTCTGCAGCAAAGCCAAGGAACATGCTTTCTTGTCATACAAAAAGCGTGCCTCAATCAATGCACTGACCTTGTCCACAAAATTCATCGTCATGTCGAGCTTGCGCAAAGACTCACAACGCTGTAAGTTCTGGATGCGTGTCACGTTATTCAAAGCAAGGTTGAGGTACTCCAGGTCCTACAAATCATTGCATGGATGCCCATCGTCAGCTGTCTGCAAAAGCTTCCACAATCGGCACAACTATGCTTGTGCAATTCATGCTCTGACAAAAATAACTGGAAGCTGGTGGAGCCAAGCCACTAGAAAGACAAAGGGATGACCAAAGAACACGTAGCTGTAGGAAGGCCTTTGCCCCCAGCTTAGAGATACCCTAAGAATACAGATGATAAACTGAAGAATGCGGAGAATAGACTATGCATGGGTTCACACAGTTCCATGAAGGAGCAACATGCCGCAAAAGCTGGCCAGGCCTGGCGCAGCTGAATTGCAATAATCATGCTTAAGACTGGCATTCTTGCACCAATGTCCGCCTGTGATAACCCATACAAAAGAATGGCAAGAAGAACCTACCTTAAGCTTATGCAAATTTTGGATCTTGCCTATCAAGTTGTTTTGCAGGTACAGGATCTTTAGCCTTGGGCAGATCTATCGAGCACAAGGGGTATCAATATTTAGTTCTAGCGACAGCCTGCTTTTATTGATGTGAGTTGGCATGGATATCTGAGCAATGTCTGCATCATAAGTTTCAGGCACGTGAAAGGATGAATGCGTAAACTTATTTACAGCAATTCCCAGTGATCAAATGAATTTTGGAGTACGTTAGGACGCATTTCCATTGGCTCTTTGGATGTGGAGACAGGGTGCCATTACAATGAGGAGTATGTAAAAATGCACAGCCAATCTGATACAGCAAGCTCATTGCTGCCTGTTGTCGATCCAACGCATGTGTGCCCTCTGGACAAAAGCACTGTGTGAAGCTGCAAGTTTTCAACCTTGATGCATGTCCCCACCTGCCCCAGCAGCTCTATCTTTTCAATGTTTTGCTGGTGCAAGGCTAACTCTTCTAATGTGGTTATCATGCCCTCATTATGCTCAGCCCGCCGCCGTATCATCTGTTCACTGCGCGATTTACCGTGTATGTATACAGATGAGCGAGTATGCGCGCGTGTGCACATGCAATGAAGAGGTCGAAGGACAATGGTAGACACAAACGTTTGTCAGATTAATATACAGATATGGCAGATGATGACAGGGGTTGTCAAAGTGATGCATGCATGCCGCTGAGGCAAGCTTGTGTTCACTCGCAGGAGCTTCCAGGCAGTACACAATTCTAAAACAATCCATTCCTCTGGTGCTTTCTAACATACCTTATACGCTCAGGCATCTTGCCTCCCGTTCAGGCTAAGACGCGGCTTCCCCTTTCCCGAAACTCCTTTCCCGAGATCAGATCTATACACAACTAAAATTTTTATCAAAATAACGACGACGTTCCTTCTCAAGTCTTTTCTCCAGGTCAACCTGGTTTTGACAGGAGCAAACATCCATGGCATATTTTTAAAGCATTCAGACTTATACATTTCTTTTGCAGATGAGGAGTAGAAGCAAGCATCCCCTGCATCATTGAGGACTGTAAGTGCTGAACCAGTGGATCTTCAGAATGTCCAGTGGTTGTTTAACACAGATAGCTAGATTTTGTACATTATGTACGCATATTCCCTGGACGGATGTCATGTGCTCCCAATGTATGATCCGCTGATATTATGCTGTTTGCATGTTTCACAGACATAAAGCCTCGCATAGATATAACAGCCTCATTCATGCTCTCCATATGTGCATGCACGTGCATGCGTGTGTGCGTGTGTGCGTGCGTGCGTGCGTGTGTGCGTGCGTGCTAGCGCGCGTGCGTGCGTGTGTTTGCAATTATAAATCCAATCAAGTGAAATAAATACTTCTGTGGCGTACACTGTCTCTTTTGCTTGAACAGCAAAGTGAGACGGACATGCAAGTGCCTCACGCGTGCCATGCTGTTCCTCACATGCTTGACAGCATTCTGAGCAGACATGGGTGCCCAGCAAAGCACTGCTGGCAGCCCTCCTAGCCACGAGCTCTTGGACCGCCTGTCGGGGAACCAAGCCATTGAGCACCAAGATGTCTTCTGGAAGCAGCTGCTGTTCATGGCTTTCCCCACGCCCCTGGCTTCTCACAGCCCGGAAGAGGTCCAAGCTAAGCTCGCGCCATACTGCCAACAGCTGTGTGAGTTTAGATGCAGTGCAAGGGAGGCACTCATGAGAGTCACTGGTAGTCAAGGCATGCAAGTGTGCGCTAGCGGCGTGCGCTAGCGGAGTCACACCAGGCCCTGTACCGAGTGTAGACTGCCGGGATCAAGTGCTGATAAACATGAGGGCCAGAAGTGCTTGATCTGAGATGGCCTGCATGATTGTTAAGCAAAGCAAAACTATGGAAATGTCTGCAAAAGCTGCCTGTGGCGCAACTGCTGCATGTACGCCTTGCCCGGCAGAAGCTGCCTTAGTCCAGGGTTTTGTGCATCGCCCAGATCAATCCTGATGCTGTATTTTTAGGGCAACAACATTTGAGCCCCTCCACCTTCAGGCTCCTATGCCCTGACACGTGTGCGCTGCTATGTCCCCTGCTTGCCTGGATGCAGTGGTGTTCAACCCTCTGACCCACAACTTCCAGAGCCTGGTCCTGCACTGTATCGTGCTACTGCACGACGCACGCAGCGGCAAGAACCGGAGGCCCGCGGCCAATGCCCTGCGCTTGGTTGGCTCGGTACGCCAAGCCTGCGGCGAGCTGACGGCTACCTGATGTCCTGGATCACTTGTGGACCACTTTTCATATAAACAGCAGCATAACAATGTACAGCAAAACTAACAACTGATACTGATGCGGCGAGCTGACGGCTCCCTGACATCCTGGATCACTTGCCGCATGTGTGCCGTGTTGGCATGTGCTGAAGAGGGCAAATGGGTCTCCCTGACGTCCTGGACCACTTGCCGCATGTGTGCCGTGTTGGCATGTGCTGAAGAGGGGAAAAGGGTCTCCCTGATGTCCTGGACCACTTGCTGCATGTGTGCCGTGTTGGCATGTGCTGAAGAGGGCAAAAGGGTCTCCCTGACGTCCTGGATCACTTGCCGCATGTTTGCCGTGTTGGCATGTGCTGAAGAGGGCAAAAGGGTCTCCCTGACGTCCTGGATCACTTGCCGCATGTGTGCCGTGTTGGCATGTGCTGAAGAGGGCAAATGGGTCTCCCTGACGTCCTGGATCACTTGCCGCATGTGTGCCGTGTTGGCATGTGCTGAAGAGGGCAAAAGGGTCTCCCTGACGTCCTGGATCACTTGCCGCATGTTTGCCGTGTTGGCATGTGCTGAAGAGGGCAAAAGGGGCGGCCTCTGCATGGCATCAAGTGTCTGAGTTGAGCTTGCCCATTGTTGGGAATTGCAGGCTCAGTAGGTATCATGTTGGTTTGCTTATGACCCAGGCACCAGCACCAAACGCTGACATCTGAACCTCAACTTGGTAGCTTAACCTGCATGCACAGTGCCTGCCTGATCCGTCTCCGCTTGATGGAAGCCGGTGCCACAGTCTCTGCAAGTTCAGTCCTGCCATCCGTGTTGGCCGTGCGTGCGTGCAGGTTGTCAAGGCAGCCTCTGAAACCGGCAATGCTGCGAGCATCATCCCTGCCCTTTTTGAGATCACCCCTGCCGTGCCCATCCCCAAGGAGCTCGTCACCCAGGGTGGGTCTAAGCATCACATCATCCCTGCCCTTTTTGAGATCACCCCTGCCATGGCCATCCCCAAGGAGCTCGTCACCCAGGGTGGGTCTAAGCATCACATCATCCCTGCCCATTTTGAGATCACCCCTGCCATGCCCATTCCCAAGGAGCTCGTCACCCAGGGTGGGTGAAGACCCACGCACGTTAGAGCTCTGAGCATGCTGACCTTCAGACACATGCAAGACAGGTGATGAAAAGGACCAGGTGCACAAAGCACCATCATGATAATGAATCGTGTTTATGTGGGTTTGTGAAGTGCAGTTTGCCAAGGCTCCCAGCTCGGTAAGTGTTCAGCTTCTCAAAAGCCCGAGGATGACCACAGCATGCATAATTGCAGAGGTCCCAGCTTTTTGCATCCTTTGAAATGTATTAAGTAGGCGATCGAGATGTATGACTGATGACTCCAAAATTGGAAGCTGATGCATACTTGCCCAACCTCTTGATGCCTCTTCCTGCAGAAAACCAGCTCATTAAGGTGCTGATGCGCAGAGTAATGGCCACCGTGGTTGAACTGGAGCTGAGGTAACGTGCAGAGTTGTATTACATACCAAAAGCGCTTTCTTGTTTTACCGCAAGATGCAGTTACTAGAGTCGCGGCAATCCTGCTGAAAAGAAAGGTGCATTTTCATTTTGTATCTTGCAAGCCATGATTGTGAGCCCCCGCGCTTCCTTAATTGTGGCTTCGCAACCGCATACATGTGCTTATTTCCCCCCATGCCCTGCCCTTTTTTGCCTCTCCAAATGGTGCGGCTTTGTGCTGCCATTCCCCACGGTGATGCCAACCTTGCGCTGCAGCACCCAGCGCTCCCAGCGCTTGCTTTTCCGGAGGCTACTTTCCAGAGGCTACATCTCTGCGCTACTGCGTTCTGCATTGACGCCAACCATGACTTTGCTGCATGGTTGGTGCTCGCACCTCTTGCTACTCCACATCCCGCTGCTCTGTGCCACTGCCCCCTGCAGCGACGCCAACCATGTCCTTCTATTTGAGGCCCTGCAGCTGCTGCTGGTGTCCAGCAGCAGCCAGGTCTTCTGCCCAGTGGTGGCTAGCCCCCCTGGTATACACCCCATGCTGGAAGCCATGCTCGTGCAGCACCAGTTTGCACCTCAGGTGTGCAGTCTTGGGCATGAGGGCATGCTTGCGCCTTCTCAGGTTGGGTGCAAGTTGCTTACATGAGCGCGTCCATGAAATGCTGGGGTTGCTTTGTAGGGCTCATGGGTGTTCTCACTGTCCATGGTGAAGGAGTCTGCCTGTGCTTTACAATCCCTCTGCCCCTAGGGAAAGAGCCTGCCCATGCATGTTTCCCCCTATACAGAAGCCCATTGCTTAGGGCAGGAGCCATGGATGTGTTATTTCTCCGCTGCTCCATCTCCCAAGCTTCTGCAGCGGCCAAGCTGCTCTCCAGTGCCCGCTGATTGAGAGAGGCAGCGCTGTGTGTTTGTGTGTGTTCTAGAGTGTGTGTGTGTGTGTGCGCGCGCATGCGTGCGTGCGTGTGTTTACGAGTGTGTGTTCGTACATGCATGTGTCACTTGCCGTGTGTTTGCGCACGCCCGTTGCCCTCCAGGTCATCCAGCGACTGCTGCAGTTCCTTGTCTTGCATCCACCACCCCCAAGTGACGGCTCCCTTTACCTTAGGCGTGCGTCCAGCGGCGTCACCCGCCTCGCCAGGACGGCTGCTTGTGAGTGTGTGCTGTTGCGAGGCCTGCCAGGACGGCTGCTTGTGGGTGTTGC
>LFCJ01003428.1_pt1 | contig 11621 bp, 10 predicted proteins | sample 643141 | NCBI WGS metagenome assembly LFCJ01 (sample SAMN03766243, study PRJNA286221) | soda lake metagenome | biome: soda lake; feature: Kulunda steppe; material: water; isolation source: sample B1-Br-g2 brine of Lake Bitter-1 | place: Russia: Kulunda steppe | collected 2010-07 | reverse complement strand
CGGTATGAGGCGGCAAAGAGTCAGATGACACAGCTCTCAGCACAGGTCGTCAACGCTATCGATCCGGAAGCGGTCCGCCGATGTCGCCGGGCAAATTATCGGGCGTGGCAGACCGGACTTGCCACTCGAGACGACCTTTCCCCGATATATGAGACGCTTTCCCCTGGACTCTGCCCGCAGGTGTTTCCCGTCGTTGCCGAGGCACCCGAGGCGTTTCTTTCGGAACTCAAAGCCCAGGGTGTCGGCGGCACCTACACCTGGCCACGACTGCGGCCTGCAATCCGAACGGATCGAAGGTACAAAACCGCTGTCGACCTCTCTCAGCGGTTGGTGTTGCTTCCCGTCCATCAAGATATTCCAACGGACCGTCTCAATAGGGTTGTCAGTCAGTTGGGTTGAGCGTGAGAATAGGAGTGTAAATTGCAAACACGAACGCAAACGCGAGCTACTTGCTCTCGAGGGCGGAGGATTCCACTACCTGCGATTCCGCAAGCATCGCCACCACCGCCTCATCGATAGCATACGTTCCATCGGCAGATCGGTCGACCACTCCACGGGTTCGCAACTCCGAGAGCAAACTCTGGACGGCAATTGCCGTCCGACCGACGTGATCAGCAACCGCCTCAGTCGACATCGCACCCTCCGCTAATAGCGTGAGCACAATCTCTCGAGCAACCGGCACTGAACACCGCGAATCGCGGCTCGCACTCGAGAGGTGGTCGTCGATCGGTGATTGTGAAAGCAGCGTTTCAATCTGGCTTTCATCACCGGCAACCAGAATGTCCGTCACCTCGAGCGGTGGTTCCTCGCGGTCCGTATAGCCGAACTCCCGGTCGTCTTCGCCTTCGATGATGGGTGTTGATTCGGTTTCGGCTTTGGTCGTGGCCGCAGTGTCACCTTCGGATACCGACACTGTCCCATCTGCCTCCCGTCGGCGTTCGAGTGTTTGCATCCGGTCACGCAACCGCTCATTTACCCTCTCGAGGCGCTCGATTTCGGTGTGTGCCGACTCGAGTTTGTCAGTCACGGCGACAAGTTTTTGCTCCTGGTCGGCCCGCTCGGTCTCGAGGGCGTCGATTTCTGTTTCGAGTTCCTCGCGCTCGCGCTCGAGGCTCACGAGTTCTTCATGGAGTCGCCGCAACTCCTCACTCGAGCCCGGCAACTCGGTTTGGATCGAGTTCGTTGACAGCGCATCGGCCATCTGTCTGGCTGCCGCTGAGACATCTCTGGCGGAGGCCAGTTCGTCCTCGAGATCCGTAATCCGGGCCTCTCGCTCGGCCAGTTCGCTTTGGAGTTCCTCGATCTGGCTCTCCTCGCGTTGGGTTCGCTCGCTGATTGCCTGTAAGTCCCCAACAAGGGTCTCGCTGACCGATTTTAGCTCGGGGCGTTCAAAATCATCAAGTCCAGGAGTTGCACCGGCGTCGAACGTTCGTTTGCGACGAAACTGGACCGTTCGGACGTCGACTTCGGTCCAATCGGTCTGGACGAACGCTTGGCCGTCGCCGAGATCGGAGACGGCGTCGGCGTACTCGGCCCCGAGAATTCGGCCGACGACGTTCGTATCGTTCTCCCATGTGAGCCGATGCCAGACGAGCCAGTTGGCCTGCGTAATAAAGTCCTTCTTGACATCGGCCGGGCGCTGACTGATCCCCATAATGCCGAGTCCGTGCTTGCGCCCGCGCTTACCGATTTTGATCAACATCTTCCCCGTCTCGCCGATTCCACCACCTTCGGGAATGTACTCGTGAACTTCCTCGACAACCAGCAGGAAGGGCTTTTTTAGCTTCTTTTCTTTGATAAACAGTTGGCGAGCGGTCTCCCGGAGCAACTCGTCGGCCTCCGCCTCATCCAAGTAGCCCGACACATCGAGAATAATCGGCACGTTCTCCTCTAAGGCCAGACTCGCCATCTGTTCGGCGTGTTCAGGGCCGATTTGGATATCACACTCCTCGTCTGCGCCGGCATGCAGCATCTCGTACTCCTCTTTTAACCCGTAGTACTCGCCGTCGGTATCGACGATGAGCAGGGGGTAGCCCGCCTCGAGCAACTCTTCGGCGACGACAGAAGCCGAATTCGACTTGCCCGAACCGGATTTGCCGGTGACGAAGCCGCGACCGGTGAGCAACTGCACCACCGGGAGTGAAACCGGCGCTCCCTCTACCGTTTCGCCGACGGTGACTTCCTCCTGATCGCTCACGGCCCGATCACCCATGTCGCCTCGAGTGCTCCCTCGTTCATGATAAGAACTACCAACACGGGAACTTGAATATTGGTGTCAGCGGTCGATAACCGTCTCACTCACACTGACCCCTTTGCGCCCGAGATGCTGCAGTTGCTTGCGGGCGAACTCCTCCTCTTTGGTTCCTCGAGTCGCAAGCACGTAGACCAGCGAGCCACCGGCCGGGCGCATCGTTCGTCCGGCCCGTTGGGTTCCCTGTCGGCGGGAGCCACCGAGTCCGGAGGCGACGATAGCCAGGTCGGCTGTGGGAAGGTCTAAGCCTTCGTCGCCAACCCGCGAGATGACGAGCAGGCCCCGTTCGTCCGCCCGAAACTCCTCGAGGAGGGCCTGGCGGCGGTGATGTGGCGTTTCGCCGCTGATAAACGGCACGTCGAGGGCGGCGCCGATCTCACGGCCCTGGGCGAGATAGTCGACGAAGACGATTGCCTTCGAGCCGGGATGGGCAGCCAGCAGGTAGTTGATGTCGTCGATTTTCCGGGCGTTTTGGGCGGCAACTCGGTAGCGTTCACGGCCATCGGCGGCGGCGTACTCGTCACGGGAGGCCTCCGCCCACGGTACGTACCGAATCTCGAGTTCGGGTTCGGCGACAAAGCCCGCCTCGAACAGGGCGTCCCAGTCGGTGCCGATGGGTGGCCCGACGAGAGTGAAGATTTCGGCTTCCCGGTCGTCCTCCCTGATCGCACTCGCAGAGAGGCCAAGGCGGTGGCGCGATTGGAGGCGTGTGCTGCGCCGGTAGACATCCGAGGGGACGTGATGGACCTCATCAAACAGCAACAGCCCCCATTCCCGATCGTCAAAGAGCGACCGATGGCGATCCATCCCCGCAATCTGGTAGGTGGCGATCGTCACCGGCCGAACCTCCTTGCTCCCGCCGTGATACTGACCGATCTGTTCGGGGGCGAGGTCGGTGAACTCGAGTAACGTTTCCTCCCACTGGCGGACCAGTTCGCGACTCGGGACCAGAATAAGCGTTTCACCGCCGACATGAGCCATTGCGCCCATTGCGGCGACGGTTTTGCCGCTACCGGGCGGGCCAACGAAGACGCCGTCGCCGGTTTCGGCAAAGCGGTCAACCCACGTCTGTTGGTAGTCTCGCAGGCGAACCCGCAGTTGGAAATCTAAGGGCTCGCCGGACTCGAGATCGCGTTCGTCACGGACAGGATAGCCGGCGTCGTACAGAATCCGCTTGATCGCTGCCTCCGACCCCTCGACGACCCAGTCTTCGGTCTCTGAAATTGGGGCGTGAACGTGTTCCTCATCGAGCTTTTGGCGAGCCACATTCCCCATTACTTCGGGACTCCGAGCCTCGAGGACGGTGTATCCTTCCGCGTGCGAGCGCAGCGTAAACTGCTGGGCGCGATCCCACTGACTTTCGACCCACTCTTCTAGGGCTGGCACCCGTTTCGAGAGCGCTTGCCGCATGGTTCGGCAGAGTCCCTCAAAAGTGTCGTGGGGGGCGCTCCACACGTCGGCAGGGCGAAGCTCATATCGGTAGCCGCCCTCGCCGTTGGTGTCTGCAAGATGGGCGAACTGGGTGAGTTGCGCGCGGGTAAACTGCGAGGGCTTGTCGACGATAACCTCCCGCCGTTTGGGAAAAACGACCACGCGCTCGCGTTCGGCGAGGTCCTCGAGTTCGCTCGGATAGAAGACGACCGGGTCAGCTTCGACGGGCAGCTTTTGAATCGCGTTCGTCTCGACGAGTGTCTCGAGTGCTTCGACTGCCTCAGCCTGGGAAATCTCGAGCGTTCGAGCGACGCCGCCGGCAGTAAGGACGGGTCGGCCGGCGTCCTCGCTTGCGTCGTGAAAATCGGCGAGCGTTATGTCAGCCGCCTCATCCACGTCTGCGTCCGTCGGAGGCGTGGGCGAGGACGAGGTCGATTCCGAACGTTTGTCTGTCACTGCCTGCCCTATCGGGAGGAGCGCTAAACCGATTTCGCTCTTCGAGGCGTGGGATATAGCTATATCCGATTGGCCGCCGTTATCTACCCCATGTTCCGGGTAATCCTCCCCGAGGGACAAATCATGTGTGAGCGGTATGACCACGCCGATGAAGGCCTCGAGCTGTACGACGAGGATGATGGGTTCATCGCGTTCGTCCCCTACTACAGCGTTCACGCCGTGCTCAACGAGGACGTCTACGCAGAAGATGAGCGGTCGATCATGTAACAGGCTGCTGATCGATCGCCTCGAGTTGTTCGCGGTAGCGGTTTCGGACGGTGACGACCGTTGTCTGGGCAGTATCGGCGACGGCTCGCTGTGGGACCGTTTCCTCACAGAGCAAGCCGGCTGCATAGATCGCTGCGGCAGCGAACCCGGTCGGGGATTTCCCCGAATGCAAGCCCAGATCGGTCGTCTCGTCGATGATTTCGGTTGCCTTTACTTCGACGGCTTTCGACACCTCGAGCTCCGAGCAGAATCGCGGGACGAACTGTCGCGGATTCGTCGGCTCTAGGTTGATGTCGAGTTCGTCGGCGATATAGCGATACGTGCGGCCGATCTCCCGCTGGTCGACGCGGGCGACGGCTGTGACTTCCTCGAGACTGCGTGGGATGCCCTCCTTGCGACAGGCGGTGTAGAGTGAACTCGTTGCGACGCCCTCGATGGAGCGTCCGCGGATGAGGTCACGCTCTAAGGCCTGTCGGTAGATGACGCTCGCGGTCTCTTTGACCGGGCTTGGGACGCCTAAGGCGCTTGCCATCCGGTCGATTTCGCTCAAGGCGTACTTGAGGTTGCGTTCACCGGCGTTTTTGGTTCGAATTCGCTCCTGCCAGACGCGTAGTCTGTGCAGTTGGCCGTGTTTGTCGGCGGACATCGAATGGCCGTTTGCATCGCGATTTCGCCAATCGATGGTCGTCGTTAGTCCACGGTCATGCATCGACTCGGTCAGTGGTGCGCCAACGCGAGACAGTTCCTCGTGTTCCTGGGCGTTGAACGCCCGCCACTCCGGGCCGTAGTCAATGGGCTCTTCGCTCAAGACGAGGCCACACTCTCGACAGACCCGTTCGCCGCGGTCGGGGTCTTGGACGATCGTCGCGGTCTCGCAATCTGGACACCCATCGCGTACGGATTCGGTGTCCGTTGATTCATTTCTGGCGTGGGTGCTGATGGACCGAGTCATCAGTGATATGGAGGACCGCCCCTGCCATTGTAAGGGGTTCACATGGTTTCGGGAGAAACGGGGACTTACTCCGAAAGAAGGGCAGCTGGTGCCACACCGGCCAGCAATCGGCATAGGAAGCTGTTTCCGCCGGTTTCCGGACCGATCAGCTTATGATTTCCGACTGATCCATAGTAGTGGTACCATGCCACATGAACACGAGCCATCGTTCCGACGTACGGTCGTCGTACTCCTCGGTCATGGGACCGTAATCGATTCTTTCGAAAGAAAACTGTCGGCCGTGTTTATGTCGGTCGCGTAGAATGTGAGGTGAGTACTACTGTATGACTGTGGCAGGATTGCATTCAGCCGAACCGTTCGAAGGACGTATTGTTTCTTGGGCGCGTCGTACGCTCGGAATACGACGCCGAAACTGGCAGATACCGAGTGAAGGGATTACTGCGCTGTTTCAGCCAGTTCACACACCACAGGGAAGCCATCCCGTACGTTGGTTGCAGACGGTGCAAAACGTGACTGTGTTTAAGAGAGTCTGCGTTGCCTTCATTGATAGCATGAAAACCGTGACCGGGACCCCCATCTCGCCACTCCTAACGGGATCGCCCTCGACCGATCAAGCAAAAGACTGGTTACAGTTGAGTCGGTCTGACGGAGGGAAACAGTAATGTCGTCGGTCGATACCTCGCTCCCAGAAGAGATCACGTCCGTTGCTGGAAAATCCAGTGGACAGCTTTCGAAAGATGTGATTTTTGAGCTGTTGAAAAACCGGCGGCGGCGGCAGGTCCTCAGCTATCTGCTCGAGACCGAACAGACGGTGACACTTGGCGAACTAGCCGAGCAAATCGCTGCGTGGGAGAACAATACCGATATCAACGCGTTGAGCTCTGACCAGCGAAAGCGAGTCTATGTTGCGCTGTATCAGACACACCTGCCGAAGATGGACGATGCGGGCATTATCGACTACGATCAGGATCGAGGATTGATTACGCTCGCAGACAACGCAGACCTGTTGATGATGTACCTCGATACCGAAAACCACCGCCAAGATCGCTGGGATCGGTGGTATGCGGGGACAAGCCTTCTTGGACTGGCAGTCGTCGGTGCAGCCTATATCCAACTGCCGTTGCTTTCGGCCGTCCCAACCCATATTGTTGCGACGATGGTCGTTGCCGTGTTTCTCGTGCTCTCATTAGTCCATGTTGCAGTGAACCATCGCCTCCAGCAGGTTGCAGATAAAAAGCTGTCGCGAATCGAGTGACCACCGGGAAGCTTTTTTACCAGCCGGTAACCTATCTTCCGTTGGCTCCCGACGACCGTCGATCCAGTACCGGAACAGTTCGCGTGCCAGCATTCTGTTACCGGCGCGGGAGCCGCTTTTTAGCGATTAACACGCTCTTAGGCACACCGAACACAACCAACCAAGTGAGATCGGTTCAGCGGTCGATACCGAACGTGGTACTCAGTGGGTACTTACAGGTCAACCCTTGCGGTGAGACTAGTGCTCCCTAACATTATATGACACTGAAACATCTGCATCTCCCTCGATCGAAAAATCAGTCACGTCACCACTGAACCAGTAGGCATCCCGCCACGTCGACACCGATCCACGGACCGATTGCCCATCGATGATATCGTCCTCGTCAATCGTTGCATCCAGATACTCGGACTTGACAACCGAGCCATCAACCGTAAACGAATATGTACTCGAGCCCGACACGTCTGAGCCATCGATCACAATCACATGTGGCAGCAACGCCTCGTCTCCGACTGCGTCGGGGTCGATCCGTTCGGAGTCGAGATAGACGTGGGCCGCTCCATCGGTAAACGTCAGATCCGATAATGTGCCGGAGAAGCGATATCGGTCGACACCACGCGCAATTGAACTCTCGACTGACCCACCGGAGATGGTCGCCCCATCGTCGTCCGGTGAGACCTCAGAAACCGTTCCGTCAACGGTAAACTCGTAGCTCGAGGGGACGCCACGCCCGACGACTGTCAGTCGACGAACTGACTCCCCACCGTACTCGCCTGGATCGACTGGTTCCCCGTCGACGAGCACACGCGCATCGCCGTCGACTGAAAGCGCCTCGAGGTCGCCGGAGAATCGAAACGCATCCCGCCACGTTGCCACTGATCCACTGACTGAGCCGTCTTCAATAACGCTATCCTCGTCAATCGAGGCCCCGCTATCGGTTGCGGGCTCGAGTTGTCCCGAGACCGTAAGTTCATACTGGCTGACACCATTGGTGCCGACGCCGTCAAAGACGATTGTGTGGTCGAGTTCTTCAGCGACCACTTCGTCTTCTTCCCCGCCACTCGAGGCGCCTGCGGCGTCAAGTGCCGTTTCAGGGACCCCCTCCGGAAGGAACGACTCGGGGTCAGTCCCGTTGCCGTCCCTGCGGTTGATCTGGGAATTGCCTCGAGTCGTTAAATCGCCGCTCGAGTATTCGGTATCGGAGACGTTGACGACGGTTCGCCCGGAGTGTGCGCCGGCACGGATCGCGTGATGGCGGCCGCGGGCGTTCAGGTGGCAGTTTTCAACCTCGATTGGGCCGGGAGCCCACGCCCACAGTCCGCGGCCGTCGTGATCCTCGGCGGTCAGTTCGAAGACGCTGTTCGTCAGCCGGCTTCCTGGGGAGCCAAGACGGTAGGTCGAAACCCAGTTGTTTGCGCCGTAGCAGTTGTCGATGTGGACCGAGCCACCGCCGCGGCCGGCCGGGGCCGAGGCGTAAATGCCGTTGTCGGGGAAGCCTTGGACATTGATCGACCGCATCGTCAGGTGACCGTTGTGCTGGGGATCGACCCAGATTCCGGTTTGGTGGGTGCTCGAAGAACCCATCACGGCCCCGTCGCCGAGGTAGATATTCTCCATGAGTGACTCGCCCCCGCTCGTATCGGCGACGCCAAAACAGCTGTCCGGTTGCTGAGCGGTAATCCGGCCACTGATTGCAACGTTTCGGATCGTCCAGTTCGTCCCCTTGGCGATAATAACGGGCCGAGCGTTGTTCGCCGAACAGTCGATGAGTTTGTTTTCGAACGTTTCACCTGACCCGACGGTGAACACCCGTCGCTCGCCAGCTGAAAGGGTAATCTCCTCATACGCCTGTTCGCTGTCCTCAGCGCTGGCAGTTCCAACGGCGGCCGCTGCGGCCACAGTCGCCGCGCCAGCCAGTTTTAGGTACGATCGACGACCAAGTAATCCAGTATTACCCGCCTGAACGGTGTCATATTCGCCGGGTACGGTTTCGTCTGCTCCCAAAGGTTCGCGTGCCATGCAATCTGATAACTACAGGTGACTCGTATAAATCTTTCTGCCCATTTATCCATAAAATTTACTGATTGTAAGAATATGCTGATATATTATACAGTATTTCTTCTACAAACTAGCTTGAAATAAGATATGTTCTTCGAATGTTCATCTCGAGTAATAACGTATTACGACACTCAGGGAGCAGTGTCACCGGCAAAAATCGAATCAAACAACGGGCAGTCAGTTAGTCAGAGTCAGCGGGTTGCAATGAGAGGCCAGTCAGCGAAAATTCACTCAGAGCCAACTGCGTCACTCGCGCGTTCGGGAACGCCCTCTGGAACGAATGCAGACGGATCAGTGCCGACATCCTCAGCCAGTGTGACAGTACTACTCGAGTCTTCGATTCCCCCGTGGAACCCGGTGTCGTACTCGGTGTCAGCGACCTCGACAGTCGTGCCCCCACTCGAGCCACCGGCATCGACCCCGTAGTGTCGGCCGTTCATCTCGAGTTGGCAGTCCTCAATCTCGACCGGTCCCGGACTCCAAGCCCAAATCCCGCGTCCATCGTACCCGTCGTTATCAAGGAGCACACTGGAGTTTGTGACCTGGCTGCCGGCGGAGCCGATTCGGTAGTGGGCAACGTGGCAGTTAGCCGCATAACAGCTGTCGATGTGGACCGTGCCACCGCCTGCACCACCGGGTGCAGACGCGTATATGCCGTTGTCCGGGAAGGCTTGGACGTTCACGCGGCTGATATCGAGATGGCCGGAGTGCTCGGGGCTCACCCACATTCCCGTTTCGGCGGTCGCCGCTCCGGCGTTCGTCGACCCATCGCCGAGATAGACGTTTTTGATCGTACTCGAGCCACCAGCGGTGTCGGCAATCCCGAAGATAGCACCGGGCTGGCCGACGTCGAGTTCGCCGTCGATGGCGACATTGCGGATGGTCCAATCGGTGCCATAGGCGGTGATCGAGACCCGCGCGTTCGGGGCCGAACAGTCGACTAAAACGTTTTCGAACGTTTCACCGCTGTCGACTTCGATGACGCGATTTTCGCCACTCGAGAGCGTAATCGTCTCGTAGTCGTCGGCGGCGACGGTGGTAGCGACCGAGCCGGCGGCGACCAGCGCGCCGAGGGAGGTTACGTATGCGCGTCGCGACAACGCGGCGTGACGACTCGAGCGTGACGGTGGTTCCGTGTTGGTAGTCCGGGGGTTCTGCGACATGCGTTCGGGTAACCCGAGGTTTTACACATAAACTTTTTCTTATTATAATTGTACGAAAAAACATAGTTTCCCGAATTGTGTTTTGATTGCTCATGGAATAATATATTTCCATAAACGGTTCTGAACAGTCAAGGTGCAACGCGTCACCCGAAGTATTTGCTGCTTACTGTGCTCGAAAGCCGATGTTTCCGGTCGAAAGATCTCCTAGGAAGACAGCGGGTCGGTTAGCTGGTGTCCTGTTCAGCAAAGGTAACCGTCCAGTTAGTCGGATCAGTAATAGCCCGGTCAGCAACAGTCCACTCGTGCCCGGCCTCGTTGGCAATCGGGTAGGCGACCTGTGTTGTTGGCAGTGAGAACCGGGATAACGGGAACGAACAGTCGTCGTGGAATCCAAACTGGCCGAGGAGTTCCGATGGGAGCACACGACCGCTCACCGCAAGTAGGTCGTCCTCGGACCGGTCGGTGAGGATCTCCTCGAGGAGGGCAGTCAGTCCTGGAATCCTGTCAGGCGCAGCCGAAAGCGGCACGACATCGGTAAGGGTGGTGATTGTCGACTCGCCGCGGCGTTGGGTTCCCGTGATGATGCCAGCGACCTCGCTGCCGTGGCGGGAGGCGACGTATGCCCGATACTCCCACCGAGGGTTGTCAAACCGCCAGTTGTAGAACGTCTCATCCCGACTGGCGTGAAACGTCGGTGGCACTGCCCGATCGGCAAGGGAGACGAAGGTGTCAACCGGTACATCCTCGTAGCGCTGAACGCTAACACCCGACGGGCGTGAGACGGTCCGGTCGCGGACGCGAAGGTAGCTCGCCGCCAGTGGTTCTAAGCCACGGGCGACCGCCCGAAACCGGTCGTCGGCATCCAGCAGGGCGTCAGGGCGCTGGATCCGGTACCACGTCGGCACCTGCTCGACTACCTCCCAGCCATGTTTGAGACTTCCCGAAAGAGTGGCTTCGTTTGGGAAATTAAAGAACAGCGCCGGCTCGCGGTCGGCGTAGTGGGTTTTGAGTCGCTCGGTCGTTCGCGAGTACAGTCCCTGTCGACGATGGTCCGGATGGACCATGACATCTGCCGGTTGGTAGGCCGTCAGCCGTCGGTTGCCGGCACGTAACTCGAGGGCAAAACAGGGCTTGGTGCCGACGAGCTGGCCGTCGGTCACCGCCACGATCATCGGCACGTGATCGGTGTAGGGATTATCCTCGTACTTCCAGCGGAACCACGCCGGGTCTGCCTCGCCGAGGACGGTATCGTACAACTCGAGGAAGTCAGCTCTGTCGCTTGGTTCGTAGGGTCTGATCTCGTAGGGATCGTCCGTTTCGCTTTCGCTCTCGCTCTTGCTCCCAGTTGCCGCCGTCTTTGTGGATTCTGTCGCCATAGGGGTAGTCAATCGTTTTGGGTGCCGCCGTCAGAGATTTCAACACGCCGTCCGTCGCCATCGCCCCGGGTCCGGGCCTCGAGGTCGGCCAGTGGGGTGTTTTCGAGCAGTTCCTCGCGATGTTCATCAAGCAGGGGCGCGCGGTCGCCCGGTTCCGGCGGCGTCTTGCTCATTTTGATCGGCGTCCCAGCCACGGTGACTGTCTCATCGGTGTGTGGGAGTTCAGTCTCGATGAGCATCTCCCGGTTTTTGGCGTGCTCACACGCATACACATCGGACACATCTTGGACTGGCCCGCTTGGGACGCCGGGACGAAGCCGGTCGAGTGCATCCTCGACGGTTCGGTCGGCGACCCACTGCTCGATTGCCGTCCGGAGTTTCTCGCGGTGTTCCAGTCGGTCGTTCGCGTGTGGAT
>LFCJ01003427.1_pt1 | contig 11623 bp, 4 predicted proteins | sample 643141 | NCBI WGS metagenome assembly LFCJ01 (sample SAMN03766243, study PRJNA286221) | soda lake metagenome | biome: soda lake; feature: Kulunda steppe; material: water; isolation source: sample B1-Br-g2 brine of Lake Bitter-1 | place: Russia: Kulunda steppe | collected 2010-07 | reverse complement strand
GATATATAGGTTTTACCGGTACCTGGTGGTCCATAGAGTAGGAAACCATGTTCAACACCAAGGCCAAACTCTTCATACCGATCTGGATTTTCAATTGGATCAATAACCTTATTTTTCAGATCCTCTTTTAATGTTTCCATGCCAACAACATCTTCAAAATTGAGTCCTGGTGGGTTACGTACGAACTCACCAACGCTTCCACGTTCTGATGCGATTTCATCAATAGAATCAAAGATGTCCTTTTCATTTACGCGAGTATTTTCACCTGTATCGAACTCACGCTTTGCAGCAGTTCGCGCAGCTCGGTTGACTACTTCAACAATGTCTGCAGCAGTGAATCCTTGGGTCGCATGGACAAACTGATCCCTATCAATTTCCTCTGATGGTGCTGTTAGTTTCTTATTGAATATTTTCCATCGAGCTTCGTTATTTGGATTCGGAATTTCAATCTTCGAATCAAATCTCCCAGAGCGAAGCATCGCTTCATCAATCGCATCTGGACGATTCGTTGCAGCAATGACGACAATATCGTCATCAATATCGATCTTTGAGAGCTCCTGTAAGAGCTGGTTAACCATTTTCTTTTTATCATCATGCTGGTTGCCCGATGACCGGTCAGTGGCTAAGGCGTCAATTTCATCAATGAATATCAGACAAGGTTGGTTAGCTCGAGCTTCATTAAATAACTGAGTTATGTTCTCAACACCCTCCCCGAGCCATTTGGACTCCATATCCCCAACATCAATATCGGCAAATGATGCACCCAGTTCACCAGCGAGGCAACGTGCCATGTGGGTTTTGCCGGTACCGGGTGGACCGTGCAATAATATCCCGGAGTCGGCTCCAACACCAAATTTCTCGTAAACACTATCGCCTTCAAATGGCTCAATTACGTTATCGTAGAGTCGTTGCTTGAGGTCTTCCATTCCAGCGATATCTTCAAAAGTTTCATCAGGTGCTTCCTGAATGAATTCAGTCTCTACTGAATCGGCGTTCGAAGACTCGGTGTTGGTATTTTTCGCTTCTTGAGGCTGTGGTCCCGCTTCATTTTGTCCAAGATGTTTTTGAAGTGCCTCTTGGGCCTCTCGTCGAACGTTAGCGTTGTTATCTTGTGAGAGATGCTTGAGTGCATCAATTGACTGATTACACGGAAGATTCCCCAGTGCAAATGCAATGAGATGTCGGACTTCTGGATCGTCATCATCAATCACCTGCACAATGGCCTCGGCAAATTCTTCAATACGATTCCTGTCGGCATTGCCAAGGGTCATTAACGTGGTAATTAGTTCGGACCTGAGTTGTGATCGATTATCTCTTAATTTTCTTTTTATTGTATCTACATGAGGGAGTACTGCTTGTGGATATTCCGTCGAAATCCAAGCTATAACACTCGCTGTATTCGCAGGAAGGTGTTCGTGATTCGTGTCTAATTTGGGTATCAATCGAGAAACAATTTCTTCGGGTGTATCTGAGAGTTTCTTAATTACCTTACCAACATTTTGGTCACAGGCGGCATCAATAGCTAAGATTGCATTGTTTTGCGTTTCAAGATCGTAGTGGTCAATATACTCATATGCTTCTGACACATCTGAAATTCGACCTCGACGGTAGAGTTCGTATGTGTGTTGTCGTTTTTTAATATCGCTACGTGCTTTCACGCCAGCATATCCAATAATACCAACTGCCATAAGGAATGCAATAGAAATACCACTATCTGTTTGAACATTACTAATGAGGCTAAATGGATATAATACTATCATTGACAAAAAGCTAAATAATATATAAAGCCCAAAAAATGAAAAAACTATGACAACCGCGTTGCGAGGATTCCTCCAAGTGCCCGTCCTTACGAATTGTCGTCGGATATAGTTCCGAAGTTTATTAATCCCGCTACCGAGATAATCGGCCATTCGTTCGACTGCTTTTCCTAATTGTCCAAGGTCAATAGGAACTGATTTTTTGTCGATCATATATTATTTTATCGAATGGGAATAACTTTCATGTCATCCCATTCCAGGCCAAAATGGCATATGAATAGGACTGGTATGATGACTTCCCATATTTAAAACATTATTGCATAGATCAAGAATTTAACGGATTAGTTGTGGTGAATTACCACACTGCGTTGAATTTACTTAGCTCAAGGCGTACTTGATTTTTTAAACCGTACGTGTGAGGCCGAACGGATTCTGAGAGAGCAAATTTTACGCTTTGGTCATACTCTGATACTATTTCACCGTGTTTGATCGAATCGTTTGACAATCGAAACGGCACGCTTGAGGTTTGGTTCGACAACCGGGCTTCGGCAGTCGATCTGTAGTTGTTCGTCCTGCCAGTGTTTCCCGGTTTTACCGCTCCATACGCCATAGAGGGTTACTTTCGGTAGCTTCAGTACAGCGAATTGAATCGAGAGGACATACAATGCAGTCGCAAGCGTTCTCCACGAGACTGTTGTTCGCCGAGGCATGTCCACCGGGAATGAGACATGATGTGCCCAGATACCTACGTCCTGTGCGTTGTCAATGAACTCATAATCATTGCTGAACAAGAGGACCCGCTTTCTATTTCCAATATCATATTGACGATATGCTTCGATGATCGCTGGGTCGCCCGTTTCGACTTCGACTGGTTCACCAGGCACGAGGTCCGCTGATCGTCGAGACGCGTACCGTCGAAATTCATACAAACCAAGGAAACCCTCTCGGTTGGCGCCAGCCGGTTGATTTTGGAGTTGGTTAAATTCTTTTCCGAAGGCCGTCGTCACATCGGCTGTGTTGTAGTGTTTGTAATGCCAGTCGAGTTCTTTTTTAACACCCTTGGATAACGCAAAGCCGGTCGTTGCGCGCCGTCCGGCTTCGTCCTGTTGGCCAGTGAGCGGATCGATGTCCAGTATGTCTGGAATACGAAACCCCATCAGATTCGCATCAATCCCGATTTTTACTGGATCATGTCCTGCTTCTAGATCCGGATACCCGTACCGACTGACGAATGTATCGAGATCGACTTTGTTTTCCGGTGGGAGTAATCCTCCGGCAACGACGCCTCGAATATAGCTATTAGCGTCTGGAAGGTCTTTGTACGCCGTATTACCGTACTTAGTCTTGACTGTTTCTCGATTGTCATGGTATGTATTAGCCCCCTGAGTGAATCTAACAGTTGCAGTGCCCGCATCTTCAAGTTCGAACCGCAGCAGTTCTCCAATCTCCTGAGAGGGATGCTTTACCGTGATAGTTGTGGTGCCGGTATCGTGGAGTGCGTTCAACACGGTCAAAAGGTGATCTTGGGCAACACGCATCTCAGACCACCTCGGTGAAGTCGACTAATTCAGCGTTTGACCGAGGAATATTTGGATAGCTATGGCCATAATCGGTGGCTTGCAAATGAAAATAAAACACATGATCGGCGTTGTGTTTTAATCCTGCCTGGAAGGCGATTGCAGACATAAATTTTCTGCCGGGTGTAAAATCAATGGCGACAGACGCCGATTGCTTCCGTGCTTCTTTGATTCCGTCGACGAAAAACGAGACAATCTCGTGGTACGCTGTTTCTGCAGAGAGGGAGTGGACCGTCACAGTTGTTTCGACGTCGTATTCGTCGACTATATCTGCGAGCAACGGGCGAATCACTGACACAGCATCATCCATGCCTGGATTCGAAAGCAACTGGATTTCGTCCGGGACGATTCCCTCGTCGCAGGCCGCAATAAGCGGATTAGCGACGGCTTCAGTCGTTGGGCTTGCAATCGTGAGCCAGCGTGTGTCCATCAAATCTGCAATCACAGCCAGTCCGTGTGAACGTTTCGCTAGATTATAATCACGCTTGAGACGATAGGAAACGTCCCCCGATGCCACCCGACAAGTTCGTCAGTCGTTGGGTGATGTGTCTCGATAAACTCCAAGAGTCCATCGAGGGTGCCGAGGTAGCTGGTCGCCCCACCGAATATCGCGACGGTACTGTAGAGGCGATCCCAAGACATAATTGAAAATGGGTCGGTTGGATAATGATACTTTCTGGCATAGGTTAGACTGATCTTACATGGAATATATCTATGCAAACTATTATACAGAGGAAACAATATTCAGTATCACGTACATGACGAAGCCGATCGGGCTGACATAGGGCCACATTCATGCCAGGACAGACTACACATCTCGCCAAATGGGACTGGGCAGAGCAACTGATTCACCCACTTGAAAATATCGTCGAAAGGGTTGGTGAGTACAACCCAGATAACGATACTGCAGATTTCGAGGAGATGTTGCTGGAACCGTTGAGTATCAGCGGGGGCGAATCGTTCAGTGCAGAAAATCACAGTGGACGAGAAATCCTTGAGTTGCTACAGAATGCCCAGGATGCAGCCGGAGGTCTCTATACTAAAGATTCTTCTCCGACCATCGGTGAACGATCGATCTACATCGGAATCAGTGAGGATGGCTTATTAGTCGCAAATACCGGTGATGCGTTCAATTTCAGCGACCCAAAAATACGAAAATCGCTTCGAATTCTTGGCCACTCAGAAACTGGTGAAGAGACCATTGGCCAGTTCGGTGTTGGGCTCACATCCATCCGAGGCACGGGTGATGCTTACGAAGTTTGGACGAAGGACCCTGACCATGATGAGTTGCTTGAGTGGTCAGACTGCTGGCGAGTATTCTGTGGGCCACGAACAACTGTAGCTGCGATTGCGAGTGCAGATACCGATTCGCTGGGGTCTGAACGAGGTCAAAAGGCATACAATCGATTTCGAGATCAAGTGGTTGGAAGTGCGGATGTCCTCGATTTCTCGTCAGAGACTAGCCCTTTACGATCTGTTCACCTCTCGGATGATCAAATCCCGTACTTTACGTACCCAGTAGCGATGCAGAGTTGGTACGAACCGCCGACTGGTGGTTCTGTGTCTGGTGACCAACTTCGAAGTCGAGCTCACGAGTTACTCACGTATGGACACGACGTTGGATCTCAGCTGGATTCCGTTCCTGACCACATCAGGTCTTTATTGTCCGATGTTGGTGCATTCACTACTGCTGTTTTTGTTGATTACGAGGACGAAGACTGGCAAGCCATTTTCGAAGCAATCACAGGAAACCATCCAGGGATAGCCGACGACAGAGAACTTACCTCCAAATTCGAAGAACAGGCTTGGTTTGACGGCAGCGATGCGGCCCGAGTTACCCCAGAGTTGCTCCTCAATCTGGGTCATATTGACCGCTTAGTCGTTGAGCGACTCTCGGATAGTGAGACAGATCCCAAGGGCAGCTTTCAGGACTGGAATGTATTTGGACGCGACCGAATCGAGACTCAAGAGGCTTCCACACTCCCAGTCTCGGGTCGACATATCGTGCACAGCGCTGGCGAAAGAGAGGTTAATGCGGTCGAAGTTGCAGTCCAACTTAAGACCTCGATCAACCATGATCATCTACAAGCACCCCCCGGCTCAAGATCTGAGATTTATTCGTTTTGGGATGCCGAGTTCACCGACAAACAACAGTACGGTGAGTACGAATGGTTCGATCAACTAGAAGACGACACGTCAGGCGACGACGATGACAGAGGTGATATTGCCGATCAGGACATTGATGTATCGATACTCCTCCAGACTACCGAAGACAGGGACGAGCTATATCGACCACATCTCTATTATCCGATCGATGGGGTCGACAAAGAGTTCCCCTATTGTATTCACGGTGATTTCGTCGTCCAACAGGACCGCCAAAGTCTCGCCGGGAGTGGTCTTGCTCGTAACTGCGTTGTAGCTGAGGAGGCTGCTACGCTCGTTGGGTGTCTTAGTGAGGCCTTGGCGGTATCGGATGTTCTTAGTAACGCAGAACGAGAGGCGATACCCTGGCGATTACTCCCTGCGAAGCTATCCAAAACTCGAGGCAAAGTTGACTGGCCTAACCCAGAGGATCTCGTCGAAAGAAGTTCTGGAGAAGTGGCCGATAATGACCCAATAAAGGCACTCAAAGCCAGTATCTACCGACATCTTCGCATCCGGAGCAACGTGCAAGTGGTTTCGGATGGCGGAACCCAGAGATCGATCGCCTCCGGTGAGGGGTCCGATCTTGACGTTATTTTGCATCACGATCCTACTGTACTTGTGGGGATAGGGGCCCTCTATTCGATTAGCAAGTGCGCCAGCGAGGAACTAAATATCGGATACGTATTTGAGCGAGTCGACTCAATGATCGAGTTGTCGATTCCGACTCAATCGACGCTGGATTATCTTCTACGATGGCTGACTCCGGAAATGTCCGATTTCACACCGACCGAACTCAAAGCTACACATGGACTATCTGAGACTGAGGGGGATCACCTCACGAACGAGCTCCTGGATAATGCGCCTGCAGATGAACCCACCGACCGAGGTCTCCGCATTAAGCACTTGATTACCGGTGGTAAGGATGTAACCGAGTTCTCCCCACTGCCAGCCACACTCTGGTGGACCATTTTGCAGGAATGGGGTCTCGCCATCGATAGGACAGTTGATGTAGGGCAGGCTATAACGGGAGTTCCATCTGAAACTGGCCACGCGCTGTTGAATGCAACCATGAAACTGGGTAGTGATGAGGAAGCATTTCCAGATTCGGATCAATTTGACCCGACACCGAACCTCTATCTCCTACCCTGCCGACAACTGATGTCCGAGACTGATGGCAGTCACTCATCTGCAGACATCGACAAAAACCACGTCCAACTGGTAAATGTCGAGTCACACGAATCAAGAGAGAACAATCACCGACAGGTACTGCGCCCAGAGAATACTGCTATTACCGAGATCGCACCTCCCGCTGAGACTGGGTTTGCTCTCTATTCACTCAGTAAAGAAGCGTTCGAAAACCATGGTGGCTCTATTACAGAAGCACCGTGGGGAACTCGAAATTATGGTGGCTCGGCAGACCTGTATCGAACATTGCTCAAGGATATTGCCGACCGGTCGACAGAAGTAATGCTAGCTGATATCCAGTTTCTCGAAACGGTCTACGAACGGATTAACTTCGAGGAGGCGACCATCGATCTGTACCCCCTCGAAGGGAGTTATCACGCCCGCGATCAGGTCAAAAAGTTAGCCACCAGTCGAAACAGCGTCGACAAACTGAAAACTAGGAACGATGTCCGACGAGTTACCGCACCATCGAAGCTCGTAGAAGGAACAGAAGAGACACTAGCTCAAGATATTCGGTTCGATGACCACCTCCTTCGTTATTGGAACTCTACGAATGTCGCCGTAGAACACGAAAACGAAGAATCTGCCGAGACGTCCACAGAGTCGGCTACCGACCAACCATTGCCACCGATCGAGACTAATGGGCCCCAGACTCATCTACCAGCAGATATCAAGGGTCAACTCGACGAGAACATTGAGACAGAAAGCAATCTTGTGACTCAACTGGGGATGCTCGGTGTGTCCGTACTCCCAGGCGTTCGAACCCTACTTATTCGCGGTGATGAAGCACACCCAGATCGACACGAGAATTTATCTTGGGATCCAACAGAATGGAAGACCACTAACTCCGACCGGGTCAAGAATCTCCAGACACTGTTAGATACTCAGAACGGGGAGATGTATCTTGATTTGTTGACGACTCCTCCATTCGGTCCTGGAGAAAGCTCTTACCACACCAAACATTGTGATGTCAAGCAATACCCGCGGAAGGAGTCTTCTCTTCGAGACGAACTGTCGAATTACGAAGTCATGTTGACATCCTGGGTCTGGCTCTCACCAACCACGTGCGAAGAGATTATCGCATCCGATCTGGCAGACTTGTTATCCGAGTATGGCGACAAATTTGCAGAATCAATTTTCGCAACCGGATGGTCCTGTAACCATGGTGGTGGTAACACACGGCACGTCAACGAATTTGTCCCTACGCTCCTGAATTGGCAATTACGGACCGTTACCGGGTGGGAAGCTAAGGATTGGTTCAACCCACCATCGATAGATGGTATGTGGGCGGATCATGATACGTGGTCATTGCTGTACGCTGTGTTGGAAGCAGAGGGTGGCAGACAAACAGCGTCGTCTGCTCTTCCACAAATCGACCCGTCGAAATCGCCAATCTCGAAAGAGGTATGGAAAGAACTGGGCGTAAAAACACTCGATGATTTGAACGCCATTGAGTCCGCATATCGGCTTAACGCTCTCTTAGAAGCGGCCATGGAGGATACTTCTTCACAGGACACCGCGTTCGGGGCAGAGGGTAAACCATCGAATGCGTTGCCCGGGATTGAGAATATAGACGCCTGGAAAACATTGTACGGTAAACTACTCGACAAAATCGCTACAGAAGTCTCCGAACGTGGCGATCACATGACTCTCAAGAAATTACAATTTCTCGATTGGGTGCCCGCGAAAGATCATGCTGGCAACTGGGTGGCTCTCCCAATTGACAATCTCGACTCAGCTGTCTATTATGACTCAATTGAAAGCAATTGGGAAAACCGGATCGCGAGACTACAGCGAGGCCAGTATCTTCTCAAACGACCAGAGAGCGGATTTGTTAAGGCAGACCATTTTGAGAGCCTCTGGACATCGACCGATGCAACCCAAGAGTCTGCTCAGTATCCCGAAATCGAAAAGGAATTGACAACATCTGAAGGTGTCGAGCCTCTCCGCAAGACACTCGCAGATTCCAACGTGATGTACGGAGTCTTAGCTGCTGCGTCAGGTCAAAAGAAGCTAGCCAGAAATCGTGAGAACTACGATTCATTCATTAATACGCTGCGGCTCGTCGAACCACACCATTCTGAGCTAAATTGCTCTGAAACATCATGGCAAGTGACTCCTCTTTCCAATGAGGTGGGCCTTACGCTAGATAATGTTGAAAGAGACTCAACAGATAGCTATGCGGTTGCATGTGACGGAGTTGACCCAAATGAGCCTGTCGAGTTAGCAGACTTTTTTATAGCACTCTTCAACGGTGGTAACAAGGATTCATACAAGCTAGCGTTGCTCGGGCATGATGTCGAAGGAAAAGACGATATCAGAGAGAAACTTCGGGAGACTGATGTCCAACAACTTGAGGCTGACCTGCGACTCTCTGAGCGATTACTTGATTCAACTAATTCTCTTGAACGGGGGACACTAACTCTTGGAGACGACACCTCTGTCAGAGGCCTTCGTGAATCGATTTCGGAGTGCTTGCACGAAGGGAAGACACTACCTTCGGACGTACAATCGAGTCTTCCTGACGATGCCTTAGAGACAATCGGCTCACTGTGTGCGAATGACGATGGCACCCTTCGAAAATGGGCTCGCGGTATTATCGATCCAACGACATCCAACAGTACAGATGAACTTCGGAGCAAACTCACGTTGGATCTCCCAGAAGAAACACCCTCTGAGTCACAGCTAAATGCGCTTGAGAGACTTGAGAGCGAACTGTCTGATACTCGGTCGGACGAGCACCTCCCCAGGTTCGATGATCTACTTCCAAATCCGTTAACTGTTGAGGTAACTGATTGGCTTCACAATCTTGTCGCTGGTGTACTACGCCTCGATGATCGCGCGAAGTCCGATGTCACCAGTATCGAGGATCTATTAGATCACGACTGTCAGATTACGTGGTCTGATCATGTTTGGTTTAGTGAGAAAGACAGGAGCTCGGTCGAGACTGTTACGGTTACAACTGATGTTTCGGATGTTTTTCCGGAACCGTGTACATGGTTCCATCTGGCTTGGTGGCTCGATAATGATAATAAAGATCCAGGAAAATCAGAACCTGCTAAAGCTATTCTCAATGCCGTCAGTGCGTTGCTTGGTGGTGAAGATGAGGTTCAACTGAAAAGAATACGAACAGAAGCCCAGAAAGGAGTGTCTCGATCCAGCAACTCATCGACTGACAATACCTTCAGCTCGTCGAGCAAAGCCAAGCTACTCGGGCAAATCGATACTGATGTAGAGTGGTCCACATCCAGTAGTAGCCTCGATAGTAGTCTCACAGCAACGTTGAGATCACCTGGTGGGGGTAACGCAAAGCCGTTTATTCAACAGACAACAGTTCATCCAGATGTCGCAGAACTCTCCGTGCTACGTGGTGCGTATACTGCGCTTTGTGAATCGGGAGTTACATTTTCCGATATCAATTCGAAACTAACTGATCTAGACGAAGAAGACGATAATTTCTGGCGAACTCCCGATGGCTGGAATGAATACAAACAATTCATCACCCATTTCGAAAGTGACGAGCTACCGGCCCCAGACGATCTCGCGAAAAGAGAAACCGAATACCCGACTGTGGCGTTTGATATAACTGATGAGGGCACAGCAGGCTACGATATCCTCGACCCTACAGGCTGGTCTGTTCGGTGTGCGAGAGATTCATTGGCTTCCAGAGAAGGGATCGATCTGGAGCCATATGAAGATCGTTCCACACTTACTCCGGTGCCTGTTGAAGTAAAGTCAGTCAACGCTTCAAATCCGAGTTTCAAATTCAGTCTCAATCAGTACCGACGGGCGTACGATTTTGTTAGTAACGAGAACAACGACTCGGTTGTCCCATATGTCATATTCCTTGTTGAAGTAAAGGACTGCTTAACTGAGGAGGATGGAAATAAATACACTGTTAATTCAGTTGAGATAATTGTCATTACGTGTCCAGATGACCTTCGCCAACTACTCCCAGATGGTCTTTCGCCCAGTGAAAACGATCAGGTTATCGACGATCTCATCCTGCGTGTTCTTCGTGGGGGTGACTTGATCATCGGTTGAAGCCGAATACTAAGCCAGCGTTTGATATTGGTTGTCGTCATCTCCTCGAGATGCTATCTTTCTACAAGGAGAGAATCCCGGCGTTTATGCCGAGCGTGAATCCGACAACTCCTCCACAGTCCACCGTCGTTAGCAGGCCGGATATTCAACGCTAATCCGTATCATTAAGTAGGTTTGTCTACATACCCTATGCATGGCGATTCAGGTCACTCGAACCTACGTTGCTTCCATCCAAAACCAGCAACAGGTACAGAGTGATCTGGACTCGCTTGGGTTTGCCGCCTCGAAGCTCTGGAACATCGCACGCTGGACGTGCGACCGTATCTGGAGTGAAACAGGAACAATTCCCGAGGATGGCCCACTCAAGGCATACTTGAAGAACCACGAACGCTACGCCGACCTCAATTCTCAATCGAGTCAGCGAGTTATCGAAGAACTCGCTGAAGCGTTTCACGGGTGGTATGCCAAACGCCGAAACGGGGACGACCGCGCAAACCCACCGAAGTATCGCAAGAACGGCGACGATCACCCACGGTCGACGGTCACGTTCAAAGAAGACGGCTTCAAACACGACAGCAAGAACAATCGGATTCGTCTCTCAAAAGGCCGGAATCTCAAAGAACACTGGTCAGACTTCATCCTTTGTGAGATCGATGCCCGACCAGACGTGAGCATTGAGAACGTTCGCCACGTGAAAGCCGTCTGGAATGGAGACGAATGGGAACTTCATATCGTCTGCAAGCATGAGATAGAGGCTCATTCTCCTGGCAACGAAACTGCTGGGATCGACCTTGGGATCTCGAATTTCGCTGCCGTCTCGTATTCCACGGGCGATCACGAGTTGTATCCGGGGAATGTCCTCAAGACCGACGAACGGTATTTCGCCAAGGAGATAGCGAAGTGCAACTCGTCTCG
>LFCJ01003426.1_pt1 | contig 11624 bp, 12 predicted proteins | sample 643141 | NCBI WGS metagenome assembly LFCJ01 (sample SAMN03766243, study PRJNA286221) | soda lake metagenome | biome: soda lake; feature: Kulunda steppe; material: water; isolation source: sample B1-Br-g2 brine of Lake Bitter-1 | place: Russia: Kulunda steppe | collected 2010-07 | reverse complement strand
GGACGAGTTGGATGCGTTTCTCGTCGAAATCGACATCTTCGAGATCGATCGAATTCGCGGCTCCGATCCTCATGCCCGTTTCCCACAGGAACGCGAGCAAGGTGTGTTCGATCGAGGCGTACTGGTACTTCGAGAGGTACTGGAGGATCTCTTGTGCGTCTTCGGCCTCCAAGATTTCGTTGTTTCGTCGATCTGATGGACGAACTCGTGGGACCATCACCTTGTTGTAGAGGTCCTGAGGTACAGCCTCGATGGATCCAGCCCATTTGAGAAACACGCGGAGCGTGCTCATCTGCATCCGTAGCGTCAGTTTGTTGAGTTCGCCGTCTCCTTTTCGCCAGAGTCGAAACTGCTGAATGTCTCGACCGGAGAGATCGTTGAGGTTATCGATCCCCTCTTCGTCACACCAGTCGATGAAGTGATTCGTGCGGTATCGATGATTCTGGACGGTTGATTCTGTGCAGTTCGTCGCCTTGTGATCGAGGAAGAGTTCTTGGGCTGTCCTCGGATCGAGCGGTCCGAGATCGTCTTTGTCCGTGTTCATGGTTGTCACGGATGCCCGTTAGAAGCCGTCTCGCGCGCGTTCCTGAGGGGGAAGGATTCGTACGTACTTCGTACCTTACCTGCCCCAACCCATTTCTAACGATCCAACACGGTGAGGAGTGCGTTCGTCAGAAATTGTTATGCCAGTTTGAACTGGACAAGACACGCGCAGCGAAGCGAGCATGTTTCGGCGTAGTTCAAATCTGCATCCCCTCGTTTTCTACGAGTTGATATTGGTGTTCATCCTGGCACCAACAACGGTAGGCTGTTTGATCAAACAGTGCCGGAGCGTCTGGATCGAAGGGATACAGACGTCGTGACCGGTATACTGTAAGAGTCGATCGCTACTCACAAACCGAAACGATCGGCATCCCTAGTCGTCTGCGGGCGCTTCGGCTTCGCGTTGTGGGCCGAGGGGTTCCTTTGGCTTGATCGGTGAGCCTTCTTCGAGCCCGTTCTTTGCGAGGGCCATGCTGCCCATGACCTCGAGGATCAGGCGGTTAGCGAAGCCGGACGTGATGCCACCGTTATAGGAGTTGGTGTCACTGACGTCGTACTGGGGAGCGACTTCGACGACGTCGAAGCCGAAGTTGTCGGGATCGAGCTGCTTGACAACGTCGCGAACCATCTTGAGCGCCTCACGCGGGATGAGGCCGCCGGGTTCGGGTTCGCCGGTCCCAGGACAGTAGGCCGGCTCCATCACGTCGACGTCGAAGGAGACCCAGACAGCGTCAGTGTCGTCCGTTGCGCGCTGGACTGCGTCAGCGACGATGTCCGCGAGATCGAACTCGGCGACTTCCATGGCGGTGTACCACTTCATGTCGGCGTCGCGCATCGCTTCGTACGTCTCTGGGCCGGGCCAGAAGCCACGCGGACCGATGAGCGTGTAGTTCTCGCCGGAAACGAGGTCGTCGTCGAAGACTCGTTTGACCCATGCGCCGTGGTCGAACTCGAAGCCACAGAGTCCGTCGTCGCCGGTGTCGGCGTGACAGTCGAAGTGGATGAGGCCGACGTCGTCGTAGTCGTTGGCCTCTGCCCACCCTTTGATGTCGGGGTAAGAGATCGAGTGGTCACCGCCGATGACGATCGGCGTCGCATCCTGCTCAGAAATCTCGTAGACGGCGTCTTCGATGTTGTCCTGGCTCTCTTTCGTGTCGCCAGGGGAGATCGTCGCGTCACCGGTGTCGGCGACTTTGAAGTTGTCGAACGGATCGATGCCCGTCTCAATGTTGAAGTGCTGGTATGGCGGCGAGGGAACCGTCGAGGCGGCACGTACTGCACGCGGGCCGTAGCGGGTCCCTGGGCGGATCGTCGTCGCGGTGTCCAGTGGCGCGCCGAGAATCGCGACGTCGACGTCCTCCTCGGCGACCTCATCGCGTTCGATCTCGGGGAGCTTCAGGAACGATGGGATTCCCGAAAAGATCGGCTCGTTTGCTTCGTCGTACTGTTCACCGTACATCTCGCGTCCGGATTTTTCGTTTGTCATTGTGGTAATCGGTCGAATATGTCCGCTGACGTGGTCAAACGTCTCTTCTCTCGGTGGACAAGAACACAATCCGGAAGGGCATGTAAAAACCTTCTCTGGAATGTATACTACGGCATCCCCGATGAAGTGAGGGGGGACAAACGGTTCGGGGATGCATGAACTCCTAGATCCTCCTAATACTGTTTAGCCGATCGGCTCGGGATGAACTGACACTCGATCGATCACGATCATCGGCGTTCGGTCACGCACACGTAAGGGAGTCAGTCCGCACGCCTGGGGGAGTCAGTCCGCACACGTGGGGGAGTCACCGTTCATTCACGCACAGATAAGATGGTCAAATCGCTCGTTCACGTGTTCGGGAGAGATATCGAGCGCGGTAGTCGCTGGACGGCACAGCAGCGGCTAGATCGTACGGTAAAGACCTGCGCTGCTAAGGCGTGGTGTGCCTGCGCTGCTAGTCGTGGTGTGTCGTGGCACACGTGTGCTCAGTGTGACCACCGAGGGGCCGCTACGGGGAGTCAGGACTCGTTGTCCGAATCGGTTGTCGCGTTCAGCTCCGATCGGACGGCGAAGTGGCCGGCGACGTCGAGGCTGTCCGCTGCGTGGTCGCCGCTTGCGTCCAGCGCGGTCAGGATTCGCTGGAGTTCGAGCAGTGGTTCGGGCCGCTCATCAGCGAGGTGAGACTGTGCCGTGTCGACGGCATTGACGAGCGACGCAGCTGAGTCCCGCGCTCGACTGACGTTCTCGTGGGTCGGCTCAGTGACGGCGGTTCTGGTCGCTTCGGCTGTCGTTTCGAGTGCGGAGGCCACGGCCCGAAACTGCGTGGCTGTCTCCGGATCGGGCTTGCCACACTCGGTCTCGTCGACGAGCGCTGCGATTTCCTGGGCTCGTTCGGCCATCAGCACGACGTCCTGGGCGATCGATCGGTAGCCGATCAACGGGAACCCCGTATCGAGGCCGACTGATTCGTTCAGTCGGGGGTTTCGGTAGGTCGTAAACAGCAGTCGCAAGAACAGATAGAACAGCGTCTCGAACTGGCGCTCGTGGTGAATAGTCTGCGTAGCACGATCGGTCTCTCCCTCGAGCAAGGCGCTGACGGCGTGGTCGCGCATCGTCGCCTCGGCTCGCCAGAGTCGTTCGAGCAGCGTCGGAAGCTCGAAATCACCTGGATCGATCGAACAGCGGATCTCAACCTGATCGAGCCGTTGTTCGACGATTCCCAGCCCCATGAGCTGTCGCTCGACGTCGGAGATCGTTTCGAGCATCGCCGCCGAGAGCGGATCGTCGCTCTCAACGCGGATGAGCGAACTGCCAAGGACGTACTGTGCCAGGATTGTCCGTTCGAGCGCCGCGGGATCGAGCGAGTTGGCGTCGACGACGACGGTTTCGTCTTGCGTGTTCGGCGAGTCGGGAACGATCAGCAGTGAGCCACCGCTCTCATCACGCTGGATAATCACCTCGTCGCCTTTTTGTGCACCGTGCTCTCTGGCCCATTCTGCGGGGAGGGTGACCGCCAGCGTCGACGATCCGAGCTGCTGAATCTTCCGTTTCATCCGGATGTCGTCGGCAACCATCACCGACTCCGTCGGGCGTGCAGCCACGCTGTCGCGATCATCGATACCATACGTCAGTGTCGTCGGGATGGAACCTACTTACGTTCACTGGTTGAGACATTCGATCTATTTCAGTACGAAACCGCTTATCTGTGCAATCATTACACAACCTTATTCTGCTAGTATTGCAGTGCTGTGACGAACTGCGTTTACTTCCGGAATATCGAGCAGTGGTGGGCAAATATTGTTCGCCAGGCGTAGCTTTAGGTCGTCTGTGTTGCTACTCCGCGACGTAATGGAATTTTGTTCACCCGAGAGGTCCGCCAGCAGCCGCGGAGTGATTGGCGAATGAGTGAGTTCGTTCCGGGCGAGTTGCTGCTCGCCGACGAACCAGTGACGATCAACGAGGGACGACCGACGACCGCAGTCACCGTCGAGAACACGGGCGATCGGCCAGTCCAGGTCGGCTCGCACTTTCACTTCTTCGAGGTGAATCCCGGACTGCGGTTCGATCGGGAAGTCGCATACGGATATCGACTCGATATTCCTGCTGGCACAGCCGTCAGATTCGAGCCCGGACAGGAGCGTGAGGTTGATCTCGTCGCGATCGGTGGTGACCGGATCGTCAACGGAATGAGTGGGCTCGTAAACGGGCCACTCGACGACGAAGACGTGAAGGCACAGGCGATCGACCGCGCAGCGCAGGGAAAGTTCCTCGGTATCGAACCGGATGAGGCGGATGACCGATGAGCCGCGAACTCTCGCGGAAAGCGTACACCGACCTGTTTGGAGCGACCGAGGGCGATCGGGTTCGACTGGGCGACACGAACCTGCTCGCGAAGATCGAGAAAGACCACGGTGTCCCCGGCGAAGAGGCCGTCTTCGGCGGTGGAAAGACGATGCGCGATGGGATGGGAATGCAGTCGGGAACGACCCAGGCCGAAGGGGCCCTCGACTGGGCCTTTACCAACGTCGTCATCATCGACCCTGTGCTTGGCGTTCGGAAAGGCGATATCGGGGTTCGTGACGGGAAGATCGTCGGCGTCGGGAAGGCCGGCAACCCCGACACGATGGACGGCGTCGATATGGTGATCGGTCCGAGTACCGATACGATCCCCGGAGACGGACTGATCGCAACTCCTGGCGCGCTCGACATTCACGTTCACTTCAACAGCCCACAGCTTGTCGACCACGCACTTGGCTCAGGTGTGACGACCATGCTCGGTGGTGGCTTCGGCGGCGGCGCAACGACGTGTACGCCCGGCCCCCGGAACATTCAGCGGTTCCTGCAAGCCGCTGAGGAGTGGCCGGTCAACGTCGGCTTCTATGCGAAAGGCAACAGCAGCAAACCCGAAGCGCTCTACGAACAGATCGAGGCCGGGGCCTGTGGCCTCAAACTGCACGAGGACTGGGGGTCGACTCCTGCCGTGATCGACACCGCACTCGACGTCGCCGACGAGGAAGACGTCCAGGTCTGTATCCACACGGACACGCTCAACGAGTCCGGTTTCGTCGAGGACACGTTCGATGCGATCGACGGCCGAACCATCCATACGTTCCACATCGAAGGGGCTGGTGGTGGCCACGCCCCCGACGTGCTCGAACTGATCGGCTACGAGCACATGCTGCCTTCGTCGACGAATCCGTCGATGCCGTACACGGTGAACACGTTCGACGAGCACCTCGATATGGTGATGGTCTGTCACCATCTCAACCCCGACGTTCCAGAAGACGTCGCGTTCGCCGAATCGCGCATCCGCGCGGAGACGATCGGTGCAGAAGACGTGCTCCACGATACGGGTGCGATTTCGATGATGACAACCGACTCCCAGGCGATGGGGCGAATGGCCGAAATGGTCTCTCGGACGTGGCAGACGGCCCACAAAATGAAAGCCCAGCGCGGGCCACTCGAGGCCGACGAAGGGACCGATGCCGACAACGCTCGCATCGAACGCTACGTCGCCAAGTACACGATCAACCCGGCGATCACGGCTGGAATCGACGACTATGTCGGCTCACTCGAACCCGGCAAACTCGCGGACATTGCGCTGTGGGAGCCTGACTTCTTTGGCGTAAAGCCGAAGGAAGTCATCAAAGGCGGGTTCCCCGTCTGGTCCCAGATGGGGGAGGCGAACGGTTCCCTGATGACCTGCGAACCGATCCTCGGGCGCGAACGGGCCGGCGCACAGGGCCGTGCGAAACATGGCCTCTCGGTCACCTTCGTCAGCGAGGCCGCCTACGAGAACAATGTCGGCGACACCTATGATCTGACGACGCCGATCAGACCGGTCAGAGACACCCGATCGGTCGAAAAGTCGGACATGCTTCACAACGACCACTGCCCGGACGATATCGAGATCGACGCACAGACCTTCGAAGTGGAAGTCGACGGTGAACACGTTAGCTGTGATCCCGCCGACGAGATCCCGCTGGCCCAGCGGTACCTGCTCTGATCCCCCAATGATACACACACGACAGATGACGATCGACGCGATGGATCGACCGACCGACCGACCGGCCGTACACACGACCGATTCCCCGATCGGCGCGAACGAGGTGACTAACCGATGATGCTCTCGCCCAAGGAGATGGAGCGGTTGACGGTGTTCATGGCTGCGGAACTGGCCCGCCGTCGAAAAGACCGGGGCGTCAAGCTCAACCACCCCGAGACGGTGGCGTACATTTCGGACTGGGCCTGTGAGGCTGCCCGCGAGGGCAAGTCCGTCTCACAGATTCGGGCCGAGGCGACCCAGTTGCTCACCCGCGAAGACGTCATGGACGGCGTCCCCGAGATGATCGGCATGATCCAGGTCGAGCCGGTCTTCCCCGACGGGACGAAGCTCGTGACGGTCCACGATCCGATTCGGGCCGATACACGCGACCAGTTAGAAACGGTCGATCCTGATCCCGGTGAAGAGCTCTCTGGCGAGCCGCCGGCCGACGCATCGGGTGGTCACTGATGGGGTACCGGGACGTCGCGAAAGTCGGTATCGGCGGTCCAGTCGGCTCCGGAAAGACGGCACTCGTCCGCCGGCTTGTGCCCGACCTCGTCGAAGCGGGGTACGAGGTCGGTGTCATCGCAAACGACATCATGACCCAGGAAGACGCCGACGTCTTCCGAGAATCGTTCGCCGACCTGCTTCCCAAAGATCTCATCAGCGGGGTCGAGACGGGTGCCTGTCCGCACACCGGTATCCGCGAGGATCCGTCGATGAATCTCGCGGCGATCGACGAGTTCACCGAACGCCATCCCGAACTCGACGTCGTCATCGTCGAAAGTGGTGGCGACAACCTCGCGGCAACGTTCAACCCCGAACTTGCGGACTACTTCGTCTTCGTGATCTCGGTTGCCGAGGGCGAGGACATTCCGCGCAAGCGCGGCCCGGGTGTCACCCAGGCCGATCTCCTCGTGATCAATAAAACCGATCTCGCCCCCTACGTCGACGCCGATCTGGACGTGATCGAACACGACACCGACGAGGTCCGCGGCGACGACCCGTACGTCTTCACCAACTGCAAGGACGGCAGCGGGATCGACGACGTGCTCGACCACGTCGATCGGGAGGTGCTGTTCGCGTGAGCACGGGGGTGCCTGTCGCGTGAGTGCGGCCGACGACGGCGACGATACTGGCAGCGCCACGCCGCTCCCGCCTGCCTTCGAGGCGTACGCTACGGAGTCGCTCGCACAGTCCCCGGCCGGCGGGCCCGGAAAAAACGGGCTGCTTGAAGCGACGTTTGGTCGCGACGGCGAGAACCCCACGCGACTGCTCCGGGATCACGTCAAGGTGCCCTACCACCTCACCGGGACCCTCGAAACCGACCCCGCACCGGGCCTGACGACGCTGGTGGCCCAGGAGCCAACAGGCGGCGTCGCACAGGGCGATCGCCACCGGCTAGCGATCGACGCGCGATCGGGTGCTCGCGCACATGTGACCACCCAGAGTGCGACGAAGGTCCACAGCATGAACGAGAACTACGCCCATCTCGACGCGTCGCTTCGGGCCGGCCCCGGCAGTCACCTCGAGTATCTCCCTGGACCGACGATCGTCAACGAGAACGCGCGCTGCCTGCAGACCATCGACGTCAATCTCGCGCCCGGATCGACGGTGATCGTCTCGGATGTGCTCGTCCCCGACGGGCTGAGCGATCACGAGCCGTTCGCGTTCGACCACTACCACGCCAGCGTGGAGGCCGAATACGAGGGGCGACTCGTCTGTGCCGATGCGGTCGACCTCCGGCCGGCCGAACGCGACCCGCGCGACGCAGCCAGCGTGGGCGAGTACGGCGTCGTCGGATCACTGTACGTTTTCGCGCCCGGATCTACGAGTGAGGGGACCGACGGTGAATCCTCAGCAGTTGGCGACGGATCGTCCGAGACGGACGGCGAAGCCAGCACTGTCGAACTGCTCGATCGACTCGCCGATCGCCTCGCGGAGTTCGACGACGTCCACGCGGGCGTCTCGGCGCTCCCCTACGAGGTGGGTGCCGTTGTGCGAGTCGTTGGGCACCGCGAGGCGGACGTGACGGCGACCGTCAGGGCCGCATGGGACGAAGCGAGACAGCACACGCTCGGGGTCGGCGCACCGGCCGACCGGCGGTACTGATGGAGCGAATCGACGGCGTCGTCGGCAACGTCCACGTCGACGACGATCTGGCCACGCGCCGCGACGCCCACGAGCAACACGAGACTCTCGAAACGATCGTCATCGACGCCGACAACCGTCGCCGATCGCGGTTCCGTGCGACGACCGATCGCGGGACGGACGTCGGCGTTGTTCTCGATCGGCCCGCGATCGCTTCGGGTGACGTCTTGCTCGTCGAAGACGATCGGATGATCGTCGTCGCTTTCGAGTCACGGGCCGCGCTCGCAATCACGCTCCCCGAGGCGACGCCAGAGACCCTCGCTGCAGCAGTCGAACTCGGCCACCGCGTTGGCAACCACCACTGGGATCTCGCGATCGAAGAAGGAACCGTCTACGTGCCGCTGTCAGCTGATCGACACATCGTCGAACGGGTCGTGACGGACGTCGTTCCCGATGCCGAGGTTGACGAGACGACGGTCTCGGCCGATCTGTTCGTGACCGATACCGAAGACGCCGGCGTGGATCACGAGCACGGACACGGCGATCACGGCCATAACCACAGCGGAGACGATGCGCACGATCACGGTCACAGTGGAGACGGCCATGGACACGCCCACAGTGCCGACGATCACGATCACGACCACGGCGCAGCCGATCACGACCATACCCATACAGACCACCACCATGACCATTGACTCCGGCGCATTCCTGACTGCGCTCCGGCTCTCGGACTCGTTTCTCCCCGTCGGGGGATACACGGCCTCATACGGGCTTGAGCAGTACATCAACGAGGATCGGATCACCGACGGCGACGACCTGCAGGACCTCCTTACCGCCTATTTGCGACGGGTCGTCGGCCCCTGTGAAACCGTGGCATTAGCGAACGCTCACGCGGCCAGCGCCGATCGGGACCTCGATCGGCTGTTCCAGGTCGACCAGCGACTCCACGCGGTGACGATGCCACGAGAGTTCCGCGAGAGTTCGACGAAGGCAGGGGCGAAGCTGTGTGAGCTACTCGCCCGGACGGGTGGTGGCGACAAACAGATCGAGGGGGGTTCGACAGCGGATACGTCGGTCGATGCTGACTCGGAAGCCGGCGTGTCGACGGACGGCGGTCCAGCGGGCGACCCTGTAGATGGCGAGTTCGAGGCTGCCGTCGCCGATGCGATCGACTCCGGAGCGACGCCGGGCCATTACCCCGTCGTCTTCGGTATCGTCGCCGAGGCCCGGGGCCTCTCACGACTCGAGGCCTGTCTTGCCCACGCCTACTCCTTCGTTACGGGATTGCTCGGTGCGGCCCAGCGTCTCGGTCGGTTCGGCCACACCGAAATCCAGCGTGTGCTCGAATCGCTGCAACCGGTGATCACCGAGACCTGTGAGCGACACGTCGACGACGACGTGACGGCGATGGTCTCTTTTGCACCGCTCGCAGAGATCATGGGGATGCGCCACGAACGGGCTGGCCGCCGGCTGTTTATGAGCTGAGCCGCGATCGCTATCGGTCCGGTCGAGGAACTGGCGTCCCTCGTCGGTCCGTCCGTAGAACTTCCACGGGTAGCCCTGCTGTCGCTGCTCGTCGGCTCTGAGGTGTATCTCGAAAAGAGCCACGTCCTCAAGCGCGAGTACCCGGAGAAAGCGCGTCCATTCGACTGGATGCAAGACGGCGTCTTCGACCTGCTCGACGAGCGGGGACAGCTGTATCGGTGGGAGACCGACGCCGATCTGGTCGCAGCGACTGGCGAGCTTCCCTGACGGGTTCGGATTGACGGTAGGGGCTGGCCATCGCCACCGAAGCGACTCCCGGTAAGCCGATCAGTCGGCAGCTGACGGCTCCGACGTCGTGATCTCGTGTTCGAGCAGTTCCTGGTACCGGTTCCGGATCGTCACGTTGCTCACGTCGGCGGCCTCGGACACGTCGTCCTGCGTGAGCTCCTCCTCTGTCAGCCGGCTCGCCGCGTAGAGTGCGGCTGCAGCGAGGCCAACAGGATGTTTGCCGCTATGCAGTCCCACCTCCATCCCCGATTTGAGGAGTTCGTGTGCACGCCGTTCCGTCTCGTTCGAGAGGCCGAGCGTCGAGGCGTACCGGGGAACGTACTCTAACGGGTCAGGCGGTGCCATCGGTAGTTCGAGCTCTCTGACGAGATACCGGTAGGATCGGGCGGCTTCGAGATAGTCGATGCGGCTGACGGTCGCGAGCTCTTCGAGCGATCGCGGGACGCCCGCCTGTCGGATTGCCGCGTGGAGGGATGCCGTCGCCATTCCCTCAATCGATCGCCCCGGTAACAGCCCGTCTTCGAGTGCACGCCGGTAAATAACGCTCGCCGTCTCCTGTGCGGAGTCGGGAACGCCGAGTGCAGAGCCCATCCGCTCGAGTTCGCCCAGTGCGTGTTTTAGGTTCCGATCGCTCGAATCACGCGTTCGAAACCGTTCGTCCCAGGTCCGAAGCCGCTGGAACTGCCGTCGTTTCCGATTGGAGAGCGTTCCACCATAGCCGTCTTTGTCCCGCCAATCGATCGTCGTCGAGAGGCCGCGATCGTGCATCATCGTCGTTGTGGGGGAGCCGACACGGGATTTCTCGTCTCGCTCGGCGGCGTCGAACGCCCGCCACTCCGGGCCGCGGTCGATGCGGTCCTCGTCGACGACGAGGCCACAGTCCTCACAGTGGGTCTGGTCGCCACGGACGACTACGTGGCCGTCGCACTCGGGGCAGCCCGTGGTCTCCGTCCTGTCGGTTCGTGCGTGCTCGGTCGACTGCTCGCTCGGTTGCTCAACCGATGATCGATCGAATATCGAAGGTGGCATTGTTCTGAGATGTCCTCGCTGTCGGGTAAACCGGGTACCGTCGGGCGGCCAGTGCAGCGACGTTCCGGTCGTCGACGTTCGATCAGTTGTAAACAAACTCTAATTACTCTTTCCCCCAATATGGTTTCCCTGAAACCAGTATTGGTTTCGCGATGGCAAATGTTGTATCGGCCAGCCCCAATCCCTGGCCGGTGCCCGGTCAAGTATACATAGTTTTATATTTTGTCAGTATAACTGGTACGTCTGTGACTTCAGCAACAGTACTTCAGGGAGTTCCGACCGGCACGGTCGGCGCTCTTTCGACATACACCGACGTACTCGTCTCGTTTGCAATCACCGTCCTCACGTTTGTCGTGGCGTTCGTTCTGCTCTACCAGATCGGGAAATCTGTTCTCGTCCGCTTGACGAAACAGGCACTCGACGCACGTGATTTCCCCTCGGCCGTCGTTAGTCTGGGCTCCAGTATTGCCGTCGCAATTGCGTTTTTTGGCGCGATAGGGATCGCCGCGACCGTCGCTGACTTCCCGACCATTCTCGCAGCCTTCGCGACGATCGCTGCGGCGCTCGCATTGGGGCTTGCCTTCGCTGCAAGCGATATCATCGAGAACTTCGTCGCAGGGATATTCATCATCAAAGACAAACCGTTCGAGGTCGGCG
>LFCJ01003424.1_pt1 | contig 11626 bp, 12 predicted proteins | sample 643141 | NCBI WGS metagenome assembly LFCJ01 (sample SAMN03766243, study PRJNA286221) | soda lake metagenome | biome: soda lake; feature: Kulunda steppe; material: water; isolation source: sample B1-Br-g2 brine of Lake Bitter-1 | place: Russia: Kulunda steppe | collected 2010-07 | reverse complement strand
CTACTTGTTGAGATCAAATTTCCATGAAAATGTACTGGGCGAGAATGTGGGCATGGATGATATGAGCACTGGAGGTCATGAGGCCAACAGAGACAGTGTTCCTCTAATAAGTTGCACAGATATGGGCGTTTCCGAGGACTTTGATTTATCAAAAAAATGAATGGCCGCTGAAAATTTTTGGGAATTTGAATTCCCAAACATTTTGGGAGATAGGCAAAAATTTTGCGTGTGACCGCACTTTTTTTGGTAATCCAAATTCCCAAAAAAAAAACAAAATTTTTTGCGTGTGACCGCGGCCTAAGGGAACTCTAGCTCCTCAGCTTCATTTTAATAGCTGGCTCTTAAGCCAGCTCAACCCTTGAATGCCCCTGCTGAATGAAAAAAGAAATACTGTCCATCTCTTCAAGGTTGCACGTTCTGCCCACCAAAAAAGGTCCATAAGCGACGTCTTATTGCTGATTTGGGCGCACATCTTTATCAGTGGTGGTAAAGCATACACCTACTCAGTTGTGGCTGCTCTTGCTTGCCTGCCATGATCCATACCTGGTAGAGGGTGTAGTCAGTGCCATACAGCAGGCCTGACCTAGGTAGCCAACCCTACAAATAGCCACAAAAGCGAATGAATATTATGTCCCTACATAGATTGTATTAGGAGCTGCACTGAAATGGGCCTTATCCCCCTAACAGTTGCTCACATAATTAAGAGGCCATGCCCAACAACTGTATACTAAGACACTACGTGACATAGCTGAACAAGCAAATAGAGCTGCTTTTTTTAGGTGTGCAGGCCCTAGCACTCAGGTAACAGGCATAAGACGACAGGGAAGTCCAGGGGGGTCTGTGACATGTTCGGTTTGCCCGGAACTACTGTTTGGAAACTTCTGGTTCCCCGGAAGCCTGTTCCAAATGTTTCCGGTTTGACCCCAGGAAAAAAGCCCCCCGCCAGGTGAGTCACTGCGTATACAATTTATAAAGATAACAAGTGCTTGTAGCTTTGCCTGAAGTTTTTTCCCATGACAGGGGGCTTCCTTGGTCATATGAGTGTTTTTACTCTCAATACCAAGCTTTTACTTTCCAATAAGCTTGAGTTAGGTGCATGATTGACGCAGCTGGGAGCGTGGTGTGCAATATTCATAAAGCCATCGCTCAATTTGCAATGGATTAAATTGTTTTAACTTGTACTGTATGACCACTTTTATTTATATTACAGGTTAAGCACAGTTATTAGCTGGATGATTCCTGAGGGGGATGGCTGAAATTCACGTTACAATTGCACCTCACAGATCGTCCAATTCCTCTGCCATGCATGCCTCATCCATTTTCCCTTCCTCCACACCAGCACCTCCAGCAGTGACTGGTGCAGGAGCAGGAGCAGGGGTGGCAGCAGGAGCGGGGGCGGGGGCGGGAGTGAAAGCGGGACCCGGGGAGGGAATGGCAAACCCCATGGACCCCCCATCAGGCCAATCGCGAATGGGACGGGCTGGCTCATCTTGTAGAATGCCACAAATCTCCTCGAAGGTACAGATAGTCAGAGAGAAACCAGTCCTCCAGTAATTGCCTGAAAGTGGATTTGGATGCTGCAGCATTCACTCTAGATCTAGGGTCAGGGCAATACCAAGGCTCTGTGGGATGGTTGGGAAGACAATGGCCTGAGGGCTGGGGGCTAAGGGCTGGGAGCTGGGAGGAGAAGGCTGTGGCCCCTGTGAGGAAGAGGCCCCTACACCAAATGGAAAGAAGATTGTCAAGCCAGACCATCCAGCAGCATTCTCTGCCCTCCTTTTCGGGTTACCTACAGGGAGGTCAAAGGTATCCCTGGAGGAGGCAGGTTGGGCAGGCTCTCTCCCTCTCCCTCTTCCTCTCCCTCGCCCTTTCTTCGTCAATGTTTACCTAACTTTACCTGCCCGAGAGTCAATTTATAATCTTTCCGGACGCCCGGAAGGGCAACAGATTAAAGTTGCCGGTGACCCGGACCAGCTTTGGCCCGCACCTCCGGCGCGGGCCAAAGCTTAGTCGATACCTCCGGGGCCCGGCCGGGTTGAACTTCTCTGTAAGACAATACCTTTGACTTCATTTGGTGATAGGCTACATAAGATGTGGGGAATGACGCCCGAATGGAGTAGCATGCCTGCCAAAGGCCCTGCAACAGGCAAAAAAACAATGAAAAAGTGACATGCAGGGCACATGCAGGGAATGCTTTTCCACAATGATCAAATGATGCATTTATTGATAGTACTCTGTTTGTCACGACAGCCTTACAGTGCATATGCGTCCCTCATATGGACAATAAAGTACATGCTTTCTTACAAAAACACCCAGTGTCCGCACGCAAAAGCACACATCCACACTAATTCTGATTCAGCAGCCATGATTTACTGATAAATGTCTGCCAACACAGCAGGTACACAGAATGGTACTTGAGACTTGTAAAAATAAAATTCTTGCTGATTGATCCAGCTTGCTATGTTGCGGTCCTTGCCAGGGCAGACGTGGATGAGATAGAAGGTAAGAACAGGCACCAATGAACAAAAGCCACTTTTTAAATCATGTCAAGATTTGTGCCAAAATCTGTATGTAAGGACCAAGTGCCTGTAGCAATGTAGTGACAAGCCCTAGCTTAAAACGCAAAATAATACCCGTACTTGGTCCTGAAGATGCTTGTCTGCCTCATGGTTTTTACGAGCAATATTTCAATATTTTGTCCATCGAGACGGCATGCGGCATGGGCCACAGGATCGTTCGAGTTCCACCATATTCACGAAGAGGGCACCTGGTGAAGGGGCCCGTACCTCTGTATCAAGCTCTTGCAAGCAGCCCGCAGAACTAGCCTCACCACTTGCAAGCTGCTTCTGCATGCACATGTGTCTATATACACATTACAAGAGGCAGCATGCATTTAAGTTTTGGGCCTTGAAAATGCATTTGCCGCATCGAAGATGATGCAAACAGACATGTGAGGCAGTTAGTACAATAGAGCTGAAGCTCTAGAGTACAACAGAGTACACATATGAAATGGATATGAGCATATGTGCAGACATAAACGGGAACAGCTAATGCCTGTGCAGCAGTCAGCCTATTACAAAAGTGATTCTGCTCACACCCTGCTCACCTTCTCACTTGCCTGCTGTACTGCAGCCTTCACCCGCAGGCACCCCAACACATGCTTTAGAAAGAAAGCCTCCTCCAAAGTCAGCCTGCACATGGCACAGCCAGGCATACGCTTACCAGGTTCTTTGTCCTTTTGGAAACATGCTGATGTATCAAATCCACAAGACTGGACCACTGTTTGCACTCCTGCGTACGATGCTACACCTAAGGTACTCTGCCGTGCAGGCCCACCCACCTCACGCTCACAAACGCGTGCAGGGCTGCTCTCCAAGGCTCGAGCTCTAGCAGCGTAAAGCCCTGCCTGGCCCCTCCACGCCCTCCCCTTCCTCTGCCCCTACCTCTGCCCCTCCCTCCTGCGCTCCTGTATCCACTGCTCTGTCGCCCTACAGTTGCAGCACAGATTGGCGGTTCCGCGAGATTTGTGTTTTTATCTGCGCAATGCAGGAGCTAACAAGCCAGATTCAGGACAGCTGGATAATGCAATCTAAGGAATCATCTATCACGGTGACCATTATGGCGCGCCCGCTGTCCGAGAGCTTTTTGATAAAGCCTTCCTCATACGCTTACACTCTCACAACGAGCACCAACCTTAGTTCGTACTATCGCTCCAAGTTGGCCCATTTGCACATGAAGAATGCGCTGCATTACAGCATGCAGCATGGATGTTGCAGAAACACATAAATGGCAACTCCTTGGCGTGCTGAGCTGAGCCAGGCCGTAAAAAAAGCCCGAAACATGAAGCAGGAGTCACATGTTTTAAAGGAATAAAACCACACCCCCACCGCAGGCTCCATCCAGTCCTCCCCAGCTACCGCTCCTCCAAGTTCTTGACCCCAAGACCTTTGCCCCTAGGGCATGCATGCCTGGCTTCACACTGCACACACCTTACAAACGGGGAAACCAGGTCTCACCTTCACCCCATTGAGCGCTCCCCCTGTCAGATGGTTCAGCAGCACCATCTGCACATGCTGAGTCCTGGTTGTCAATGGCGCACCCAAGGGAGGGGCTCAGCTGCTCAAGCTGTTGATGGCGCACCTGTGGCGCATGCTGGGCCTGCTGTGCTTGGTCACAGCACCGATGCTCGGGTTCGCTGTGCAGCAGGTCCTGCTGCCCCTGCTGCTGCTCCTGCTGCTGCTGCCCCTCCTGAACCCTCTGCTGGTGTGTATTCTGATGCTGTTTGCGCTCTTGCAGCTGCTGCTGCTGCTGCTGCTGCTGCTGCTGCTGCTGGCCCTGCAACCCTTGCAGCTGGCCTGGCATGGCTGGATCAGGTGCTGGAGGCTGACAGGGCGGTCCCTGTGTTGGCATCACCGAGACACATGACCCATGTGCCTTGTTGGGCAGGGCTTGCAACATGCAGGGTGCTCTTGTGTCCGACTCTGCCGGGGGATCCATGGCGAGTGTGCACTCGTCGTCTTTAATGTGTCCATCAACCTCCTTCCGGGCACGCTTCTTGGAGGCCTGTTCCCAGTCAATCGGTCCCTGCTACAAAAAGGAAGGTCCAGGTAGGAAGAGGCAGGCTGGGTTTCTCTAGCATGGATTTTTAAAAAACATGCAGAATACAATGAGGTCGAGTGTGTGCATGAGAAGCTCCTGATTGCCGGGTTTGAAATTGCTGCGAACAAAAAAGGCATTGATTCCCTAGATGAAAAAACATAATGAACACTGGGAGCATTCACAAACTGTTTGCTCGACACAGGACTGCCACAAGCAAGGCAAACGCCAGCTAAGGACAGCTAAGGGCCCCAGAGTACTTGCCGCTACACCCTTGTGACCGCCTGTTCCACCAAAGGTTGCAAAGGAAACCAAACAATTCAAGCCCAAATGGTGATCCTGCCAATGTGGCAGCTTTTCAAGGGCCAACACGTGTTCATATGCCAGAGAATTTAAAGCAGCAGAGCGGCTAACACTGCATTTGAGGTTGGCTCACCTCCTCTTGCTGAGCGGCTGCAGATGCATGTTCTTTTCCAATGGAGTAGCTGAAGAGACTGGGAGGAGGCGGGAGAGGAGTAGGAGGCAGCGCCAGGCCCAGCTGTTGTGCGACCTCCTGAGCCGTGCCAGGCCCACCCTCCATCTGGCCTGTGCAGCACATGTCTAGGAGCCAGGCCGTCCGGGGATCTACTGCCAGCCATATGGAGCTATGCTGCAGCAAAGCCACCAAGTCCAGCTCCGCTAGCGTTGCCAGCATCTGGGAGCTGGAGTACACATGGGGATTCCGGCGCCGCTTAAACAGTTTCCCCATATTGTTGAATGGAAATCAAATATTTCCAAAGGGAACAATTATCATGGTGCAGAGCCGCAATGTCGGTCCACCATCTCGGGAACCCGGCTTCCGAGGTTAACATATTTCTCAAACTTTTCCAAGGGCCCCACTTAGCCCACACTTAGGATGGGCCAACTTCACCAGAGAGGCTGAATAGCCAGAATCCTACATGGATGCAAACTCCTAAGATCCCTGATGCCAATTTGCACCTTGACAGCATTGCTAACGATCCCATGTATGATGCTTGGCATGCTAAGACATGCCGGAAGAAAGAATGTTTATAGTTTCGTCACTACTTTCTAGGTCCAGACCCTTCTGACCTGAAGGCAGGTCAGTGTGGCTCATGTAAATGGTATCTGCGAGTCTTACAAGGCAACTGGTGTGACTCCTGAAAAAAGATGTGCTGGGCCTCCAGCATGCATGTGCTTAAGCTTTCAAGTCCTCTATGTAGACATATATGTCACTCATTTGCTCTTTGTACTCATGGCTTTGGGCACGCATCATCACGACAAATCATGTGGCGCAATTTCTATCAGGATGGGTGATAGCAGTGGGTCCAATTTGCTTGCAAAAATGTTGGCAACCAGTTGGTCAGGTAAGAATATAATCAGGTCTGTACATGAACAGCAATGCATTCCCCTGAAGGATTGGCAGAAGCCAGTGAGAGAGTGATCTGTCCAACACCTGAGGAAATACTTCAGAATTTTGCCCAGCCGTTATGGATTCGTCCCAATTTATATTTATTCATTGTTAAAGCTCCTTATCCACCTTTGCTGATGGATTTTAAGATAAGCTTATGCAATCTTGTGATCTCCTGTAATCATAACGGATATGAGTTGGCAACCAGACAGTTAGCAAACCTGGTTACCGGGTGTTGACAAAGGTGTAATTACAATTTATAAATTGTTGTAGGAGGACGTGGCATACCTGTGAGTGTGATTGTACAATGTGCCTGATCTGAATTTCATGACACTGATTTCTATACCAGTGCATTGCTGGCGTCTGTCCAAACTAAATGACTGATTTTGAGGTCCGCCAATTTGAGGCATTGTTCCAGTATCTAGTTACTATTGTAGCCTGAGTTGGTGTCAGCATCACTTAGCCTGAGACGTTTGTTTGTGTGCTCCTTCCAGCCTGTCTTTGGTATTCTCAATGGGGGATAAGTGTTTACACACAGGATGATGAAGAGTTTGCTATATTCACTGCTGCAAGCCTATGAATTTGAGAGAAGAAGTTGCCATCTAGTGTGGGTGGAGGAATATGTTAATAGCGCCCGCTGCTGTGGGAGGCTACATGCAAAAGTGAATGGGAGCATAAGAGTATTCAATCATTCCAACAATATCCCAGGGGATCTAATTATGGGTGTGTCATTTTTGTGCTTTTTTGGTAGGATCCGTAATCTGATTTTTGAGAGGTAATGAATGCTGCCTGTTGCATTTAAGAGTATTTAGCTTCAGTGCCACGGATATGGCTGCCAAGCTTGACTTAAGTCCAGATCAGACCCTATCAGTGATGTTCTCAATTATGACTTAAGTCCAGATCAGACCCTATCAGTGATGTTCTCAATTATGCCAATGACCCCCATGATGTATACTTAGGGAGAAACCCAAGGTAGGTATAGACACTCCAGCACTAATGCAATGTGTACCAGATGAAGTAAGGCAGCTGCCATCAGTGTAGGCCCAAGCTTTTCAGTCGGTGACCTTGAGTCCATGAAAATTCCTGGGATACTGATGAAGGACATGTTACTTGCTCTGCCTGTTAGCTTCTTCTTGAGCAAATGCGGGATACACAAGTTATGGGCCCGTTTTATCTCAAGTGGACAGGGTTCTATGTTGCCTCCAGGATTGCACATGCCTGGGTATGCAGCTTAATCCCTAGCTTCTGTTTTGCAAAATCAAATGAATGTCCCATTCAGGGGTAGGAAACTGCCCAATTATGAAAAAGATACATACAATCCGTACTTCTTGCTGATGACAGGATACTGGATAATGGGGCTAATACAGAGAAAATTACTGAAATGTTTTTTGGTGCAATTAAGCAGGCAATTTAGACCAGAAAAAGCTACATGAATCAAACATAGGTAACCTATCTGGAAATCAGGGATGTGGTTACCAAACTGGTAAATGCTGGGAATTAGACATAGAATGGCTTAGTGGATGCCCAAGAGCTTCACAAGATTTTTTGGGATCAAAACTGATTGGGATCAAAACTGATTTCAAACTGTTTTTTCAACTTTGTTGTCTTTGCCTTACATGAAGTTTATATTAAATATGAAATCTTATGAATGCCTTGCAGTAATGTCAGGCGTAACTTTTTAAAATTGCATGGATACATGCAATAAGTAATGGAATCATCAGGCAAAAATTGGGCCAATTCCTTGTGATTAAACTATGAGACAGCTCCTTATTTCTATGATGCACAAACAAATGAGCCAAGGAATCAGCAGCTAGTCCAATGGCAGCAATTGGTGAGCTAGTAACTGGTGATTGCTGGTAATTGTCAAGATTCGGTTAACCCAGCATCTTTTAAGTCACCAGTAACTCCTCAGCCAATTACATGTGATAGGTCATTTGCATTCCTTAACAATTGGCTGGTAAGATAGGGTTTGAGAAACAGCATTCCTGCGCAAATATGTGGAAGAAAGGGAAAACCTTATGGGCCTGGGGCTCATGCATAGCTCTTTTTGATCACATTGTGACTCAAACTAAGCTATTTCAACCTTCAAAAACAAAACACCAGCACACTTTCTTCATGCAAATGAACATTTCCGGGTACCCTCTGGCATAAGGAAAGCAGTTTCTAAGCATTATTGGCACCCATTCAGCTGATTTCCTTGGCCAAAAGCTTTGGAGCAAAAGCAGGCATCGCAACAATGATCGAGTCTCCTCACTCTATTCCATTAAAGCAGCCAGACATGTGATTCGATTCAATCAATTGTATCATATCCTTGAATGACTATAAACAATCATCATATGCATTCCAAGTTCTCATGTGCATACTATAAGCAATGTAAATGGCCAATATTCATGGCATAGTAAGTTGTCCATTCGTTCCATGCACAACTGTTCTCATGCGCGCATCTTGAACAATCAAAATGAACATATTTCCTGCGGTATTTTTCAGAATAATGGCGTGACTGTTCATCCCAAGGACATTTGTCTTCGTGCACACATTTGGATCATTCTTAATGTCCATATCATGATGTTTAAAAACTATCATATCTTACTCCAAATATGCATGTCCATTTGTTCCAAGGACAACCTTTTCATGGAAGATTCCTAACGATATGAATGACCATATCTTGCAGCAAAAGCTGTCGAATTCACATTTTCAACTATTTTTTTCATAAACTGATTTCCCAATATCATTCTTTTTTTAGTGGTCTGTCGCTGTGCATTTGAATTTATGCCACAGCCAATCAGGTACAGTCTCTGCCATGGGAAGTTTAAAACCAATCGGCTAGCAGTCGCAATTCTTGACTGAAGGCCTTATCCTTGTAAACCTTAAAACCAATCGCGGGGATTAAAAGATCATCTCTATAATAGATATGAGTACAACCATTGTACAGACTCGCGGTTGAACACTTCCAAGGAAAACCTAGATGGGAAGCATGCTGAAGGCAGACCCTTTTTAGGGCTCAGGTACACGTGGATCCTCTCTTTACGTGTCCCAACGCTTTTCCAATGCACTGCATTTCTCATTCAGCACAAAGTCCTAGTGATACTTCTTAGGTTTTGTGCAGGCCAGAGCCTTAGCTTAGCTGCCCTCATTCAGCAGGTAAAGCTATGTAACCTTACCATTCATTCAAGAGATCCTTACATGTCGAGAAGCACGCCATTGAAATCATACGATCACTTCCTATCAGTTGCTACAACCTGACCTGACTAATACACATGTCAAAGACCAGTAAGTGTGCTTTCCAGCACCACCAAGTGTTGGCTCTTCCACAGCTGCAGCTATGTGTCCATAATAATATGACAACAAGATGCATGGCTTCTATAAGGCATATATCTGCACTACACCTAGTGCCTCGTCAATGGAGGACACGTCCGTGATCTAAATCTCTACCAACCAATCTCTATCAGCTTCCCCTTAAGTTTCAGCTTTTACAGCTCAACATACACACAGGATACACGTCTTTGGCCACCTTATCTCTGCCCTTGCCCCCCCTTCTGTCCCTCCCCTCTCTCATACAAATTTATGCATGTTTGAGCGCGCGCGTATGCAGGCACACACACAAATGGATGCATATGCATACACACACAATCACACATGCAGAATGTATGTATGCAAGCACATCCCTTTCCCCAAACTTCTTTTTTGCAAATTAACAATGGCAAGTTAAGAAGTAATGCAGATTCACATGTCCGATGGGCTGGCGGCCCGCTTGGAAGCCTAGGGTTTTTCATGCTGATTCATCCTCGAAGGTGGACTGTAGTGTACGTGTGCTCTTCATTTGCCACCCATAACGTCGTTGTCACATGGAGTTCATCGTGGCTCACCAGCCTGCATAGATGAAGAGGGAAAAATGAAAAAATGTATCTTTATAGATTTTGTGATCTGCATCTTGCACACTTTGATCAGAGCCCAGCCCTGCAAATGGGTTTCTCTGAAGCCCAAACTGTGAGCACTGTCACCAAGACGTACATACCCCTTTGCAACAATGTAGCTGTGACCACTCTTTGCTAAAAGCGTGCCTAGCTTTGCCAGGTGTCAAAGAAGAGTCAAAGACCCACCTGAAAATATCCCGCCCCCGTCCTGCAAAAGGTTCTCCCCAGTACATGTTAAGCTCTACCGCACTACCGTCCACAATCTTACATACCCCAGTCATTTTACCTGCACGATAATAAAGCATAAATGCCTGCATGAGGACATTATAGGTACTTGCGTACATTAAATGTTTCACCTTGGACCGTCATAAGTACCTCTGCTCAACCGTGAGATCCCGTGCCTTAACCGCAAGTGCCATGGTATGTGTGGCCCTCACTCAACCCAGCATTACTGCAAAATGCGCACCAATGGAGTCCTTTCGACCTCCACATTTCGGCTGCTAAGAGGTGCGACTGCAAGCGGCATTTTTTACAATTGCGAGCAAGAACTGTTGGGATGGACTATTGATTGTGCAGCTTGTGGACGGTTTGCAAGTCAGATGATTGTGATGACGCCAGGCGCACCTCTTAAGTCCCTGCGGTTGGCCAGCACAGGCCTGCCAGACAATGGCCAACGCTCCTTTACCTGCAGAGCAAGCCAGACTCAATGGAGAATTGGATTTGGTTCCATAAACTCCACAAGCCTTCCACAACATGCGCTTCCTTCCTCTAAATAAGAAGACGTTTGAATCTAGCAAGAGCCACTTGACTAGCAGTATTAGACATGACTTGTTCCCAAGTTTGCATGCAGAATGATAAGATGCAAAAACTTTGTTACTGGGGTAATGGAAGTTGACGGCATTCACTGCTTAGCTATCACTATGCATATGCGGCTGTAATGGATGAATGCATATGCATGTCTATACATTTAAGCTTACAGTCAACAGTGTGGCCTGATCGTGCATCAGATTTTACTGAGGACACTGCCATTTCTTCCTTGCACAATGCAATCAGGTAAAAAATGACAATTTCTGCCACGTCCATAAATCTAACCTTGAACCACTGTATCACACTGAACGCAGCCATCTCGAGAGTGCTGTTTTCATCTCCAACCCCTGCATGTCAGGCGTGAAGCTAGTCAACGCTAGAATGCCAAACTGCGTGTAACCCATTAGTCAAATCATAGCACGGCATTTCTTGTTGGGTGAGTATGCACTTCAGACCATGCTGTTGCAAAAAAATAGACTTGACACCGCACCAGAACCAGCATGCTTGCATTCAGCTATATTCAAAATAATCAAGTAGAGGAAGTAACCCAAATACCCTCATGTCAGGGGGTGAGCCCCCTCTTTGAGGACTTCCGGTAAGCAAAATGAGCACTTAGGCCGCGGTCACACACATTTTTCACTTGAAAAAATCGCGGTCACACACGAAGAATTTTCCAACCCCAAAATTTTTTCACTTTTAATTCAAACCCCCAAAGTGCACTTTTCACTTTTTTTTTCACTTTGGGCGAAAATGGGGGGTGGTCTCAGGAGGCCACCAGCGAGGGTCCCAATCGTGCAAGACCCCTAGAAACCCCTTGTTTGGGGTTTTGTATGTTGGAAAGAACATGTACCTTGGGAGAATGTCTGAGGAGACAAGGTTTCCATACATGGTTTACACACGT
>LFCJ01003423.1_pt1 | contig 11627 bp, 16 predicted proteins | sample 643141 | NCBI WGS metagenome assembly LFCJ01 (sample SAMN03766243, study PRJNA286221) | soda lake metagenome | biome: soda lake; feature: Kulunda steppe; material: water; isolation source: sample B1-Br-g2 brine of Lake Bitter-1 | place: Russia: Kulunda steppe | collected 2010-07 | reverse complement strand
GTGTTCGTTCCGTTCTAATATACTGAATCAGCTGTGTGACGTGATGTACGAACAGAACGACGGTCAAGAATGTGTGTATCGTCTCCGAATAACGTCGAATCCCATTCTAAGAACAATATAAGCGACTGACACCAAAAGCACGAATCTAATAGTAAGGCTGCTCTGCCAGTACTGGAATGCTGCGAGGACGAAGAAGACGACGAATGCACCCCTAATGTGATAGTATAGGCGTTCTACAGGTGGGGCCATAGATATTGTACTATACCGGGAAACCTAATTTTTGTTGTACAGGTATATTAATAATTGAGGGGCCGTTAGCGTTGATATGACTGGTGCTGAGAGCCTGTATGGTTCATGGGAATCTCCTCGTCGAATAGCACTCATCGGATTTACTATTGGGGTTCTCGTATCACTGTCTCTCCGACCGTTCATCGGCGGAGAAGAAATTGGGATCGCAACGTTTGGCCGAGCAATTACAGCCGGTATTGGTTCTGGAATCGCTTTTTACGTTGTACACTCCACAATAATGCCCGAGAAGGCCTAAATGCGCCAGCAACTGCAACTCCTTACCCGAACTCCCACGTGGGTTGACTCTCAGCAGCGCACTGTACAGCATATGTTTCCAAACAGGGGTTGCAAAGGCGCTAGATGACTGGGACGCCGATACACGTCGACTCGAGCGCACACCAATAGCTCAGTACCGGTTTTGATCGCGAGACTGGGCGCAAGAAACCACAGCGAACACCCGCAATCGGCGCCGTTATATTCGGTTGCTCCTAACCCCCTCCCATGGACCGGCGTCGATACCTCGTGACCCTCGCAAGCGCCGCCACGGTCGGCCTCGCCGGCTGTACCGCCCTCGCTGACGTCAGCGATGAGTTCCTCGGCGGCGACGAATACGACATCGGGATGAGCCGCAACGAATTCCTCCCCGATGAGTACGAAATCAGCGTCGGCGACACCGTCACCTGGAAAAACACCAGCGGTGCCGACCACACCGTCACCGCCCTCGAGGGAAGTCTCCCCGACGGTGCGGAATACTTCGCCACCGGCGACTACGAGGACGAAACAACCGCCCGTGATGCCTGGCACGCCGAACGCGGCGGTCGATTAGGGACGCGAGAAACCTACGCACACACCTTCGAGGTTCCCGGCACCTACGAATACATCTGCGAACCGCACATCTACGCCGATATGGCCGGGACGATCATCGTCACCGAGTAGGTGGGTTCGGCAGGCCGGTTTCAGATTGGACTATTGCAGTGGCTCGCGCTCAAAGCCGTCGTGACATCAAAAATCGATGCAAAGTAAACCGTACGCGCAAGCGACCGCGATCTAGTCGCTCGTAGCCACGTCGGACTCGTCGACATCGACGGCTGTCGCCTCCTCTTCGGCGATTTCCTCGGGACGTGCCTCGAGAGTCGTCTTCTGGATCTCGACACGGCGCAGCGGGTAGATTGTCTTCGCCTCGCCGTAAATTGCCGAGGAGAGTCGACCTTCGACGATGGAGTCGAGCAACTCTTCGAAGGTGTGGTCGGCTGCTGCCTGCTCGGTCATCTCGACCATCGTCTCGCGGATGGCCTGCTCCTGGCTGGCATCTGCCTTCTTCGTGGTGAAGGCAACTGGCTGGACCTGGACACGGTAGTCATCCGTCGTGAGGACGGTGACGTAGGCGTCGATTTTCGAGGCCCCGCGGCGGACCAGCGAGCGCAGGTAGTCCCGCGTCAGCGAGTGGGACATAAACTCAGTGTAGGCGGCGTCGCTGCCGACGTCGGTCACCTTGAACTTGAGTTTGGTGTTGTTCTCGCTTGCGTTGTTCGTTAACTCACCGAGGGTCGTCTCGATGGTTCGGTCATAGACCTTTTGCGGTTCATCTGCGGGGGTTTCGCCGAGCTCCTGTCGGTCGAACTGCTCGGGAGCGAGCAGGGTGTACCACCGCTTCTGTTGTTTCTTCCGTGAAACTGATCGTTCACTCATGATTGTTGTGTATCGTCTGTTGACGCGCCGGGCGCGTCTCTGCCTGTCGGTTGATTTGCGTGCTGTGCCACTGTGGATGCAACGATAAGATTGACAACGTAGTCGTCGACGGTCGCCTGTGCGCCGCCGGTAGTGTCTCGCGTAATCTGAGTCCGAACCGCATCGTCCATCGCGACGGTCTCCATCTCGGGCGTGTTGTCCGGGCTGATCGACGCCGCGATCAACGCCGAGTCGTCGTGGGTCGTCCGAATCGTCGCCGTCACCTGTGGACTTTGACGTCGGGTTCGACGCTCACTCCCGCGATCATCGCTACGGTAGGAATGGGATCCGTTCCCCGTCATAACGCCTCCCTCACTGCCGTGAGTACCGTTTTTTGATCAATCGGAGTAGCGAACTCGAGGGTGCCACGTCGGTGCCCGATATCGTAGTCGGGGCCACTCGTGGCGTTGCTGTCAGCGTTCACGTTCGCGTCTGTGTTAGCGGTCGCATCAGCGGTAGCGTCCGCATCGACCTCACCCGCGAGCGAACGCGCAATCGCCTCGAGGGCTGGCCCAAACGACCGGTCGTCGATCGCAACAAGGGCCGCGCCATCGTAGCCGAGAGCGAGGGTGACCGGTTCGGGCGCGCGATAGTGAGCTGAGAGCCAAGCGACGGTCTCGAGGGTGCCGATATCGAGGTTGGCGGTGTCACCGGCAGTGTCGGCGTCGGTATCCGTATCTGCACCAACACCGACAACAAAAAGCCCATCATACCGACCCGTCGACGCCGACTCGAGTACACTGTGGGCACGAGCCCCATGCTCGCGCCACGCCTCAAGCGCAGCCGCCGACACGTCATGGCCCATCGCAAGCGCCACGCCGGTGCCCGGCGCGGTTCGAGCCGTCGCCTCGAGAACGTCAGCAACGCCGCCGAGGGTCTCAAACGGAGTCTCGGGTGTGGCGTAGGGATGCATAACGCGGCCGACAGCCGTGCCGGCCTGTGTCGAGGCCGCTTCAGCCCCAACCGTATCGAGCGCGACGAGCGAGGCCACCTGGCGGCCAACCGCCTCGTCAGTCGGGTCACCATCGGCCAGCGAGCCAAGGGCATCAGCCGTCGCCTCTCGGTCACCCGACCACGGCGCTCGGAGCCGTGTCGAGTACGCAAGCCCGTCAACGAGGTCGTCGGTCGGAATCGAAACACCTGGCCGCCGCGTGAGGCTGCCGTCCTCAAGCGCCGACTCGAGTATCGGCTCCGTTTCGCCAGCACCGGGGCCGACACCCGCTGCGACGGCACCCGCAAGTGCGAGCACCGGATCAGGGGTGACACCCAGTTCACGGGCGAGGGCGACGGCCTCGAGGGTTACCGGACGGTCGGATGGGTTGAGTTGGCAGATGCCGGGTGTCGATGTGGTCGTCTCCGCCGTGGTCGTCTCCGTTGGGGCGTCGACAGCCACCGACGCGATATCGGCTGCTCCGATAACAACGGCGACGGTGTCTGCGTCAGCGTCAGCACCAGCACCAACATTGGCATTGACATCAGCACCAGCATCAGCGCCAGTCGCCGACCCAACACTCCGTCGAAGGCACGCCGTCCGCTCACCAACACCAGCAACAACACTCACTTGGAACGGTATCCCGCACGCAGCAAACGCCCGTGCAAGGACCCCACTCGCCGCAAGCGCGTCACCATCGGCTCGCGAAAGCACCCGAACAAACGACGCCTCGGCTAGCTCGGCTGCGGCCGCAGACGGCTCGACACTCCGACCCGTTGTCGCCATACGAGGTTAGTCCTCGATAATCTCCGTTGCGACGTCGTAGGAGTAGGTGAACTCAGGATCGAGTTCGTTGCCTCGATAATAGTTCACCAACCGGCGCACCTTCGACTCGGTGTTTTGCAAGGCGCGCTTGTTCTGGAAGTCCTGCCCGTTTTCCTGAACGTGCTCGCGCAGTCGCACCGCACGCACCATCAGGTTATAGAGATCTTCGGGAACCTCGGGCTTTGCATCGTTCTCCTCTAAAATCTGGGTGACCTTCTTGCCGGTCGCCAGCTTGATATCCGGGACGGGCGTGCCGGTCACACCTTCGTCTCGAAGCTTGATCCCAATCTGGCTTGGGTCATGACCCTGCTCTGCGAGTTCGACAACTCGCTGCTCGATTTTCTCGGGTTCGACGTCACTCCACTCCGGGGGTTCATCTGCCGTTGGCTTGTCCGATCCGGACGAGCCTCGACGGCGGGTATGCATTCGTGCCATTTCTGAGGATAGGAATCGCACTGACCGCCGGCCGTGGTCCTGGCTCGAGTAAGCCTAGTGGCCACCTCGAGCCGATATGCACTTCCGCAATCCCAAGTCGCCAGAAACGGCGACAGGTCAGATTTGCGGCCGTGCGCTTCCCAGCCGTACTTTCCGTCTGAGCGACTAAAGGGTTTCTACCTCCGTCTCGGACTCGAGTTTCTCTCAGAGGGTGTCATTGAGATACTGTGTCTCGAGTGTCGACTTCGAGTACTCGAAGTTCATTCGGTCCTTTGACCCAATCGATAATGGCTCGTCGTTTCCCAATGCGGAGAGAATACTCATCTCGTCCTTTGAGCGGCTTGAGATGACGGTCTGGGTTCTCCCCGGCCTCAGTCAATTTTTGATCGAATTCGATCCTCGATATCATTTGGGAGAGATTGCAGTTCCTTTTCCACATCAGGGTGCAACAAAACTACCGCCATCTCTCGCTACAATTCCTCCCACTCCTCAGACTCCTTTCTCGAGTCGACAATTTTGGCAGTGTCCGAATCTAGTTCAGGGGCGACCTCTGCCCACCATCCTACAGCTCTCGCACCGAGCTTTTTACGGCTGACAAGACCTTTTTCGTTCATTTCCACAAGCCGATTTCGGACCCCTTCAGGGGTGATTTGCTTCCCGAACCGCCGAAGACCGTCAGCAACTTCTGGCGCTGTGAGGACTGGATCATCCTCGTAATCAAACACTTTGAGAATTTCTTGTTCGGTAACGGACTCCTCAAATCGGCCCGCATCATCGCGCCCTTGGCTCAGAATCCTCCTAACATGGTGGTCGCACATAGCCGTTTGGTTCGTACAAACCGGGTCAGTTGCGTTTGATAGCTGTTTTCCAGCGTGTTGCCACTCTCGCAGTGGCCAATCAGCGTGCTCGACCGATAGGACACCACACGGCCATCACACGTCGATTACAGGTCTTTCAACGTGGTGAGAGGCAGGTTTGGACTGGGACATCTCGATCACGTCACTACGCAGCCCCGGTCATCTCCGTTCGAACGGTGAGTGGTCCCAGGCCAACGTGCTATGGGCGTCTCTCGCGGCGGTTCATGGATTGCAAAAGCATCGAGGGAGACCGTGATTGGTTTCGAATGTGATGGTGGTGGTAGTGGTCTATCCCTCGAGCAGGTGGCTTCAATTTCGGCTTGGGTGAGATACCTTACCAGCTATCGGTCGTCGTCCCCGTCACATGACAGCCACACGGCGAGAGCACATGGGTATGGGGTCCCGTAATCGTCACGCCCCGTACCCGAGCGCCACACCGCGGGCACTCACGCTCCGCTTCGAGTGACTGGTCGGTCACACGCCACCTCGAGTGCGCGTTTTTGATTGGCTATTCAGTTGTCTTGCGAGACGTTTATATCGTGGTGGAATGAATTGAATCATGGCTTGCAAACCGGTCGTTTGGAAGCCAGTCTCGGGTGTCCTCGCACCCGGGGCATTTCAACGCATGCCCCTTCTCGGAGTCTAGCTTCCGTTCAATTCAACGTCAGTTAGTGACTTATATTTATTGGTAATTGTATGAAAGTTTCGTGTGCGTTGGTGTTCTGGTTGCTTGGACCGAGGCGAGGCTCGAGGCATGCCCCTCAATAGCGCACCCCCGCTCAATTCGAGGGGTTTATTTATGCCCACCGGGAATTCATGGATACGAAGCGGGCTCGTAGATCAGTGGTAGATCACTCCCTTGGCATGGGAGAGGCCCCGGGTTCAAATCCCGGCGAGTCCATGTTTAAAAAAGCGTTTCAGGGCCTCTACCGCCCGAAATCGCTTCCCTCGGGGTTTTTGGAGGGCACTATTCGTGTCGGTTCGTACTTCGCTTGCTTTCTGAGTCATGTCTTTTTAAATGTCTGTGATGAAATCGCGTCGTTGTTCCATTTTCTCGCGGTCTGTTCTCCGGTCATAGTGTCGGTCCAGGATGTCCGAAGAAACGTCATACCGTCCGCTGACGATTTTCTCGGGAACATCCTCACGTAGCTGGTGAGTGACCGATCCCCGTCGAATTGCGTGAGGTGAGATACTACTCGGGCACTGCGAATAGTGGCCGTAGAACCGCGCCTCACACTCGTTCGGGTCCCTATCGTGTGGGCAGTCAGCGTAGATGCACGGCTGGGTGAGTCGGTACACCTCCGACCGGATTTGCCCGCCACTCAGCCGGCCGTTGTCGCTCGTCACAAGCGGCTCGCGTCCGTGATCGTCGACGACATCGTGCCGATGGAACCGGATGTACTCATCGACGATGTCACAGTAGTAGTCGTCGAGCGCCATCGCCCGTTCGGCTGGCTTCTGGTTCTTTAGTGGTGTATCCGACTCGGGGCGATGCCGGAGCCAGATACATTGCCCATCGGGTTCGTAATCGTCGAGGTCAATCGCTCGGAGGCTCCCGAGTCGAATCCCAGTATGCCAGAGTACAGCGATGATGACGTGCTGTCGGCTTGCGCGGTTGTAGCGCTCGAGGTAACTCAGGAGCTTCTGTGCTCGTTCTGGCTCGAGCATGATGTCACGCGCTTCGTCGCCGCGGTCGACGTCCGGGATTTTCACCCGCTCACGCATCCCCGGCTCGACGGCGTCAATCGATGCGCAGAACTCGAGGAATACCCGGAGCGTAGCGAGTTGGCCGCGCAGGGTGACGATGTTAACATCCTGCTGTCGCCACACGCGGTAGCGGTGAATGTCCCGCCCGGAGAGGTCGTTCAAGTTGTCAACTCCTGCCTCGTGGCACCACTCAACGAAAGCGTTGAGCCGATATTTGTGGTTCTGAAGCGTTTTCTTGCTCACCTCGAGTTCACGGTGTGAGACGTAGAGGTCGACCGCCTCTTGGGGCGTGATCGGCTCGAGGTCGCTCATCGTTTCACCTCATGATCAGTGTCCGCTTCTACTGGCTGGTATTCGATGACGTGATCCGGGTTGACCATGTCGTGCTTCCAAGGCCAGTCTCGACCTGCGTAACAGTGGAGTCGGGCGCTCTCACCACAGGTTAGACACTCAACATTGAACTGCCGATGTTCGTCGACGTTCCGTTCGTAGGGAGGCCGACTGACTGTCTGTTGTTCAGTATCACTCATAGCTCGCACCCGCAGTTTTCGCAGACGGAAATTTCCGCTCCGTAGTAGTCTGCTGAATCCGGTTCTCCCTCGTGTCCACAGTAGTCGCAGTACTCAGTACCGTCTACAGCGTTACCGCTCACAGCGACTTACCTCGAGCGGCTATCTCCTCAGGGTCGAACACTCGCGTCCAAGCGAGTTGAACGTACTCGCCGCGGTCGTCACCGGCCTGCCGCCACTCGTTGGTAACAACGTCGATGACGTGGTCGACCTGCGTCGCTGGGACGACCTTCATGGCGACGATCTCCCGCGAGTCCGGGTTCGGAGCTGACACCGCGAACAGGTAGACGCCCGCGCTCTCGAGGAGTGCCTCGTGTTGCGTACGCCGAAGGTAGAACCGGCCGCGGCGTTGGCTGGCGCCGTAGACGACACCGACGCTTTTGATTTCGACGACGGTCCCAGTCTCGAGGACACAGATACCCGCGAAGGGGAGTTCCTGGGATGGAACGACGAGCGTCTCGGCGATAGCGTCGTAGTGCATCGCCTCGCTGTCGGCGACGTACCGCAGGCCGTTGACACGCTCGAGGAACGTCTCGAGATCGTTCCACCCGCCCCAGTCACACACAAGCAACGGATCAACATCCGCGGACGCAAGCGCAGTCGCCCAGGTCCGTCGGAGATCGTGGAAGCCGAGATGTGACCACCCAGCGTCTTCGGTTTCCTCGTACACCTGTTCGGCACTCGAGCGGACCCACCGCCGGAGTGACCGAGTACTCGTAATCTCGACGAACGGCGAGCTGGCCGGTTCGTTCCGATAGTCGTCGATCGTGTCGATAGTTGTCGCCAGATCACGCGGGACCGGTGTCTCTCTGAACTTGTTGCCCTTCCCGTGCTACACCCGGAGCATCGTTCCGGCGTCGGTGTTGACAACATCGTCGGGTGCGACATCGAGCACTTCGTGTGAGCGAAGTCCGCAGCGAGCCCCCAAGGCGAACGCAATTCGCTGTTGGGTTCCATCGGCAGCCTCGAGCAACTGTTCTACTTCGTTCTGGCTGAGCCAGACCTTCATATCGTCGCGTTTCTCGTGCTGTTATAGATTCATGGCGTCCGGTATCTCTGCATATCGGACAAGACCACGCAGGAATCTAGTCTTTTCGGTGGCGCTCGAGGGGCCGATTGGGGTGATTCCGTCCGAGATTACGGTATTATCTGAGACAGGTCAATGCTCTGTGCACGTGCATACGTACCTTTTTACTGCGGGTCCTCGCTCACTTCGTTCGCTCGAACCACTTGCAAAAATCTACGCTAAAAAGCCGCCTTCGCGGACTTCGTCCGCTCGGGCGGGGGACCGCTCGCTTCGCTCGCGGATGCTTGTCCTCGCTAACTGTACAACCTGCAGTGACCGCTCAGAGGCAATCCGTACGATCCTTTTAGTGAATCTTTTATTGGCTATCCGTTGTCGCTGTCATTCCCGAGAGCGTCTTCTTGCTCTTTTTTAACAAGACCGCCCTGGCCAGCGTACTGTCCCAGGTATTGCGACTGTGGAATCGCCCCCCAAACCGAACTCTCACCGTCCCCACCCGACTGCCGAACCCACGTCATCGTCAGCGTCACCCAGAACACAGTTGTTACCAGAATCCCGAGGATCGGTGGTAGGCCCGCTCTGACTGTCACTACTCCCACCAGCAGAGAGAGCCACGCAACAAAAATGCCAGCAACAATGTACTGGCGAGTACGGGGTGACAACGAGAAATTTAGTGTCCGACTCACGGGTACATTTGTTTCGCATCTATTGCAGCATAAGTGTTTGTGGAATGGGTTCCGTCCAAAGGGTTCAGCCGTCTGGGAGCGACTGTCTGTGAAACCGCACAAGGAGACGATTTGCGTGTATTACCCACTACGTACAGGAGATGAGCAACTGGGCCAGCGCAACAACTCTGAAAGAAATGGAGACACTGTGCTGATCTCAATCTCTATATTCAGCAGGCATCTCTTGACAGCTATCGTAGGAATCGACTGCTGCGCCGTTGCCTACTCAACCGATACGTATCGCTGACTCAGGGGCAATTGTCCGGGATTAGAGGAATTATCGGAGACAGGTCAATGCTCTGTGTACGTGCGAACCTAACACGCTTACTTCCATCAGCTAATAGAGGTGTTGAGAGAGCCATGCTGAATGCAGGGCGCAAGTCTTGTGCGGTGTTACTAATCACAATACAGAAAAAATAAGTATACGAGTACCTGAACAGTATTTTTGACTGACTATGATTGATCTACGTATGTTCGATCTCGTGATCGGGTTGCTGGTCATCCAGTTGTTATTGACATTCGTTTGTTTCTATGATTATGCTACGTACAACCGGGAGGAGGGTTTTGAGTATATCCTTGCGATGTTTTTCCTCCCCGGCATCGGTATCGGTATAAATATTTTGTATCTGATGAACCGAAAGGAGTTTGAGGTTCAGGATGTCTGGCAACCAGAACTCTCCACTGTGACAGTCGGATCAGGGTTTACCGTCGAGACGGTTAGGGACCGAGTACTCTGGAATTTTAAGCTTCCAGGGCGGTCGAACTTCCGGCAGCGAATTCTCTACGTTGTCGCATTTCAAGGGGGCCTGCTTCGTGTGGCTTTCGCTGGCCTTCTGCTGGTGGCGGTCGTTGTAGATGACGGGCCAATCGCCCTCATTATTATTTTCCTGTCATTTTGGTATGTTGTACAGATAGTTGGCTTTGTGTGGGACTCACGGAAATTCAGAGATATCACAGTCGGGATCGACCCGAGAAGTGGAATACTTGCCTGGGATACAAAAGAGATTGAACTCGCTTTAATCAAAAGAGTTGAATTGGTCTGCGTCAGTGAACAGTACCTCGCACGGATTAAATACGGTAGGCCTAGTACTAACCCAAAATTGCTTCCAATTCCCGATACACAGGTAGCGTGGTTCCGAAATACGCTCACTGACCACGGTGTCGAACTCAAGGATAGGACCCGTGACGACTCGAACGACAGAGTCATCAAACAACGGATGTACGCAGTTCCGACCGAACTGGGACTTCTGCTCTGTGCTGTGGTTTTCTGGTTTTTCACGTAACCAATCCACTTTCAATATTGACCTCCTCCCGCGCCTAAAGTCGCGGGAATCCCACCATGGGATTTCAGGCCGAGCGCGGCCCTAAGGTTTCAAGACGCATACGTTCCAAGCTTCTCTTGCTGGGTGTCAGCATCGGCTTGGCTGTCTTGTGGGACGGTCAAACGTCCCCCTTCCTCAGCCGAGTCATCGCCACTCGTGTGTTCTCTTGAATGGCTCTCTCCGCTGAAGTAGCGGTCTGCAATATTGAGCGCGGCGTTAACGTCTGCTTGGTACTCCGAAACCCAACACTCCGAGTTGGAACACTTGAACGTCGCTTGGTCGGGGCGATAGCCCTCTTCTCCGCAACAGTGGCACGTCCTCGAGGTATACGCGGGATTCACCGTCTCCACACGAATCCCTTTCTCAGCCGCTTTGTAGCGAATCTGGGCGTGCATCTTCGCAAAGCCCCATCCGTGAAGGCGGCGATTCATGAACGCACCGTAGTCCATGTTCTCACGGATATGTGTCAAGTCTTCCAGAACCAGTACGGGGTTCTCGAATTGGTCGGCGTAGGCGACGACCTCTGACGTGACCGTGTGAAGGATGTGATCGATGTGTCGCCACAACCTGTCACCGTAGGATTCAGCGAGTTGTTCGCTTCCGCGTTGCTGAAGGCGTCGGGTTGCCGTAAAATACGTCTCACGGAGTTGCCGAACCTGTTTGCCTTCGTCGTTCCAGAGGTTAGGTGCAGTCGGGGTGCCGTGCTTGTCACGGTGACACACCGTCAACAAAGAGGCTTCCCCGATGTCTACCCCAATCGGCGTCTCCGCCGAACTGGTTTCTCGTTCCTCCACGTCTCGCGTAGCGACGATGTGGAAGTACCACTCACCGTCGCGGTTGAACAGCCGACATTCACCCATCTTCGCGTCTCCCGCGTGCAACGCTTCTAACCACTCCCGTTGTTCTGGGTTCGGTTGGGCGGGCAACCAGAGGTGGTAGTCATCGTGGTGCGGGATTTTAACGTACCACTCAATTGCGTTCTGTGGCTTGTGGTCGAGCTTCGGGCCTTCGTTCGTGAACCGAACAGGGTGGTCGTCGTGAAGCTCGTTCGCGTCGTAGCTTCCGCCACAGAGTTGTGGGACGTACTTTTTGAGCGCGTTCTTCGCATACCCACTCAAGTCGTAGTTGACCACTACGTCGTTGGCCGCTGACTGTGTGGTGCAGTCGGCGGTGAACGCGGCTTCGAGCGCGTCTTGGTACGCTCGTTTCGTCTCAC
>LFCJ01003419.1_pt1:10000-11632 | contig 11632 bp, 15 predicted proteins | sample 643141 | NCBI WGS metagenome assembly LFCJ01 (sample SAMN03766243, study PRJNA286221) | soda lake metagenome | biome: soda lake; feature: Kulunda steppe; material: water; isolation source: sample B1-Br-g2 brine of Lake Bitter-1 | place: Russia: Kulunda steppe | collected 2010-07 | reverse complement strand
GTCTGATTGACAGTAATTTTGTGAGCCATAGGTAAATCGTGAAACAAGTCTGCAAATTGAAGCCTCAACGAACACATTTGCGTGCAACGGCACAAGAAAAGAGCGTGTTTTTCATCTTGAATTGCCTACAAGCCACACTTATCACTGGTACCATCATGATGTTCCCAGCTTTTTGTCTCGACTCTCAGCGCATGGGAATGTAACCTGAAACGTGCCACACTGCGCTGTGTTTGCCTGCCTAAATCCAGATGCAGATACCTTGGTACAGAAAAAGGCGGTCCATCAACAGTCACCGTCCTTAGAGGCAAAGCAACCCAATTATGATATTTTGTAGTCTTGTCCATCTGATCTTCATCACCTAGCTGGTTTGCCTGGTACCAGATACTCCTCAACCTCTTTCTCACATCGACAACAAATTGTGACAGTGGGATCAAGAGCAGGGGCAAAAAAACAGACACACCCGCCCACATGTCCAAAGCAGAGAGGACATGTTCACCAACCCACAGACTCAGGTCAAGTCCTGACGTACCGCAGCACAACAGCACTGACTTAGAGCAGGAGACATGCCACTAGGTGCACAGGCAAGCCAGGGAGGACAGCCACCAGCAAGCGCACTCGTCCGCGCGACTATAGCAGCCCCTGTTTGCCAGCACAAGATCCCACACCCACCCAGCAGGTGTGGCGCGTAAGGCTCATGGTGGCAATCAGCACGGTGTCATCAAGGCCCAGCTTCCCTACCCCCACCCACCACTCAGCTCCACAGCCTGCCCTTCTCCCTTAGAACAGCACAGGCCACCGGGCCCGTCCTCCACGCCCGCGCATGCTCCGCGCCACGAGCCAGCTCGAAGCTGCTGCTGTGTTGGAAAACACCAGTGCGCCGATGAGCTTTAGCTGGTGCGACCCTCCATTGGGTGAACAGCACCAATTCCAGGGACCACCACGAGGAGGCGCTCAATCGGCCTTCGGTCCCCCCTCGGGTGTATGACTAATGGGGGTCATGTGGTCAGTTTGCCATGCGCCTGGCAGCCTGCACAGTCCTTGCTCAAGCTCCTGTCTCTGAGCCGCCAGCAGCCCATTTAATGCAAGCTTGGATATTGGTTTGACAAGGGGATGATTACAGCACATAAGGAATGGTTCCTTACTGGCCACACTCAGGTCTTGCAGCTGCTGGACGAGGGTCCCTGCTAGAAGAGGTCAGCACAGCCAAAGCCTGTAAGGCTGGCAACCTAAACCTGCCTCTAACCTCAGCTGCCATGACTCATACTCTTTGGCGCTTTCGGCAGTTGCAACCTGTGCTGCAGTGGGGACATGAGTGAGGTTGAGGGCTGCCGCATGCGCATGTGCAGGGGTTAACCTCTCCTAGCATGGTTGCTTCTAGAAAAGTCATCAATTGAGCTTCCCTCCATCCTTGCTCAAAGCAAGATGGGGACATTGGCGGAGGATGGCAGAGTCTGGCTAGGTGGAGATCTGGGATGCCAGGTGCTGCCTGGCCTAGCACAGCAGACAAGTCTTTAACCAAAGGGACAGAGTGGGCGTGCTGCAATGATACAAAATCTGTCAAGAAGCGTGGTGGAATGCGAATGCGAGATTATCTAGAAGCACTGACATGCGGGTGCCAAAGCATTAAAAGAT
>LFCJ01003419.1_pt1:0-5000 | contig 11632 bp, 15 predicted proteins | sample 643141 | NCBI WGS metagenome assembly LFCJ01 (sample SAMN03766243, study PRJNA286221) | soda lake metagenome | biome: soda lake; feature: Kulunda steppe; material: water; isolation source: sample B1-Br-g2 brine of Lake Bitter-1 | place: Russia: Kulunda steppe | collected 2010-07 | reverse complement strand
ACATGTGCATGCCTTCACAATTGCCACTCACCACGCTTGCCATACCAAGCTTAGCAGGCTTGAGCTTTCTTCACCGCTGAGCTGACTGCTGACTTGTTTGGCGTGTGCAGGAAGGGCTGACCGCCCTGATGAAAGTCACCAGCAGCGGCGACAGCAACAATCTGGTTCCTGAGCAGGAGCGCATGAGGGAGAGGGGGCACGCCGTGGTGATCCGCCTCCTACTCAGCAGCCCCAGTGTGGACGTGAATGTGCAGGATAAGGTATGTGTATGGGCTGGGGCGCCAAGGCGTGGTAGCCTGCCTGCTGTTCAACATTCCTAGATTGGGCACAGGCTGCGCAGGACAAGGTGAGAGGGTGCAAAAATACCCTGCGCTGTCTTACGCTTATTTGCCCGTGTACAAGACTTGGAGTATCAATGAGACCAACAGCGTGGCCTTGATTTGGTGCAGCTTGTGGGGCTGCACGATATGCTGCACCCATCGAAGTAGGTGCTTGTGTCTGCTCCTGCGCCAAAATACATAACTGCGCTGGCCAACAATGCCTCTTGTATCCTGCTTGCCCACAGCATGGAAACACGGCCCTATGGTACGCGGCCAAAATGGGCAAGACTGACATGGTGAAGGTGAGCAGCATACAGCACTTGATGCGCACACCCTTCAATTGGCAATTTTTAATGATCTAGCAGCAAGTTGCCTTCTTTGCTTTGAGCATGTACACAGCAGCAAGGAGCTTGCATGTTTTAAGCATGCTTCCATGTACGTGCTGGAAGGCTGAATTGTGAGTGCTTTCTGGACACCAAAATGCAATTTTACTGCGTGTAGACATGGTGCACGCGCATGCACACATTTGCACCAGCACACACTTGAACACTTGAATGCACAATTCTGCCTTAAGCTCAGTGCATATCAAGCACAAGTGCACACTCTCCATATCATTGTGTGAGATGCTGGGTCATCCAGTCTGTGGTATCCACATATGAATTACACACCACCTCTACAAGATGCTCTCTCCTCATACATGCATAAAATATGCACACTGGCACATCATGAAAGATGCTGGGCCACCCAGCTTGCGGCATCCGCACCAGGACGGAATACATCCTTCACAAAGCGCCCTTCCTTCACTTAACACCCAAGCAAAAAATAATTTTATGCTGGCATGACCCAGGAGATGCTGAGCCACCCGGTCATTGACATCCACATCAGGAACAAGAGGGGCAAGTCTGCACTGGACGTGGCAAAGCGGGGCCCCATCTCACAGATGCTGAAGGAGGCTGCCCGGCAGCGGGAGGTGTGTCCAACTTCTGCCTGTGCTACGTGTTTCTGCGGGTTTGGCTGGGTGTTATGTGTGTGAAGTATGTGGATGGAGGGAGATGCAGGCTGCTGCTTTTGCTTGTCTCATGGTGTTTCTTAAGTCTGTGAAAACTCTGCTGTGGCGCAGGAGCGGATCGCCACTGTGTGCCGCCCAGTGGAGGCTACTGCCATTGCAGCCCTGATGGAGCAGGCCAAGGGTCTTGGAGAAGATGAGATCTGTGTAATCTGTGAGTATGGCAGAACACAAATGTGTTTGTGTGTGTGAGACAGACAGACAGACAGACAGACAGACACACACACACACACACACAGAGAGAGAGAGAGAGAGAGAGAGAGAGAGAGAGAGAGAGATGTTTTTTATTGAGATGGGAATAAAGGCTTATGATTTTTGCCAAATCATGTATTCTTGCATAGATGAGTCCAGCATCTCCAACCCTGAACTTGTTGCTCCTGGTTTAACCAAATCACCCTTTGTGCATATTAAGTCAGACTCTCAGCTCGGGCCAAGCCTGTCAAAGGCCATGGTCTAAGCATCTTCATTGCTTAGGCCGTAAGCTTGTACATGTCACTAACTCTGGCACTCAAACATGATCCTTTGGCACAAATTACATTTGCAGGTCTTGCTGCTCCTCGCCAGTGTGGGTTTGAGGTGAGTGCATTAAGTCTTGTTTTGCAAGTTCCAGGATTGATTCTATTGATCGAGCCAAGACACAGCTGGTCAAGCTGTTGCCGTGCACAACCTGACTCTATTGTGTACCTCCTAGAGATGCCCGCCATGTTCGTCTCACGGACGCTATTGTGCACGTTAGTCACACGTGTGAACTGACTTCTGTGCATGCCCATGCAGCACGCTGGGACAACGCATGGGATCGTGTGCCGCGCTTGCGCCAAAGCCATACCTGTTGGCTCGCCATGCCCCTTGTGGTGGGTCACCACAGCAAACTTAGCGCTGGTGCTGTGCACTCTCCTTTGCCTAAGAGTTCTCATCTGCCTACTGGCCTCTCATTGATCAGGCCAGCCCCCTTGTCTTAGTCTCTATTGAAGTGATATGCTCAGGTATGTATGTATAGGCTAGTGCATGGCCACTTCTGTTGCTGATGAACCCACACAAATATATGAAGGGTGTGCCTCAATTGGGCTCTCTCTTTGCGGTCTCATCATTTTGCTTGCCCTGGACAATGTTCCGCATAGGGTTGTTAAGGGATTCTGCAATTTTGCAGGCCACTAAGGTGTCACTGCCAGCCCCATGGGTGTTATTACCAGCCTCATGGGTGTTGCCTGTGGCCCCAGGAGGCTATATCATGGCCAGCTCCTACAGGAGGCACTGCAGTCAACATGCCTTATTTGTGCATGATGCCTGGTGCATGATCATGCGGGCAGGGCTCCATGCATGTCACACGTGGAAACAGAGTGTGGACGTGCTCAATGAGCGTCAGCTGCTGTTTTGTCCATCCTCTGAAGCTTACCACCACTCGTGTTGTGCACCCCCTCTGCAGCCGGCAACGTGTGGAAGCACTCGTGGACATTTAGGATTCATGAGTGGCCTGAGTGCGGATATGTGCACCAGAGTAAGAAGGCCTGCGTGCACAAATGCAGCAGGGCGTGCATGCACGTCTGCTGGAGGGCAGTGATTCTGCAAAAGCGTGAGACCTTTCAACCTCTGTCCCTGAGAGTGGGATTCCTTCTGTCAGCAGTATCTTGGTGTATGCGTGCATCAGTGCGTGCATCAGCTGTGCTGAACTCCTCTTCCAATGAAGCTCGGGCACAAGGATTGCATGCGTCTTGCTTAGTCCATGCCTGTGAGCAGGGCGGGGCGTGCAAGTGAAACTCAACCTATCAAAAGGGTGTTTGCATAAGGCCTACCAGGAGCATATCAGCATAGGTGGATCTGGGGGGGGTGTTCTCCACGCAGGCTTGCCACTTACTTTCTTAGTCTGGAGAGAGTCTGGTAAATAGCGATACATTTTTGTCCTTGCAAGATGCAGGCTGTAAGGTTTATGAGTGTGGTGAGAAAAAAACATTCTTAAACTGGAGAGTCTGTGCATAGCTGTACCATACGCCCATGTCAATTAATAAAGAGGTTGCTTCGATGAAACAGGCATCAGCCATGATTCAACCATGGCATCTCAGTGAGAATGAGTGATGTGCATTTGATTCTTTCTGCAAGGCAATGACTCCTTGACGTTGTAGTTATTTGACCAATCTATGGACCCTTGTCAGCGTGCTGCACAACAACCTAAGCATGTCCCTTTTTCAAATATGACAAATAGCTGAGTGCATCTGTCGGCTTTCATTGTTGCAGGAAGGGAGCCTGCAGAGTCTGTTCAATTGTTGTGCCTTCATGCGCAAGCTTAAATTATCTCACTGCCCTTCCCATGCTGCTTGGGCTGTGCTGGGGCTATTTCATCACGAGCTAGCTAAGCTGGGAGGTGTTCTTGCTTACAGATGTTTGGATCACTTTTCTGCACCAAAGACTACGAGCCGCTTCTGTGCTATCCATGAGTTATTGAAGCCCGGTGTCATCTGCTTTTGGCAGATAGACTGCCCGCTCGACCTTGTGTATGTTGTGTCCCTCCTCCCTGTAAATCTTGTCAGATTGTGGATCTGCAACAACTTGGCTGGTCAGCTTGCTATGACCCAGCTCCCCCAGTAAGCTTATATAAGGCAAGTACCATGACAATGAAAACACGCTCTTGAGCGGCGACAACTTGAAGATAGCAAATGTGCAGCCATCATTAGTGGTCGAACAAAGGCGGCCTTTCTCTCCCCTGCTCTTTTCAATTGTCTGAACGACAGTGATGCTTTGAAAGCACCCAGCTCCCCTACACAAATAATTTCAAATACCCAGGTGTGGTGTGTGACAAAGCTTTAAACCGGATTGTTGCAGCTGAGTTTCCGAGTCTAAAACTTGTTTGGGGCCAAGACCTTGCCGACTGACTGCATGCCCAGATTTAGCTCAGCTCCTCAAAACATACGCAATCCCAGCTGGCATGTATGCAAGTCAAATCCGGGCTACCCCCTACCTGAGACAAGGCAAGGAGTACAATCCTTTCAAAAAGTGCCTGCTGGCTGTGCTGGGGGCAAGAGACACAACACCCTCGTGGTGTATCATGCAAGAATGTGATCTAGAGCCCCTGCAATTAAATTGTTTCTGAGCAGCAACGCACTTTTACTACTCCCTGACACACCACAATGAAAAAGATTATGCAGGCTGATATACAGCTGAGTCTGAAGATTGTTGGTCCTCTCAGAGGCTCATGCACCGACAGCCATGGAGGGTTCGGGAAAGTCTCACATCTTCAAGAAGGCAAAGTTGAATTTCAAATATAGCTGCTGAATCGTGCGCCCTATGACCTCAGTTGTTCTGTGGTAGATCTCAAGAAAAGGCATCTGCATTATTATTAGGGAGCCCTTCTCCAGTACGCACCCGCAAGAGCGCAACAGTAAGCATGTTACGAACAACCAGTGGTGCGCTCCTTTAAATTCTTGAAACTAGGGCCTTGGTAATATGCTGGCGGTCTCCTTATACTTTTCCCAACACATGTTCCTTGATCTGCCCCATCATGGCATGATGTCATTTTGGGAGAACAGCAGGAAGGAGGTGTGGTGGCGCCTCATCCAGAACGGGGTGGTGGGGGCTGGGGGTCATGGGTGGGCGCCAAAAAAGGGGGCGGGCTGCGTTTGTGG
>LFCJ01003417.1_pt1 | contig 11635 bp, 20 predicted proteins | sample 643141 | NCBI WGS metagenome assembly LFCJ01 (sample SAMN03766243, study PRJNA286221) | soda lake metagenome | biome: soda lake; feature: Kulunda steppe; material: water; isolation source: sample B1-Br-g2 brine of Lake Bitter-1 | place: Russia: Kulunda steppe | collected 2010-07 | reverse complement strand
CCCCCCCAGCCCCCCCCGGCATTGCGTGATACAGCCGTCAGAATCAACAATGGCGTGCGCGGGAGGAGGCCGGGCAGCGGCGCAGGCAGAGGGGGGCGTGGTCAAGGGGAGGCAGCGTGCATGCAAGCACACACCCACTTTATGAGTGCCCCGCATGTGCAACATAGAAAACAGCTATCCTGCAGGTGCCTCAAACGAGCAAATTGGCTCTGACAGACGGCTCAAATAAGCCATAGTACAAAACAGCAGCTGCAGCGCAGGAGCAGGCGCACACAAGGCTGCTGTGGGTGCATTTGGGGCGTCCGCGCGGAAAACAAAGGCCACACAAGCATGGGGCGAATAAGGAAAGTTTCACGCAAGCGTGGATCAAGTAAGCAAGGGGAACGCATGTGAGGGCCTGCAAGGAGGGGTCAAGGGAGGATGGGTCTCACACGCGCACGCACAAGCAAGGGGCACGTGAGAAAGGGCTGTGGGCGCACCTGGACTGCGGCTTGTCCCCCTTGGCGGGGTGCAGGTGCCACTCCATGCGGTCCAGCGTCATCCAGAACAGGTCATTGGAGGTGGAGCCGTCCTTGGCGAGCTGGCCGCCAAAGATGATGAGCATGTTGCCAACCTAAGGGCGGATTGAGCACGAGGGCTGGAGATGGTGAGCATGTTGCTGGCCCCCAAAGGGGCTTCTTTTATAAAGAGTAAAGCAGGCATGCCATGCACAGGGAGCTCAGGGGCCTCTGGCAAGCCTTCAGGGTGCAGGGCCTGGAAGCAGGGCCGGGGCTTGCGGCCAGCAGGGCATCACACGCGCCTGCCGCAGGCGCAGTGCTGGAGGACAGCCGGCCACAGGCAGGGCCCTGCCACGTCCATGTGTTCTGGAACGAGCATGCCGCGCAGCCCTGGCAGCGGGCCGCCTGGCTCCCAAATTAGCTGGCAGACTGCAGGAGAGCCTGTGAGGAGCCAGCTGCCCGCCCAGACCTACATGGACCACTGCAGTCTGCTGGGGTTTGGGCGGCCTAGTCAGCTTGTGATGGCTGCCTCTGTTCCCACCCGGCCGTTCAAGGCCTCTCCACACGCAGCCAGCAGGGGAGTAGCTGTGCGCTGCCCGTGATGAGCTTTGCAGGCCCAGCATTCTGGGGCCCTTGAGGCGCGCCTGGGACTGCTGGACCACTTCCACATTCTACGGCCCAACAAGCGCGCATAAAGAGGCATCACGGCTTGCAGTTTGCGAGCCGTGCAGCCCTGCAATTGCCCCACCTGCGTGAGGGTGTGGCCGCTGCGGATCCAGCAGCGGTTGTCCAGCGTGATTTCACCATGCTCCGTCTTGTGCACCTGGCCCACCTCGACCTTGCACCTACAGCCATGCATCACAGGAGTGCTCCATCTTGTGCACCTCGCCCACCTTGACCTTGCACCTACAGCCGTGCACCGCAGGGGTGCTCACGCCGTGTCGCAGCTGCTAAGGTGCTCGCCCTGCCGTGTCGCAGCTGCCGAGGTGCTCGCCCTGCCGTGCCGCAGCTGATGAGGTGCTCGCCCTGCCGTGGCGCAGCTGCCCAGGTGCCCGCCCAGCCATAGCACAGCTGCCCAGGTGCCCGCCCAGCCAAAGCACAGCTGCTCAACAACGTCAGGCTTGCACCTCTCAACCTCTTATGCTGGCCACCACTTCAGCAATCACATAGCTGGAGCTCTGGCCCTTGGCATGTCTCACGAAGCACCCACGCATACTGCAATCACATGGATCCCATGCGCCCAGGCTGGACCACATGTGCATGTGGTTGCATGCGCACAAACTTCAGTGTGAGCCCAGGCATGTGTTCACGCTCACCTATATTCCAGGTAGGAGCCCACAGGGGTGCCAATGGGCTTGAGGCGCTCAATCTCTTCCAGCCGCTCCCGTTCCTCCTCCTCGCGCAAGAAGGCCAGCAGCCTGGACAGGCCCTTCTCCACTTGCGCCTTGTACCTGGTGCGCAAGATCAGGTGGACGCCCCCATGCAGCCTTGACAGGCCATTTTCCGCTTGCGCCTTGTATGTGCCGTGCAGCAGCAGGCAAGCGAGCACCCATGCCACTCCTGGGTGCCAGGAATTTCACAAGCAGGGTCGCACGTGCCCTGGCACCGCATTTGCAGCAGAGCGCGGCCACAGCAGTGGTGTTCAGCTGGCAGTAAGACCCTCTGATAGTGGGGCCCTCTGGCAGTGGGGCCTTCTTGCAGGGGGGCCCTGTGGCAGGGGGTGCTCTAGCAGGGGGTTCTTCTGGCAGTGAGGCCCTGTTGCTAAGGGGCCCCTCTGCTCACTGTGCATTTTTGCTTGAAAGAAAGGCATCTCCGTGATGAGGAGTGCTTGAGATCCATCCATCTCCATCCATATGGTCCTTGCGGTCTTAGTTGATCGGGCGCTTGCAGCTCAAGTCTGCCACACAGGCTCTGCAGCCAGCTCGATGGCACAGGGCACGATGGCACTGGGCTCACCTGTCATCCAGGCACGATGGCACTGGGCTCACCTGTCATCCAGGCTGTTGTAGCGCAGCCCAAACTCCTTCAAAAACTTCAGGTGGCCCATGGAAGGGGGGATACGGGCTAGTAGGTTGTTGGAGCAGTCCAGGCGCTGCACCTTCTTGAGGTTCCCCTGCACGGCAGCAGGGTCAGCAGCACTTCCAACCCTGTGTCCACACCTCCTTGAGGTAGCTCCGTTGCAGCCATGCAAGCAAAGCAGCACTCCTGCCTCTGGCTAAAAGAGTCTCTGTCAGCTCTTTCTGTGTACAGAGCTTTCCCTTGCGTCCAGGCTGCAACACCTGACAGCGTCAGTCACAGTAGCACAACACTCCTCCCTCTTAACAGTTAGCTTGTGTAGCTTGGAGAAGTGAGCCTGCGGCTTTGCCACCCTCTCCCATTTCCAGCACCTGGCGTGAAGGCCTGCTTACCATTGAGGCTGGAAGGAAGCGCAGACTATTTGTGGATATGTCCAATTTGATTAGGGAGGGCAGGTCACCCAGGGTCTCAGGAAGCACATCCAGACGGTTGTTCTCCAGCTGCAAGATCTGTACAAGGCAACAGGCAACGAAACTCCGCATTAGACCAGGCAACGAAGTGACGCATGAGAATTGGGCCATCACGGGGTAGCTTGGGCACCACCATGCCAGCCACGCATCAAAGAGCAGGCTAATCTATTACACTACTACTTTTGTTGTTCGAGAGGGGGACAGGAATCACAGCCCAACCAGTGCTGGGTTGTGTACCTTCATGTACTTCATGCTTTTGACACAAAAGCTAATACACTGCACAACAAATGGTGTTGGCTTGAGCGTCCATGCCTGAACCTTCACATGTGCACTCTCTCCCAGGCACACTCAGGCACACGCGCACCTCCAAGTTTGGAAGGAGCCCTATTGCATCGGACACGTGGTTCAGCAGGTTCCCAGACAAGTCGAGCTCCTTCAGCATAGTCATGCTCTCAATGAAGTCATCCACGCGCGTGAGCTGGTTGCCGGAGAGCTCCAGCACCATGAGCTGGGGCAGACGCGCAACCTGTGCGCGAGCAAGGAGCGGGCCGCGTCGTGCTTTGCTGAGCAACATAACTGTACTTTAGTGAGCCATGCGCAGCTGTGTGCTATGGGGAAGATCTGAAAAAATGCTTTGCATCCCTCTTGCGTCCAGACACACTGCGGCACTTGTTAGAGGGTGACACAGCCCACAGCCAACTGCCTATCAGTCGGTCCATCAGTCCATTTGCTGACCATGACGTACAACATCTTACTGCCTGAGTCTCATTCATCACAAAAGCCGACGTGGTAAGCAAATGCAGAATGCATCACTCACCACGACAGGCAGACGTCTAAGCTGGTTGTACTTGAGACGCAAGGTGCGGAGGTAGCGCAGCTCTTGGATTTCGTCTGGAAGGTCTGTGATGTTGTTACTGTGGCAGAAAGACCAACATCAAGCATGCTGTATGTTTTTCGTAGTGCAATGCAAGTGGAGTGAGCACTGTTGTACCGTGGTAAAAACACACTGGCATCTGCAGCCTGATCCCAGCCCTCCAGTCTTTCACTTTGCCCATGTGTATGTACAACACGGTACATGCATCTCGTAGATCCGGCTAGGGCTTCAGGCTTGCAGCTGCACTTTGCATTTGTGTAACAGCTACTTTTTGCATAAAAATACTTGCCATCGCTTTTCTTGTACAAAGTTCAAGTGCTGCAAGGCAAAATTGCTAAACTTTTGGTTTGCTATGCCACACTTCCTTGCCCACAGGTGGGTGCTCATGGCTGAGAGCGCTCTACTCAAGCACTCAACACGTTAGACTGACATAAATTTTCAGGTTTACTTTCCTTGGGTAGGATTGCAGCTGCTCCTGAACGCACCTGGAGAGCTCCAACTCTGTGATATGCGGGTTATACTTCTTTACCATCTCTACAAACCCCGCAGGGAGGGTCGTCAAGCCAGCATACCTGCACATATTTCACACATTACAGGTTATAAAATTTTGTAAATGCAGCATGAGTACCCCATATGAAGGCAAGCGTCAGTCAAAGAGCACACACCCTAGGTTGAGCTTGTACGTGCGTCTGGCCTCCATTAGCCTCTCATGCACCACTTCTACAGGAAGTGTTCCCACGGGCATCAATACCTGCAAGTGGAGTAAAGTGATGTTCAGGATCAGTTGCAGGCTTGGAGAGATAGGCAGCGGCCCGAGGTATCATAGTACTTACAGCCCGCATCTGGTCAGTGACCATGTTCACAAGGTTGTTTGCCATGGCTACGATCTTGAACTTTTTAAGCTGTCCACCTGCTCCTTCTCTGCCTTGCTGCACCTGCCCTGATACAGTGACCAAGTGCACCAAAAAGGCAACCTGTGCCTCCTCCTTCACTAATCAAATTTCCATTTTAATAGATAAGATTGAGATTATAAATCGTCACGCACTGAGATTCTAAGGACAAGAATTAATGCATGTTAAGAAATCATTGGGATTACTTTTTTGCAAACGTGATGGCCTGATATTTCCGTGAAGTTTGGAAGGCATGGCTGCGACCGAGCTATTGTAAGTAAGGACCACATCCCTCCCCTGTGACTGAATGGAAACATGAAGCATATTTTGCGTTCAAATACATGATGTAAGGAGAAGAAAATGATGTTGTCGTACATTGTGGACACTCTAGCCATGATGGGCCCTGATAGACATCCTCCTGACTTTCAGCAAGCTGCCCAGTTGCTTCTTCTCCTTTGCTATGCCATGCTACGACTCCCATCACTCTTGCCTCACTGATGACATGTCGATGACATGCCGGCATGCATGCTCGCAGTGACCCGCGCAAGCACAGCAGTGTATGTTTGTCTGTAAATGACAAAATCAAGCCACAAGGCAAATATTTTGCAAGGTGAGTGTAAAGTTTTTTAGATCGGTAGCACACCCTTACATCCTTGAAAGCCCAGTATAGATGCTGGATGCATCCTGAACATTTCTTGCGAAGCGTTCCCAGCTACAAGAAGCCATTACAATTGCAGGGAGGAGCCATTGACGCACTTCACCATCAAGCCCACTGTTCCCCGTCCTGGAACCGCTCCGGCAAATGGTCGCACTAACCATGACCCCTGCTCACCACGTTTCATGGTGAGCCTTCATTAGTTTGTAAGCCCTAGACCACAAAGGAGAGAGGCAGCCATTTGGATGGTGCTGGGCAGCCTGTCAGCCGCTCAGAATGTCAGCCATTGCTGCTTGCTGTACTTTGTTATTGCTTCCAAACAATTTTTCAAGTCTAACAGGGTACATAATCCCCACAAGAAGCATGTACACTTTCAGAATGTGCGCTTCAGATCGGTTTTGGGACCCATGATCAGCTGCTAGCACAGCCAGAATGCAACTCTGAGGCCGCTTGAATTATTATGTTTGTAGCAAAACAGCAGTATGCAAAGGCAGGTCTGTAAACATCCATATTCCATGCTGTCATGCTTCTACAGGATGCCAAGGGGCGGTGGACGCTGAAGTCACCACCTGCCACGCTGCACAGCATGACTCAACCCCTGAGCGCCACTGACACCCTGAGCTCCAGTGTGCGCATCACAAGCAGAAATCCAACGGGCGATCAGGGCAATCTGAACCCGGTGGTGGCCTTGCACTCCTATGTGAGTAGCATGGTCGGAGGAACTGAAGTTGTCAATCAGGGAAAAGCTTAACCCCGGGTTCACAGCGATTCAAGCTGTTGTGTACCCTGCCTGCATTGATTGCATGCCCTATCTGCTTTGAGCAAGGCAGAAGGTTTATACACTCCTACTAGAGGTGACCTTCCAGTCTAAACCCACCTGTATGCAATAAGCACATTATTTTGTTTCACCATCTCAAGCTTTCACAATCAACGGATGCAATGCAGGGTGACTCGAGTCCAGTTGTGACCTCTGATGATGTCATTGAGAGCTCACGGCACCGGTCAGCACACAGGAGTAAGGTGGGGAGGGGAAAAGACACTTGCGCCCATGCTCCTGGCACATAAACTTTGTCATCAGGTTGTGCAACAGCCTCCAAATCAAAGTGACAACGCAGTCGTGAACTGGTGTTGATCGGAACACAGTACTGGAATGCTGCGCGCCTCCTGTTGAAGTGCTAGGACCTACTTGAAAATGCCCTTTTGTTCATTGACATCAGGTGCAAGTGGCATACGTATTAAGACTGCGGCATTTCCTTGTCCGCACGGGCCGGCTTGGCCTAGTCATGGCATACGCCTAGCCTCTTGGATGCAATGCATACCGTGACGGTATTACCGTCGATGTATGCTTGCATGGTGTCTCCAGAGTGCCCGGAGCCCTTCATACCTGGAGCAGCAGGAGAAGGCAGCACAGGCAGAGGCTGAGCGGCTGCGTGAGCAGCAGCGCGTGCGGCAGGAACAGGATCGGCGCCTCCGGGAATATGAGCAGCAGTTCATGCAGCAGCAGCAGGAGCAGCAAGAGCAGCAGCGTCAAGAGCAGTTGCAAAGCCAGAAGGCCAAGGCACAGTCCAGTGTTCTGCGCCCTGGCAGTGCGGGGGCCGCTTCGCCTAGGCCTTCTCATCTCACGCAGTAAGTTGCATGAATGCAAAGGGCTTGCTGCGGCAGCATTACAACCACTGGTGCTTGTCAGACTGCACTTGAGCCTCTGTTCTTGCAATGTTCTTTCAATGTTCTTGCAATGTTCTTGCAATGTTCTTGCAATGTTGCAATCTTCTCGGTGCCTGTCTCTCTCTGTAGCTGCAGGCCTGAGCGCGCTTGCGCATGTGCGCGCGTGCACATACACACACACAACACACACACACACAACACACACACAACACACACACACAACACACACACACACACAAACGCACACAAACACACGCACACTCTCTGAGCTGTTATTGGGTACCGTGCCTGTGTGCATTCTATGGCTTGTTTAGGGTTACCCTAAACGCCTTCAAGCTTTGGACACAAGTTTGCTTGAATGGATGTTTGCACTTGGATGTTTGCACTTGGATGGCAATGCACAAGGCTTGTTGACAGAGCAGGCATGGGAAAGCAAACCTGCGGCTGCGGGATCCCCGAAAAGGTTACCGCTCACTGACAGCTCTGCAAGCTGGCCTTTGGCAGCAGTTCAGATCCGCTGGAAACGGTTCTCTTGCCAAGCTGCCATGCCCTGTCTACAAACACGTGCAGGTCCTTTCCAGCACCTCGGTCCAGGCCTGGCTCTGCCCGCCCCTTTTCAGCCTCCATGACCAACGGCACATCTGCGCATGTCGACCCGTACACGCACGACCCTGCCTACGCATCCCCAGGCAGCACTTGGTCCCCAAACAGCACTCAGCCCTCCCCCGGCTCCACTGGGCTCCGATCCCAGGGCGGCCCAGGAGGCGCCCCTGGCCGCCCAGGCTCAGCTCGCACAGGCAACAGCTTCAAAGCCTACAACGACCACTACTACAGGCTGCCCAAGCGCACGGGGGCACTCCAGACTGCGCCTCGTGTGGGGAGCAGGGGGTGGATGTCTGAAGGGATGGGAGGGCACAGGTGTGTCCCGATACCTGGGTGGATGTGTAGGAAAAGCCGACCATTCTTCCATGCAGATCCAGGACACCTCACATTTCATGACAGGCAAATGGGCGGATGCAAAGCATCCGCATGCTGAGAATGGTCAGCTTACTTTGCTCTAGAGCGCACATCAGGATTTTCACCGGTCCTGAGCAAACAGTGAATGGATGTACTCTTTGGAAAGCGAAAGGTGTTGTGAGCAATGCCAGGGTTTGCGGCCAAGGTGCAAAGAAGTACAGTTGTGTAGATTCCATGCTGCTGCAAGGGATGATTGGGGCTAACAAACAGCCCAGCTGCCCTTGCAAATTGTGAGTAACAACGCATCCTGTGCTACGCCGGCAAGGGCGTGGCCAACGCAATTTCTATGTAACTGTAGCCATCAATGTTCGTTTAACAGCACTATCCATCAAACCTTCCATTGCTGCTTCGTACAATTTATAATCCCCCTCTTGCTGCCTCCTGTTTGGTTGGCATGCAGTGAAGACGGGAACGCAGCAGGCAGCACAAGGGCAGATCAGCTGTACACAACAAATGGAGAGCAGCCTGCGTGGGAGCAGGACCCTGCCTATGGCAAGGAGCCCTCTGCAAATGGGCCCTATGCTTCAGCCGCAGACAACCCTTTCTGGCCGGTGGGTGCCACTTTCTGCAGTTGTTCAGCATAGATGGCACACACCTACCTACATGTCTTGCCCTGCTTCCCCCACCCCACTTGCATGTGTCGCATGAGCAGCCTTGGCCCCTGCAGAGTCACACCTTACTGTAGAGCGCTCACTGGCCTTCTGCCCAGCCACGGGGGCTAGTGATGAGAACAAGCTGCGTATGTCACTGTTGTGCACCCTTTACTATCGCCATTGCGCGGCAGCTCTCCTGCCCAGTCCTGCTCAGTACAGGCAGCCAAGAGTGTAGCGTATGCCCCATGACGCTGCCCCATTTGCCCTTGCCTGGGCACCACAGCTCAGCAGTGGCCCGCCTGAGCCGCTATCATCCCTGGAGCCTCTCCATGACCTGGCTGCTGACCATGGGAAGCGTAAGGCCGTTCCACCTTGGGCGCTCACCACGCCCATTGTGTGCTGCCTGCCTGCTGCTTGTGAGCGCGCGCAGATGCGCACACACACACACACATACATGTGCACTCACACACACGCATACACACATACGTAATAATGGTCTCATGCACGTACAGAAGTCCGACAACGAGTGCCTGAAGGCCATGGACCTGCAGCGTGCTATCAGTCTGGGCAAAGGAATCGTCCCAAGTGGACCCAACGCCAAGCTCGTGGGGAGCAGGTGGAAATACATCCCAAGGCCCGCAGAGGGTGACGTGGTTTACACGGATTACTATGGTGCGTGAGGTCAAGAGGCCACGCAGCTTGTGTGTTTGCCTCTGGGCTTGTGCGGATGCGATTTGTCATGAGGCATGGCAGATGAGGTGGAGGAGGCAGGTGCTGCATTTGTGTCAGAGGTGGCGGCAAAAATGATGAGCGTGGCCAGGGAGAAGGGTGCTCGAGAGAAAGGTACATTTTGCCTTGCTAATTCCTTGACCTCCTAGGACAGGAAGGCAAGGCCTGGTAGCGCACCCTCCTTGTGAGCTTGCAGTGTAGAACAAGGCAGTGAATTTTGGCTGCTGTACAACGCTGCAATCTCGCCCCAACTTGCAGGGCCTGTCGGAGGCGGCAAGAGTCTGGCTGAGTTCTACGGGCGAGCGTATGGCATGGATACTGCAGAGTTTGCACGACACAGGCTAATTGAGGATTTCCCTTACCACCGTGTCAAGGTGAATGGGGCTGCATGAGCGCACACGTGTGTGCATGCAGACATGCTCTATCATAAATCTCCTCTAATGGGGCCTCTGATGGACCCCTCTTGCTGCTTCTTGCAATGCCTCATTACGTGTTTAGAACCAAAAAAATTACCAGACAGGTGCCACCTTGCTTTGATGCACACCGCAAGTCCAGCCTGCCCAGGGTGCTAAGATTGGTCAAGGGCATTGGCAAGAAAACTAGGAAAATGCACACAGTCATTTGAGGCCAGCAAATGCGCAAACCAGTTGTGCAGATTGGCATCGCAGCCATCAGAGGGCATGGCAAGCATGCATGAAGGCCGCTACCCTGAATCAAGGAGTATGACCGTCTACCTTCCCAAGATCTGCCCTTGCACAATGTCCTTCGCAGGCCTCGATGATGGGAATCCAAAGCTTGCGCGACAGGCCTGGGCTGTCCATGGACACGTCCATCGTGCATGGCCCCACTGAGGACCTGCAGCGCCTGGAGCGGGCCCAGAGTGCGCGTGGCCTCCACAAAATCAACCTGCACCACAACCTGCGGGCATCGCAGCCTCAAGCTTGGGTGAAGTAAGCCCCGAGGCACGGACTTACCCCGGTTGCTTTTGAGCGTGGAGGTTATGTACAGAGAAGCAGGCTTGTGCCACTGCAGGAGGGGCATCATAGAGTCTTCTGCGAACTTGCCCAAGGCAAGTAGATGAGAAGATGCATGGAGTATTTGGGGCGGATGGGTGGGATGGGTGCTTGTATGGCCGGTCTTTTTATGCATGCATGGCTGTGCTGGGAACTGTTTTGCAGGGCTCTGCTCAAGAGCCCAAGGAGCCCAAGTATTCTTGGGGTAAGGAAGGGTTCATGGAGAGAGCTTGAAGTTCAACCAGCCAGATGTTCATGGATCTGGTGTGAGCATGCGCTTCACAGTCTGAATAAGCCGGGGCTGTGCTATGTTTTGCAGCAAATTCAATTAGTTGGGGATGGCTGGGCGGAACAATCCGCCCAGGCTTTTAAGAGTATGGATTTTTGGAAGTCTTGCTCAATCTACAAAAGCACTCTGGGTATTCTGCTTGGATGAGATTTCTGGACGAGACGCAGGGGGGGGCTTGCACAACTATGTACATCTGACCTTTGACTCGTGGGTGTTTCAACTTGATCCAACCTCCGTCCGCTTCAACGTTTGATGGTAGGGGTTTGCCTGGAGCTTGCATCAGATGTAAACCTCATCCTTAACTCACTGAAACAGGGGTTCTGTTGGCGTAGTCTTTTCTTCTCAATACCTCGTCTGGCAGCCTGATTGGCCTAATTGGGCTGTCTTACATGTCATTTTTGTGTGAAATTGTAAATCTGAAAGGATGAGTCCAACCTTCGTGGAAATTGAGATATCCAGCAGCTCACTTAACTGGTGACAAACTACAAGCTACAAGTTACAAGAGTTAACCAGCCTGGTCGTTAGGCTGATTTCTTCATTGGAGACCTTGTGATAGTGCGTCACAAGAATGGAAAATGTCAAACGACGAAGAGTCGTCCGTCCCCATCAGCTGCTACGATATGTGATATGTGGATATTACAGATCTACCGGAAATGTTTCCATAGAATAGAAATGGTTGCCTGACTTTGACAAATGGAGCAAGTATGCTTGGCATGCTTTGGCTCAAACCTCTCCGTGCTGAATGGCGTCCTCGTTTGTGAAGATTGTGGAACTCAGTGCTTGGTAAGGAGCGAGGAGTTATGCATCTTCTTGTATACGTGCACATGTATATGACGCCTGAGCTGCATGCGTGCGTGCGTGCGTGTGAGTGTGTGTGTGTGTGTGTGTGTGTGTGTGTGTGTGTGTGTGTGTGTGTGTGTGTGTGTG
>LFCJ01003416.1_pt1 | contig 11642 bp, 9 predicted proteins | sample 643141 | NCBI WGS metagenome assembly LFCJ01 (sample SAMN03766243, study PRJNA286221) | soda lake metagenome | biome: soda lake; feature: Kulunda steppe; material: water; isolation source: sample B1-Br-g2 brine of Lake Bitter-1 | place: Russia: Kulunda steppe | collected 2010-07 | reverse complement strand
TGAAAACATATATAATGTTCTGGTATTTAATACAATTTATGTCTAATCAAATATCTATACACGATTGCCGTCATTTATCAGATTGTTTTAAAGATGAACTAATTTCGTTATTTTACACTATAGATAAAGATGCTACAGGTAAAACATATAAAAATTCTACTGTGAACATGAGTAAAGAAATGTTTAATTTACCTAGTGATATATCTGACAAAAATGCTCTGAAAATATTTTTTGAAGAATTGAATGACATTGTTGTTTTTGCTGTCAATGATGAATCTAATGAATTAATTGGATTTACACTATTAAAACTACATGATAAAACATTTTGTGAACTTATACCCCAATACACGCCATTAATAGCTGTAAATTATAGTGGTATTCATCCCAATTATCAGGGTAAAGGCGTATGGAAAAATCTAAGAGAATATGTACATGATTATATTATTCCTGAATATCCAAAATTAGAGTACATTGTTACAGCTTCATCTGAGGAAAATAACGTATCTAAAAATGCAAATTTATCTATGGGTATGAAAAAAGTTAACTCTACAAATGTTGTAAAGGGTGATGAGAAAACAATTTTATTTGCAAAATCTATAACCTAATTTTACATAGTAGTTAATAATTTACTTATCAATATAAATTTGTATATTCATAATCTACTTCTCCATTTTAAATATTTTTTACCATCGACCCCCTAGGGGTTTGAGGGGTATTGATGGTCGATGGTAAACCACATACAAAACCTTTAAGTATATGCGCTATAAGTACTATATACGACACGGTTAGAATTCCACCTCTATAAGATTGAAATTCCATTAAAAGAATTACTATTCTTTGCATCGGATGTTAGAATACCACGCAATCAAAGATTGAAATAATCTTATTAACGGTAGCAATCTTACCGTTTCGCAGATAAGTTAGATTACTACGCAACAAAGATTTTAATTCATAATCTTTTTCACTAAATAAATTATTATATCTTACAATTAGATAAGGTGTTTATTCTCATTTAGATAAACAAGAAATTCGTAATGGTTCCGTATGCAAATGTAAAAAAGAAAGATTCCATGAATATGGAGATAAACAAGGCGTTGCGATTTGTAATGACTGTGAGGTATAGTTATACCCAATGGGAATTAAAACAAGAATATATAAGGGTTGACATATTTGATTAAAACATGGCACATAGCGTCCAAGAAATTATACAAGTTACAGAATCACTCACCGTTGGAGATACCGTAGTTTTTACAGACGAAACAGATGTTAAACACGAAGGTAGAATTGTTGAAAAAACAAAGACCTGATGATGAACACCGAAAGTGGCTCGTTAAAAGTACGGGCGACACACCAGATAGTGTTCTTGAAGTTTGGTATGACATTGAAGGAGGTCCTGTCAATGTCCGAGTCTCTTTCGAATCACAAGAAAAACGAAATGTAACGCAAATCGAAAAAACGAATTAAATAATTTATTTAATTTCTAGTTCAAAATCGCCTTATTCTATAATAAAACCAAAATAATTAGCAATAACCATACCTACACTATCTAAATTATAATAAATTTTTTTATTTTATACCTTAATAACGGTGTATTATAGTATTTAAATGGAAATATTTATAGAACTTGGAGGATAAAGATACGTATGACGAATACGCAAACTCTATACATCAATGATTTCACGTCTTTTAGGCAGATTAAATTGTTTTTGTTAATGTCAAAATATCATTGGGATATGAAAGATAATAAAGAAAAGAAAAAAGAAGCGGAAATGTATATAAATACTATCGTTAGACAAAAACCAACAAAAGAACAACCGTTTGAATTAGAAATTCCAAGAACAGCTCACGAGTTTGCAATAGTAACGTACCATGATTTTGATGAGGAAATATGGAAAACTATCGATAATTCAGATATAATAAAACGAATAGATGTTGATTGTGGTCATGAATCATTAATGTGTATATCTCCAAAATAAAATTTGATTAATTTTTACGTTCTTCTAATAAGATATGTTCTTTATTTCAATCTATTAATAGTCTAATTATTGATAATATTGTTTAAATCTATATGTAGTCCAATTATAACTAATGTTATTGACTTCGGATTTGATACGTTTACATTCGAGTTTTAATCTATATGTAGTCCAATTATAACACACATGTTCTTAACCGTTGTACCTGCGTAATCGTTGTTTCAATCTATATTTAGTTCAATTATGACGAAATTCAAGAATTAGAATTCGGTTGGTTCTTATTGTTTCAATCTATATGTAGTCCAATTATAACACCCAACCATACTCATCTGAACGTAATCCATCAGGATGTTTCAATCTATATTTAGTCCAATTATAACTATACAAATTGAAGCGTGGCTTGCGTGGGCTGAATCGTTTCAATCTATATTTAGTCCAATTATAACTTCCCTTGTAGTTTACCTGTGGTCTTTGTAGCGGTCGTTTCAATCTATATTTAGTCCAATTATAACATCATCCTTGTTTTCACAACCGTTTTAGTTATCATGTTTCAATCTATATTTAGTCCAATTATAACCTTGGAATGAACGTATTCCAGAGGTACCTCCTGTGGTGTTTCAATCTATATTTAGTCCAATTATAACATGGCTACCGCATCAAGAGATGATACAGCTAAAATTGTTTCAATCTATATTTAGTCCAATTATAAACAAAACGCGCTATATTTACCGACCGCATTTACAGAATAGTTTCAATCTAAATGTAGTCCAATTATGACGTAATTTTGTTTAATCCATTGCGCTGGTTCGTCGTAGTTTCAATCTATATGTAGTCCAATTATAACACTCCATTCATCAACGGAATTACTAACTGGATTCTCGTTTCAATCTATATGTAGTCCAATTATAACCCAATTCACATCTATAATATCATCAAGTTGGTTTTTTCAATTTATATTTAGTCCAATTATATTTATCTCTAATATATACATATATATAGAGATTAATAATACTTTCGGAAAATATATCGTACATTTAAGAAATACTTATATATTTTAACCTATTTAGTAATAGTTCATACAATATCGATTTTTGTTATAGGACCGTATATTCCATTTTAACCTCGTTAAAAACACGTTAAGTGATGTGTAAAAATGTATATAGTATTATAAGATATTTGAATTATTCCAGTCTGTATATAATATCATCAAGTTGGTGGAATAATCCCGATATTATAATCATATTTTAAATTAATATATATTGAAGTATATATATAATCTAAATCAATATCAATTTTTTCCATATTAATATCGGATGATTTTAACCAATAATTTGGTACAGGTACAGAATGTAATTTAATATATTCTCTTGCTTTATCTTCTCGTCCACTATTAATAAGTGATTTAATTTTTTCTGATGTAGTTATAGGTTCATTATTTTCTTTCATCATTATTTTTTCAGGCATAACTTTTGTTTTTCTAGATACAATATCTCTTACGTTGAATCTATTATCTCTATTGGCAAAATAAGTCCGTCCGTTTTCTGAATTTAAATCAAATGTTGTAAAGGAATAATCCATATTCTGGTTATTATATACTTTTTCTGTTTCTTTTAGTGATTTTTGAAATTCATAGGTTCCAAAGTTTGATAGTATTTTTTCTGTATCCATTAGTAATTGATATTCTGGAGATGGTACATCTATTGCATAAGGATAAACAGGTTCGTCTTGAAGATTCGAATATATATAAATTTTATATTCTTTTTCTTTTTTGCTGTGCGTACAATCACCACAATCACAATTTTTCGAATTTACATATGTTCCATTTCTATGAACGCGACCTGCTCTTTGGAATATTGCATCTATTGGCGCAATATCCGTTAATAGAATATCAGAACTTAAATCTAGACTTATTTCACATATTTGTGTAGATACTAATATTTTAGTTTTGTTTAATGAAGATTCTCTTTCTTTAAATTCTTCAGAAATTTCTAATTCTTTATTTTTACGGTCTTTTTGTGAAAATTCTGAACTATAATAATATACCTCATATTCATCTTGAAGTTTATAGGCTATTCTTTGTGCTTCACGAACCGTATTTTTTACAACCATTATTTTATTTGCATTAGTATTTTTTGATACACTTCGAACATCATCTGCTGTGAGATTTTTTTGTTTTACAGATATATTATATGGTTGACGTATTGATTCATTATCTTTTAATTGTCCTGTACTAATAATTTTATTATCATAATTAAACGCGTTTTGTATTTGTTTTGGGATTGTAGCCGACATCACATATACAGGTATACCGAGGTTTTGACATAAATTAACGGTAGCTAATACATTTTGCGTTGTATAATTATCATATGCGTGTATTTCATCAAATACAATTCCTGATGTTAATAGATTAGAAAATGCAATTGGACTTGTATTATAATTTGAAACAAATGTATCAACAATATGGTCAACAGTAGTTACATTAAGAGGTGCTTGATATAACTCTGCACTTTGAACATCTGGCGTTAATTCATTATTTTCATGTAATTTTTTAAATAATTTTGTTGCGCCATGATATAAACTAATATTAGACCGTGGAACACCACTATCTTCGTTTTTATTATATATTAATTTATTATATAAGTTATTTGTTGTAACTCGTGTAGGCATAGCAAATACGAGTCTATTTATATTTTTATTTTTTAATTGTTGTTTCCCCCATACTAGTGCAGAACCGGTTTTACCTTCTCCACATCCGGCTAAACCTAATAAATTAGATGAATCTGAATATTTTTGTATTTGTTTTTGATATGGACGTAAATTATCAAATGTTTTAATTGAATTTGGATTTAATGTTTCAGGAAATGTTGCTATATTTCCAGAATTATTAACTTTTGAACTTTCGTGCCAATCCGATTGCCTCAATCCAGCATATAATATCATTGCTGTAAAAACAACAGTAGAATTGTGATTTTTATTTTGTGAATTTGCTATTATATTTTTAATATATTCTAATTGATTTAATCCAAAATTAATACTTTCATTTGGTTCAGGATAAATATCCGATGGAAATTTTTCATATAATAATTGAATATCATTTTGATGTGATTCTATTTCATTACTATATTGCATATTTTTTGAAGTCCAATCTGTATGATGGTGTAAAATCGCTAAAGAAATCGCATCTTTTAGTTCATTCTGAATATGATTATATTTTTCATTTTCAAGAATTAATATGGACATTACACTACTTATAGCAGAATGTTTTGGTTTGGAAACAGTTGTTTTGTTATTTTTTATTTTTTCATTTGCCCATTTTTGCCATTTAGGGTTTGCTTTTCCAATATCATGTAAGAAACCAGTTAAAAATGCGGCTTCATCAATATTTTCTGAAATTAAATACTTATTTTTATCAAATGTACGTTGAGGTATATCTTGTATATATTTCTTAAGTCTTTCACCAACATCTATCGAATGTTGTTTTAATTCATATGGGGGGTTCGTTTTTGCATATAACATTAATTTAATATTATAGTGGATAAGTTATAAATATGCTGGATTCTAAGTGTTTATTGATGATGAGACTATATATTCATGTGAATAAAAAAGGTAAACCACAAATTCATTTAACGTGGAACTATCATATATCAATGACGAGTTTCATTTATAATGCAATTGGTAATGGAAATAGTAAAAAAGCGTCGTTATTGCATCAGAAAAAACATGCTCCACCATATTCATTTAGTAATTTTATGCATATGGGGCCATTTCAAACAAATGAACAAGGATTATTTGTTTCAAAAGGATATTTTGTTATAACCTCAGATGATGAAGAAATTATAAATCATATTAATAATTATGTTTCAGAACATGATTTGAAAATTGGTAATACTACCTTACCTGTTGTATCGACATCTATTGAAGAAGTGAAAGGCTATGATGGTTTAAATACGTATGAAACACTTAGTCCCGTATGTGTTGGCGAACTACCTTGGGATTCAAAAGATGGCGTCAGAGAATGGTATGAACCCACAGATGCAATGTTTGCTTCACGATTAAAAGAATCTGTACAATCAAAATTAGAACATATTGATGGATTACATGATGAATTTAAATTTAAAATTAAAGATTATAATTGGATAGATAAAAAAGTAAAACGTATTAATTCAGATATAGAAATTCCAGCAACAAGAATGTCTATGAATATTGAAATGGATAAAAAAACGAGTAGATTTATTCAGGTACATGGTCTCGGAGAAAAGACCGGTATGGGTTTCGGAAATATAATTGCAGAACAAGATAAGACACAAAAATATAGGTAATTAAATATGAATCAAAAATGGAATATGAATTATACAGATGATGAATTTGTAAATATGGGCTTAGTAGAGTTAGCAAGAAAATTAAGTACACTTGATAATTATAACGTCAATGTTGAAGATAGTACTATAGAAATCCAAGGAGATGATATAGTAAATAATATTAGAGCGTATCTAATTGGGAGTTCAAAGGGTGATAATTCAGAATCCTTAATATCAAATACGCATAGAAGGTCTTCTGTAGCACGATATTATGATGCATTTAAGCAATACACGGGCGATACGAATAATATGATAGGTTCACCTAAAGGACGTTTTCCTGAACGTCATGACTCAATGGGTGAAACGTTAAATGAATCGGATTTTGAGATGAATAATATACCTATAGAACATATTGATAATTCGAATCTAGGTCAAAAAATATATACATTAAATCCTGTATATCTTGGACAGCCTATAAAAAGAAATTTCTCTACAAAAAGAATTGAATTTTATTTAGATATTTTAGAGGAATATATTGATGATGAAAAAGAATTCGATACTGATGAACCATGTTCTAACTGCGGCAATTTTGAATTACCAAATTGGAAGTATGATGGAACAGATATAGAATATAATCAATCTTTCACACCAATAATTACGAAGAGTGGTCGTCCAACATCACTTGGGCAATCTGGTTCACAAAAAAGTAATTATAGAGGGCGGTGCATTAATTGTTTAATTGGTGGATTTGTCTATATGTTAATGAATAAACCCTTCTTTAGAAAAGGAACAGAATATCGAATATTTGTTCCAAAGGGTAATTTTAAAACATTATATGAAATTCAAAAAAGTTTATCTGTGTTACTAACAGGAATCGATGATAATCCTAATACAAATCAAGATAAAATAGAAGATGTATATTATAAAGCACCATCAACAAATCTTCAATATACGACATATTCAGATAATGCACAATTCTTAATATTGTTATCTAAATTGTATAATAATACAAAATCATCTGAAGGTATATCTCCAAGAAAAGGTGGTGGAAAAATAAAAGAAATTCCAAATTTAAATTCTATGGTTGTATTTACAACAACACATAGTAAATCAGGACAACCAGTTAGAGGGAATTCTAAATTTGAAGAATATTATCTTTATGATTCATTAAGTCAATATCTTGAACCTATTACATATTTCCAGAAATATAAAATAGATGAAAATAATGAAAAAGTTCAAATAGAGAATGAAGAGGAATATATATCTAAATCATATATGTTGCATGATTTATTACATTCTTTGGCTAGTGTACGAAATCCTAATAACATGGATTCAGATAAATACCCTCGTGCATTGTCACAATTTTCAGAAGGTATTATAAAAGAAAATACGCAATTACTTGAAGATGGGTTATTCCAACTTGCAAAAGCTGTTATAACACAAAATGCTATAGTACAAACACCCATAAATATAAATGGAGCTAGTCATTATATTGTATCGTGTATAGAACATATGACAACATTAAATGAAGAAGAAGTTGAATCATTAACAAAACTAGGTGGCAGCATTGGTGGGTTATTTGATACGCGAAATGATATTAGTGTATTAATTGGCCTAAAAAATGCACATAGTTCAGAACAGTTCTTAAGTGAATTAGAAAAAACCGGTTTAGAAGCTGCTAAAAAAGGAATTGTTCGTGGTGAAAATGTATCTAACCATAATTTGGTATGGCATGAAGACCTTGAACAATCAATTAAGTTATTAGCTAATGAAGATACGTATAAAATAGCTAAGAACATAATTATGGCACAGGCTTCTTTAACCGCTTTATACAACAATCAATATACTAAAAAAGGTGAATAAAATATGACAGATGAAATTAAAACAATTGGACTCAGCTATTTAACGGATGGTAAATTAGGTAATCACAATGCAGGGGAAGGAGGAAGCCAGACATCCACACTTAAAAAATATGGAAATAAACCATATATATCTGGACAATCTCTTCGTCATGCAGTAAAAGACTACATAAAATCTCAAGAACCGAACAAGATTAATTGTGCTTCAGAAGATTCGTGTGGCGATATTGAAAATTGTATTATCTGTGATTTAGGTTATATGAATACAGACCTTGACCCTAGCGAAAACTTTCCAACATCACGTCAAAGCCCACTTCGAATGACACCATCTGTTGGTGTTTATGATACACCTATTACTACAGATATGATTGTACAATTTGGTGTTGGTGGAAGCGTTAAAAAAGAAGAAGGTTCTGATGAATCTCATGGAAATAGTATTGCATATCGAGAACTTACAGAAAATGTATATAGTGGTGCATGGACTTTAGATTCTTATATGGTTGGTAGACGAGAAAGCGAAGCTATGTATCATGATAATGAAATAGGCAATAGATATGAACGAACGATTGATAATAAGATATCTGAATCAGAAAGAATTAACCGAATTAATTTAATTATTGATGCACTCCAGCATTATAGTAAATTAGCTGGACAATCTAGGCACATGTCTGATTTCATGCCTGATTTAGCTATCTGTACAAAACAACCAACATATAATCAACGCATTTCTAATGCATTACATGTAAATTCTGAATCTAAAGAATTAAATATTAAAGCATTAGAATCCGTATGTAAAGATATCGTTAATCAAGATGGTGAAATATATGTATCTGGAACATACAATCCAAATGTAATTACAAATTGGGAAGAAGTATTTGAAATGCTTGAATCAATCGAAGGTGTGAAAGTATTAGATACCGTAAGTGAATGTTACGATGAGTTAAAATATGACCAGTGAAAAAGTAATACGTGTCGAATTAGATGTACCTCATGAGTGTGCATTCTATAAAGCAGATTCATTCAATAGGCTATCTACATATCCTATGCCTCCAGTTACAACAATAAGAGGATTAATATACGCTGCGTTAGGGAGACCTAGTTTATTGAATCAAGATAGAAAACCATATCGTATATCTAAAGATATTGTCGATAAAGAACGCGAATTTAGAGAAAATTTTCAAGAAAAAACAGATATTAGCGTTCAAATAAAAGATAGAGGTATTATCGATTCGAATTTAAGAACACGAATGAAACTTGGTCGTAGCGACGATGATAATAAATACAAAACATATGTAGCACAATCTGAAACAATATTATATCCAACATATGTAGCATATATAAAATCAGATGATTCTGAATTATTTGAATCAATATATGATGCACTCAAAAATCCTGAAAGACCATTATATCTAGGCAGGTCAGATGATATTGTAGATATAAAATCTATTACAAAACATAATTATAAACAAAGTACCACACCAAGTGAAGTAAAAATATATACAAAAGGAGCAGGTGGTGAAAATATGGTCATGTTACCAATAAAATCTGATTTTAAATCAACATATTCAACAAAACCATCTCAAAGCAAATTAATTAGTGAAAAATCAAATATTGAGTGTTTTGAAATAGAATTCAAGAATAAAAAAGAATATTTTGATTTCTTTTAATTATACTATATATTCTTTTTATACAAAACACTTATTATAATGCAGTATTAAATAACAATCATAATTGGATTACGCATAGATTGAAACGAGAAACGAGTGCTATATACAGATGGCCTAGCTGTGTTATAATTGGACTAAATATAGATTGAAATTTATCATTATCGATGGTTTCCTCTTGAACAACAGAGTTATAATTGGACTAAATATAGATTGAAACTAAAATACCGATAGGTCATATAATCCAATCACAGGTGTTATAATTGGACTAAATATAGATTGAAACTTCTTGCAGGAGCGAACAGCAAATGCGTGCCTGTATGTTATAATTGGACTAAATATAGATTGAAACATATTTTGTTACTGTTTCACTTCCCGATTCAAATTTATATTATAATTGGACTAAATATAGATTGAAACATGCGTAACGAAGGATATAATATAAAATTTGGATTGCATATATTACAATTTGCGTCTATTCATATAATCATAAAGTATTAATAAGACTTGATAAAAACCACACAATAGATACGATTTTTGATTCGCACGTTATTCTTTTATACAAAACACTTATTATAATGCAGTATTAAATAACAATCATAATTGGATTACACATAAATTGAAACTAGAATCGGTCAGTTGTCATGCGACGGGCATTATTTGATATAATTGGACTACATATAGATTGAAATGATAGTAAGTCGTGCATCAAACCACGTTTTAATTTTTGTTATAATTGGACTAAATATAGATTGAAACATAATTATACTACCTATTGCAAATTTTAAATTCGAAGTTATAATTGGACTAAATATAGATTGAAAAGACCGTGATAAACTGATGAGTGAAGAAACGGGCAGTATAATTGGAATAAATATATATTGAAACCTCCATTATAGTTTGGAGCGATTCATCAAATTCAGCGTTATAATTGTACTAAATATAGATTGAAACGTACTATGATGGTGAGACAGGTAGTATTGCTATAGGTTATAATTGGACTAAATATAGATTGAAACTCCGTTGGTGACTGTTGCATCTAAGCTGTAGAGGTGTTATAATTGTACTAAATATAGATTGAAATGAATTGACGTTAGACAATTGGGTATATCACACGTTAAGTTATAATTGGACTAAATATAGATTGAAACATTACCGAAAAATTAACAGGGTAAGAAATACCATTAAGTTATAATTGGACTAAATATAGATTGAAACATTATATAACAATTCAACAAATACCGAATATGAATTGTTATAATTGGACTAAATATAGATTGAAACAATCCTCCAGTTGATTCATCACTGCTACCAGACACAACGTTATAATTGGACTAAATATAGATTGAAACAAAAGAATATATGCAGGCTATCGCGTTTTGTGTATTAGTTATAATTGGACTAAATATAGATTGAAACTTAATATTTGAATAATTCTATTATTCATACAGTTTAAATGTTATAATTGGACTAAATATAGATTGAAACTGATGATGTACGTGACCCTGAAACCGGCGAGCTTGGTTATAATTGGACTAAATATAGATTGAAACCAGTATTGATGTAAATAGTGCGTAAAACCAGCTAGATGTTATAATTGGACTAAATATAGATTGAAACGATAAATATAATATTGTAGACATGACAAAACAAATAGTTATAATTGGACTAAATATAGATTGAAACGAAAAGCAGATTCAACGTGGTAAACTAATAGATGAGTTATAATTGGACTAAATATAGATTGAAACACAGTTGTATCATATACAATATCATCATCTATACGTGTTATAATTGGACTAAATATAGATTGAAACACACAATACGTTCCGGCCAGCTAAGACCTCT
>LFCJ01003415.1_pt1 | contig 11643 bp, 13 predicted proteins | sample 643141 | NCBI WGS metagenome assembly LFCJ01 (sample SAMN03766243, study PRJNA286221) | soda lake metagenome | biome: soda lake; feature: Kulunda steppe; material: water; isolation source: sample B1-Br-g2 brine of Lake Bitter-1 | place: Russia: Kulunda steppe | collected 2010-07 | reverse complement strand
GTTCTCACACACACACACACACACACACACACACACACACACACACACACGCACGCACATGCACACACACCCCCACGCACGCATGCGCACATGCACACACATACACAATACACACACATACACACACACACGCACGCACGCACGCGCGCACACAAACATATACACGCACCCACGCGTGCACACACACATACACACAGCACACACACATACACATACACACAGCACACACACACATGCACACAGCACACACACATACACATGCACACAGCACAAATACAAACGCGCACACAAACATGTAAAAGCATGTACATGCACACGCCTGCACGCCCGTACGCCTGCACGCAAACACACGAATACACACACACACGCCTGCGTTTGCCAAGATACGCGTGCATGTGCGCTCTCACCTTGACCACAGTCCGACCTGCTCGCAGGCGGAGCACTGGTTGCATGCAGTGAGGTGAGCCCACAACCTGGTTGAGCTCTGCCGCCCACCCACCCAGAGCAATCAGGACCAACCGGAGCTTGGCCAAGCTGTCGCTCAGAGGCGCCCGCTCCCAAGGCTACCTCATCCCATGGACGCGCCACCGCGCAGCAGCAATGCGGGGCCGCCCATGGCGCGGTGCCCGGCCTTCCCAAACCCGTGCCCCGACTTTGGGCAACTGGCACGTATCGGGGTGCATTCGGGCATTGTCGCGCGCACAGATGCGGTGCGCCTTGAGGATGCCTGGCGGCGCTGGTACCAGCCGCCAACACTGCCTGTGCCAGAGCCCTCAGCAAGCGGCGCCCTGGAAGACAGCCTGAGCGTGCACTTGATCAGCCGGGGCCTGCAGCCAGTACTGCCGGGCCCCCAGCGCACGGCTGTGGATGCGGCCCTGGGGGGGTTTGCACAATGCCCCCCTTGGAGAGAGGCAGCGGGCGCAACATGGGGATCAGGCCGCGGCGGCTCGGGTCTGCAGGGGGCGAGCACGGGGCCAGGAGGGATGCCTGTGCCATGGCCGGCGGCCGCATGGGCGGCCAGGGAATGTGCAGGCCTCCCCTCGAGGCATCACGCCAGCATGGGTGGCACGTACTGGGTGGACAGCGCGCACGAGATTGAGCTGCCATGCGACGGCACGCAAGGGCCCATGCATAGGCCAAGGGGCGACAGGGCTGGCTGGCAGGAGGGTAGGCGCACAACCGCGCAGCGCCCCACTGGCAGCACGGACTGCCACTCCGTGACGCTGCCCTTGTACGCGTCCTCGTCCAACAGCGGACGGGGTGCCAAGGGCTTGGGTGCAGGTGCGCGCAAGTGCCTGCCCCTGGCCCCATCCTGCCTTGATAATGGCCTTGATGGTCGCTTTCATGATTGCTGGCTGGTGCACCGTGAGCCCATGGCCGCTGCATGCGCTCCAGAGGCCGCACCATTTAGTTGCTGCCATGCATGAGGCACCTCTTTGATGGGCCCTGCCAGAGGCATTGGCTTAGGCCAGAGGTGCGCGCTCAGTGCCCGCGCGAGGTGTTCGATGTTTTTGGGTATGAGGAGTTAAGGTCTTCGAACTGCAATGAGGCCATGCAGAAGCTCAAGACTGATCAGGTGCATTTGTTGTGAGGAAGTGTTGCGCTGCCGCCTTGCAACAGAGCATTGAGAGCCATTCAGAACCTCTAGACTGATCAAGTGCATTTGTTGTGAGGAAGTGTTGCGCTGCCGCCTTGCAACAGCATTGAGAGCCATTCAGAACCTCTAGACTGATCAAAGTCGGCCACCTGCTTTGCACGCCTGGCGTATGGGCGCATGCAGACAACAGTGCCTGCGTCGGGCTGGAGGATGTGTTCGAAGGCCCCAACCACTCACAGTCCAGCAGCCAGCTCCAGTTCAACCACGGTGAGTGGCGAGAGCCCTGTGGGCGCTGTGTGCAGAAAGAGGGCTTTTTTACCGTCCTGGCCGCCATCGCAAGGGGGAGTTACAGTAGGGCTGCCTAGGATTCAGTTCGCCACAGTGATGTGAGGGGCGTGCCCTGGATTTCCAGGGGGGAGAGGGTGCAAAAGGACTCCGCTGTCTCCTGCACGGTTGACCGGTTGACCACGCAGCAGGAGTGCAGGGGCAACAGTCCAGGGGTGCTGCGGTGGGTGCCTGTCGGGAAGGGCGCGCCGACTGGGAAGGGCTCAAGGGTAGTGTGCAAGGGCTGCCATGGTAGAGGGTGCGGCACCACTTCAGGTGCCCTCAGGAGCAGCGCTGGTGTTGGGTGAGGCACATGGAAGGTGCGCCTGCAGCTCGTGGGGAGCTCGGCCGGCGCACGCACCCGCACGCTCTGGTGGCCCGTCAGGGTGCCTCCATCACACGGTGTTTGGCCCACCACGAGGCGATGGGGCCGGCAAGCCCGGTGCCACCTGCCCCTGCGTCACATGCCTGCCTGTTACTGCCCCTGCGTCACATGCCTACCTGTTACTGCCTGCGACGTCCGCGTGCACGGCAGCGCCTGCTTGGAAGCTGCTCCCAAGGAGCCGCGTGTGCACCCAGTGGGACCAGGTGTTTTGTACTCTCCTGTATCAGAGCCAGTTGCAATTTGCCTCTGGCAGGTGGCTTAAACAGGCCACAGTACAAACCATGTGCTGCAGAACTGGGGAAGGCTCATGCTCGTGTGCAGGGTTGGGTCCTGCGCCTGTGCTCAAGCGCGAGCCATGCTCCTCCTGTGTAGGGGGGCTGAGCCATGCTCCTCCTGTGCAGGGGTGCTGAGTCTGCTCCTCCTGTGCAGGGGAGCTGAGTCGTGCACCGATCTGCTCGTTGGACCGTCGTGCTTACAACACAGGCAGTGCACGTATCATGCGTTGATTGATTTATTGTATGCTGATTTGTCAAGGCCTGTGATCCCCCACCTGGCCTGGTCCTGCGCAGACCTTCTGCGGAGCGAGAGCGAGCTCACTGTGGTAACAGACGAGGACCCCATGTTGCCGGATGTGTGCCTCAATCTCAGCCTCCACAGCGACATTCTTCTGCATTCCCTGCTGGGACAGGGCGGGCACGGCAGGTGAGCTGCGAGCATATGCTCCACGTGTGCCTGCCTGTGCCAGTGGCTTGGCACCTCCATGCAGGCAGGCACGCACCTGGAATGCTGCTATGTACGGAGTTCCGTGCGATGGTAATGCCTGCACATGTTTCTGAGTGCACGCGTGCCCATGTGTGTGGGAAACCCAGCATAAGTAGCATGCCTGTCAGGTCAGAGCAATGTGTGTGCATGCGCAGCACACCCTGTCTTGGACAGCATGTGCCACACTGTGGCACAGCAACTGTGGCACAGCGAATGTCAGCATTGCAAGGCAGGTTTGAAAAGGCCTGCCGACTCACTGCTGGCACTCGAAAAGGAAAAGGAACAGGCTGAAATTGTTTACCCAAATGCCCAATCTCTGGCTATTGGTCTGCTCAGGCCAATCCACCAGTGGCCGCAAAATGTTGGCCTGGAAAACTTTTTTGTTTGCAGCGTGTTCTCTGGTTTGTGCCGTGGCGAGGCTGTTGCAGTGAAGTTCCCTAAGATCAGCATGGAGCAGGGTCTGACAAACTCAGCCCTCAGCACGCTCCACCAGGTGGGTAGGGTTTGCTGCGCGCGTGCGTGTGCGTGTGTTTGTGTGCTTGCCTGTGCGTTGAGTAATGTGATATGCGCGCGTGTGCATTGAGTGGTGTGTGTTGTGTGTGCGTGTGCGTTGAGTGGTGTGTGTTGTGTGCGTGTGTTGTGTCTGCGTGTGTATGCCTGCGCGTGTTTTGCATGTGTGTGCACACAAGCATGAATGCACATGCATGCTGCGGCAAGCGCAGCCGCAGCAAGCCTGGTGTCCAGGCTCCTGCTGCCCCTGAGATGTGCAAATGTGCGGGGTGAGGGAGCGCCGCAAATGCGGAGCCCTTCGCTGCACAGAGCACCACATGCTTGAAACCAACACCACAGGCGCTTGTGCAGGCCAGCTGTGGGTCTGCCCTGCGCAGCATCTCTGCAGCCGAGACATGCACCACCTGCTGCAGACACCCTATGAGCAGTAGAAACTCTGTCTGCCAGTGAGGCACAACCAAACGCTTGCGTGCGGAGGCTGCTCCAATGAGGACCTCTGCCTGTCCTCTGTTTGAGAGCTGTCTCTGGATGATCGACAGAGAGCATTTCCTGGCAGTGCAAATCCTCGCGATGCTCATAGGGTGCTGTGGTGTGTCTTGCATGCACACGTGCACACCCAACGGGCAGCATGCAGCACGCACCGTACAACACGACACGCATGCGCGCACGCCCTTGTGGAGTGGCCTTCAATGTTGCATGGGGCCTGCCGTACTCGCGCAGGAGGTGAGCGTCTTGTCGCGCGTGAGGCACCGCAACATAGTGCGCTTCTATGGGTGCTGCTTGCACCCACCTCCTGTGTTCATCGTGGAGGAGCTCATGGAGCAGGACCTGTCCAGCCTGGTGCACAGCTCAAGCCGCCTTCTTGAGCTTGATGATGTTCTGAGGTGAGAAAGTCCAACCTTGCGTGGACGGCGGGCTGCGCTTGCAGCAAACACCCAGCAGCAGCTGCTCGAGATATGCCGAGTGTGCTTTTGTGCCAGGCAGAGGTACAGGACCCGCGCCAGACCAATGTGGGAGCGGTGCTCAGCTTACAAGCAGGGGGTCCCATGTATACATGCGCAACTCTCCTGCGTGTGCGCCGCGGTGCTTCTGCTGGTTCAACCGCAAGAGGCTGTGCTGCACCAACAAAAAGTGTTGATGTGCCTCATTGGCTGCCGATGGGCAGCGCAAGCGCGCGCCATGCCGCGGCCTCCCTCCACACACGTCCAGGTCACGCCTCCTGCCATAGGACAGCGAGAGCATGGCCGTGCTGATTGTGCCTGCAGCCTCTGGGCTGGGCCATGCTGCTGCTCGCTGCATAGTGAGGCTCTGGGTGCTGCCACGCCTCGTGCCAGAACTTCTGGCCCAGAAGCGACCACAGCCGCACCTCTACCCTTTGGACCAAAGTGCCCCCTTTTCCCTATTTGATGTAGGGGGTGTCTCACCGCCTACGTAGTTTTCTTGTCTTTTCCTGCAAGCTGCCTCAGCCAAAGCATACTGCCTGCGTGCAGCACATGGCTCCGGTGGCTGCCGCGCCTTTTGCTTGCTTGCGGCACCTCTACCCTACAAGCTGCCTCGGCCAGAGCCCACTGCCTTCCTGCAGCATGTCCACATGGCTGCCGCACCTTTTGCTGGCTCGCGGCACCTCTACCCTACAAGCTGCCTCGGCCAGAGCCTGCTGCCTTCCTGCAGCATGTCCACATGGCTCCGGTAGCTGCCACACCTTGCCTAAGCCCGCAACCCCCTCACCGTTTCTGGTAGCCTCGGCAGGAGCAACTGGCCACGTTGCATCACATGCATCTTGCTGCTACTGCGCCCTGCAGGATCGGTAAAGACATAGCCACTGGCTTGTTCCAGCTGCACCCCACCATTATGCACCGCGACCTCAAGTCTGCCAATGTGCTCCTGGACAGGAACGGTGAGGTCGGCACAAGCCTGTGCATGTGAGATGTGACGTTGAGGGGTTGCAACCTAGGCGGAGGGAGCTGCTCAAAAGGATGCTCAGGCCCCAGGGAGGAGTGGGGTAGGGGAAGTGTCAAGCCTGGTGCAAAGTGCTTTGCGCTTAGATAAGCACAACGGATCCTTGCCGTTAGCTGGAAGCAGCTGTGAGCATGTCTTAACAGAGACGTGCGGATCGCCGTAGCTGCGAGCCCTGCAGTGTGTTTTGGGGACATGCCCCTGCAATGCTTGCTGGCATACTTTTGCAGAGACTTGCCGGTCTAACAACTTACTACCTGACACTGAGTGTTGCAAGCATGCACGCATGAACAAACGACCTGGCAGCCCACCTACCACAGTTTGTCTTATCAGGCAGCCTTTCGAGCACAGTCACCCCCGCATGCACTCACACATGCGCGCACACAGGAACACAGCACACGTGCACACACCCACACACACCCACACACACACACGCACACACACACACGCACGCGCGCACACACACACACACGCACGCACGCACGCATGCACGCCTGTACCCGCAGGTGTTGCAAAGATCAGTGACTTTTCGCTGGCAAGGTGAGTGGTCAAACCTTACCTGTGTGCGTATGTCTGGCTTTGGGCATGGAGGTGTGCTCACTTGCGCGCGAACTCATGCCAGGCATGGTTTGCATTTGGATGTTGACCGGAAGATCACTGCCCTGGATGAGCACGCCGCTCTGTCTTAAGTGTGCAGGGCATCTGCAAGCCTGCCTTGGGCGCCATGTGGCCATGCTGCTCAAAGCACACTTGCAGCGGCACGCATGCTTTGGTTGCTCCCTGCCACGACCTGCACGCATCCATCTTGCTTACGGCATCTTGTGTGCGCAGCTTCAAGACCAACTTCAGCCATTCAGCCAAGACTGAGCAGCCAGGGGCGGGCACGGCTGCCTACCAGGCACCTGAGTGCTTCCAAGGATCAAGCGCGATCACCGCGCGCGCGGTGAGTGCCTCAGCTGTCTCGACCCAAAGCAGGTCTAATGGGCGACCCCTCCGCCTTTGTCGTTGGCTGGCAGGCAAATTGGGCGCGCCTCATGGTTATGGAGTGGAGGGCAGGCCATCCGTCGTTTGGGAGTACCGAAAGCTGCCTCCAAAAGCTGCAATGCATGCTCTGTTTGCTGTCGGGGTATTGCGGTCATGTGTGTCGTGCAAACATTTTGGCAAAGCCTTTTGGACTCTGGTGGGGGCCACCCCATGGGCTTGAACATCTGGCAGGGGCCACGCAGTCCGCCGTATGCTCACCTGCGCTGCTGGGTTTGAGTGTAGAGTGAGGACTGCTGCCTCACTAGCTTTGACCCTGCAGAAAGGCACATGTTGCCCTGCGACGGCTGCTGCGTGATTCAATGATCATTCCAGCAAAAGGTTAGGCTGTGGCCCGTGCAAGCCCGCGTGCCTTCCTGGAACACAGGCGCGTAGGGCACATGCCGTTGGATCAGGCAGCATGGACAGGAGTGGAGCTCGGCTGGCTCCTCTTGGTTTGCGCTGAGCGCCTGACGAGGGTAGACATGAAGAAAGGGTTCTCAATGGCCAATCGTGCACACAACTGTGCGCCAGCAGCTGCGTTGTCACCGCGCGTTCTTGCAACCATCCTGTGCGTGCAACAGGACGTCTACTCTTGGGCGGTGGTGATGGCTGAAATGCTGACCGGGGAGCTGCCGTGGTATGGCTTGCACACTATGGCCATCATCTACAACGTGGCTAACGGGAGGAGGCCAGCCCTCCCAGGTGTGTTGGGATGTGGCACGTGTCCGAACAGAGCTGCCGGGGACACAGCCGGCTGTGCTGGCAGGCGTGCGTCTTGGAGGTGGGAGGCATCCCTCAAATGGGGGGGGGGGCTAAGGAGGCAGTGCCGTGCACCCTTGTCTCCTGTGAACGGCTTGATTCAGACCTTGACCCCCATAATGACGCTGCGTGCCTGGGCTGCAGTGTTCACAACAATCCCGTCTGCCTGGAAATGCAGACATGTGTCAAAGCATGCCACCGACAAGTATTGTCCTTTGACAGCGGCAGGCGCTGCATGGCACAGCGGCAGGCGCTGCATGGCACAGCGGCAGGCGCTGATGGATGGGGCCCATGCGTCCCTGAAATGCACCACACGCGCTGCAATTGTCCGGAGCACAGAGGAGCACTCTGCTGCGGCTCATGCCTTGGGGACCACACTCTACTCAGAGATAAGTAAAGCGAACCCAGCAACCTGCAGCTGCACTGATCCCTTTCCCCTGTCTAATCAAACAAGCCAACTGCCTCGGTTGCTGTTGTCATGGCTCAAAGCCATGAAGGCAGCATGTGAAGCCCAGGACGATCCGCGAGCACGCACTTTGAACACCTCATTTGTGCTGACTTGCTTGTTGGTGTGCATTCAAGTTTGTGCATTTGCATGGCGTGCCCTATGGTGTGCCGGAATTGCTGGTGTGGGAACATCCCTGAAAGTGATAGGGGCCTATTGCCTACACAGCTCTGAGCATCAGCTCATTGTAAGATACACTTGAGCACTGTCCCTGGCCTGTTTGGAGGCTCTTAACAGCATAAATCCCTGCTTTGTTAGGTGCATCTTGCCTATGTACATGTGCCATTACTTATCACACTACGCACTTGGCGCATTGGCACTCAGATTGGATCCACAACAAAATGGTGTGCGGCCAAACGAATGATACAGGATTTGCATTTGAGCTCGATGACTGAGCCTTCTTATGGATGACTATCCTGATGGTTTTGCTTGAAACGGTGCCTGGAACAAGATGCCATTTTTCCTGCTATGCCATCATTGCATTAGTTGTCCTGGGGCGCGTCCTGCTGCTGCATTGGGTGGGAGCACCCTGGGGCGCAGCCACTGCCCTGACTTTTTGTTTGGTGACAAGGAGCTGCTTGGGGTGCACATAACTCAATGTCCGAGACGGTGTCACTTGCATCGACCAGTCAAGCACCTACAAAAGTAAGGCATGTGCGCGCACACCAAGGCTTGTGCCACCAAGGGCCAGGAGCGCCGGGCCCCTGAGCCCCCTAAACATTTCTGATCTCTGATTCGTCGTGGCCCGCCCATAACTGCTTCACTGGGTACTGATACCATGGTTTTGAGGGCGCAACCCGGGGCGCAGCCGCTGCTCTCAACCGCACACAGCCTTGCCCCTGCCACAGAAGACCAAGAGCGCTGCCCACCCGAGCTGGCCAGCCTCATCAATGACTGCTGGCATGCGGACCCACGGGCACGACCCGGCATTGGCGATGCGCTCAAGGTCATCACACTCATCATGAAGGTAGGGACTTGGCGCGGAAGCGTGTGCATCTTGTGGCCCGCACAGGGCATAACAGCAGTCCAGCACAACAGAGGTGTGGCTGGTTGACTCCTTCAGGGTCACAGAATTACTTTTGTTAAGCTGCAGCCAATCGATCTGTTGAATAGGCGAGCAGCAGCAGACATTGGCTTAGAGGTTGTGCTCCAAAGCGTGTCCCGCTTTTGCGCATAAACAGAAAGACTCTTGGCCGCAGAGTTCCTGGTCAACCTTGCGTTCCCTTACCCTTGCAAGTGTGCAGCTCTGTGTGCTTACCCACATGGATGCGTGCATACGCGGTCAAAAAATGAAAGCATGAGCACACACACTCCAGAATATTGGCATACGTGCACACATTCACAAAATTCACACAATGTTTGTGTCGCATGTCTGCCTTCAGACGCGAGAGCACTTGCGGAGGAGCCAGACTCAAACCAGCCTTCTTCCACGCAGCAGCCAAGCAAGCCTCCTCAGCGATTCTCCGCTCACAACTCATCAGCCAACAGAGAGTGTGCAGGAGGGGATCTTGGGCACAGTGACCTCCCCCTCTGCTTGCAAGAATTCTTCTGCAATTGGGCCCAACCCATTTGCTGGTGCACAGGAGCAACGCCAGCAACACTGTCAAAGCTCAGCCTTGAAGCAGGTGCGCCTGTAAGCCATAGTCCCGCACCTGCTCGCGGCTGTTTCTGCAAGAGCATCAAAAGTTGGGCAAGGTTAAACTGCAAGCAGCATCCCTAGAGACTGCTGCTAATATGCCTGCTCAAAAGTGATTATTGAATGATACCTCAGAATAGAAAGGTTGGGAGAGAGAGTGTGAAAGGATTTCCCACCTGTTGATGCCCTTCTCACACGCCTGAGCCACAAGCGTCGTCATCCATGAATGTTTTTACAAAACCTTATAAGCCTCAAGTCTCAAACAAAAAGGGAAAGTACGACCCTTACACTTACATCACAGTCGTTTAATTTCTTTATGCAAGACTCTTTTGGGCATGTGCGCGTCTGAATGGGCTTGTGTGCGTCTGATTGGTATAATTCCAGGTACTGACTGAGTTAACTCAAACAGCCGACAGATGTTGGGAACTCTTTCATGGATTTGTTTTAGACAAGCATACCCATGCACAGATAAGAATCCGTGACACGTGCAATCGCCTTGTTTTGATGGGTTACCTCTCCAAGGCCAGCTGCAGCACTTTTTTCACCCTTTTAACAAGTTGAGGATTTATCAGCTCACTATTGTGATTGGGATGAGCGCAAGGCTTGCGTAGGTCTCTCCAGGAAGCGTGCCAGCCATGATTTTTCTTCTCAATTAAAGGATTTTCTGCAGCTGTTTACAGCTTTTGCTTTCAAATCAAGATGGAAATTTAGTACGCTGAATTTTTTGGGCGTCTGTTTTTAGGCAAGCTCTCTTACAGGCTCTTCATGTTACGAGGAGGGGGCTGTTACGAGAATGATGCATGCCAGATAATTTAAGCTGGTTGCCTGAACTTAGTTGACAAAGTTGATGCTTCGACCCTGTGAAACTGCTTTCGCTGGACTCCTGTGCGGTGCTTGCAAGTTCACGCGCTTTTGGTAGAGCTGGAGGCATTGTACTGGTTACGAGTTATGACTTGGGAAATTCCTTTTTCTGATGTGCTATGATAAAGCTCTGTGGTTGTGATGACCAACTGGAAATGCACTGCTTGTGCAGCTGCCTTGTTGTCACTGTCCACACAGTTGATGAAAATGTGTGCAGGCAAGCTTCAGGTAGCCCTGTAGCGACAGGAAGAGATGCCTGGCAAAAAAGTTTGTGTCAACCTTGAAATCAAAGCTTCTGCCAGAGGTGGTGCCATTGTTGTATAAGATGTTTTACAGCACCAGGTATATTGATCCCTTTTTTGACACATGGCTCCGGGTAAATCCCTGGTGGCCCAACGGGGGGAGTATTCCTCTCTTTTCACACCATACTTATGGTAGAGCTCCAGCTTCTTTTGCCACAGGTAAGTTTCGTGTACTGTGCCACAGGCTAGATAGCCAGACACATCTGCTTTTCAGCTGACAACATGAAATGATGCGTGGCATGATTACAGGATGGCGCAGTGTTCAGGGACTTCTAGTTATACAAAAATATCATGATATGATAAGGAATTGTCAATAGTAATTGTTGAAGCAATCAGAAAAAAGGGAAAAGGGCAAATTATGTAGGCAAAACGTCTTTGCAGACGGGACATTGCCTGTACGGATGCTTGGAGCAAAGCAATAATGGCAGACCAATTTGCTCTTTAAGACCTTTTTTTCCAACTTGCTAAGGTAGAGGTAAGGTTTCAAGTTTACAAGTTTAAGTTTGACCTTCAGCCAGGTAGTTTGACTGTTCAGGTTGCTGGTGAATACCAGCCATACAAGTTTACAAGTTTAAGTTTGACCTTCAGCCAGGTAGTTTGACTGATCAGGTTGCTGGTGAACACCAGCCATCAAAAAAACATCCATACGCTCTGAAATAAAACGATAGGAATCGTTACTTTGTTTCTGGAAAAATTGAAGACATCTTCAGAACAAGCTTGAGAGAAACAAAAGGCTCCAGTCTGATTGACAGTAATTTTGTGAGCCATAGGGAGATCGTGAAACAAGTCTGCATATTGAAGCCTCAGCGAACACATTTGCGTGCAACGATGGAGGATTCCACCGCGAGAGTATGAGCTCGCAAGCGAAACCTGCTCACATTCCTCATAACATGCTCAGGGAGATCAAGGTGCAGATAGCGAGGAGGCATCAGGGGGGCACCCCCATTCTGCACCCGTGTGCGTGAATCAGCTTGAAGATCTAAGAGGGGGCAGGCAAACCAAGAATGATAAGTCACCAGTTTG
>LFCJ01003414.1_pt1 | contig 11645 bp, 8 predicted proteins | sample 643141 | NCBI WGS metagenome assembly LFCJ01 (sample SAMN03766243, study PRJNA286221) | soda lake metagenome | biome: soda lake; feature: Kulunda steppe; material: water; isolation source: sample B1-Br-g2 brine of Lake Bitter-1 | place: Russia: Kulunda steppe | collected 2010-07 | reverse complement strand
TCTCCAATCTCTCAGATCCCGTCTAATACGACTGTTATTCGTTTGTAGCGTTTCTATATCCCGAGAACGTGTCGTCCTGAATACGGACAAGTCAGAGGAGCGCAAAGATGAGGTGCAGTTCGTCCACGCCGCCGACGAGGACTTCTACGAGGAACTCTCGAACCAGAACGAACTTACCGAAGAGGGAATCGACCACGTCGTCGAGAATTTCCGCGAGTGGACGATTGAGGAGCGCGTGAGTCGGACGGTGTCGATGGATGAGATTCGTGAGAACGACTACAACCTCAATATCGCACTCTACGTCGATACGACCGAACCGGAAGAAGATATTGACGTGGAGGAAGAACTGGCGAAGTTACGAGAGTTGCAGGCTGAGCGAGATGAAATTGAGTCCCGGATGAATCAGCACATGGAGGCGCTGAACTATGAGTGAGGAGGCAACTCTGGACGAATTCACCGACGACAGCGAAGAACTGACCGAACCACAACCGTCCAAAAGCAGATTTTGGGGGGACGTACCAGAGGGATGGGAACTGGTCGAGGGGTCTGAGGTCTATGATGTGAATCCTAATCCCAAGCCCGACGAAACGCCGAATACGTACATCGAAATGGATGCACTCGATACCGAACTCCCGTGGCCGAAATATTTCGGTGAGCGGGACGCAACTGATTATAGTGGGAAGACCTTCACTACAGGGGACACCCTTTTTGCCCGGATAACACCCTGCACGGAAAACGGTAAAGCCGCTCTCGTTCCTGAGATGAATACCCGGGTTGGTATCGGTTCCACGGAGTATGCAGTTCTCTCGCCTCACAGAGATCAACTCAATCCGTGGTATCTGTACTACCTGAGCAAGTCCCATCCAGTACACGACTATGCAGTTTCACGGATGCGAGGCTCAACTGGCCGCCAGCGTGTGCCGTTCAGCGTCTTCCGCCGTGAACTTGATATTTCACTCCCCCCTCTCGAAGAACAGCGCAAAAACGCCACCGTCCTCTACACTGTTGACCAAACGATTGAGAAGACCGAGGAAATAATTGAACAAATAAAAAGTGTTCGAAGAGGACTCAAACAGGATTTACTCACCGGGGAGGGAGAGAACAAGGACCGAAAATCTGTGAATTTAGAACCAGTAGAGGCTAAAATCCCAGAAGACTGGGAGGTGGTTACTCTTGGAGATGTTACCGAGAACATCACAGAAATGCCCCACCATATGCCTGATAAGATTGATGATGGTGTCCCCTTCATTACGACAGGAGACATTTCTGAAGATGAAAAAATCGACCTCAATTCTGTCGAGCAAATATCGGAGGAAGATTATCAAGACCTTTCGGAAAGATTCGATGCCGAGAAGGGAGATATTCTCTACACCCGCTATGGAACTATCGGTATTGCAAAGGACGTTGATTTTAACCCTAAATTCATTGCTTCATATTCAGTAGCCCTGCTCAAGCCGAATGAAAGAATTGATTCGACTTTTCTTACCTTCCAATTGAACTCATGGTTGGCAAAAAAACAAGCCGCCTCTCGAACAACTCAATCAGCTAACAAAAACTTCGATCTTGAGCGAATTCCGAAACTCAATCTTGTTCTTCCTGATGAAGAGACGCAACTTAAGATTGCACGTATTATGTCTGATGTTAACTCCAATCTCATGAAGGAAAAGGAGTTCCGGGAACAGCTCCGAATTTTGAAGAAGAGTCTTATACGAGACCTCCTTTCAGGAACAGTCAGAACAACCGACACTAACATAGAGGTACCAGACGAAATCGTACAACATGGTTAGCATCCCCAACGAGGGCGGCGTCGAACGCTCTCTCCTCTCGTGGCTGGACGCCGTCGGTTGGGAAACACACGGAAAAGACGGCGGAAGGGGGGCGGGCGTTCTCGACGAGACGTACGATCGTCGAAGCAACGAGGTCGTCTACTGGAACCTGCTGGCCGAGCAGCTGATCGAACTCAACGACGAGATCACTGACGACAACGTCGAGAAGTTCCTCACGTCGCTGAGGCGTGACCTTGACCACGACAACCTGCTCGACGGTAACCAGCACTTCCACGAACTGCTGACGAAAGGGAAGACGTTCACCGTCCAGACCGACGACGGCAAGGAGACGATCTACGTCGATCTGATCGACTTCAATTCCGAAAGCTTCCTCAAGACCAATCGCTTCCACGCAGTCAACCAATTCTCCGTCTCGAGGGCCACGACGATTCGCCCGGACGTGACCCTGTTCGTGAACGGAATTCCGCTCGTGACGATGGAACTGAAAAGCGTCGCACAGGACAACTACTACGGTGACGCGATCGACGATCTTCATCAGTACGAGGAAGACGTACCGCGGCTGTTCGTTCCCGGCCTGTTCAACGTCGCTGCGGACACGATGGAGTTCCGATACGGTGCAGTTGGGGCACCAGCGGAGTTCTACGAGCCGTGGAACGACGCTCCCGAGGAGTACGCCGACCCGGATAACGAAATGAAGCAGGCTGTGAAGGCCCTCTGTAATCCGGAAACGCTGCTGGAAATTCTCAAGAACTTCGTCTTCTTCGAGAAACGTCCCGGTGGTGACGCGAAGATCGTCCCGCGGTACATGCAGTACTACGGGGTCAGGCGAATCCTCGATCGCGTTCAGGAAGGCCAGCACGACCGCGGCCTCATTTGGCACACGCAGGGTTCAGGCAAGTCGTTCACGATGCTCTACGCTGCGGACAACTTACTGTCCGGGAACGCCGCCCGCAACCCGCAGGTCTTCATCATCGTCGATACGGACAAGCTCAACAGCCAGATGCGCGACCAGCTCTCGAATCTCTCGCTTGCCCACTGGACGGAGGCCGAGAGCATCGACCATCTGCAACAGCTCATCGAAGAGGGCAGCAGCCAGCTCATCCTCACGACCATCCAGAAGTTCCAGGGCATCGAGCCGAACGTCCAGTCAAATGACAATGTTGTCGTCATGTCCGACGAGGCGCATCGGTTCATGGAGGCCGATCTCGGTAGCCGTCTCAAAGGTGCGTTCGACAACTACACACACTTCGGATTTACCGGGACGCCAGTCGAGGAAGGGGAACACGACAAGGACCGAAATACGTTCACTGAATTCAGTCCCGACGGTGAACGGTATCTCCACCGCTACTCGGTCAAGGAAGGGATCGACGACGGTCTGATTATGCCCGTCTACTTCACGCTCCGACACGAGATGGAGTGGGAGGTGGCGGAAGACGCCCTTGACGAGCGGTTCGAACGCGAGTTCCGCGGCATGACCACCGAGGAGAAGCGCGAGTTCATAAAGGATAACGTGACCAGTCGGACCATGGCCGAACTCGAGCCTCGAGTGGACCGCGCTGTCGAGGAGATTGACAAGCACTACAGCGAGAAGGTCGAGCCGAACGGCTGGAAAGGAATGGTGGTCACGCCGAGTCGCCGATCGGCAGCGATGTACGGCGAACGGCTCATCGAACGTCGTGGAGCGGACGCCGTTGAGGTGCTATATACCGCTACGAAGGACGACGACGAACAGATCCGTCAGTTCCACACGGACCCCGAGGAACGCGACAGTATCGTCAAGCGGTTCAAAGAACCCGACGAGGATCCGAGCCTGCTGGTCGTCCACAACATGCTCCTGACGGGGTTCGACGCGCCGATTCTGAAGACGATGTACCTCGATCGGAACCTGAAGAACCACAATCTCATGCAGGCGATCGCCCGAACCAATCGGGTGGCGGAAGGCAAGGAGAACGGAGAGATCGTGGACTTCCAAGGCGTCTTCGAGAACATCGACGAGGCACTCGATTACGACGCAGAGACGAAAGCCTACGCAGCTCGCGACTCGGAGGAACTGTTCGAGGAACTCGAGGAACACCTCGAGCGTGTCATGGCTATCTTCGAAGGAATCCCGAAGGATGACTCACAGGAGGCAACTAACGCCGCCGTCTCGAAAATCAGCAAGCATCCACATCGTCGGGAGTTCAAGCAGGGCTTCCGTCGCCTCCAGAATCTCTACGAGTCCGTTGCACCCGACGGTAGGCTCATCGAGGAAGGTATCCAGGACAAGTACAAATGGCTGAGCCGGATTCACGTCGCGTTCAAGCGGACCACGTCTGGTGACGAGACTCCCGAAGACGACATGCGCGAGAAGACACGGGAGATCCTCAACGAGAACGTGGACGTGGGGAAGATTCGCGACGACTTTCCGACGTACAAGCTTGGCGAGGAATACCTCGAAGAAGATGAAGAACCGAGCAACCCTGGCGTGAAAGCGTCACAAATCGCTCATGCAGCACAGGACCACTTGCACCCTCGGATGGGACAGAACCCTCGGTACAAACGACTGAGCGAGCGCGTGAATGAAATCGTCGAACGGTGGCAGGGTGACCAGCTCTCCGATCCGGAGGCTGTGGAAGCGCTCGAGACCGTCGAGGAAGAGGTACTCGAGGTCGAAGACGAGGCCGGTGACGATGCCGCCGAGCGTGCCGAGTTCGCGATCTACACCCACTTCACGGAAGATCTCGAGGACGCGTTCGAAACCGAAGAGACGGCCGCTGCGGTCGCCGAGGAACTCGTGGACCTGTTCGAAGAGCGCGTCGATCGGGACTACCCCGGTTGGGAGACCAACAAGACGACCGAACAGGACGTCGAGATCCTGGTCCTGGACGTACTTGCCGTTGAATACGACCGCCGTGATCTTATTGATGATCCGCTCGTAGATGCTATTCGAGCCTACCTAATCAATAACTATGCCTGAGATGGCCACTCGAGAGACGCCGCTTCTCGGGAAGACCGTGTCCTACAGTGTTCGACACAGTTCGGAAGCGACGGAACCGCGAATCGACGTCGATATTCGCGGCGTTCGAGTGGTACTTCCCGAAGACTCGGAGGAAGATCCCGAAAACATCCTCAAGGAAAACGCAGCTTGGGTCCTTGAGAAGAAGCAAAAGTACGACACCTATCGGAAGCAGGTACCTGACCGTAAGTTCGAGATAGGCGAGACGTTTCCTTACCAAGACGAACCTCACGAAATCGTCGTTGAACAGCGCCCCTCCTCAGAAGTTTCAGGAGAGAAATTTCGACTCGCGGAACACCATGTCGAGCAGACCTCAATTAAGCGAGCCCTCGAAACCCTGTATCGACGGAAGGCTCGAGAAACCTTTGAGCAACGTGCCGATCACTACGCAGCAGAAATGTGCGTTGAATACGGGCAGATCGAGATCCGGAACCAGCGCACTAAGTGGGGAAGTTGCTCAACGACGGGAACCCTCGGATTGAACTGGCGACTAATGATGGCACCGCCAAATGTGATTGATTACATCGTCGTCCATGAACTCGCCCATCTTCGAGAGTCAAACCATACTGCGGAGTTCTGGTCGCTCGTTGCAGAACACAGTCCAAAGTACGAGCAGTACGCCGAGTGGCTGGAAAGAAATAGCACTCAGTTGATCTTCTCGAAAGACGACCTGTGAGAGTTGATCTTTCCTCTCCGGTGTTGATTCTGTTCTACCAGATAATGGTGTATTTCGATTTTCATGAGGTTTAGAGACCAAAGTAACCTGCTCTCGGTGTAGTTATCCGAAATGGCCTATAACGGGTGGGCGGTTATCAAGCGATCAGGCTCTTTTTATTCGCGGATTATGGGAGCGAGATATTTGACGAGGTGACTAACGTATCACGGGTCGATATATTATATGTGGGGAATTCTTGCTTATTCACGTCTGAACCATAGTGTCAATAGGAACAACATTCAAGTGGTTACAGTGAAAATACGAATCATGTACCGTCCTGTCGACAGAAATAACTCTCGTACTCTAATTAGTCAAGTAAAAGCTCCAGATCTGACGTGTACCGAAGAGTTCATGGGGATAATCAGGACTCTTCCCTCTGATTGTCCAATCCCAGTGCCGATAATCAAGTTCGGTATTTTGACAAAGCATATTGAACCAAAATATGATGACATTAAGATAGATTTTGATGATAACGAACTTGACTCTACTAATGAGGCAGTTGTTCCCCCACAAACTCTGGCTGGAATACGGTATATACTATACAATTCCACAGATGATTTAATCAGTGCCGAAAAGAAGAGAGTCGGAAAATTCTGTGAAAAAGCTAAACTAAACCAACCGAAGGAATCAGGAGCCCCGGAATCAGCAGTAATCGAAGCAGTATCTGATGAAGATTACTACGAACCAGGGTTTCTTACCCATGAGAAGGCGGCAGAATCAACTACCACTGGAGAATCCCGATCGGAGTCAACTGAAGCATCGAAATCCACTGACACAGCATCTTCTCAATCGAAAAAACACAGTTGCACACACTGCGGGAAAGAATATGACTCTGCTGCGCGATTAAAAGGTCACGAGCGAAAATGCAGATCTAAATACACTCTCGAAAGATTAGAATCTAATAAGAAATATAAAAAAGAGCCAGAGCACAGCTGTAGCTATTGTGACGAGACGTTCAAATACGAAAAAAAGAGAGAATGGCACGAGAAAAAGTGCAAAGAGAATACTACTTCACGCACCACCTCTTCTGGGAAATCTGATAAAAAATCGAAGAAGTACCAGTGTTCGTATTGCGATAAGAGATTCAGGAAAAAGAAGAATAAGAAGTTTCATGAGAAAAAGTGCGACGAGAAACCCACCTCTCGCACCACCTCTGATAAGAATCCATTTTCTGGAGTCGAAATCAAGAAAAGTAGAGGTTCAGAACGAAAGACAGGTCGAAGTCCGTTTTCAGACTCTGATCTCATAAAGGATACCCTTGTGAAAGGTCCGAAACGGAAGGACAAATAAAGTAGAAACCACCGAGAAGGGGGATTGTTGGACTTATGTCGTTGGTATCTGAACGTGATCATACTCGGGCCATTCGTTAATAATTGTTGAGGGTTTCGACGGAGAGAGATAAGCCGAATTCTCAACACTAATTCCACGAAAGGTGGGATGGTAGTTTGTTTGCCATCTTCCCCATACATTTTCTAATATAATGTGGTCTCAAATCAAGCTTGTCCGCAAGTTCTACAAATCGCATGTCGTTGTTCTCGTCCGACCGATCGGGATGATACACTTTTCTTTCGTTCTGAGGTGTTCGTCGAGCATATTTTCCGTTCCTACAAATGAACGAACATAAGCAGAAAGCCACGTATTCATCTGGATATCCACACCTTCTGAGGCTTTCTGAGTTCCTTACTATACGACCCATTCCCCGCTGATATGGAGTCATATCTAATTGTGACGCAATGGAGTCAAATCTCTGCATTCTATCCATTTTTTGTTCCAGTCCGGGATCGCCACCCCAATTACAACGGTTGGTGCGGCCTTGATTGACTCTCCGAAACATCTCGAATTGCCTCCTATTTGTTTGATAATTCCTATTTGTCAAAAGACCAATTTCTTTCCGTTGCGTGCGAGGCTCTTTTGCCTCTTCTGGATTAAATCGGGTTTTGTTAGGAGTGTCTGGCGTTGCAATCGGTTCCGGTTCGTTTTCATCAAATTCCATTGGTATTATATGTCAGTTCGTTATTTAGCACTTCAATACAAGAATCTAAACAGCGAGAAGGCGGCGTAATCCAAGACCCCATTCAATTCCCTGTGTAATCGTATTCATCCAGAGTGCCCGAAAGAGAACCAATTCAAAGATTGGCTCACATCTTCGTGCGTCTGGGAAACAGACACGTCTGTATCGAAGCACTCCTGCAAGGTTTCACCCTTAGTAATGTGTAACGGTATATATAGGGGGGTGGGGTCAACGGAAATCCGAGGCGTTTGGACACCTACCTCAAGAAGCCTTACTTGACAATCCTTGAATGGCTGTTACTTTGTCGAGCCGCACCGATTTTCAGTGCGCCAACGGGCAGCTTCCCGCTGATCCCGATGATTTGATCCAGTGGATCACTGAGCGCCTCCTCGAGCGAATTAACAGTTGACTCGCGGCCGTCTGCATCTCTAATCGTGACGAGAGAAACCTCGAAGTCATCTCGTTCGAGCAGCTTGGTGAACACGACTTTTTTGAAAGACGTAACCGAAATGTAGTCGCAATCTCCAGGAAGATGAATTGCTGTTTCTTTCTCGTGAGGAAGTCGATACGGGTCCTCGGTGCAACGGGCAGTGATGATACTATCGAGATCGTCTAATTCAGTTCTTTTCGCATTCATAATTGGTCAAACTCTACTTCTAATTTGTTGTACAGAGCAACAATAGGGGAGAATTATGCTAATAGCGTTTTAGAGCGTATTTAGGCAGCATAGCTCTCGATGAGCTGTGTCGGAAGAACCCGCTTTCCCTCTTTTACAGACACGGAGTGGTATATTAGTTCTATCGATTGATTCAACTTCATGTTTGAAAACATAATCTAATGACGTTATACAATGGAGGTCTTTGGTATGCTACGGATATCTTGGATCGGTCTTCAAATCGCCTGTATCGCCGATATCCAGATTAGATCATTGCCGTATGCGTAGTAGTAATTAATTTGATCGAGTTGATATCGTTTACACTGTCTCGATAGATACAGTTGTATTGAGGGCTCACGAACCGGTTGAGGCGACTTATGTTGAGTACTTTAAACCGGCAGGAAATGCGACTGTCTGGACAGCGATTCAGAACAGCGAGAAGGGGGCGCTGTCTTTGATTGTTACAGGTCTGAATAGTACCTGAACTCCCTCATCGGTGGGAGGTCTTTCTAATCGCAAGTGAACAAATCGATCTGACTCAAGTGCATAGCAAGTTTTGTTCAGGGGTGAGTGGTTCTACAGAGAGTAGCGTGGATTCTCGTGGCTGATAACGGATATGTCGAAACCGACGTGCAAGACTCAGAGCGTGAGTGCAGCACGAGTGATTTGTTTTTTCTCACTTCGAAATGGGTGAACTATAGACTCAATAGACCTGCACACTTTCCGGTGAGTGGCTGCCCGTTCAAGCTGCGGTTCGGCGCGGTCACTTCGATCCGTGTTCAACAGTGGTTCTCCGCCATACCGACCTGCATTCCTCATCACAGAACGTGTATATCCGAAGATTCCCGTGTTCCCCATCTTTTGTGACGGTTGGATATTGTACTCCCACCCTGAACGGGGTTCTGCAGTAGTCACATCGACCCGGAAACGGATCTTCATTTTCGCTCATTCTTCTGACTGGACGACTACCTCACCACTGCTTTCGATGCTGACTGCACACCCCTCATACGAAAACGAGAGATGAATGGCCCCCTCACGCGAGGGATCTATGAGCGCCTCGATCGCCTCCGGGTCAACAGCCGAATACAACGGCTCCATCACGGTTGGTTCCTGTCCGGTGACCGCCGAGACAGCCCTGATAACCGTGAAATAGAGCGGGTCACCCGACGACCAATCGTGCTCACTGTGAATTGGTTCCGTGGCCGCTTCCGCGGCAACGCGAGAGCGATCGTCAGTTCGGTTTTTATTTGAGGTCATCACTGCAAAAGACGTGCGGAAGAGGAGTAAGAGATGGTTCTGACTGGTCAGAGTGCGCCTTTGCCGGAGGCTTCGAATAACTGGTGGAGAACGGTTCGTTGAGCCCTGCGAAGATGGTGGTTGAACGTTTGCCGGGTTATCTCCATACGTTTCGCTAACTCGTCACCAGTACTCGCTCTCGGACTGTCGAAGTACCCGCCGTAGTACGCTATTTTCAGGGTTGCAAACTGCCGTTCCGTTAACTCATCTGCTATAATGTCGTACAAGAGATGTGGCGAGTAGCGGAGCTCCTGTGACTTCAACTCGATGTCCGAGTGAGCCTCCCGAGCCGCTTGTACCGCTGTCCGGGGGGCAACATCTCCCGGCAGTTCTCCGGTAAGGATGGGCGGTTCGTCAGGTTGCTTCTGTAGAAGCGAGGTGACTTCGCCGCCGAGGTCGTCAAACATGAGCGGCACAGCCGGGTCTTTAACGTGGACTTCAAGACGGCAGTGGTCAGAAGTTGATTTGAGTAGTCGAACCTCAAGAACGGAGGGACATTGTTCGAACGCATTTATTGATGCTTTTGCTGAAATGTCGGTCACGGTGACAAACAGTACCCCCTTTTCATCCGGAAGGTCTACAACGTCATCGACAGCGATTTGAAGACCCTCGTCGGTCGCATCGAGAAACGGCTCGAACAGTTGCTTGGAATAGAGTTCGAGCACTCGTCTCTTCTCACTCGTCAGTTTATCTTCCCGTTCCTTCAGCGGCGTCGCGTCTTCGAAGCCGACGACCACGAATTCGATCTCGCCGTCGTCGTTCATCACGGGTGCAGAATTGCTCGATAGCCACCGTTCGGTTCCATCAGGAAGTTGGATCCAGTGTTCGAATCCGAAATCCGGCTCTTTCGTCTGCAAGACGCGAGTTACGGGGTGTTCGTCCTCAGGGACTGGCGTTCCGTCGTCATAATAGATGTTCCAATCGGGTTGTCTGTATGTCCGACTCGTGATTTCGTCGCGTTCGAGCCCGAGCGTTTCCTCCGCACGTCTGTTCGCAAATACAATCTCACCCGAGGGATCAACGACAACGAGACTTACTGGACTGGCTTCGAGAATCCGCTCGATACGGGTACGACCTTTGTAGTAATGTGTCGAGATATCGATGTTGTCAGACGCACTATTGTCGGGACGCTGGCCGGTCGCAGTCGAGGGTCGCCACCATGCCTGTATTCGTTCGCCGAACTGCTTTGACTTGAGATGCCCCTGTTCGGTGAGCGAGTCCAACGTGTCATGTGCCATGCGCCGACTGCAACCCGTCGCGTTGGCGACCTCCTCTGCGGTGAGGGGTTCGGCACGCTTTGCCAGATCGTCGAAGACGCTGAGGACGTCCCCCTCATCGATGCTATTCGAAGAACCCATTACGTATTGCATGTCATACAATGACAAGGACTTTTTTCAGTTATCTTGACAAATACCAATAAAATATCACGGAAATACGGTTGGAAATCATGGTCAGTATATCGGCTGTACTGACCGATCATCCCGTTCGCAGATCAAGCTAAATCTCGTGCCACATTCGCGCTGTGTATTCAGCAAATCCCACATCTCAACTACTGAAAAAGTCTGAACGGAACTATGCGGTCCGTCGATAACCCGCTCAATAGGGTAGTACGAAAGCCCCCCCTTCTCGCTGAATTCAACCCATCCGATCCAGAGTGTCTCTCCGATTCCTCTGGGGGCGCATTATCGTACCGAGCAGTAGTCCGGACCGATTTGTGACGAAGCTGTGCTCGAGCGGCCGCCAGGCCCTCCTCACGAGCCATATACGTCCCAAATGAGTGCCGGATGATGTGCCAGAATAGTTCACAATATGTCGCGCGCGTCTCCAGCCGCTGGTACGGTTACTGACGGCGCGGCGCTTCTCGCCGAGAAAACTTTGCTGGCAAGGAGTCCGAAGACGGACGCGGTTGGGAAACAGTTATCATTTCAGTCTTCTTCGGTATAATCGCACTACGGCTCAAGGGCTAAGGCAGTGACTTCATGGAATCGGCTACTCTGAAAGTCGGTTCTTTATAAGTAACCCTACTACGTCTGTGGGTTTACGCGAAGGAACTGAGCGTATGGGTTGGGGCAGATTTGAACTGCCGACTTCCTCCGTGTGAAGGAGGTATCATAACCGGACTAGATCACCAACCCGCACGCAAAAATATCGGACCGGTCGACTTAAGCGTTCCTTTCACCGGTCGG
>LFCJ01003411.1_pt1 | contig 11647 bp, 5 predicted proteins | sample 643141 | NCBI WGS metagenome assembly LFCJ01 (sample SAMN03766243, study PRJNA286221) | soda lake metagenome | biome: soda lake; feature: Kulunda steppe; material: water; isolation source: sample B1-Br-g2 brine of Lake Bitter-1 | place: Russia: Kulunda steppe | collected 2010-07 | reverse complement strand
ATAGAATTAAACAAGTCTAAGATCATAGGCATATTCTCTGGAATACCCGACTAGACCAGAGATTTATTATATCGCTCTCACCGTTATAACGCTCTTCTACCGAGCTCTTAATCGAGTTAGAGCATAAGGTGATTACAATTGCTCCTGCGAAGAGTATCAAGCCGCAGCCCCGCCATAGAAAGCTTCTGCCTGCGCAACAATTGGACCTTGTCTCCTTCTGTGAGTGCGAATCCTATTTGATGTATCCCTTATTGCACTGTCATAAGACCGAATCTCACCAACGTTCTTCAAGCGTCAGTCAACCGCCGGTGATGAGGTCCGTCACTTCATTCCCGCAACGCTCCAAGCCTGCTCTGCTGCATCAAAGTTCGCGCTACTCGTAATCACAACACGGCCAGAGACGAAGAGTAGGACGACGTATTTTGTCCCTGGTGGTCGTTAAATTAGACTGGAAAATTGCTCGCTATTTAAATAAATTATTGCTGCAAATCGTCCTGGATTTGAGAGAACTGGTCAAGTGCTGCTTCCAGATTCTCCGTAATGTCTGCCGCTAGAATCTCTGGCTCAGGAAGGTTCTCAACGTCTTCCAAGCTGTCATCTTTCAGCCAGAATATATCCAAATTGGCATTGTCACGATCCATCAGTTCCTCGTAAGAGTACGATTTGAACCGCTCAGTTTCTTCACGTTCGTGACGATTATCTGGATTGTAGCAATCGATGAATTCTTTCAAGTCATCATAGGTAAGTGGGTCACGCTTCCGCGTAAAGTGTTTGTTTGTCCGCAAGTCGTATATCCAGAGATCGTCTGTCCAAGGATCCGCCTGAGCAGGTTTAGCATCGAAGAAGAGTACGTTCGCTTTCACGCCCTGGGCGTAGAAGATCCCTGTCGGTAGGCGCAACATCGTGTGTACGTCAAATTGGCTTAGGAGTTTACGGCGAACAGTTTCTCCGGCTCCGCCCTCAAACAACACGTTGTCCGGAACGACGACGGCTGCAGTACCCCCGATTTTGAGCAGTGTTTTGACGTGTTGAAGGAAATTGAGCTGTTTATTGGACGCCGTAGCCCAAAAGTCATCACGTTCGTACGTCAGCGACTCTTTAACAGTTTCACCCTCAGCACTCATAACAGTCACACTGCTCTTTTTTCCGAAAGGCGGGTTCGTTAGAATGAGATCAAACCGTTCTCCAGGATCAGACCGTAGGCTGTCATCAACGGTGATAGGACTCTCTTCGCCGTTTATACCGTGGAGGTAGAGATTCATCACACAGAGTCGGGCTGTGTTGTCGACGATCTCCCAGCCTTTGAATGCATCATGCTGGAGGAACTGCTTCTGCTGTTTGTCGAGTTGGTGATTCTCAGTAACATAGTCATGCGCTGAGAGAAAGAACCCACCTGTCCCACACGCAGGGTCGCAGATTTTTTGATCTGGCTCCGGCTGGACTGCCTCGACGATTCCTTTAATAACTGGTCGAGGGGTGAAATACTGGCCTGCACCGCTCTTCACGTCCTCGGCGTTCTTCTGGAGCAGTCCCTCATAGATTTCTCCCTTCACATCAACATCCATTCCCGACCAGTTCTCGTCGTCAATCATCAACACAAGCCGTCGAAGTTTTGCAGGATCCTGAATCCGATTCTGGGCTTTACTGAAAATGACGCTTAGCAGTCCACCTTCACTTCCGAGTTCCTGTAGAGTCGTACGGTAGTGGCTTTCGAGTTCTTCGCCATCTTTCGACAAGAGACTCTGCCAGCTGTGCTCGTCAGGAACTTGAGACTCTTCATAGAACCCAATCTCAGTCATCTCCTCATCCATTTTGAGAAATAAGAGATAGGTTAGCTGTTCGACGTAATCCCCATAACTCACGCCATCATCACGGAGAACATCACAGAAATTCCAGAGCTTTTTAACTAGCTGGTTGGCCTCATTTGACATCGTTGATCACTTCTGAGAGTCTTTTTTGTTCGCCGTCTTCAATTTTCTCTTCTGTTGATTTGGGGAACTTCTCTGTATTACTTTGTGGAGCTAATTTGCCCTCAAATGCCTGTTTGAGGATGGACTGGCGGAGACGGTTAGCTCTGGTTAGATTATCATGTATTTTTTCATCGATATTTGAAAGTATTGAATCTTGTCGATCCAATTCATCAAGAATCACATTTTGTTCATCAATTGGAGGTAACGGCACTGGCATATCTTTTATCTGAGTCTGTGTAATTGATGCTTGGCCAACAGTTTGTTTCACCTGGCTCATAAAGTAGTGTTTTCGGAAGAGGTGGAACCAATGTCCAAGGAACTCACCACTAACATATTCATTCGGCTTTATCCGAATATTTTTACTCTCAAAAACGCACTCTTCAATACTCTCTGGTATCGGAGCTGCCTTTCCGACTAATTTTCTGCTATTGACACGGTTAACCAACAGGTCCCCTGGTTCGAGCCTGTATTTTTGATATTCCTCGTCAGTCAGTTCCATTTGCTTGATGTCTTTCCATACGATTTGGCCATCATCAATATTATACATTCGAAGGCAGGCAATCCCATCATCGTTGTAGTATTTTTTAGGTTTATAAATTCCATTCCGCAGAGATCCTATGATCTCATTGGCTTCAACCCACTGCCACACAGACGGAATTTTTATAAGATTCGGTATTTCATCAGGAGATTCTAATTTCTGAGTGATTTTCCATTCGTTTGTTATCCTAGCTTCTGAGGAAAGGTTACCTTCAAATGCTGTTTTCAATAAGGACAACCAATAACGTGTTAACTGTAGTTTTACCCTTTGCATCTCGTCAATGCCAGAATCGAGCTTGGAGATTAGTTCCTCAACCTTAGTTACGATACGTTTTTGTTCTTCATATGGAGGTACAGGAATTGGTAATTTGCTAAATTTAGTTTTATTAAGTATTGGTGTTGTAGTAGCAGATTTTTTAGCATCTATATTTCTTTGAAAGAATGGCGATTTAGTAGCGAAGTAAATAAACTCTGGCACCATATCTTCAGAAGGAACAATGGCGATAATCTGCTGGTTGGATGCTCCTCCTTTCCTTATGAATCCAATTTTTCCTATGGTAGAACCGATACAAGTTACCAACGTACTTTTAGGTGGAAGATATCTTGCTTCTTTCATTCCCATTTTTGAGAGGCCATCTTTAGCATTTTTAGTATAGTATCCAGAATTCAATGAGGTTGGCTTATAAAAAGGATAATCGTCACCGTAATACTTTTCATTAGACTTACTTGGTGTAGTTCCCAGAACTATGTCGCCAACATTAGATATTTCTGTCCATTCCCAGTTATCCGGCAATTTGTGAGTATTATAATTTTCAAATCTCGTCATAGTTTCAATCTACTTTCTGCTTCATTTATAGTTAATACTGATAATTCTTTTTGAGTTGATAATTCATACAGAATAATATTATACGAGTTTCCGATCATGCGACCAGTGCCTCATTTAAGTTATTGATCAGGTCGTCTATATCCTCGCCAAATAGTTCGTGTGCTTTATATAACCCACCTCTTTGATTGAAAGGCTCTAGTTGGAAATCCTTCTTATCAAGGGCAGCTGAAGTAGAAATATGCTTCTTCATCATATTTAACCATTCTAACTGTTGTTCGGAAAAGTTGTCGGTATCCGATTGATGACTTTTTAACCAGTCTTCGAACCGTTCATTAACCTCTCGTTCAAACGGTTCTAGCTTATCGCTCTCACCCATTTCGAATCGAATGATGGAAATAATATCTGTGAGTAACTGTTTCTCACTTTTTTTATCAACTTTCGAGGCCTCCAGTTGTTCATACGCTTCCCAAACCTCATCGGTTCGAAGGTTATACGGTGGGGCTGTGAGACTATCTGCGAGTTCACGGATCTTCTCGTATGTGAGTTCTTTACGGCGATGAGGCTGGTTATATATGATTTGTAACGCAGTAATCTCGTCTTTGTTTTCCTCGATGAACTCCCGAAAGCGTTCGACAGTTTGCTCGGCGTTCATCGATTTTTCTGGCTCGGCTTCGAACTCAATGACCTCGTCTGCGGTCGGGTCAATGTACTGGATGTTTTGCTTTTTTATTTTTGTGAGTGTCTCCTGGAATTTACTATCGTCAAAGTGTTGCTTTGCCTTCTCCACAAGCTTGCCACGGGCATCCTCGATCTGCTCTTCGCTTGGATCGTCAGTGTCAAACTGTTCTTCTGCCGCCTCGATTTGACTATCTCGGTTTGTCGCAGTTAGCAGGTCGTTAACCATCTTATTTAATGTGTCATCTCCCTGCTGTTCGACTACTCGCCGCTGTTCGTCCTCTAATACCTTATTGAGCCGTGAAAGCCGTTCAGCTAAGGTCGAAAGGGTATCATCGTCGGGGGCTGGGTTAAGAGATACCTCTTCGAGAATATCCTCAAATGAGGCACTCGGTTCTCGATCAAGCGGTTCCGAGTCAGTCTTGTCAGTCTCAGTTACCCCGACAGCGTCAACAAGAACAAACCGAGTTTTGTGTTTTGCGTCGGGGGTGACCTGCTGGAGATCGTTACTGTCGATCGTTCGTGTTCCTCGACCTTTCATTTGTTCGAAATAGGTTCGGGATTTCACGTCACGGAGAAAAATAAGACATTCAAGTGGTTTGATGTCGGTCCCTGTCGAAATCATATCAACCGAGACAACAATACGTGGGTTGTATGAGTTTCGGAACTCAGAAATTAGATCTTCTGGATCAGCCATCGATTTGTAGGTAATCTTTTTACAGAAGTCGTTTCCTTTTCCAAATATCTCGCGAGTGATTCGCACTATATCGTCCGCATGAGAGTCATTCTTTGCAAAAATGAGTGTCTTCGGAACCGCTTGGTCACGCCCCGGAAACATATTATTCAGATTATCCCGGAACGACTCCATTACCGTCCGGATCTGATCTGGTTTTACTACAACTCTGTCGAGTTGGCTCGCGTTATAATCCATCGTGTCATCAAGTTGTTCCCACTTCTCCTCACGCGTTAACGTATTCCGTTTTCCAACGGTGTAACCGGCCTCAAGGACATCTCCTTCTTCTGTCGCTCGTGTTCGAATGCTGTAGACATCGTACCCTACGTTTACGCCATCTGCAACGGCCCGTTCCTGCGGATATTCAGTCACCAAATTTTGATCAAAAAATCCCAGCGTGTGTTTTGCTGGTGTCGCAGTGAGTCCTATGAGAAATGAATCGAAGTAATCGAGCACTTGACGCCATTTATTGTATATTGATCGGTGACATTCGTCGATGATAATGAAGTCGAACTCAGTAATTGGAACTTTTGGGTTGTATTCGACCTCTTTTTTATCTTCATCATTATGTTCGTCTTCTTGCTCAAACTGTGACATTACCTCTCGTTCGTCTTCTATATCATCACCCTGAAGAATCGAATACATCCGCTGTATAGTTGAGATACAAACTTTGCTGGCGGGATCAATATATCCAGATCGGAACCGCTGTACGTTGTATTCCTCCGAAAACTTCCGCCCAGTAGGAGTATCAAACTGCTTGAACTCGGTATCTGCATTCTTTCCGAGATTCTTTCGGTCGACAAGGAATAGAATCCGTTTAGCGTTCGCATGCTTAATTAGCCGATAGCACTCTTCAACAGCCATATACGTTTTCCCACTCCCGGTTGCCATCTGGATGAGTGACCGGGGACGTCCTTCAGCAAGAGATTTTTCTAACTGTTGAATCGCCTCAAACTGTGCATCTCTTAGACGCCCTTGCTCTAGCTTTGGTAATCGTCTCAATTGATTACGAAGCGTTTCTTCACGACTTAGCAACTCATGGAGTTCCTCAGGTTTGTGAAACCAGAACAATTCCCTTGATCTGGATTCTTCGTCGCGTAAATCTCGGAAGTACGTCTCGACGCTTGTACTTTCATAAACGAACGGAAGTGGTAACTCAACTGGATCCAGATTTTCTGGGAAGCTTTCGGCATAGCGGTTCGATTGCTCTTCTACACCAGATAATGTGGTTCCTTTTGGTTTTGCCTCAATTATGCCGACAGCTTGCCGATCAAGAAACAACACGTAATCTGCAGCGTCCATTCCGATTTGAAATTCTCGAAGGACAACATGGCCGTCGTTAGCACCGAGATTGTGGGTGCCATAATCCTGGACCTCCCATCCCGCTGTCTCCAACATATCATCAATTTCTATCCTCGCTTGCTCCTCAGGCCCCATTTCTAAGCTGATATGTATTGAATCGATAAAAGTCTGTGCGAAAACATATGTTCGTGTCAATATGATCTAATCGATCAGGAATGACTACTATTTCGTCTATTAGTTAAATATGAAAACTATCTGATGTACGTTCAGATCATTATCGTAAATGCGTGGTATCAGTAAATCGGTGGCCTCGGCACTCATAGGGTTATAGGTGGTTGCGCGTTTTATTTTTGGGTTTAATCTGCTTTAATATTATACAATATACTCGTTTTACCCGACTAAATGTTAGCAGTCGCTTCCAGAATTCTATCTTGAGAAATCGTGAGAGGGAAAATCCGATGACGAACGGAAATTATAGATTTGGTCACTAATCACTATAGGTAAGAATTATATAAAAAGAGTAGTGGAATAGGGTGTGCTGTAATCGAGTTATACGGAACACGATCAGTATTCTGCCTCGGTCGACGCTACGAAAGCCTGCAGACGCACATATGCGAGAGCAAGTCAGTGTCTAATCGGCTCAACCAACCCAATCAACCAAGCTGTTGAGAGATAGATACTCAAAATACGTCTTGGAGCGGCCCGGCCCGTTCTACCGTTTCGTATGTGTCTCGAACATCCTCGAAACTCAAAAACTGCAGTGAGCTGTGCTTAACGGGACTCAGCACCGCTTCGAACGTTGGGCGGGTCATTTGTTTTCGAACAGCATCTGCATCTGCCTCGGGGGCTACAATATACATGTCGACGGCGAAATTAGGTACCCGAGTCACGAAATCAGTCATCCGCAAGATCCCGCTGTAGATTCTGGTCGTGCTTTCAACCTCGAACATGGCCACGGTTGCGTCTCCGTTGAGCCAAATAACGTCGACGCACTGACATTGCTGAAGACGCACCCTCAGCGCACCGCTGTTCCAGCAGACACTACTTGCGCGGGAATAAATACGATGCTAAGCAGCGTCAAGGCCTAAACTTAGGTCGGTTGCCGTCTCATGACACTATAACGAGATAAATGGCACGTCAAATTGTCGTCGGGAAAATCGATCGAATCAGTGGGAGTGGGAACGGTATGCTCATAGCGGGCGGCAAGGAGTACAATCTCGGTCCCGTTAATATTTCGGCGGTGGGGAACACGGCTATAGCGGTACCGATGACCAGTCCGTGGGCCGTGTGTCTCACACCTTACAACGATCTGGAGGTGTACCTCTCGCGGTTCCACTCAATTACCGGTATAGACAAAACGGAAATCAAGCAGCAGCTTCAGGAGACGAAGGATCAGCAGATGGATTTGGTGAGTGATTTTTTCTCCGAGGATGTTTCTCCGCCGGATAGCACGGACTTCGCCGTTGGAGATTCTATTGAGGTACAAATAACGGTCGGTACCTCTAACCGAAGTTACGTGATTTTCGAGGACGGGACTGTAATCGAAGTCGTCGACACGTACCTGCCGGCTGGAGAGAAAACGACACTGGAACTCGTCGAAGTTACGGAAATGATCTCGAAAGCGAGACTCAGCTCGATGGTTCTAGAGTGGGCCCCCAAACCGGGATCGGAACTGATAGTTACGATTCAGGAGAAGGATGGCTCTACTGGTTACGCGATATGTGATGGCGTCCCAATCGTCCTACCCTACTGTGTAGGGGCGAAAGGTAATAAGCTCCGTGTCGGCGTAGAATCGCTTGAACCGAACGGTGTGAGAGCCACTGTTGCTGCGTTGCCAGCGGAAAATCGGCCGGAAGTAGGGGATATTTTGCATATCGATGTCGACTTCTCCGGTGGGAGTCCGCAAGTCGTTCGGTTCATAGATGGGATTCCTCTCGAAATCTCACAACCAGCCCGACCGATGAACGGGGTATTTCCAATCGTAATCAGCGAAATAAAAGGGAATTCGGTGTCTGCACACATCGATTTCACTTCTTACAACAATGCACCGAAAATAGGGACAGAGCTAACTGTTACAATCGAGCAGAAAACGGATTCGACGGGATACTCATCTCAGAACGGCGTTCCAATCGTCCTCCCAGAATGCTCGGCGTCGGTGGGGGACACCCTCCGTGTTACAGTAACTGAATATTTGGAAACTGGTGTCGAAGCCACGATGGCCGCTTCGCCCGCCGGAACACGACCAAGCGTCGGCGACGTTCTAACGCTTGAGGTAGAGATCCCGGCGAACGACTCTACAACCGTTCTGATCCGCGATGGTATCTCCATTGAAATCATTCAAACTGCACTCTCGATGGAAGGGGCTCTCCCGATCGAGATAATCGAACTCCGAGCGAATACAGCGGTTGGTCGTGTCAATCTCGCTGCTTACAGTGGTCTCTCTGAGGGCACTCAGCTAACGCTCGAGGGACTCACCTACCACGACGATCAATTAATCGGCAAGCAGGATAGAATTCCGATAATCATCCCCCTCAGCCGACCGATACCATCGGTGCCAGATTCGATTCCGATCACCGTGACTGAAATCAAAGCAGATGCTGCCTACGCAAGTATCCGTCACAGACCCGAAATACGAGGGTTACGGGATGGGGCGGGGATCACTGTCACTACCACGGGACGTATCGACGAGTACCTCGTCGCGGAGTATGAAGGTTATCCAGTCTGGGTGTCGTGGCCGTTCGACGAAACAGAGCGTCCTCCGAGGTTGACTGTTAAAATTTTTGAGATTATGGACTGTGGACTGTTCGCATCGCTCCCCGTTTTTTCCGACATGGAAGTTTCACGGTGCGGCGATGTCCTCCCAGGAAGGGTCGAAGCGGTCCATTCTGATCACATCTCTGCATCAATCGTGGAGCTCGTCAAGGGCGAATCGTACGTCCTCCCCGTCACGATTCCGGTTTCGTTCGACATATCCGGAGAAATAGGCATCGAGATCGTTGGCCAGGAGCAATCGCACCTCGTCGGTATCGTTCGAACGCTCGATACGGGCGAGAACGCAACACAGGTTCCGGTGTACCTACAGAAGGTTCAGGAAACGATTCTTGCGATTCGTGAGAAACAGTTCAAAAACGCTACCGAGTCGGCTCAGGCTGCTGCCGACGCGACCGAGACTGTAGTCCGGCGGGCCGAAGCACTTCGATTCCAGATTTTTGACTCTGGTGAGTCCATCCTCTCGACTGACGGAACGGACGAACAGGTTCTTAGCGAAATCGCTAATCCCTCCGAAAAGGTGGCTTCACTAAACCTCTCCAATACGTATCGGGATCTGATAAACACTGAACTCGATATTCACGAGGAGCTACTGTTGATCGGCGCAGACCAAGTCCCCGACTCAGTCCAGGGATTACAGCGAATTGCCTACGATGTCGATACTCGGGGGCGGCTAAATAGACTCGCTGGCCGGATTCGAAGAGAGCTGCTCGAAATGGCGACCGACGTCGAATTCGACGAGTGGGTGCCGGAGTTTCCGAATCACCTACTCGTATATCGAGTTGCGCAAATATGTACGCAATTCGAGTTTCAACCAGAGACAGCATCGAAGCTAGTCAATCTGTACCCTCCGATAGAGCGACTACAGTGGGGGATTCCCCCAGAATCCAGCCCTGAACCATCGCCTGATGAGACTGTGTCGGTAGTTCCGAAGACACTTGAGCGCTCTTCTGACGCCGACGATGAATCGAGTGACACTGTTGAAGTATCTGAGGATGGATTGGGCGGCAGTGACAGCAACGGATCGACGGACGATTCGGCTGATGATCAACTCTCTTCATTGTCTCCGCCCGTTACCACAAATAATGACACCAACCTCTCCGATGAGCGTCCAGAGGGTCAACTGGAAACCGACGTCGACACCGATAGCAGTGTACCTATCGAGACAACAGACAGTACACGAGAACCAGCCAAGGATAGTGATGGTACCGAACCCTCCCCGACTAACGCGGATGATTTGGCGGAGGCTGACGAGGTGACACGGGACTCCACGATCTCCGACGTCGAATCTATCGCTCCCACCACCTCCACCACGCCGCCGCCGACGAGCCAGATCAGAGCTCTCCGAGCCGAGGCTGAGGCTGCAGCGTCCGACAATCCAATACGCGACACCTCGTCGGCAGGTGGTGGATCTCACTACCAGCGATCCCCAGCTATCAAAAAGTACGTGCAGGCCCGTGCCAATGGCGTGTGTGAGGCGTGCGGCGAGCCAGCCCCGTTCGAAACGCCCGACGGCCGGCCGTATCTTGAGACCCATCACGTTGACGAACTGGGACAGGGTGGAAAGGACCACCCTGACAAGGTGGCGGCCGTCTGTCCCACTTGCCACAAGCGAATCCATTACGGCGCGGATGGAGATGAACTGAATGAGTCTCTACGGCAGCGGCTTGAAGATGGGCTAGCCAACGTCGGGGCCGAGTGAACTGGCCAGTTTGAGTTCATTTTTCGCCTCCGTGGATGTGGACTCGATGCAGGAAGGGAATTTGCATCTACTTATATTCTCGACCTGAGGTCTGAGATTAGAATTTCTGCAAAGTGCCTGCGAACCGTGTACTAATTCTATTCGGGAGGATGACCAAAGTATCCGTACCGTCCGATACGGCTGTCTCCTGGCTCTGCTGACATTCGCAGTAGTCGTTACAAACGGGGTTCTGGACAGTCATAACATCTCTTAGATGTGACGACCTTGTCACCCTACTCGACGAAGCGTATGGCTCTTACAGGCAGGAAAGTTCAGCACAATATCAATTGTCATCGATACCATCTCTGCTGAGAGGCCAGGTGATTGTCCATATAGACGGCGAGGAAGCCAGCTCGCTAGCGGACCGCATCTCGGAGTTCTGTACTGAACACGGTGCCCAGACACAGGCGAACACCATTCTGAGACCGATATCCGAGTCTAAGCGACAGTCGAGTAACGACTGCTGCGAGATACAACATCAGTCAAAGGTGCAGTCGACCAATGAACTCCGTTTGCTACGTACCCACCTCGAACAGAATGTCTGAGATTTGGATGGTAAGACGTGAATCTCGTGTGAATTGAGCGGTTGAAGGCTGCTACTCACCGTCTGATATTACTAACCAACAGCAAAGCCGTCGGAGAAAGAATCATACGTGTTTGTTGTAGTATTCAGTATGCCAACAAATTGTCTCCCCAGTATCGTCCCGATGTTCTGTGGAGCGACCAGTTACGTCAACACTCTCGATGGCATCTTAGCCTTCATCGAGACACACCATCCAACGATTGACAAGTTCGTCGGGTGGCACCGGAGGATCTTCTTTAATGTCTCCAGTTGAGATTAGCAATCAGCAGTTGGATACACACCCTGACTTACGATTGTCCCGTAAGCAGACCGACATGGCAAGCCAGCGTTTGAACTGGCTGTGAAGGATAGAGCTGATCGAAGAAGGCGGCGAGAAGTATTCGTTAACTCCTGCGGGAAGACAGCTCGTCGAGTCGGCGGTTGATAATTGGGCACGAACCGAACTGATTCCAAACAACGCGATCAAATCGCTACTCCGTGAAACCTGATCAACAAATAAGTACCACTGACT
>LFCJ01003410.1_pt1 | contig 11648 bp, 17 predicted proteins | sample 643141 | NCBI WGS metagenome assembly LFCJ01 (sample SAMN03766243, study PRJNA286221) | soda lake metagenome | biome: soda lake; feature: Kulunda steppe; material: water; isolation source: sample B1-Br-g2 brine of Lake Bitter-1 | place: Russia: Kulunda steppe | collected 2010-07 | reverse complement strand
CGTTTGGTCAGACCTCTCACACACGCGCACACACACACACACGCTCACGTTTGGTCAGACCTCTCACACACGCACACACACACATACACACGCTCACGTTTGGTCAGACCTCACACACCCGCGCACGCACACATACACATGCTCGCGTTTGGTCTGACCTCACATACGCGCGCGCACACACGCTCACGCTTGGTCAGACCTCACATGCCCCTGCAACAGACATGGCCATGACGGAGGACCCGTACCATGCCATCCATGTTGGTGCAGCAGCAGACGAGCTACCCAAGTGAGTGGCATCTTAACACGCTCACGCTGATGTGCTTACAAACCAGGTGCGGGGGGGGCCTTGCACGGCTGCTCCTGCAGTGAGGCTAGCATGTGGTCGGTCAATCATGTAAAAACAAGGTGCTCCAGCAGCTGCTTTTCCTCCATCCAGCTGGTGGCAGTACCTGTGTGCCTCGTTGCCCACCCTCGCCGACACATGCATGCGCATGCTGCGGTGCGCCCACGCCCTCTGCATATGCCTCTACCGCCCCTGCCCCTGCCCCATCCTCACTGACCCTTGAGCGTGTGCCCATATGCGTGAATTTCTGGAGGTCCCTCGTGGACAATGTGAATTTCTGACATGTGAATTTCTGACAATGTGAATTTCTGACATGTGAATTTCTGGAGGTCCCTCGTGGACAAGTTAGCCCCGGGCGGCAGGCTGGTCATCCCTGTGGGCCCGCGCTATGCAGCTCAGGTGTGACCCTCCTTGGCCTTATTTTGTTTTGGAGCGCTGGCCCCTGTGCTAGCTGTGCGTTAGCACCACTTGTATGCACCAGGCCTTCTCCACTTGTTCCAGGGTCTTCATCAGCGGCGCAATCAGCGCCGACTGCCGCTTTGGCAGAGTCCCTGTGTTTACAGCGCTTGCCTGATCGACAGCAAGAACGCCAGAAGTAGCACCAGAATCAGCAAGCATTCCTTGCTGCCTGGCCTGTGACGCGACTTGTTGGTGCTTGGCAGGACGTCGGGTGCGCAGTGCAGTACATGGGCACGAGTCACACCTCCCTGCGCCATATCATGGCTTCTCTCTTGGAGGTTGCAGCAAGCTCGTCGTTGCAATAACCAGTCAGAACAAAAGGTCAATTGGGACCTTTTGGGTCCCCGTGTCCATCATCATATCACACGCCCTGTTACCTTTTTTAGCAAAACCAGTTCTGTCACAGGCTTAATGTCCCACTTTTGTCTCTCTCGCAGCGCCTCATGACTGTTGACAAGGACATGAAGGGGAACGTGGTCCAGCGAGATGGAGGCTTACTGGTGAACTACGTAAGTGCATACGTCAAGTGAGGTCCTCTCAGTGCAATTACGTTGCTTTCATGCTTGGCTATTGCTTTACTTGCTGAGCTATTGCACTCACGTATACACTGGACCATGGCATGGCATAGAATGGCAAGGTGCTCCTGGAGACACTCCTACCGTGTCAGAAGCATTCATTTGGGCACTTGACAAGGAAAGCCCTGGATGCATGCCAGCACTGTGGTTGCTCAAAGAGGAGCAAACACATCTGGGCACAGCCAGGTGAGCCTTGACTTCCACCTTGAATAAATACAGGTACCCCTGACCCGGCCGTCTGAGCTAGAAGATGGCTTCATGCCATAGGCATCCCGGGGGGGCGCAGCTTCCCCAGAGGGTGGACACATACAGCATATCTCCATTCTCCCTGTAGTCTCCAGCCTTCAGAACGTACAGCCTCAAGAGTCAGGCGCACAGGAGGCGCTACCCCAGACAATGGGCATTCACTGTCCTGGGTCAGCAGGCGCCTCAGAAGTACGACTCCAGGAGCAAGGCTTGCGGGGATTAGATGAACGTTCAACCCCGGGGCGCAGAAGTAAAGGGAGGCATTCCAGCAGGCCCAGCAGGAGATGACCTCAAGATCATTGTAAACCATGACTGTATATGCTCAAACGTGTACCAAGATTTGGATCTACCAGCTGTTGGCACTTTCACAGACTGTGGATCTGTATCACAGCGCAGTATCCTGTGTGGAACCTTTCACTGGGATCTCTGTAAATCATGATAGGGTTATGCCATCAAAGTACTTGCATTAAACAATTTCTGTGCATATGCTGATCCTTGCTTGCGATAGTGCAGTGCTTCATGCAGAAAGGCGACAGCTCAGGTGTCATGACTCATGAGACATTGTTTATTTAGGCAGCCCTGAAGCATTCTTATGATTGCTGCCGTGCACGTCCTTACCTCTTCATCTCTTCGATTGTTGCAAGGCTCATGCCTGACAGGTTTCCTTTTCCCTTTTTTCATGCTCGTGTCAATGCACCCAACCATTGACACTCTTTGAATTGGCTGGTCTATAGCATGTCATGATGGTGACTCATCGGATGCTTGAGTAAATCAAATGATCGGGATAACACAAACTGGAATGAGTCCTTTGCCTGCACGAGTGGGGTGCCTCAGGAAAAGAGATTTGTGTAAGCTCGTTGGACTGGTTAAAATCAGACGAATGGATGGAGTGGTACCGTAATGTGTAACACATGCAAAAGGTGCTCGACGCACACACTCAAGAAGGGCATGAGAGGTCATGCAGTTGTTTAAGATGCACATCCATCAAAGTTACTGGCAGGCAGTCACATTATGGCCTCTGAGTCAGCTCCATCCAAAGATGACAAACACTTGACTCATGTGTATAACACCTCTTCCTACTTTAAAACTGAAGACACTGCACAAAATTAAGTTTTAAACCAGCACTTTGATGGGCCTGAGTGGCGGCTGAGCTGCTCTTCAAGTAGATCCTGCCTCAATCATGAGGAGCAAAAACTAAAAGTGCTTCAGATAGCTGGCTGTGCTGTTGCTGCCTCTTCCACGGCATTCCCCATTGGCTCCCCACAGGCCACAGCTTGAGCTGCAATAGCTGCCAGGTGCCCTGCCTCAACATGCAGCGCCATGGCCTCTTCCCCCACATCCTCTTGTACTGCAGTCTGGGCGACGCGCTGCAGGAGCGCCTCCGCCTCTTGCTCGGCCTGAGAAAGCCGCTCGGCACGTGCATGTTGCTGCTGCTGCTGCTGCTGCTGCTGCTGCTGAACATCCTCTGACCGAAGGGCGTCCGGGTGCTGGTTGGGCTCAAAAATGTGGCAGCATGCGGCTGGCTGGAGTGCGGTGGCAGCCGCAGCGGGCACAGGGGTGGCATTCATTGCCTCAACAGCTTGGCGCAGCACCTCCCCTGTTGCCTTGTGCACAGCCACCTTGGCAGCCTGTGGAGGAGCGTGGCAGAAGTGCTTGCATATTTGTTGCCTTCAAGTGTGGAGCAACCCATTCATGAGCTCTAGCAGCGCTGCCCCCAGCTCTACCAAGGCACAGCAGACTGCAGAGGCCAAGCTGCCAGCAGTGATCATCACTGTTGCATGCACTGCATGGCATGACCTCACAGGGCCGCGGCAGTACCTGGGAGTCAGAGCTGTCATGGAGGAGACGCACGCATACTCACTGCTTAGGGGTGAAAGGCATCACTCGGGAGCTGGGGATTTCACAGAGGAGGCACACACACACACACACACACACACACACACACAGGCTTGACAGGAGTGGGGCATCACCTGGGAGCCTGAGCTTTCATGGAGGACACGCACGGTGGCCCGCTCAATGGCCCGTAAAAGCTCAGGGTTGTCTTCGTCCAAGGCCCGCATGCTGCGCTCCCCCGCTGGATTTGTGTACAAGAGGGCATGCATGGTGTGAATGAACGTTTTGAAAGCCTTGACGGACGGCCCATGCTGTACAAGATCAGCAGAATGAACCTATGCCCAGGCTTACAAGCATCTTGGGTGCTGCTCCACAGCCACGTCCATCAAAGATCAAATGGCAGTCAGGCATGTTGTACCAGCCGGGCATGTTGGCCTAAGCTGCCTCAAACAAATGAGCAGGTCTCTCCGTCCAGGGTACGCCTGCATCATGCCACTCACACCTGATCTGCAGCGCACGCCCACCTGGATCGTTGCGCCTGTTGGCAGTGATTGGCACTGTGGATGTGCGGCTGAGGCTACCTTTCAAGCTAGATTGCAGGGAGCAGCATGGTGTTTTGGGGTGTTGGTCAAGTTCACGCTCTTTCTTCCCAGGAGAGCAGCCCGCAGCATTCCTGCACAGAGGCAGCAGGCAAGGAGACTCAAGTAGGCTGGGTGTGTCATGGGTGGAAGGGGGTTGTCAACCTCCCACGTTGGGACAGTTGTTTTTGAGCTTGTGAGGGCCCGCCAGTGTGCCGGCCCTCTGGAGCATGTCGGTGAAAGCATGGATTTGCATGAAGCGACTCATGGCCATGTTGGGTACGCGCAGAGAAAAAGTTTGAGGGGTGCAGATTCCGGGGCCACAGGCTCCACTGGGCAAGTGCAACGCATAAGACCTTACTCGGCACTGACACAGGCCAGACCTTACTCGGCACTGACACTGTTCAGCGGGAATGCCTCCAAAGCTAAGGACAAAGCAAATGGACCAGGAGGACGCGACACAGCACGACCACAGGAGCACGCACCTTCCTGATCCAATGGTATCTTCATGTGCAAACAGTGCACAATGATTGCATGACGGGAAAAGCTAACCCCTCTATGTGGACCACTTGCCTTAGGAGGCCCTCCCAATATTGCCTGGTCTCTTGGTCTTCATCAGAATCAGTGTCAGGTGAGTGCTGCCTCCTTAGGAGGCCTACTCTAGGCGGGCAGTGATGCATGGCCAGCCGCTCCACGGGCGTGCCGGTCTCTGCCACAGCTCTTTGGGTGGCCTCCCATGCCTCCCGCACAGCAGAGGTCACATGCTGGCCCTGTTTGAATGTGCGTGCGTGCGCGCGTGTGTGTATTTGTGTGTGCATGTGTGTACGTGCGTGCATGTGCACGAGTGTGTGTATGTGTGTGCATGTGTGTATGTGTGTGCGTGTGTGCGTGCGCGCGCGTGTGCGTGCGCGCGCGTGTGTGGACGTCGGTGTGTGCATTTGCGTACGTGTGCACATGCATGCATGCGTGTTTGTGTGTGCGTGTGTGTATGTGTGTGTGCGCGTGTGCATGTGCGAGTGTGTGGATTTCTGTGTGGACATGTGTGCACCTAGTAAGTAGCAGAGGCCACGTGTTGGGCCATTTTGTGCTTCGAATGCCTATCCATGAATAACAAAGCTACAGTGCATGTTGTTGTCCTTATATTTGCACATCCAGACAGTCACTAAAGCACGCCAAAGCAAAGCTACCAGGCTGTTGTCGTAACTCATGATCATTCAAGTCAGTGCGCACACTATGCAAGGTGCTGCAATGCGCAGCTTGGGTGTTCAAGCTGCACAAAGCACGCACATGACACACACACACACACAGATCAAGCTCGCCTTTGGCAATGCTTTTGCGTTGAGCACTGAGTCAGCATGCTTCTGGATCCAGCGGCGTGCACTAGACCTCAGCGAATATCCAAGCTTGGCGTGCAAAGACAATGAGCTGCACCCACGCCACATGCAGACCTGGGCCACATGCAGCGCAGCCGCCGCAACTTGGTGTGCTGCCACATCATGCAGCACCGCTTCCTCGCTGCCGGCCGATCTGTGACTCTGCCCCGAGGGTGGGCGCTGCTGCTGCTGCTCCTGCAGAGGTGCTGGCTGTGACATCTGTGCCGCACCGCTGGACTCCGCCTGCCCCGCTGCTGCAGGGCCATGTTCTGATGAGGTCGTGGGGGGTGGGAAAGGTAAGGGTGCAGCAACAGACGTGCTGTGCACGATGCTGCTGGGAGCGCTTGAGAGAAGGCCCGGGCTGCTTGGGTGCTTTTGACGGCCCAATGTGGACTGCTGCCCACTGGCTGCATGCAGCCATGGCGCGTCCCCCCTCACCACCTGAGGGTTGGTGGGCAGGCAGGGGAATGGCCAGGCCAGGACTCATGCACAGGGCCATGGCTAAATGTATGACTGAGTATAAGGCAGGCCAGCGTTCGAAAGCGGGGGAGTGACATAAAACAACCTGGCCTCAAAAGCATCGGGGCATGACGCAGGGCACACAGGCCAAGGATAAGGCTTGGGAGCTGCTAGCCAACATGGTTTGACTTGCCTACTAGTGCTTGCCAGGTCTGCCTTTCTGGTTTGCTAGCGCTTGCTGGGTCTACCTTCCTCTGTCCCCAGGTGAGCAGAGGTATGCAGGTATTCCTGGGGCACACTCCCACCTGCCTTTCTGGTTTGCTAGCGCTTGCTGGGTCTACCTTCCTCTGTCCCCAGGTGAGCAGAGGTATGCAGGCCGGGTTGGTAAGCGACCCACGTCCAGTGTATCTGTCTCTCTTGCTGCTTGCCTGATCAACGCTGGCAGCCACCCTGGTATATTCATGGATAACAATTATCTGGATGCTGCTCAAAACAGCCGCCAACTGACATTTGTAGTGGAGATAACCCACGATGCCCACCGGCAGCTCAGACCTGCTCCTAGTAACATTGGTGATTATCTAACACCTATAGCCCTGGCTCATTGGATTGCAAATGACCGTGGTATTTCAAAGTCAGAAAGTACTTACTTGTGAAACCATGTCGTCCACACAGGCGGGAGGGGGTAGGGTGCGGGCTCGCTGCATCTCCACCATCACCTCTGCATCTTGGACTCCATCCCTGATGTGCTCTCCTGCCAAATCAACCAAGCCAGCTGTGTGTGACACAACAAGCGCACTGTGGACATGATCTGGTGCATATGTGTCACATTTGCCAGAGCTCAGCATCCTGCAGAGTGTGATTGCTAGCAAGGACAAGGAGGAAACCCGTGTGAGACGCCTCACGAGCGTTTTGGGGGCTTGTGTGGAGCAATAGCCTGTGGAGCATCTGCTTCAAGTCAGCTCTGTACATTGCAGACTGAGTTCAAAGCCTTGCACGCACAGACACTGATTGACATCAAGTGCAGAGCCCTGTGCACCGCCAAGCATGCAATTTGTAGGGCTCCGAATGAGAGTGCTGGCGGGACTGTGCAAGCATCGCATCCTACCAGAGGCAGCTGCCGAAGCACTGCTAACTCGTAGAGAACGAGTTAGCGGTCCACCGGCAACTACCAACTGCCATCACTTGCTTGATACAGGCCTCTGTCCCACAAGACATCAAGTTGATGTCTGCCAGCGGGCGGCATGTGTGCGCACCCCGCCCACAGGTTCAGAGGTCCTGGGTAAGCAGCAGCCACATGCATCATGAGCAGGCAGTGCACACTCTCCCCCTGCTCAGCTTGGACCCCCTCAGCGCCGGGGGCCAACCTGCTCACGGTCGACAGCACGTACAGATGGCCGATGGACTCTAGGCAGAAAGCTTCCCAGCCACTTACTGTTGAACGGCAGCCATACGCAAGCTGCATGCTCATCCCCACCTAGAGCATGGAGCTCTCCAGCAACTGCAGCCATGTGGCTCGCATCCAGGTGCCGACCTAGGGTCTCCCGGGGGATGGCCTCTTTGTGGCTGTGGGACAGCACAAAGCAGCCTTGTGTGTGTGTGTGTGTGACAAACCAGCCGTGGTCAGTCACTGGCGTAAATATGCACACTCAAGCATTCAGGGGTGTGCACAGGAGCGCCACGCGTGCTGACACAGGATGATAGCACAAGTGGTAGGCACGCCTCGCCACGCCACAGGTGCACACAGGTGCACACAACACTGGACAAGGCAAGCCTGGGCGGATCCTGTGTGCAGGATAGATGCCTGGATGCCCACTGATCAGGCGGGGGAGCCTGCCTCAAAACCATGCTGGATCCTCAACATCCATGGCCTGCGTGGCAATGCGTTTCTGACGAGTCGCACAAACGGTCAAAAGCATGGCAGACCATTGATTGCACATGACACAGTTGTATGACAGAGCTCGATTGCTCGCCTATAAGGATTGCAAACCCGTGTCCATTGCATACCTGTAGTCAATGGCAATCCTCAGGAGCCGGGGAGATGGGGGCGGCAACCCAGCTTGGAGCGCAGCCTGGGTGGCGTAGTCCGCCTCCTCCTGCATGTAGCGACAGGCATGAAGGGGTTTGCCTACGCATGCTGCACCAGCAGTACGTGCAAGAGCCTTGTGATGGAATACGTGCAAAGATGACTGACACTTGAGTCAAAGTAAAGGACCGCCCTCTGGTTTGGCCTCAGGTCAGGATCCAGGGCATGTGCAACATGTGGTTGAGGAGAAGGCATGCAGAAGATGTGCAACCGGTAGTCTAAGCCCACACGGCGGAAAGGGGCCTTGCCTGGCGTTCGGTGCGACACAAGCACGGTCAAGGAGAGTTCTGCATGCATTCCTCAGCACATTTGCGCGCAGTGCCAGCTGACCTGCACCGCTTCGGAGGAGAGGTCTGGCACGGCCTCCGGTGCAAGCAGGGCGGGGTCGTGGTGGGCCCACACTGCCCAGGCACCCAGGCTCGTTATCCGCCCCTCATCCGCTTGCTCATCCTGCAATTCCCCTGTCACCACACCCTCCCATGCTGCTGCTGCTGCTGCCGCTGGCTTCAGCTGACTCACCATGGCCTCCCGAGGCGCCGCGTCCCGCACCACTTCGCCTCCTCCTGCTGCTGTGCCTGCCTTTGGCCATGTGCTGTCTGGCCTGCTGCCCTGTGCTACCTGGCTCTCTTCCACTTTGCCTTCTTCTCTTGCCGCCCCTTCCTTTGGCACTTGAGCTGCCTGGCCCCCTGCTACAGCGCCGCCTGCTCTAGCTGGCCCTGCCCCAGCCCCCTGCGCTGCCTGGCCCTGAGCTCCCGCCACAGCTGCTGCAGTCCTGGATGCCACCCTCAGCGTGGCTGCCTCTGCTGAGGCTGCGCTGACCGGCAGCTTCTCGTCAGCCCTGCCCACTCCGCCTCCTGCCATGGAGCCCCCACCCCCATGAGCCGAGCCCTGGGGCACAGCTGCTGCTGCTGCTGCTGCTGGTGTTTGTGATGGTGCTGCTCCTGGTGAAGCAGGTGCTGGTCCTGCTGATGTTCCTGCTGGTGCCGCTGCTGGTGCTGCTGCTGGCGCCCCTGAGGCTGGGGCGTCGCTGCTGCTGCTGCTGCTGCTGCTGCTGCTGCTGCTGCCTGCTGCCTTCAGCAGGCGCTCCAGGTCCGGCGCTGCCACCTTGGACACCTTTCGTGTGGCAGCAGCGGCTGCTATGTCCTTTGTGGTGTCCGCAATCGGCAGGTTGGTCACTGCAAACGTGAAGTCCACCTGGAGGGGCAAAGACAGCAGGACACACTTTGCCAGCAGCTGGGGTGTGCTTCTTTGATGCTGCTTTGAAAGGAGCATGTACTCACAGAAGTTGAAACTGCTGCTGCTTGTGCCGTTACTGCTGCCAAATGTGGATGGCTAAGTCATTACTTGTTCAGCTGGTCGAGCCATGATGCTTTGATTTGCAGCACTAATGTGGCACCAGGCCTGTTTTGCATGGCAAGGCATGTTCTGCCTCTGCCTCACAGAGTCTGCGGGGTCCATGGCCGTCTCTGCCATGTTGGCTGCTTGGGAGACACTCTGGCCCAGATGGACATAGGCCCCTGCTATGGCGGCGCTCTTGCCCGTGTAGCCCCTCATGGCCACCTTCAAGCAGCAACACACACAGAGGGATCACTGCCACCTGCTGGTCAAGTTAAAAGCAGAATTCATCTTGGAGTCATCGCAAGCCATATCCAAGTCTATAGAAGTCAGGCACAACATTTGGCCGTGCACTGGTCCATTTTTGTGAGCAAGAACAATGCCCTATTGGCTGTTGGCCGCCCAGCAAGGCTGTGCCTCAGGGCGGCCATGTGCAAGCCTGGAGCAACACAGGGGTTCCGGAAAGGAGCTGTCCAGTTTTGGGTTAAAGCAGGTGTGCATTTTGCCGATGCGAGCAGCACAAAGCAGGTGCACACCTGGTGCTGCGTTTGCTTAAGGGCTTTTGGCTAATGCGAGCAGAACAAAGCAGTTGCACACCTGGTGCTGCGTTTGCCTAAGGACTTTGGGCCAATGCGAGCAGCACAAAGCAGGTGCACACCTGGTGCTGCGTTTGCCTAAGGGCCTTCTGGTCCACGTAGTCCATCGGCAGCCCGGTTGCCGTTGCTGGGTCCTTGCCCACTTGATCCGCCCCTGACCATGCAGCAGCGCTCAATCCCGTCAGACAAAGTTGTGTGAGGTGCTGCCCCAGGAGCAGCCGCTCCATGCAGGCTGGAGTGGCCGCCTGGATGCAGCGGTCCCATCCTGCAAGCAGACCTGCAAGCTGAAGTGGGGCATGCGGCTGATGCAACGATGCCTGTGTTGCTCTTGCCTGGTTTCTCCTCTACAGGCAGCGATACTTGATAGAGCACACGCCACGCCAGGGGTCAATTCCGCAGACCCTACAGCTCCTCATGCTGTAACCCTTACCTGGCTCCTCTTCCAGTGCCCTGTCTGCCCCTGCCTCCGGCTGGGCGCCCTCCAGGTACCAAGACAGACCCACGTCCTCGGCTGTTTGCTGCATCAAATTTGCCGCCTGCTGCGCAGCCCCGCTGCTGCGGCACATGCCTGGGTCAGGGACGACGCCTGGGGGGGGCATGGGGGGTGCACACACGCCTGCAGTGGTGCTGCTGCTTATGCTGCTGGAAGGTTGGTGCAGCTTAAGGCTCGTGCTAGAGGCCGCACTGCCCTCGTCACCGCTGGCCGCACCCTCCTCTGCCACAGCCGCCAGAGGGTGCGTGCCCGGCTCTCTTGCCCCCGGCACGCCCTCTTCTGGCTGGCACGACCACGCAGGTGCAAAGTCCTTGGAGGGGCTGCGCAGCCTGTGCAGGCGTAGCACCAAGCAGCAAGCAGGAGGTCAAAGAATGTGCTAAAGGGGGTGCAGCAGGGGGTGCAGTAGGGGTGACGCAGGGTGGGCAGTGCAGTCAGCAGGTGGAGGCGGAGCGCCCAGCAGCAAGCAGTAGGTTGAAGTGTGCATGATAGCTCACGGTGATTGTGGCAGGGGTGGCAGCACAGGAGCAGGCGGCAGGGCAGGGTCGACGCTACTGTGGCGCAGCACGTAACAGCAAGTGGTGTAGTGGGCAGGCTGCAAGGGCTGGCAAGCAAGAAGTCCGACTGTCATCAAAGGCTAGGTGTCATTAGCAGGGTCTTTCTCGCGCTGTGCTTATTGCTCTGCACACAAACGCGCACAGTTGAAAGGGAATCCAAGGGCGTCAGGACAATTGCACTACTGGCCAAGAAGTAAGCCCACTCAGCCTAGATCCGGCATGCTTCCTCTAGGAACGGCATCCCAAGACAGAACGGCACACCAAGACAGAACGGCGCACCGATATGGAATGGCACACCAAGATGGAACAGCACACCAAGACAGCTGCCTTATTGACAACAAGGACATGCAAGCCCTAGTAGGCCGCATGCTCTCGTAGGACGAAGAGGGTGCTTCCAAGGCTTTCTTTGGATGCTGAGTATGTGACTGTATGTGGTGTGTGTACGTTAGAGCTGAAGAGAAAGAGAAGGAGACAGACAGAGAGAAAGATAAATATATATATATAGAGAGAGAGAGAGCGCGCTAGTTAGCTAGCTGTGTACCTTTGGCTGCTAGACCACTGACGAGGCCGGGGCGAGGGAGGTAAGGGCGTGGGCAAGCGCCGCGATGCCTGCATGGCCGCCACTGCCGCCTCCTCTGACTGGACTGAGCGCGCGCTGGTGGCTTCTTCTGCCCGGTCAGTCCCCTCCCCGACCACACTGCCACCCACACCAAGCCCAATG
>LFCJ01003409.1_pt1 | contig 11648 bp, 9 predicted proteins | sample 643141 | NCBI WGS metagenome assembly LFCJ01 (sample SAMN03766243, study PRJNA286221) | soda lake metagenome | biome: soda lake; feature: Kulunda steppe; material: water; isolation source: sample B1-Br-g2 brine of Lake Bitter-1 | place: Russia: Kulunda steppe | collected 2010-07 | reverse complement strand
TTCTGATATGTCTATAGATACATCAGACGGTTCTTCAACATCGTCACCAATATCAAAGACTATTACCGTTGCTAAAGCAACTAAAGCTACTGTAACAGCTACTAATAAGATTACACCGATTACAGGTGATACTCCTTTCTCATTATTTCTTACTCCACTCATAAACCCATGTAATAGTTCTTTATCTAACATGATTATATATTTAATATAAATATAGTTAAATGTATAGGTTTTAATAGTAAATTTTTTATTGTTGTATGTGTTATTTTATCTATGGATGGTTTTAAAAAATTAAGAGAACACCCTGATATAATAAAGAATGTTGTATATGATAAAGGAACTATTTTTAAGCATGATATTAAATTGTATTCTATAAATTCTCATTCTTATTTTATTGGTTCTGAAGGTATTGATGAAGATTGTGTACAGAAGTTACGGAGATATTTAAATAGTATTGATAATGAACCAAAGCAATGTTTTTATAATAGTATGAAATTACATTCTTTAGATTCTGATTTTAAATATTGTGAAGGTGTAATTAAGATACCTGCTATTGCTAATATATATATTGACCATGCTTGGAATGTGTATCAAAATAAACTTATTGATATTACAACACCAGTGAAAGATAAGAATGAGACAGATGATGGTTATTTCAATATTAAGTATTATGGTGTTATTTTTAATTCTGATACAACGGATGAATATTATAAATTATGTGGTAGACATAAATCATATGGTATTATAGGTAATCATATTGACCAGCATAAATATTTACGTGAGAATGGTTATCTTGATTAATTTGGATTATTTTTTTCTAAATTTTCAGCTATAAATTCCCAATCATTATGATGTTTTCCATCATCGAATTTAAATTCAAAAAGACAATTATAATTCATCACGGATGGGTATTCGTCACACGTGTATTCATAAGAATCTACTCCATTAACTCTTTTTTCACCTTCTTGTATGTGTCTATTATTATAGTCACCTGGCATTAATCCTAAATGGTGTCCGAGTTCGTGTAATAGTACATTTTCCATTTGTATTGATGTTTGTAATTCAGATACTAACATACCATTAATATCGTTTCTCATTACACCAATAACTTCTACATTTTGTACTACGATTTCAGGTACATACATTACGTGGTAATATCCTTCACTTTGTTTTGTATATATATCTTCATTAGTATAATAATTTGATATATATTTTTCTATATTCATGGTTTCTTGATTATTTATGTGTACGTTATTTTCGTATATATGTAATCGTATTCCATCTTCACCATATTTATTTTTTATTGGTGCTTCATCAAATAATTCTGTGATTGTTGTATATGTAATTGGTTTTGTATTTATTCCATCCATACGTGTGATTTCCACTAATACATTTTTTCTATTTACATCTATATCATTTCGTTTTAATCCTTCTTTATCTGAGAAACCATCGTTTGTTGTATCTGTTGTTGTGTAATTCAATCCTAATTTTTGTTGTCTATAATCTGATAATCCATCACCTGTTGTATCTTTTATAAAATCACTTAATTTTGTATTACCTTCTATACCATATTCATTTATACAATGTGTTTGTTTTTCTGTATTTATTTTCACGTCTGTATTTGTTTTTTGTTCATTATAATTAATTATATATTCGTTATTGTTAAATTCACATTTTTGTTCTGTCTCTTTATTTAAATTAATAGTATAGTTATTATTTTTACTTACTTCTTTTATTTTAGCTGTATGGTATTTAAATTCGTTATATTCACCTGTTATGTTTATTTTTAAATGTAAAGACTCGTATTTTTTATTATTTAATACTTGTAATGATGTTTTATTTTTGTTTGTGTATTTATTGCTTTTTATTTTGTTATTTTTATCATCATCTTTATATAGATAATAATTGATTTTTTTATCTAATATTTTTCTTTCATTATTGATAGATGTATTTATGTTTTTATAATGTGGTATTCTTTCTTTCTTTGATATATTATTATGTGTTTTATCCGTATTGTTAGTTATATTATAGTTTTTATTTAAATTTATACTTGAATTAGAATTACGGTTAAATTTATTATTGTAATCTATATTTTTTATTTCATCAGTAGTGTTAGTCATATTGGGTGTTAAATTTAAATCTATACTTGAGTTAGAATTTTGTTCAATTATAATTTGGTCATTTGGATTTGTATCTATGTATATTATATAATAATATGCTGTAATTAAAACAAATATAGATATTATAATACTAAATATTATTTTATAATTTGGTTTTCTTTTATCATATTTTTGTAAGTTCATATATATACATTTAATAACTCCCCTTAAAAATCTATTTACTATACTATAGTATAGTATTTACTATGTATTTATAGTATTTTATACAATAGTATAGTATTTACTATGTATTTATAGTATGTTTTTAATTTGTTTTTTAGATAATTGTTTATCTTGGTTTGTTTTATTATATATATGTGCTTTTATTTGTATAATATCATTCATATCTGCTATTATTTTGCCTATTATACCATTATTTTTATCATGGATGTATTGTAATGACTCTTCTGTAATTAAATTTGTATATGTGACACTATTTATATCATCTATTGATTTATCTTCACGTGCATACGTTAGTAATCTATTAATTGCTTCTTCGGTTTGTGTTATAGTAAATGGTTCTAATTTATATACATGTGAGATTCTTCTATGTAATGCTTTTTTAAAATCATCTGCTTTTTGTAATGCTTGATATTGGTTAGTCATACCAGTCATAATAATTACACAATTTACATTGTCATTTAAATATTGTATTGTGTGTAATGTACTTGGGTCATTTAACCCATATTCATCTATACCGATTAAAGCTGTTTTACCATCGTATGATTGTAATTTTGATTCTGTTGATTTCACTGAATTAGATTTTCCTACACCTATTCTATCTGCTATTATAGATATTAGTTCATACGATGTAGCATTATGTTCTCCTATTTTAACAGTATTATATTGGTCGTTATATTCTTGTAAAATAATATCTAACAATGTCGTTTTCCCAATACCTGATTTATCACTATGAATCACAATAGGCCCAGTATAATTATTGATTGCACTAAATACATCTGCTACATCATCATCTGATGGTATCACGTATACATCTGCATTCGGTTTAATAGTAAATGGGTTTTGTGACCATTTTTTATACTCATTATACGATTTTATTTCTTCTTCAACGGTTTCTCTTATATTTCTTATATCATTACTCATATACATACGTAAGATTCTATTTATAATCAATCTTTCGTCGTTTATAATTCAGAATGGTAACAATATGATTCTTTTTGATTTCAAACTGAATCATAAAGTATAATTCATAATTACCGTTACATTTAACTATATAATTATTGTATATGTTATTATGTTAGATAAGATTGAAATAAATGATAAATTGAAAAGACAATTATTGAAATTAGGTGGTGTATTGGTTATTGTAATACTAATATCTACACTATTAACAGTTTATTATGGAATTGATTCTAATGAAAATATACCGTCACTACAAATAGATGAACACACAGATGATGAAATAGAACTATTTATTACATCTGGTGATTCTGAAGCAGACCCTTCAGATTTAAATATAGTTATTAATGACGAACAGTATAAATCATGGGATGAAAAAAGTGAAGGTGATTTAAGTAGTGGTGAATCTATTACAATATCTAATACAACTCATATTAATAAAGTAGAATTAGTTTGGAAAGAACATAATACTGTATATAGTATTGAATTATAATAATTGAACCCTTATGTTTTAACTATTGGTATTACTATATATTTAAATATGAGTGATACTAAATCATTTATTGTTGATAGACAATTATTAGAAGATATGTACCACCAGCAAATAACTAATATAGGGTTAAATTATAGTAAAGGAATACAATTATTAGAAGATTCCGAAGATAATATGGATACGTTTTTAAAAGAAATTCGGGATGATGATGCTTTTGGATATGAATATATTTATGATTCTGAAGTGAAACAAACATCTATAAATTTACTTGCTGAAGATAAAGATTCTATTATTTTTAATGATTTTAAAGAAAATAATAAAGTAAGTTTTACAAATTCAACACAAAAGTTTAAGAATGTGAAAGAGAATGATACAGAAATTGCTGCTGCTAAAGTAGAATTACTGAATGATTATTGGGTGCCAATCAAACAACATGATGATTTTGATTACGAACCATTACGTAGAATAATGAATAGAATATCCAGAAACCAAAATTCAGAAGTTACAACAATTTTACAAATTACAAGTCAACCAATAAAACAAAAACAATGGAATAAAAGAGTTAGTTATCGAAGTATTATAGTTGGTTTAATAAATATGTTATACATTTTACCTATCGTAGCTGTATTTTACGTATTTAAAAAAATAATTTATCCAGTATTATTAAGTATGACAAATAAACATAATAATAAATTGAATGAAGAAATGAGTATAGAAAAAAATAAAGATGAAATGAGTATATTTAAAGGTGCATTTATAGATTTATTCACACGATTTAAAGTATCTGAAATTAAAAAACGTATTACATATAAGAAAGAAAAATTATTAAAAGAAGTAGACCACTCTAAAGAAACAGAAGTTAGTGGTATAGAAATGTTATTTAAAAGAATAGCATATGGTAAATTACCTTATTTAGAGTTAGAAAGTGCTGTCGATACATATACAACTATTGAACAAGTAGATGAATTAATAGAAAGAATAAGTGAAAAATCTACAAGTAGAGGTTATGTTACAAATATAAGAATAATGTGTATAGCTGATAAAAATAATACACAATCAGCACATGATAAATTATTAGAAATTAAAAAAGATATAGAGAACATATATTTCGATAATGAATATATTTATAATCAAAACGGATTCGAAGTTAATATAGCTAATTCTAAAAATGATTTGAGAGAAATTATTAAAAATATATCATCTGTTGATACGATGGTCAGAAATAAAAAAGAAGTAAAATCTGATTACTTCTTAAAAAAATGGAGAGCATATAGAACCACACCTATGATATTAACAAGACCAGAATTAACATCTATTTTGCATATACCTGATGAAGTAGATGATGCAATAGATGTAAAAGATAATGTTGGTGAATTACCAGAAGGATTGAAATAATTTATCTCTATTTTTTATTTAGTACAGTATTTTATTTTTATATTATAGTTGTATAATACAGTTGTTACTCTCTATTTTTTATTATCTTATCTTTCACCCTCTCGTAGATACCCTTTTAACCTTTATTACTAATTATTTATATATGTTATTTGATAAATTAAATAGAACAATACCGACATACAAAATCACAAATGAAGAAATAAAACAAATAAAAACAGAAGAAAGCTTCTCAAGTTCAATATCAAATAAATCAACAAAAACAGGTAGTTTTGAACAGAATCAAGGTACTGCTGCTGAACTTGTTTTTGCTAAATATCTAAAAGAAAATTATCAAGATGAATGGATATGGGTAGACGATATGAATACAAACGTAATAGACCATGATTTCTTAATAAGATATAACTCTACATGGATAGGTGTAGATGTTAAATCACGATTAGCTTACGAAAATAATGAATATAACGTAAAAGGTATACCAAGTAGATTTAAACCTAACCCTGGATTTTTCACAAGATACCATGCAAGAAAAAATGTAAAAAGAGTACACTTAAAAAATCATGTTCATGTTTTAATTGTACTTGGAAATTATAAAGATAAATTTGAATATGGTTCTATCGTAGGATGTATTGGGATAAATCATATATTAAAATCAAAAGAATATCAATATTTGATTGAAAATGGTAAGTACAAAACGGAAATAAAATCATCTGAATCAGAACCAATACATAATCTCGAATCTGTAATTATTAATAGTTTAGAAAGTGTAAAACAGTGTGATGGATTCCCATCTATAGTGAATAAAATTATCAATGGAAAAACAAAAATAAAAGATTCTGTTGTAGATGAATTATTAAACAATGATACATATATAACAAGTAATAAAAAACCATTAACAGATGATTATGGAATAGATATAAATAAATATAATATAGATAAAACAAATTGTTTAAATGTAATAGAAAATACAACAAGTAATAATTTAAAAACAAATAGTAATTATAAAGAATCTGTATCAGATATTAAAAGACAAGAATTTAGTAAACAATATAGAAATAAAATAGGTGATATTAATCCAAATAAATTAGATTATTATTTATTTTTAATAGATGTGTTTGGTGTGGATAAATCTATTGAAATATGTTCTTATATTAATGACATAAATAGGAGTCTAAATTATTATACTATAATAAAATATCTTTTTGATAAGGATAAAAAATGTATTGTTTCATAATAATTGTCGTTATTTCTCAATATATGGTTATAAACGGTTAATATATGGTATAACGTATATTGATTATTATACGTTCTAAATGGTTAACCATATGTTAGATAATAACTCTTTTAAAACCTTAATATTTAACTATGATTATGTTAATATATAAACCATGGTAAATAAATATGATACAACATTTAAGAAAGTACCAAAAAATTCTAATCATTATGAATTAATAAATGGAAAAAATAAAGAATTAACATCGTTAGATATAGAAAATAATGTTTATGCAGGTAACTTTATTAGGAATATTATGGAAGATAACAATTATCTACAAAAAGTGAAAGAATCTAAAAGTAACAAAGGAGAAGATTATATTACATTAGGTGTAGGTGTAGATACAACAGGCAGAAAACCTTTACATTTAAAAATAGATGCAGATGAAATGCTACATACAAGTCATTATGGTGCTACAGGGTCGGCTAAAACAACAACAATGATAAATGCTATGGTTCAATTAGCATATCGTAATTATGGTTTTACTTTTATCGACCCTAAAGAAGGTGTCCATGATGATGCACCTAATGATAAAGATTTCCCACGTATAGGTGAAGATAGTCTAAAACTACTACGTAGAATACCAAAACACAGATTAAAGGATGTTATATACATTAACCCAGTCCCTGTTAAAAAATCTAAAAATGAAGAATATTCTATATCATTAAATCCAATACAAGTACCACCTACTGTAGAAGAAAAAAGTGGTGAATACGAACGAGAAGATATAATCAGTTCCCAAAAAGATTTATTAAAAAGTATAATGATGGCTACAGGTTCTGGTGATGGTGATATGTTCGGGCCATTAATGGAAAGGAATTATGAAGCATTATTTCAAGCTATGATACGGTCGAATCGTAAATTTACTTTTGCCGATTTACATATGATATTAACCAACCCTGAATTAATAGAAGTATTAGAAAAAAATATTTCTAATGAACTACAAGATGAATATATATCAGAAGAAGTTAAACAATTAGAAGATACAAATAAAGAAGAATTAGAATCTTTAATCAGAAGAACACAACGATTAGTTACGAAAAATAGAACAACCAGAGATTTTATTGTAAATAAAGATACAGATGTAGATTTCTATGATGCTATATCATCAAATAAAATAATTATAGTAGATATACAATCTAAACAAGATGCTGTCGTAAACACAGCAGCAGGGTATGTCATCAATTCTTTATTTGCAGCAGCTAAAAAAGCACAATTAAAAAAAGAACATATATTATTTGGAGATGAATTTCATAAAATAATCAAAATGAAAGAATACTTACCGTTAAAAGATATTCTGTCAGAAGGACGTTCTAATAAATTCTTGTTATGGTTTGCCACACAATATCCATCACGAATAAGACAATTTGCTAAGGAATCCAGAACAAATATAGGTACAACAATAGCTGGTAATCTAAACGAATCGGAAGCACAAATAATCAATGATTCATTTATTAATCAAGACCATGAAAAATTAAATGCATTAAATATATCTACATTAAAAAATTATGAATTCTTTTTATCTACACAATACGAAGATGGATTTGCTGAAGTAAAAGGACACCCCCCATATCCACCGTTACGTTCGATAAATAAAGCAGCTATAACGGCTATCAAATCTGTAGAAAAACATGGTTCAAAACATAAACGTAAATACACATATGATGATGTAGTAAATCCTATCTTCGTAGATAACCCTAAAACACTAATGGATGAACAAGGATTAAAAGCTGTGCAAACAGCACAAATATATGACACATATCATAATAATACACAAGAAAAAAACTATGCAACGTATGAAACAATCGAAAAAATTATAGAAACAGCATACAACGTAGATAAAGAACAATTTAATATTGAATCATGGTTAGAAAAACAAGCAAATATAGATAATATTAAAACAGAAGATACAGGAACAGAAGTATTGTATAAATTAACAAATGAAGGGAAAAAAATAGCATCAACAGATACAGGCCAAAGTGGTAGTGCAGGTAAAAGCCAACATAGAATGATGATACAAAAACTCAGAAAACAATTAGCTGAAAATGGAATACACATTATTACACCAAGGCAAGATGATGGTGACGGTAAAATGGCTGATGCACATGGATACGTATTTAATATACACGATGAAACACCGTTAACGAATAAATATTCTATAGGTGATGAAATTATTTTTGAGATAGAAAAAGAAACAACAGCATCTAAATCATATCTGATGATGAATAATTTCACAAAAACAGATGAAAATGTTGTTTTTGTCAGTAATACGTCTAAAATAGTAGAAAAAATAGAACGAATACTACAAAAACAACAAGGTAAAGCTAAACAATCAACAAAATACGGTGATAGATTATATAACACAAATGAATATTTAATTTGTGATAAAAAATATTATGTTGCTATCAAAGGAAAACCTAATAGAAGTAAATGGTATATAGATGAAGAAACAAATAATATCATATTAAAACATAAATCCTTTGGTACTGTGAATATATCATTAAATGAATTTAAAAATATATCAATAGATAAATTCCCAATAAAAATAAAGAAAACATCAAAAGGATATATTGTAAAAGATAAATTAAATAATACAGAAACAAAACCATATAAAAGCCTACGACAAATTAAAAAACAAACAGAATATAACCCTGTTAAAAAACCATGGGTTCCACATTTAGAATTTGATGAATATCCTATAAATAGAAATAAGTATGATATAATAGCACTTGAAAATAAAAACGAAAATAGATTTGAAAACAAAATTTATTATAAAGGTGAATATTATGATTTTGATGAATATAATAGAAAACATTCTAATACAGATACAGACACAAATAAAAACAAAAATAAAAATACAACTACATCACAAAATAAAGAAAAACAAATAAATAATGAAGAAACAAAAAATACAGAAAAAGATTACGACTCTATATTTGATAATGATTTCGAATTATAAAATAACTATTTAATTAACAATTTGTCTGAATTTCTTAAACCAAAATCTTCTATATACTAAATATGAAACAAGTACAATTAATGGTAAAACTAATACTATATATGATAATAACATTATGAAACTATTCAACACGTTAATCGTATTAGCTATAATTAAAATCACAATTATATAAACTACAGCTAATAAATTAAAGTAAATAAAGAACTTGAATACATAGTATTTGTAATAATACACATACAAATCATCAAAATTCAAATTCAATGTAACATCTTCTAATGTTTGTTTAATATTTCTATTATCATTTTCATCATGTTCAAATTGAGTAATTCTATCTATATTGTATTGTGTTAATTCTGTAATATCTGATTTAATTAAATAAACACCAGATGTGATATACAATAATATGAATATTGCATATACAAACACACTCATACTTTCTAATTCATTTTGACCTAATCCTGTCGTTATTATTGTATATGTTATTATAAACAAAGCAAAAGTAGCTAACGTAAATAATCCAATTAATACAGTTGTATTTTTATATTCAGGTTCGTATTCATTGTTAACATTATAACTAACCAAAACTAATGATGTAATGAACAATGTAATACTTAATATATTAAATAATATAGCACTAACCATATCTGAAGTTATATATTGATGAATCAATACTGATGAACCAATAAATAATACAAGTAGTATTATTACACCATATATAAAATCTTCTAATGAAATATATCCTTTCTTTAATGTATTAAGTATCCCTTCATCATCTTCATTTTTACCATCTTCAAAATCTTCTTTATTACGTAATAACTTACCAAAATATTTTTCCCTTAAAAATTTTTCTCTCATACTATTATATTCATCTGGTTCATCTTCAACAACAAAATCAGATTCAGTCATTTCTAATTTCTCATCTTCATCTCTTTCTTCTCCTTCCTCTATCTCTTCATCTAATTCTAAAAAGTCAGATTCATCAAAAAAACTTTCATCATCTTCTTCTATGGTTTCTAATTCTATATCTTCTTCATCAATATCATCACTCTCTTCTAATTCATTTTCATCTTGCTCTGTTATATATATATCTTCATCATCTTCTTCATCATCTTCTATTAAATCTGAACCATAATTAAAATCATATACCACAGCTTCTTCATCGTCTTCACTCTCTTTTTGTGATTTTTCCTCAGTTTCTTCCTCATAGTCTTCTATTGATTCTAATTCAATACCATCAGTATTGTCTTCTTCATCATCTTCTTCATCATCTTCTTCAATATCAAAACCAAAATTTAACATAATATCATCTTCATTCTTCTCTTGTGATTTTTCCTCATTATCTTCAGTATCATCTTCTAAATAAATTTCAGGTTCTGAATTTGAATCAAATGAAGAAAAAACTGTATCAATATGTGAACAATCATTACATACCAGTATAAAATCCGATTTATCTACTTCACAAATACCATCTAAATTTATTACTCTCTTAGATTTTATCACTTTATCACTATCCGTACTTATTGTTTTATCACATAACGGACAATGATTATCATATTCTTCCACTACTTCATCTATTAAATTATCTACATCTTTATCACAAAACTCATCATATGCTTCCATATAATAAGAATTATTTATTATTGTATTATAATCCACCATATTTAATAATATAACAATACATATAGTTAAAACTACCTTCTATAGATGAATTATTGTTTTATAATCTTCTCTATCTTTCTTAAAATAATATTCTGTAGAATCAATGAGATAGATATGTTTTTCTCTTTCACTATTTTTATCTTCCACAATCATATTCACTATTTGTCCTTCTTTATATTCATCCACAATTTCATGATTCAATATTCTACGATGATACTCCCTAATTAAAGGTTCAGGTCTATATACATACATATATCTAATATCTGTAAACATTTTAATACATTCATCACAATATTCTACACCTATCTCTTTATCAACATCAAATTCACCATCAAAACGACGTGACTGTTTTTCCTTATGAACATAATAACCACATTCTTCACAAATTTTATATGGATTATATTCTTCTTCAAATTCTTTTAATAAATTATTATAAAGATTATTATTGATTATCTTAATAATTCTATTATACATTTCTGTTAGTTCTTTATCTGCTTTGTTCATACTTATACTTACTTTTAGATAAAATAAAAACCTATTGATTTATAATTTATTCTATTTCCCAATGTAACC
>LFCJ01003408.1_pt1 | contig 11648 bp, 13 predicted proteins | sample 643141 | NCBI WGS metagenome assembly LFCJ01 (sample SAMN03766243, study PRJNA286221) | soda lake metagenome | biome: soda lake; feature: Kulunda steppe; material: water; isolation source: sample B1-Br-g2 brine of Lake Bitter-1 | place: Russia: Kulunda steppe | collected 2010-07 | reverse complement strand
TGTCGTGACGTTTCTTGGTTGTGCAGTGAACGTCGAGGATAGCTTGTGACGCTGTATCGACGAGTGCGGTCGTTTTGAGCGTCTGAACACGGTAATTCGTGCGACGGCAGTAGTGTTTGCTGGCGTTCTCGCGGTCGAAGAATGTCGCGTCCATCGCTGCATGACCAGATGGCTCGTGCAGCTGCGCCGACAGGCGCAGCAGCACTCGCCAGACCGCCATCTTGATTCTGTCAAACGCCTTCACTAGCGTCGAATGATCAGGGAGATCAGCCGCGCCAAGGCCTATCTTGGCGAGTATTTGCGGCATCTCGCTCAAGAGATCAAGCGCTTCGCGGTAGGATTTCTCCAAATAAATCCGCAGACAATGCAGCGAAACGACGGCATAGTCGGCGAATCCGCCGCCGCCCTGCGGGGCGGCGGATTCGCCTCGGCCACCAACAGCACTTTTAGCCAACGTCACGACCTTCCCAGTGAAGCGGGAAATTTTGGACATGAACCATCCGCCGTTTCCCGCTTCAACTCCCTAGTTCTGACGGTCGAAGTCTACGCAGTCTGGCGATTCACCAGAGCCAACTCGAAGACATGCGTCCCGACGCCAATCTGCTGATCATCGAGGTTCGCCTCCCGGACAGCTAAGAGACTGTCGATGCCCCCGTCGCGGACAGGCGGATTCGTGTGGTCGGACCGTTGTTCGAGAGTGCGAGTTCTCCGACGAGAAACTCCTACACGGCCTTATCTTTCTCCGCACTAGGAGAGTCGGGTCGCCGGTAGTTCTGGGACCTCTCGGGCGTCGGCGGCCCTGTAGGCATTGCGGTGAATCCTCAGCGAATGTTGACGTTCACAGAATCAGAGAGAAGGGAACTGCCTACAGTCACTCCGTGTTCTGGTCGTAAATCTCTTCGAGCAGCAGCGTCATCTCGGCACAGAGTTTCTCGAAAATCTCCTCTCCTTTCTCCGCGCTGGCGAACTCGGGGTCGCCGACGGCGCCGTTCTCGGAGTACTCCTCTTCGAGCCGGTGGACCGAGAGGGGGCCACCCTCGTACATGTCGTCGTAGGCGTGGGTGTAGGGTTCGTCGAGGTGCGTCCCCTTGACGAGGTCCTCGCGGACGAGGTCAGGGCGAAGGTGCATGATGAGCGATGTCTCCAGCTCCCCGGCGTGGTTCATCCCGCCCGGTTCGGAGTCGCGAATCTCGTCGATAAACTCCGCTGCGAGCCCGAAGTAGGTCATTGCCAACACATCGATACTGGGGTGTTCCAGCCCGATTGCCTTGCTCGCACCGCCGATGGCGTTGTGGTTGCCGCCGTGGCCGTTCAGGAACAGCAGGGCGTCGAACCCGGTTTCGAGCGCCGAGGCCGCCATCGCTTCGTAGAATTCGACGAGTTGACTGAACGGCACGTCGATGCGTCCTGAAAAGTTCACGTGATAGGGTGAGTTGCCGGCCCAGAGGGCCGGGCCGACGATAACGGGGATGTCGTCCATCACTAACTGGGCTCCCTCGTGGGCAAGCGCGTCCGCACAAATTGTGTCAGTCGAGACCGGCAGGTGCGGTCCGTGCTGTTCGATACTTCCCACCGGGAGAATTAGTATCGAGCCGTCCTGATCTGCTATTTCCTCGATTTCAGCGTACGTCTTTCCGGCCCATGCGGTCGGCTGACTGCCGAAGCACTCGTACATACGTTTGCCGACGGACGAACGGGTAATAACAGTATCCCGGCGCCGTCGACAGACGGAGGTATCCTTTTATGAACTGTGCAGACCCAGGTGGAGTCATGACCAAATCACTCACCACCGAGTCAGCGGTCACGCTGGCCGAGAAGGTGCGCTCGGGCGACCTGTCCCCGGTAGAGGTCGTCGACGCTTACCTGGAGCGAATCAGACAACAAGACGACGGTCTCGGGGCCTACATCACTGTTCTCGAAGAGCAGGCCCGGGACGCCGCCATCGAGCAAACCGGACAGCTCGCAACGGGAACCGACCCAGGGCCGCTCGCGGGTGCCCCGGTCGGCGTCAAAGATATCGTCGACGTGGATGGAGTTTCGACCACGCAAGGCACCTCGCTACTGGCAGACAACACTGCAACGGAGGACGACCCCGCAGTAGCCAGACTGCGGAACCATGGGTCGATTGTCATCGGGAAGACCAATACGCCGCCGTTCGCCCGGAGCGCGGTGACCGAGAGCGACCTCGCCGGCTACTGCTCGACGCCCTTTGGTGAGGGGTACAACGCCGGAGGGTCCTCGGGCGGATCGGCGGCTGCGGTCGCCGCTGGGATGGCCGCAATCGGGTACGGGACCGACGGCGGCGGGTCGATTCGCATTCCCGCGTCCCTCTGTGGTGTCGTGGGACACAAACCGACGTTCGGGTTGATTCCGTGGGTCGACCGGCCGGACGCGTTCGCCCACGCTCGCGGAAATCACGCCGGCCCGCTAACCAGGACCGTCCCGGATGCTGCCCTCGCGCTCGACGTCCTCTCCGGCCCTGACCACGGCGATCCCTTCTCCCACCCAGAAGTCGGCGGGAGCTACCTCGCGACGACCGAGGAGGACCCGGAGGGTCTCGACATCGCGTACAGCCCGAACCTCGGCGTGTTCCCGGTCGCGACGGCGATCGAAGATGTCGTCGAGGATGCGGTCTCGGACCTCGCCGACGCCACCTCGTCGACGGTCCACCGCCCCGATATCGACTTCGGACTCTCGCTGGAGGAACTGGTGGCCCCGAAGTACCAGAACTGGGGGCCGGTTCACACTGCAGTCCTTGCCGAGCGCGTCGAGGAGGAACACGGAATCGACCTCACCGATCACCCGGACGTACTCGGCGAGTCGTTCGTCGAATCTGCCGAGGAAGGCTACGAGATAGACGCCGTTTCCTACAAGTGCGTGAACGACATTCACACGGAGATATACGACGAGGTACAGGACGTATTCGCCGAGTACGACCTGCTCGTCACACCGACGCTCTCGGTGTCACGTGTCGAAAATGGGACAATTGGGCCGGAGACCATCGACGGCGAGTCCGTCGACCCGTCAACGGACTGGTTCCTGACGTTCCCGTTTAACTTCGGCGGACCGCCGGCGCTCTCAGTGCCCGCCGGAACGGTCGACGGATTCCCGGTCGGGTTGCAGATTGTAGGCCAGCGGTTCGCGGACGACCTCGTCCTCGCAGCGGGTGCGGCGCTTGAGCGTGCACGACCGTGGCATCACTTCTATGTGGAGCTCTGAGAAATCAGCGACTCGCCAGCCAGCCGCCGTCGATGGGAATAGCCGTTCCGGTGATGTAGTGGGCGGCATCCGACGCGAGAAACCGAGCCAGTTTCCCGACGTCTTCCGGTTCGCCGAAGTAGGGCAACAGGACGTGTTCCTCATAAATTTCTCGTCGCTCCGGGTCGTCAAAGGTTCCCTGGGACATACTCGTATAGATAGGACCTGGACAGAGCGCGTTGACAGTGGTCCCGCCTGGCCCGAAGTCGACGGCGAGTTGGCGAGTCAGGTTGACGACGCCGCTTTTCGTGGCGCAGTAGCCCGCGCCCTGGGGCGTCCCCTCGAACGCGGCGGTCGAAGCGAGGTTGATGATTCGCCCGGCGTCGCTCTCGTTGAGATGAGACGCCGCGTGTTTCGTCGTCAGGTACACACTGGTGAGGTTGACATCCACGATCTGGTCCCAGTTGTCCCGATCAAGTTCTGCGACCGATCCCGGCACCGAAATGCCGGCGTTGTTGACGAGGATGTCGAGACCGTTGTATTCTGCGACAGTCTCGGCGACAGTTTCCTCGACGGCTGATTCGTCCCCGACATCGCAGTTGCTGAATATGGCGTCACCACCGAGGTCGTTGATTACGTCCACGGTCTCGCCGTGTTCCAGTTCCTCCTCCAGTTTCGGCTCTCTGTTGATGTCAGCGACGACGACATTCGCGTCTCCTTTAGCGAGTTCGATGGCAATCCCCCGTCCGATGCCGGTCGCGCCGCCCGTAACCAGAGCGGTTTGTCCTGTTAGGTCCATGCGCCCTCTCCGACGGGACTACAGGTATATATTGGGGATACAGCAGTCGCCAAGACGGGGTGTGGATAGTTTTATCAGACTACACGAAAAGACCCACTAAATGGCAGTTCAATCAGCCGAGGAGGCCTACCAGATAGTACTGGAACACTCACAGCGAGTCATCGATCTTGAGAAGACGAACCAGCTCATGCGCTGGGATTCGGACGTGATGATGCCGCCGGGCGGAGCGCCCGCCCGGTCGAGTCAGCGAACGACGCTTTCCGCCGCGCGTCATCGATACCTGACTGACGACCGGCTTGGGGAGGCACTGGAGGTGCTCGAAGATGCTGGCCTTGACGACGAGCAGGCGGCCATCGTGCGGGAAGTCCGGCGGGAGTACACCACTGCGAGCCGGGTTTCCGACGAGCTCAACGACGAAATCAGCGACGTCAACTCGCAGGCACACGAGGCTTGGAAGGAGGCCCGTAAAGACGACGACTGGTCGAAGTTCGGTCCGCTCGTCGCCGAACACTTCGATACGAAAAAGCGCTGGGCGGAGCACGTCGACCCCGACGGCGACCCGTACGAAGTGGTCTGGAGCCAGCGAACGGGCTACCTCGGTCAACCACACATCCCGCTGGAGACGGTCGACCGCATCTTCGATACGCTTCGAGAGGAACTTGTCCCGCTCATCGAGGATATTCAAGAGAGCGACGTCAACCTCGCGACGGACGCCCTGTCGAGTGACGAGGGCGAGTTCGATACGGAGACTCAGAAAGAACTCAACAGGGCCGCGCTTGACGTGATGGGTCTGGACTGGGACCGGACGCGGTTCGACATCGCGCCACACCCGTTCTCGTTCGGCAACCCACACGATGTCCGGATGACGACGCGGTACGACGAGTCTGACCTCACCGAGGCGCTCACCGGAACACTTCACGAGTTCGGCCACACGGCGTACGCACACGGACTGCCGAAAGACAAGTACGGGACGCCGCTCGGGGAGCCACGAGGGATCGGCATTCACGAGTCTCAGTCGCGCTTTTTCGAGAACCACGTTGGTCGGACCGAGGAGTTCTGGGAGCACTTCCTGCCGACGGTCAAAGAGCACTTCCCGCAGCTTGAAGACGTCACGCTGCGCGAGGCCTACGAGTGTGTCAATCAGGTCTTCGAGGACAATTTCATCCGTGTGGAGGCGGACGAGCTGACCTACCACATGCACATCATCATCCGGACTGAAATCGAACGTGACCTCTTCAACAATCGCATCGACGTCGACGAAATCCCGCAGCTCTGGAACGACAAGATGGAAGAGTACCTCGGCATCCGTCCGTCGACCGACAATGAGGGCTGTCTGCAGGACCCACACTGGTCCCGGAGCCTGCCCGGGTTCATCGGGTACACCATCGGGAGTGTGCTCGCAGCCCAGCTCGACGCAACGTTGCGCGCGGAACTGGACAAAAACGTCGACGAGCTCATCAGGCACGGGGAGATCGGCCCAATTCACGAGTGGCTGACCGAGAACGTCCACTCACACGGGCAGTTCTACCGGGCTGACGAGCTGATTCGACAGGCGACCGGTGAAGACCTCACTGCCGACTACTTCGTCGACTACGCTCACGAGAAGTACGGCGAACTGTACGACCTGTGAACCGCCTCGGGGTCAAGCCCCGAGGCACTCGGCCCGCTCCGCCTGTAGACTCCTTCGCGAGCGCTATTTCCTGGGAAATACCTAGCTTGGTAGACTATGTTAGCTTTCGGCAATGGCTACACAGTCGTTGGACCGCCCCCTCCTTCCGCCGGACAGGGAACCAGTGTACACAAACTGGGGGAGGACTGTCCTGGAAACCGTCATCGAACTCGAGGAGTTGTATGGGAGCACGGTCATGCTGCCTGCGTTCATCTGCTAGGACAGCTTCCAGCCGTTGTTCGAGCGACTCGACCTCACTTCGAAGTTTGTCGACGTCACGCTCCCGTCCTAGCACATGGATATCGAGGAGGCAAGCGAGCACATCGATTTAGTCGATGCGGTATTGGTCGTCCACGCGTTCGGCCTCCTGACGGAGATGGAGCGATGGGCCACGCTCTGTGACGAGTACAACTGTGTGCTCATCGAGGACTGCGCCCGCGTGCTCAGGGCACGCGTCGACGGCGGCCCGTAGGAGCGTACGGCGACTATGCCGTGTACTCGCTCCAGAAAGTCGTGCCCGTTTCGAAGGGCGGCATCGTGCTCTTGCCGGACTCCGCCGAGAGCGCGCCACTCCAACGGCCAACCTACGGGGTAGAAGCCCTATACAACCTGCCTACCTATCTTGGGTCGGCGTTCAGGGAACAGTGCCCGAACGCCGCGAACCTTAGCGAGGGGATTATTCAGTTTCGCGTTGGCGCGAAGAATGATAACGATGTTGAGGTCGTCATCGACCGAATAAGTGGGCTTATTGACAAGTGCGGTGTGGAGAGGGAAATCGCGGTGCTCGACGAGCAATAGGCATTACAGATTCACGGTGTCCTGACCCCTGGCGACACCGAGTGCCAGCACAGCACTGATGAGGAGACAGCCCGCGAGCGCAAGAAACGCCACGGTAAAATCGAGGACGTCGGCGATGAAGCCGACGACAGTCGGGCCAAGACTCGCCAGCCCGACATAACTGGCACTGAACGCACCGTAGTCGCCGCCTTTCGTCTCCTCGGGGAAGAGGTCCATCATGTACGACTGGAGCGCCGGCCATATCGCGGCGAGACCGGCACCGAGTATACAGACCCCGAGAATGAGCAGGAGAACCATTTCGACGTAAATGACCACGATCAATCCGACACTCGTTATTACAGCGACGACGGCAACGATGTACGGGACGGGAAACCCATCGGAGAACCGGCCGGTAACGAGGTTTGAGCCCACACCGACCAGGAACAGCAGCGCGAAGAGGTTGTTCGCGAAGGTGGCAGAAACCGCCTTCTCAGCCTGGAGGAACATCGGAAGAAACGTGATGACTCCTTGCCAGGCAGTGCCAAAGAGGGTGCCGACGACGAGCATTCGTCGAACCTGCGAGGACTTGAAGAGACGAGCCATGGTATCGCGGATTGTGAGTTCGGGCCGCTCAATCTGGTATGGCTCGGGGTTCCAGTAATGCAGCGCAGGCAAGAGCACGACGAGGGCGACCACGATAGGGAGAAACGCCGACCGCCAGGAGCCCGCAGAGATAGCCAGGTTTCCGAGTCCGGCACCCAAAATGCCGGCGAGATAGATCGAACTGTTGTTGATGCCGAGCGCCTGTCCCTGTTTGGCCGAGAACAGATCGGACAGGTAGGCGACCACCGCAGTTGAGTACAGACCGATACCGACACCGACGCCGATGACGGCGACCAGAAACGTCGGGTAGTTCAAGACAGTGGTGAGGAGGGTGAACCCAGCCGTCGTCACGAGGAGCCCGCCGACCAGCACGGTCTTGCGGGAGAGCTGGTCGGAAAGTTGTCCGCCAGGATACCTGATGATAGCAGTAAAGCCGAACATCATGGTCATCGCGAGCCCGGCGGCGAACGACGAGATAGCGAGGGACTCGGTGATCGTCGGCAGCAGTGGCGAGAGGGCGAACCGCCCAGTCGTGAACGTGATAGTGCCCGCAGTCACGAGCCACAGCTGTCGGCCGGTCCGCCCCTGGATAAGTGACTCCTGAGAGGCAGTCGATGTGCTCACACTCTTCTTCTCATAGTCTATGTATTCAAAAGACCCGGTTTCTCTGTTTACTCCACCTGGTTCTCGATGCAACCACCCGTCCCGGTCTGTTACTCCATCGGAACTTCGGCCTCGATCTCAATCATGACGGGTGAGTCGCCGAGCGGCCGCGTGCCGATAACCGTCTGACAGGGGTACGGCTCCGAGAACACCTCGTCGTAGACGCGCTTGTAGCCCTCGAGGGAATCTTGCTCCTGCATGATGTAGACAGTGACTTTCGCGATGTCGTGGAAGTCCTTGTCGACTTCGTCGAGCAGGACGCCGATGTTCTCGAACGTCTTTCGCGTCTGCGATTCCAGGTCGTCACCGACGACGTTCCCATCGCTATCGCGGGGAACCTGTCCCGCCATGAAGAGGGTGCCGCCGTCGACGATGGCGTGATTGTACGGAGTTTCCGCGAGCTCGTCAGGACTGATGGCTCTACGTGCCATAGGCTGTACTCCCACCCCTGAAAGATAAAATCATCCCCCGAGTGTTCGTTCGCGGACCGACTCAGTTGTCGCTCTCGGCCGTGACGAACGAGCCGACGACGTCACACCAGCGCGGAGCCTTGTCCGTCATGACGTGGTGTTTCGTGTCGTGCCAGATGTGGATTTCGCCGTTGGGGAGACGCTCGAACAGGCGGATACCCATATCGAACCCTTCGTCGCGCTCGTAGGGTTCTAGCGTTTTGGGGTGTATCTCGACGAGCTTCTTGTCGGGATCGTCCTCCGGTTCGTCCTCCTGCCGTGGCCAACCCTCGTAGGGCTTCGTTCCCCACGTAACGAGTGAGGGTTGCGCTACGTCAGAGGCCGCCTCAGTGATGTGGGAACCCTCGTAGCTCAGTGCCTCGTTGAGGGATTTGGCGGACGTCTGGATTCTCTTGCTCCGCGCGTTAGTGAACTCCCAGTTTCGCTGTTGTATCTCGTAAACTCGATCGACAGTTTCCTTGGTGATTCCCGACCGGAAGAGGGGATGGTAATCTGGACGAACGAGGTGGTTTTCCCGGAAATCTTTGAGGAACTCTCGGGCCCTGTTACGCGTCGGTTCCTCTGATTCGAGGTTTCCCGGTATCTCTCCCTCAACGAGCTTTCGTGACGCTGACCCAGCGTTGACGACGACGAGTTTCTCGACGAGGTCAGGGTATTCTAGGGCAAGATAGACGGCCTGGAATCCCGCGCGACTGTTCCCGGCCACGGTGGCCGAGTCGACACCGATTTCCTCCAGGAATCGCGGCACGAAATCAGCGCGCTCGCGTGGCAGGTGGTCGCGCTCGCCACGAGGGTCGGTGAACCCGAAGCCAGGTTGGTCGAGCGCGATGACCCGGCACTGCTCGCTCAACGGCTCGATAACGGCGCCCCAGTTGAGTTCGGCACATGAGGTTAGCCCGCCGCCATGAAGGAGAACGAGGACATCCCCAGAACCCTTGTCGTAGTAGTGGACGTCTGTACCGTCGACCGTTACGTACTCGCCGCTATCGATGAGCTGCTCCCACTCTGTTGGCATGTGGATGTTCAACATATTGTCTGAGGTGTTCTAAGCCTTACGTCTCCCAGAGGTGTGTCTCAGCCTACCACAACAGTTAATCTCAAGGCAGGTAATGGAAATGTATGAAGATCAGACCGATTCGAGCGACCGAGATAGAGAACGTCGTGAGTAAGCTCTGGCGGCCGTTCGCGGAAGCCCAGGAGGCACGCAATGAGCGATGGGAATTGGCTGACGACGCTGAGGAGGCGATGGCACAGAACTTCAGGAACGGACTCCGCCAGGACAACGTGTTCGTATTTGTCGCCGAAGTTGACAGCGAGGTGATTGGCTATCTGCTCTTTGAGATTCGGGACGCACCCCCTATATTTACCCGTGAACGGGACTGTGCACTCGACCAGCTGTATGTCAAGCCTGACCACCGTGGAGAGGGGATTGGGCAGGCGCTCATCGACCGCGCGGCGGCGATTGGCGAAGAGAAAGGTGCAGAGACGCTCGTGCTCACAATCGACGCTGAGAACGAAGGTGCGCTTACGTTCTTCGACGACCTTGGCTACGACATCTGGCGGCACCATTTATTCAAGGCAATATAGATAATCATAATAATGTCTGGTTACTGATGCAATTACATGGCTGTAGCAGGAGAAAAGCAGCCACTGTAATTACTCTAGCAATATTGTGTCCGGCGTTCGCTCAGCAGTTGCAATAGAAAACGGTGTAGTGAGGCCGATCGGTGAACAGGTTGAGCCCGAGAACAGGTCTCGGCGCTGCTCACACTGTGGATTTATGCATCCGGACAATCGTGAAGGTGAGGCATTTGAGTGCTTGAAATCGGGTACGAGAACCACGCGGCGAAGAACGTCGGCTTGAGGTATCTCCGTCGGAACCCAACTGAGGACGATGGAGGACACCCCTGGGCATGCGCTTGAACAGTGGGACGCTGAACGTGAACGGGGGTTATTCTCCTGCCTCAATTGAGAGCAGGATGGGAGTCAACGCTGAATTCCGCGATTTTAGTCGTGGTAGCCTAAGACTCTATAGTAGTCGTTAGAATTAGCTGCCCATTTTGGAAGTAACACCCAATCAAAGGCGCTATCGATCGCTATTGTGAGTTCAGGTAGTGAGTCAAAGAACCGGTTGCTAAGAGCTGATTGGAGTTGTCTCCAGCTTTCTTCGGTTGGGTTTAGCTCAGGTAAATATGCTAGCAATGTTACGAACGTGAGGTCGTCACGGGCCGTCGGGTCCGTGACGGCCGACGCCTGAAAATACAACGCTCCATCTAGTACAACTTAATACAATATTAGCCATCCCGATATGAGTAGAATGGTATGTTTTATGTATACGGCAGTAGCGTACTCCTCGAATCGAGAGAAAAAGCTATCTCGTCCTCGGTGATCACGCCCAACAGACACGTCCAGTTGCGTTACCCAGACAATTCGACGAATGCCCGCGACCCGCGTGGAAACTACGCGGCACGCGGCTCAACTTGGACAGATTTCTTGGTTTGATCGATACAGACTACTGTGGCGTCCATCTCCCACCGCTTTTTTTGAATTCGTCGCGGAACGTATCTTGCTTCTCAGGATCAGATTCGGCGGCTGTACGACGTGGTTTTTGATAGCCCAATCCCGCTTCTTTGAGCAACCGCCGGCAGCTTGGGATTGAGTACTCGACATCGTAGGTCTCGTGAAGATACTGCTGGACGAGCGCCGGCGTCCACGCCGGAGCGTCTACCCCAACTTCTTCGGGAGATTCGTGGACTGTTTCTTCGAACTCTTGTTGCTCTTTTTCTGAGAGCTTTCGCTTTCTCCCAGATCGGTGAGCATCAGTAACGGCCTGCTCAAGCGACTCGTCAGTGTCGAGTCGCTTGAGCCAACTGTAGATTGTTCGTCGGCCGGTGTTGTGCCACTCGGCAATTTCAGTCTGCGTGACGCCGTTTTTGTACGCAATTGCCGCCAGCAGCCGTTGTGCCGGCTTCTTTCCCTCGACGTTATCGAGTGCGTCGTGAAGTTCTTTGACGGAGATCTGGTCGAGATGGTCCATTACAAACAACGATAATTTGTGGGCGGAAAGTTCTAACGGTTACTATAGACAGTGCGCCTCTTCCTCGTGGTTGAGTTGTGCTACTGATAACGTACTTCGCTAAAGAACGTCGATATCGATAGCATCATGTTATTTTTCGTACCGGCCATCTGCCGTTCGATTATCGCATGATGGAGACCGGTGAAGCAGCACTCGGACAGGTCCTTGAGGAGACCGAGACACCTTCGAGTACCATTCATCTATAGCTAATACTCTCAGTAATACCCGACCTAGCTGCTTACTGCCGAAACCCCGTGTTCTGAGCGCGTAGATTCTACGAACTCGGTTCATATATACCTCGCTACTCGCCGAATCCGTTCGGACTGGTGCTGCTTCTTCGCGACCGTGATGGATAATACTCATAATCACCTTGAGTATTACTTGTGGGCTTAG
>LFCJ01003407.1_pt1 | contig 11648 bp, 14 predicted proteins | sample 643141 | NCBI WGS metagenome assembly LFCJ01 (sample SAMN03766243, study PRJNA286221) | soda lake metagenome | biome: soda lake; feature: Kulunda steppe; material: water; isolation source: sample B1-Br-g2 brine of Lake Bitter-1 | place: Russia: Kulunda steppe | collected 2010-07 | reverse complement strand
CGTTTGAAGACACATAAGCAGGGGTGCTAGCTCCCTGGAAGGATTTGTAGCCCATAACCCTGTCATTCATGTCCAAGCTCATCACATCATCACGCTCCTCATCGTCCCACACCACCTCGTGCCTTATTTTAAATTTATCTTAAATGCTATTAATGGCTTGGGGTAATTTGAGGGTTTTCTAGCACATTTTTACACAATAACGGCGTTTACCAGTCAAATAGGTGACACTCGTTGGTGACGAGGGCCCCCCCCTTACCCTAAAGAGACTCGGCGAGACTTGCCAAGTCTCGTCGTCGGCAACTTGCCTTGAAGTCTCGGCGAGACCCCTGCCCAACCTTAATTAAAACCAATACCAAGAAGACTTTGAAGCATTTGCTTAAGTATCAACTATCTTCCCCTACACCTCTGTGTCTTTATGACGTAGCTTGGACTAAGGCTTGTTGCTGAGTCAGCTTGAGTGCACGTTGCTGTCTGTCTAGGCATTCCTCCTGGATCAGCATTGTTGATCCCATGACATGCTTCCCAAGTGTCCATTCTGCTACAGATTATCGCCTCTTTCAACCATCTTTGGCAGAAGACGTCACAACCCCTAGAGCTCATTTTTTGGTTTTCTGCACTCTACCTGCCAGGGCCTGTAAGTCCGCATGCTGGGCGGCGCCAGGTTGAGGCAGTGAAGCGCGTGCAATCCGCGGGAGCTCTAGCAAAGCACGTAGAATCGCATCACAGTCGATGGACAGCTGTAGGGCTCCCTTATCGCTCATCCTGAGTCCATGAAAGTAGATTCCAATAGACTTCCATCTTTTTCAAGCGCAAGTGAAGACACTTCATAATCCATGCCCAAATGTAGCATGAGCACGCATGCACCCTTTTATTTGAATCTGTGCAAGTACACATGAGTGCAACAAAACTCAGATGCAGCATCCAGTTGCAACACATCGCAAAAGCACACACCCACATGGCGAAAAGTGGCACTAGAACACTGTGGCTTACAAAGGAAAATGCGCCCTGCATTTTGGGGTTAAAAATGCTCTACAACTTTGAATGTCTGCATGTTCCATTTCCCACCTTTTTATAGACCCAACCGCATCATGGAACCGGGGCATGAAGACGCGCCCAGCCTTGTCACAGAAGAAGGACAGCGCTGTCTGGTCCAATGCTTCCCCAAGTAGAGGTGCAATGTCTACCAGGGTCTGCGGCAAGGAAGTATCCAGAAACAGGGTTAGCAATTGCTGCGCTACACATCCATTCGTATAGTTAGTGGACATTATCATCACAGTGTGCTACAAAAGACTCTGATCCTGAGCACCTTGTTTATAGAAAGATTTGTAACATCCTCGCACACAAATGCCTGCCTGCACTGCCAGCACCCATGTCACCTTGCATATTTGATCCACATAGGCTGAATGGTCTCCAGGGGCTTCAATACTGTCCCATCGGGTGTGCACCAGGTCCTGCAGGAGGAGCAGACAAAACCGTGCCCAATGGTGCTCGCACCGTAGGAGTAAGCGCTCCGCCTGTTCTAACTTGAGCGCACGGCCAGCACAAGCATCATCCCACTCCCAGCACTTCAGCCCAGGCTTTACCTCATCTATCATCCACTCAGCTCTGCCCACTGGTCTTCACAAGCAATGCCAGGACCAAGTCTGAGGCAGCTCAGCGCCGGCCAGGATCTGTAGCAACCATGCTAGGACGTGCAGTGCAGGTAAAACGAGCCTGCCTTTGTCTATCAATGTAGTAGATTACCATGCCTTGCCATTGCTTAAGAACAGATTAAGAAAGGTGTGCAAGGGATGCACGGGGCACATGCAGCACATTCCAGCAACCCATACATAAGGCCCAGTACCTGCAATGACGCATCCAGGCGGGTGTTGAGGCCAAGCACCAGCACATTCATGCACTGGCTGGCAACAGCCTGGAAGGCGTCCTCCTCGTCGCTCATGTCCACCTGAGCAAGTGAGGCAGGTCATAAAGCACAGCACAATTCAGCTGTAAAAGCCATCTACCGCTTTTCCACTCCAACAAGATGATTCCCATATCACTCCATGCTTCCTGAAAGCTGCCTACAAAAGGAAAGAGCTACAAGCCCAGAGCTTGGAATACAAGAGGTATGCAATCCCGCATGGGTGACTTGGAGGTGTTTAGTCAGCCAAGTATGCAGCTCTTACGTGCACATCCTGTGACATCTCTCAAGGACCCTATCAAGGAAGAGAGAGGAGAGTCACGGGTAAGCGTGCAGCTCTGTGCACAGCCTCAAGCAGAACCCTGCTTCCCATCTGGCAATCTGTCTGCAAAGCGGAAATAAGGTTGGTAACCTCCTTGAACCCTCCCCGAAGGCCCCAAGTTCCTCAAACGCCTCCTTTTGATTGAACTTAGAATTTGGATGGGCAGCTCCCTTTGCAGGTCCCTTTGCAGCTCTCTTTGCAGGAGGATTGCATGTTGTAAAGGGAAGCCACACTGTTGGTTGTGACAATTGAAGATGGTTGCCTGGTGCAAGTAATACATTCTCTGCATCGAGATATGTCATGCATTGCCCTTGGTAGACAGGGAGCTCTGTGATGTCACATCTTACTTGTGCCATGCACATGGAGCACATACATGCATCTTTTGCACACCTTATCAGACCAGGCAGGCTTGATATCTTTGGCAATTGCACTGCCCAGGGCCTCCAAGGTGTCCCGGCAGAACTCCGAAGTGTGCAGGATGCGACACGCCACCTGGGAGGTGACCAAGAGCACGCAGCATGTCTTGATGTGCATGCAGATGCATTTTATGGCATTTTATAGTGGGAGAAAGAAGCGTTGAGGAAATACTTTCTTATTTCTTCTCTTCAGTAAAACTGAGCTGTTTGTCTGGAACAGGTGAAAAATGAAGAAGCACCAAGACAAGGCTTCGAAGACGCTGTCACGGTGTCAAACGAACGCCTGCAATCCATTTGCACTGGAAGGGTGCCATGCCCAGGGATCCTAGGAGACAGGGTGCCTTTTATTCCCACCTGCTCCTCTGCTTTGGTCATTCGTACATGCCAGTCTGTGCCCACGCATGGGTAGGTGACTGAAGACACTGAGGTGCCGCTAGCGGTGCGTGGCAGGCGGTCCAGCAACGCCTGCGCATACCTCTGCAATACTCGCTGCAAGGAGGCACATGAAGCACATGCACGGAGGTTGGTGCGCGGTGAGCTTCAACATAATGATAAGAGAGGAGTGAGGGACCGTGGTCTGCTATCAAGGAATCAGAGAAGCACCAGGGAAGCATCAGGGTGGCATGCAAGTGTGCTGGGTAGAAATATAGAATAAGCAAGCAAACTTCAGTGACGTACCCTGCGGCTTGCATTGAAATGATGATGGACATCAATCAAAGCCACAGCACACAAATCAATTCCTTGTTTCCATCTCTTCTCCTTCCAGTGTTATGCAAAGGAAAGGCTGCATCCAAGCTCGGGCAGTCTGGCAAAGAGTCTTCAGTCATCCCCAAGAGTAAAAGCTGGTAGGTCAGCTATACCAAAAAAGTTACGTGCACAAATAGCTCGTGCAAAATTGAGTACGAGATGAGCGCTCAAGTACACCAACAAACTCACTTTGAAGGCCTGGCTCAGCAACAATAGTGCATGGCCGCGGCTTATGAGCTTGACACAGCGCGTGAGGGATGATCTGATTTTGAGGAACACCTGCAAATTATAAGCAATAGCAGGAATGGAAGGCATAAGATCAGGGCAGAAGTAGAAATGCAGTAGGAAAGATCAATCAAGAGCAAAATGTTCTCAGCTCAATTTAAGAAAACTGAAGGTACCTTTGTACAGGCTCCCACGGCAAGCATTTCAGCTTCGAGTACCTTGTTAGCAGAAGGCAAGATCTTGCTATCTAGGTCTTCTTCGCTTGGCTTCCACTGATTGTCTGCCTCCTCCTTTAAGCACGCCTGTCCAAGTAAGGACCACAAGGTACAGGAGGTAGTTACCTTATTGACACCGTGGAAAGCATTGAAGAATCAACCCAGGGCAAATGCAAATGGCACAGCAATCCCAACCCAATTCCAATTGCAAGTATCCCTGCTTGCATGGATCTGCACCTGCTGCTTGACAATCAAAGCCAGCTCAACCTTCTGATGCTCTCATTTGACTGTGCCTGCACATACACATAAACATCCACAAACCAAAAAATACAAACGTGTATAATAACCTTAGGAAAACACTACTGTAACAAACCGACTTTACACACCTCCATGTAGGCCATCAGCTCCTTTTCTTCCTCTCCCACGTACAGATGCAGTACACCCTCAAATGCCTCGCTGATAGACCCCTGTCCATGTACGCAAGTAATGGAATGATTCAGGGAAGAGGTAGCAGGATGACTGTTTTGATAAATGGGGCTCTAGAGATGACACTGGAGGGTCTGGCAAGTGGACAGCGGCATGAATAGATGAGGGCCCGGGGCTTCTCCTCAAGAACAGCACGCGGTTTGCCCAGCCAATGCCCTGTGCGTGACTGTCAGCATTAAATCAGCCCAGGGGTGCACTACAGCAAGAGGCTATGTGACTGCTAGGGTGCAGTAGGACACCAGCAGCGCACGACCCACCTCAAACTTGGTCCTCACGGACTCTTGCTCACGCTGAGCTTTATTGCCTTCCGACATCTGCATGAGCCCGCCAGCCCACGTGACAGCAATGCGGGGTTGGTGGTGGCCAATTTTATGCCTTGACAAGCAGCAGAGTCAGTGACCTGATGGGTATGCATAAAATACACAAATGATTCAAGCACGTGCACACAAGAAAACTGGCATGGAAACGCACGTACAGATTGGTGAATACCACCATTACCCTTCTTTATCAATGCAGCTTGACAGCAGAACATGCGGCCACCTTGCAGTGACCTCCATAGAACTCAAACCTTGCTCAAAAATAAGTTGAAGACAGTCTATGCTGGTTGACTTGGGGGCATAGAAATGTTTACCTGTCTTTGAGCATCTTCAGCTGCTTGCTGTGGATCCTGCTCCTGCTGCTGCTGCTGCTGCTGCTGCTGCTGCTGCAGTCTTTGATCCCTTAACTTTTGAAGCCGCTTCCGGGCTTCTGCAGAAGTTGCTGTGCTTGATGCAGCCAGCTCACTGGTGGCATCATCCTGAAGGGTGAAAATGAAATGTTATGTCATTTAGCCCAATCGGTGTGACAGTGCTATCATGAGGGTAAACGCCAGCTTCAAACCAGCCGGATTCCTTGAAGTGCACCACAAAATAAGAGGATGCAGGGGCTGATGCTGTGAGGTGAGAATAACCAAGTTTGCTTGTCGATAAAAAGCACTCGTTTTTCTTGCTTCCTTTTGCCTGGATTCCTGGCTGCGATTATGATGTCATGCCATCATAACTAGGAGTCTGGCATAAAGAAAAGGCCACTCACATCCCCGGAGCCTCCACCAAAGCGCATCGCCATGTCTTTTTCAAATTTGTTTGTAGCAACCACAGCCTGCACGCATCATAGCAGAGGCAGTGTTCGTGTCAGGAGCCAAGGCTGGTCTGCATCTGGAACCACTAAGAGGGAACAAGATGCAGCCTTCTTTACTGCAAGCAGGCAGCATTTTTTTGATACAGCAGAGCAGTATTGAGAGCAAGATGGACAGCAGCATGATACGTGCATGCCTGTCATGCATGGCAGTCACCAACCTTGATAAGAGGACCAATGTCCGTCTGACCCTGGACCTCCTCGTCAGATAGCACGCGCTTCAAGTGAGCTTTGGTGATCTTGCAGAACATAAGGCAAAGCACCTGTGGCGCAAGGTGCATGAAGGCATGACTGCCTAAACAGCAAGCCAGCCTGCACCCCATTCACAAGCCACGAAAGGAATAGAGGTGCAGGCCAATCAAGCTTCTGAATTAAAAATGTCCAGCAGCAGGTAGAAAGTATGTCCCGTTTACCGCCAAAATATTGACTTTTGTTGCTCATAAACCTAGTATTGTTGAAAAGAAAAGCTAGGCTCTTTGGGCATCTAACGTGGCTACCGTACTGATCATCGTCAGCAGCCAAGGCATTCCTCTAGCTGGATGGATGTTACAACACAGGAAAACAGCCAGGCTTCTAATCAATGCTTTGGTGAAAGCATTGCTGGGCGCCTGCATTTCCAACTTTTTAATCCATCACACAGATCACGTTGTTGGAATTGACTAGGCGTATTGCCAAGAGATGACATGTAAGGAAGTTGGACACACCTGAGGCACACGCCACTGCTCTGGGAATATGGACCATTCCAACTTACGCTCTTCAAGACGATTTCGGAACCTTTTGGCATAGCAGGTAATGATAATACAAGGAAGTCAGAAAGAGTCAAGGGAGGTGCGTTGCTGTGAGCTCAGACAAAACCTGAAGCGTGCATCTGTAGTGCTGCACCTAACAGATCTGCTAAGGCACATCATGCCGCCACGAGATGTATGGAAACAGCTCAGTAGAGATCAAAGAAATGCAGGCAGGTCTGCTGGTTCGGCTTCTCAAGCATCTTTGCAAAAACAAGCCCAAGCAAGGGAGAGAAAGGTGGAGACCATGGCATGTCAAAATGTATTTTATTGCTGAGATCAGCATGTCTTAAGCGTGCGCAAAGAAGCATGAAGCACGCAAGAGGAGTGCTCTTGACATGTTAAGACACTTGCAGGCGTTCAAGGCCAAGTACCATTGAAATCGGCGCTCAAATCGATCTAGTTTTGATGTATCTGCGCCTCCTGATGCAACAAATAGTTGGTAAATTTTCATCTCTCGCTCGGCCACCCAGTCCATGAGCTGGTCTCTGACCTGAAAGACGAACAGCATGTTAGAGTCTCATCATCCTCTGGCACAAATGTACTAGTTAATAAGAACTTGTGCTAATAAGAGTAACATAAATGCCTGGTTCACTGCTTACAACGAGGAAAGTGCATATCTGCATATCCCAGATTCTGTTGCACCATTGTACATGCAAACAAACAGGAAAGGCGCGCACAGTGAAATGTTGACGTCTTAGACATTCTTTAGTGGCAAATTGGACAAGGACACTCATGAGCAGCAAGTTCACCTCATCACAGCAGGAGCTAATGATCTGATTTATGGACACATACCTTGGGACCCAAGGCCTCAACTACGATACAACCAGCACCCAACCGCTCCAAACTTTCCTGAGACACCTGCAAGTGGGATTCACATGCCGCCCTTGTTGCATTTCTGGCAAACGTAAGTCATAAGTCCTTATGAAGCCTGGAAACCTTTTCATGGATTCAAAGGCACATGCTCAATTTGTGTTTGAGCCTTGAATAGCTACAAGCAAATATCAATACATTTCAAATGTGACATTTGGCAAGAAAAAAGAAGGCCACTGCACCTAGAAAGCAGCAAAATAATTCGGGGTCGGCGTTGGCCTATAGCGCTACATAGCGTATGGCGTTATACAGCGCTATATAGCCCTATAGATTAAAAAAAAAAAACAAGCCAAAATGGTGCCCTGCTGATTCGTTCGTTTCAGGCGCCCCTCGAGTGACTGGTTGGCCTAAATCGATTCAATGTAATGTCGTTTATGGGGGAAAATCTTAGTCTGGCCGGGTTGCCCCAGACGGTTCCTATGTGTGCCAACTTAAACATGTCTGCTGCTGTGGTGAACAAGCTGGGCAAGCAGCGCGCAAAGCCTTGACCAGATACAGCAGCTGGAGCTCAAGGCTAGAAATGGGTGCAAACAGCGCCAGGAGCAGCAAAGTGCAGCTTGGGCATGGCATTATGAGTGGCGCATCTTCGTTGGCGCATACCGACCTTGCCCTTCCTCCCTCTGCCCCACCATTCCTTGGACAGGGGGGAGAAGATGGGAGGAGTGCAGGCAGGGGGGTGAGCGCATGCTGTGACTCGCGCATGCACTGTGCGCACTAGCATGGATGCGCACACCCATCACCTGCCAGCCACGCAGCGTTGCTGCAGCGCTGACAACCCAAAAGGAGCAAGCAGTATGCGATGTCATTGCATATCAAGGGTCCCAAGCACTGATACAGCATCAAGCAGGGCTGGTGTTGTTGGGAGGGTGCAAAGCGTCACAAGAGCCTCTGTCTTGCAAGCTTGCATCGATATTGGCCTTGACCTTCGCGCTGCACAAACTCACCTGCATGCGCCCCTTTGCTGCGATGGTATGATTGGACATTTACTTATTATCAATGCACAATAGAAACACAACACACAAACTACACTGGCATGCCTGCACACGAGGACACATGCACGCATGCACACCCGTAGTACTTCCGCATGCCTTCACACGCTAGGGCGGCTGTGCTATGGGCACAAGCACAGGGCCCAAACAAGCTGTGGCACATGTAATCATGCCAGTAATTAGTGTGGGTAACCCATCCAAGTAGATAGCTGCCGAAATGGGGGTGCAAGGGTGCAGAGAGGATGGTGTACTTGAGGCACCTGGCCCTTAGTGGTAGCCCAGGTGCACCAAATATAGTGCTGTATAGTAGCCTACGACGCCATAAAACGCATCTAAATGAATAGTATTTTCCTTTCTAAATTTGCAAGAGGGGTGCATACATCATATTCCATCCGACATTCAAGTTTGATGACGAAATTCGGGCTGGCAGGGGGAGATCCGGCGTATATAGCGTCTGAAAAATAGCGCTATATAGCGCTATATATTTTTCCATATAGCGCTATACGCCGACCCCTAAAAATAATGCAGGCAAGTAGGACTTTGAGGTACTAGATGAGCAGCTGTCCATGACAAAAGGCTCGCGTACCTTGACATCGACATGCCCTAAAAGTAGCTTGAAGTCATCCATGACTGCTGCTTGAAGTGCAGTCTCTGCCGCGTTTTGGCGTTTAGCCAGAGCACGGACCTGCAAAATCAACTCAACAATGTGCAAGCAGTGCTTTGCGGCAAAGATTACCAGTTCGTATGGGACAAGTCAGACAAGAATGTGGAAAGCTTGTTCTTTGCAAGCCTGAAGAAAGTCACTGGCAGAAAAAGCAAAAAAAGGGGTTCGCAAGTCAGGAAATCACTTCCTACAAGCTAGTCCTCCTGCTTCGCATTCCCACTTAAGAGCACTGTGCATTTTGTAGTTCTGAAACCTTGCTCAACTACACATGGTCACTGCTTGATATTGGTGCTGTACTAAAATTATAACTTTTCCCTGCCACAGCCTCTACACTTTTCATAAGACTTATACACCAATGCTAAGGGACAAAAAGGCTTGCTTTCCAATAATTTCAAGACTGTTGGGTCAACCAATGCTGGCGTGCGTCCCCTTGTATCCAAAACCAAGACATCTTCTTCTCAGCAGATTCCAGGCAGCATGATTCCAACCAGCCACATGACCCCACAGGAGGCCCAACCCACATGCTAATTACACCCAGACAGCTGCAATAGTATCTCAGCAGCTTCACGCACACTTACGGGGCCACAAATGGTGTACATTGCAATGAGGAGGGATGCTCAGAAAGGTAAGCATGCGCTCGCATGGGACGTCTGCCTAGGTAAGAAGTGGACTATTCTGTACATTTTTAAGAAGAATCAGAATGGGGGAAATGATGCACTCATCGGTTTGTGTACACCTAGTCACACACATACACAAAGATATGAAGCATACATTTTAGCAAATTTACTTGCCTTGGGCACATTGTCATACCGCTGGAAGTGCTCCATGAGCTGGTGCACAGCCTCAACAAGGTTAGCAGCCCTTTTGTAAGACTGATGCTGACCAGCACAAGCTTCCAGGTCTGTGCAGCGAGGGGCAGAAATATACCTGCAGATCAGTATCCCTGACATGGGATGCTAATTGGATGCTGATTCAGGGATGAATTATCTAGTAGATTCCTGCCAGGAAGGCTCTTGAGTAGCTAAGTCTCAAGTGGAACGGGCATCTTGGTGACTGCATCTCATATGCTTGATGAACCTCACAGATGTATGGAAAACTATGACCTGGTTAAGTAAAAGTGTGGAGGCAGATGAACTGGAAGCTTGGATATTTGCCACATGTCAAAACACATGTCTGGATCCTTAATAAGCTACTTCAGACACCTTCCTGCCCTCATTTAGCCCATCATGGCTAAAGTACCACCTTGCCCTTGTTTACACATTCAATGGTTTAAAATACTTTTTTACTACAGCTCACTTGCCGTGCAAACTTGCCATAACTTCATACACTGGCAACAGACAGGAGCTTGCATTATGAATTTGTACACAAACAGCATTTCATGCCCAGGTCAACCTAAGGGGGTAGGGCTTTGCGCACGAACACAGACCTGTGATGGCAGATGTGAGCATGGCCAGCCGCCGCAGAGAGGTGATGGAGTTGGTGAGGTTGCGTTTGGCACAGTCCAGCTTGCGAATGTCCCTGTTCATCATTCCACACAAGTGGGTTTGGTACAACGAATGCGACATAGAAGAGGCATCATCTTGGAAATGCCAATTCATTTGGGGTACACTGCTGAAATTCTAGCACAATGTTCCACATGCTTGCATTGCTGACCTGCAGATTTCTTGCACAACATTCTCCGACTCCTCTGCCTTGGATTGAATTTTGGTGACTCGCTGGAAGAGGTCAAGTATTTGGCTTTGGCCATGCTCCAGCTCGTGCCTGCAAGATGAGACATAAGGAACATCATGTTAGAGTTGCACTGTCAAACGATCAGTCATGCTGCAGCACTATACATGTGCTCAAAGCCACATCACTTTTTTATGCATAAAATAGAGCAGGAATATCACCTCAATGAGCCTGCATTGACTATGGTGATTCTGAATGGGCAGTCAGAACCAACTTACACAAAGTGATAAAGCAGCGCGAGTAGGAAAGCTTTCAAGCAAGCTGCATGTATTATCACTGACCTGGCACGTGCGTGGGCGCCACCCTGCATCTTGACTGCTCTAAATATTTCCTTGTCCCCATTGCGGATCTACAAACAATAGATGCGGCTAGCGTTAGCATTGTAAAGAGGTTGAAGGATTGGGGATTGGGGCTGACTTCATCAAGCGTGCTTCCACACTAGGTACACCCAGCAAGGTACAAGCAAACAAGAATCCAAAGGACACAGTACGCAGGCATTTCTATTAATCTATCAATTGATGTGCAACTACACTACAGCAAGAATTGTAGATGAGAGCAAGTGTCTGTGTGTGTGCGTGCGCGCACGCCTGTGTTTTTCATACATGTGTTTGTGAATGAGTGCACGCTTGTGCATATAGGCATGTGTGCTTGTATGGGCGTGCAGGTGTGCGCGTGTATGTGCGTGTGTGTGTGCACACGAGTGCGTATGTGCGCATGTGTGCGCATGGGCGTGCATGCATGTGTGTATATGTATGTGCGTGGTGGGTGGATGTATGCATGCACGCGCACGCGCGCTTGTGCGTATATGTGTGTGGATTTGTGAGTTTGTGTGTGCGTTCGTAGTGTGCAAAGGGGGGGGGGGCATATGTGTGGGTGCATGCGCGTGCGTGCATGCTCGCATGCTTGCATGTGTGCGTGTGTGGGTGCGTGGATGTGGGAGGGTGGATGCATGCGTGGATGTTCGTGCGTCTGTGTGTGTGCTTGTGCGCGTGTGTACATGTGCGTGTTTGTATGTGTGTTAGTGTGTGTTTGTGTGCACGCGCATGTACGTGCATGTGTTTGTGCGCGCGCATGTATGTGCTTGTGTGCGTGTGTGTGTGTGTGCGCACGCATGTGTGTGTGTGT
>LFCJ01003406.1_pt1 | contig 11649 bp, 14 predicted proteins | sample 643141 | NCBI WGS metagenome assembly LFCJ01 (sample SAMN03766243, study PRJNA286221) | soda lake metagenome | biome: soda lake; feature: Kulunda steppe; material: water; isolation source: sample B1-Br-g2 brine of Lake Bitter-1 | place: Russia: Kulunda steppe | collected 2010-07 | reverse complement strand
TCCACTCTCCCCCCCCCCTTGGTTTGATCGCACGAATCTGTGTATGACTGTCTGCATGTGCACGTGTGCGTGTGTGTGATAGAGTGTATGTTTGTGAGTGCGTGCATGCGTATCTGTGCCCATCTGGGTGTGCGCGTGCGCATGGGGCTGCTCAAAACGCACCGTCAGGTCATTCTTGAGCATGCTGGTGAGCAGGGCGTCCACACGCTGCCGCAGCGCCTGCACGTCTGCCACCCCTATGCTGGTGCTGCCCTTCGCCTTCTTGCTGGAGGTGAGGCTGCGCAGGTGCGGGGCCAGCACGCCCAGTGCCACCATGGCCGCCTCACGCATGAGCACGGCACGCCTGCGGCCACACACGATGACACGATGCTGCAGGCAAATGATGTTGTGGGCAGAATCGGAGGCCCCCAAAGGCAGAGGGCCAGCACACCTAGCAACATTTGTTGCTGCACTGCACACACACGCAGACACATGCACGCACAAACATACGCTCACGTACACACTCCATCAAACACACAAGCCATGCACCCTGCCAAAAGAAGCCCGGCCAAGACCTATGGTCATTCAGAGGCATGCCTCAGCTGCCAGACTTGGGTGCTTCTCAGCTGCCAGAGTTGGGCGTTTCTCAGCTGCTGGAGTTGGGTGCTTCTCAGCTGCCGGAGTTGGGCACGTCTCAGCCGCCAGAGTCGTGCGCTTGTCACTGCCTGTGTTGGGTGCTTGCCACTGCCTGTGTTGGAAGCTTGTCACTGTCTGTGTTGGGTGCTTGTCGGCCGCCTGAGTCGGGCGCTTGTCAGCCGCCTGCAAACAGGGCTGCGGCTCCTGCCCATGCCAGCAGCCATGGGATGCGGCTCCTGCCCATGCCTGCAAACAGGGCTGCGGCTCCTGCCCATGCCAGCAGCCATGCAGCTCCCCACAGTCCAGCAGCCATGCAGCTCCCCACAGTCCAGCAGCCATGCAGCTCCCCACAGCGGCTCCTGCCCATGCCAGCAGCCATGCAGCTCCCCAAGTCGGCTCTGCACCACACGCACTCAATCACCCAGCCTCCCTCCTCTGCACTCAGGGCTGCATTCAGCAGCGCAGCCCCTCCGAAAGATCCACGCCTATGGAATTACACCACAATGAATCCTGCACATCACCCCCACCCGCACTCAGGACTGTGTTCAGCAGCGCAGCCCCTCCAAAAGCTCAACGCCCAGGTCACTTGCACCACAATGAATCCTGCACATCAACCCCCACCTGCACTCAGGTCTACTGTCAGCATCGGGGCCGGGGGCCGCTTTTGGCGACTGCAGGTCAGGTCCAGCATAAAGTACCCGCGCCGTCTCCAAGAACCTCTGCTCCACGGCCGTAAACAGCGCCATCAGCACGGCGGCGCCCCCCAGCGACTGCACAAGGCAAGCGAGTCAGCGGGGGCGAGACGGTCGGTGCTGGCAAGCAGATGCACAACCAGCGGCCAAACATGTGCGCACTTGTGTGTTTGCGTGTGTGCATGTGTGTGCGTACTATTTGCCTGAACACACATGCGTTTCTGACCATTCCTGCACAGTGGGACACGCACTGCCCTCATCCTCCCCCACTCCTTTTTCACCATCACCCACACACCCACAGCGGCGAGCTCCTCCAAAAGAAGCTCCGCCCCCCATCCCCTTTTCACCATCACCCACACCGGCGAGCTCCTCCAAAAGCAGCCCTGGCCCCCATCTCCTTTTTCACCATCACCCACACACCCACAGTGGCGAGCTCCTCCAAAAGAAGCTGCCCCCTCTATTCCCCTTTCCACCATCACCCACACCCACAGTGGCAAGCTCCTCCAAAAGCAGCTCTCCGCTCACGCGCGCCGTGAACGTCTCCTCCTCCTCATCCGCCACGTACGCATTTGCGTTAGACGCCCAGGTCTCTACTTGCGCTGCCGTCATCTGTGGGGCACAGAGGGAGGCGCGGACAACTCATGGTGTCAGCCCTGCAGGCCATGCGCTGCAGCAAAGCACCACCGCAATCAGGCATGTGTGCCGGCGGCCCTTGACCTCAAGATCACGCGGGAAGTCCCAAACTCAGGGGAAGCTGACGCCGCCCACTACCTCATGCGCTGCACTTTTGCTTGCCTGCAAGCCCGTGCGCACTTGTTGGGAGTGCCTGCCCGCTGGCACAACCTTCTTGCAGGTGCGCACATGCGCAGCGGCATATATATACGTGTACATGCATGTATATATATCGTGCGTGCAATGCCGGACCAAGCGGACCCAAGACATGTCCTTTGACCAGCATACTTGTCGCACCTTTGCACAGCGCCCCGTGCATGCGCTCTGTGCATTCGCATGCTGCAGGTCACGCACCACCATCATGGGCAGTATGAAGTGGCACTGCTATTTGTGCTCTCAGGCCATGGAAATGAATGAGCAGCCCTCTGCGCATGTGTGCCATGCGGTCATTCAGGGCATCACCCAAAGACCACAGGGCTGCCTGTGTGGCAACACAGCTCAGTGCCGCGCTGCTCCATGCATGCGCGCTGTGTAAGCATGCATGCTGTGGCTGCCGTGGCACCAAAAAACAACCGAGGCCGTGCTGGATAGCTTTAACCAGAGCTTTCATTAAAATGTAGAAGCAAGCATCCAGTCATATCATATAGGTTTGCCTGGCTGTTGATGCCATAATGCAGATAGGCCGATGCTTGCACAAGCCAATGCTTGGACATGCATGTACTTGCACGTGCGCGCACCCATACTTACGGGTACATGCCTTCCAAATGCCTTAGGAAGGCATCAAGAAGTGCACATGCACCACACATACTCTCGATATGTACACACGGCTTCACTTGGATGGGTGAGGTAGAATTGCGATTGACTCACTTGCATGTAGGCCACGCATGTGTATGCCATTTCAGGCACCACCGGCTGAATGGCTTTGTTGAACCTTGAGCTGCCCACTACAGCCAGCAGCAGCTCAAACATCTGCATGCCAGGTTTGCATGAGGTGTGGGAATCACTGATTTGTCGAGCCTTGGGATGGCTTTGTTAAGGCCCGGGCTGCCCTCCACAGCCAGCAGCAGCTCAGACACCTGCTTGCTAGATGCAAATGTGCTATGGAAATGGAAGCATAAAAGGCTCATGAGGTACTTGTACCACCCAAAGCCCTTTCCAGCTGCCGACCAAGACTTCAAGAAGTCCCCCTCAAATTTGCGTGGATGGACACTGGAGCTGGGCAAAAATGATCTATGTACCATTAGACCATATTTGTTGGGAGCAAGATAGCATTGCTCATGTCAAATGAGTCATGTGCAATTTAGTTAGATTGACCACTTTTTAGACTTTTGAACCAGTAAGGTAGGTGCTTTTGTAAGATGGGTAGAGTGTGGCGCCATTTTGACGAGGAAGAAGCCTGGACTATGTGTTGTTTTTTTTTGGATTTAAAGTCCACTGATGTTCCATTCAGTCTCAGTTCAAAGTGTGGAGCACGTGCAAGTGCCTTGTGCTGCAAGCAAAGATTGCTCTGCTTGCACAGGCAAAACCTCACCCGTGCACACAAGTGCATCAAGTGTGCAGAAGCTCATGAAGTTTAAGCAATCTCAATTAATGGCATGCACAAGCGATTGACACCACGCACAAGTCTTTGTTCAAAAAAGCCACCAGTGCAAGACTTTCAATGCCCTTCAAATCCCTGGGCAGCGTTTCTCAGGAATAATATTTTTCTAACGTGAGATAAAGTCTGTTTGGAGTGAATTATTGCAACAATTGCTCCAGTTGTGCTTTGCATACATGCGGGACGTCACTTTGCTCCAATGTTGTATGATGTCCATGCACCAGAGATCTATAGTCAGTTGTACAATTTTTAAAATGAAGTAGCTGGGCAAACACACATGATAAATGTGCGCACGCACGCACGCACGCACGCACATACAAGTGCATGCACACATACGCACATACACACAAGCAGACGCAAACTAGCGCATGCTCACTCACGCACACACATGCACACGCACACACCCCGATACGCACCTGCGCAAACATGGCCTCCAAGCCCGTGGACTCGCCCTCAGTTTCCAGAGGCTCCTCATCGTCCACCTCAACCTCCTCGCCCTTGCTATCCGGGTCCACCAGCATGCTCTGCAAATCAGCGCAGGTGAGCATGATGGCATGAAACTAGACTCCCCTCAACCTCCACCACTTCAGCCTCGTTTTTCCTTCCGCCCCTCCCATCTGGATCCTGCAGTATGCTATGCAACTTGGCTAGCAGATCTGGCAGAAGGAAGCAGACAAGTGATGGCGTACAGAATCGTGCATCTCGCATCCTTCTGTCTCAACGCTCTGGCAGGCAATGCACAGAGGGTCCAAGATCGGCCCGAGGCATGTCCATACCACCCCAACTTGTGTCACTTCAGAATGTCCCGAAGCCGCTAGGACCCACAGGACACAAGGAATGCAGACTTCACAGGATAACATGATGCTACGCACTCAAACCTAAAGGCCTGCTGCACACAATACAGCAATGCGGGCATTGCTCAACAAATCCCTCCTGCTAGGACCGCCATCCTTGCGCTGTGTGCACCTCGTGTGGCTGTGCCCAGTGAAGGGGATGGGTGTTTGCATCACCCAGCAGGGCGCACCGTGACGAGCATGCCACCCTTGCACTTCGCGCACCTCTCACACATGCACGCCCCCGACAAACAAGGCCCCGCAATGTGCCAGCAGCGAGGCGATCAGCGCCTTATCTTGCGCGCACCTCATACATTGGCACGCCCCCGACAAACAAGGCCCAGCAAGGTGCCAGCAGCGAGGAGATCTGCGCCTGCATGGGCTTGCTGAAGAAGGACACCATCTGCACCAGCACCTGCAGCGCCTCCTGCTTCAGCGCCCAGCATGAGGGCGTCTGTGCACAGGAAGAGGTTTGGAAGGGGTTGGGGATGCAGGATGTGAGGGCAGATGTGGTGTGTGCGGTAATGTGCCAAGGAAAACAATCTGCGGCGCGTCCTGCTTCTGCACCACCCAGCACGGAGGAGAGGGGGGAGCATGGAAAAAAGGGGGCAGGAAGAAGGGAAGGAGGGTATCCAAAGACAGATAACAGGGAAATGCAGACACGTTTGTAGTTTAGGGTTCAGAGACAAGCCCAGAATTCAGGCCCCAAAGTATGAGAGCCTGCACACTGTAGGAGTGGGATCATTTGCTATAGCGGGATGGCTTTCGAGGCCTGGATCACACATCTCTAGGGTTGCAGATAAGCGTATAAATATCCCGTATAAATTGGCTTATTGGCACAGAGTTTGGCTAATCTGCTGCGCATGTACTGGAATCCGGAATACTGCTTTCAGGATCCCTAAACATCTCCTGCTCTTTTGCAGCGTGTCTGCACAGCAGGATTGTTCACCAGCAAGTCAAAGCTTTAATGGCATGGAAAGCCACCCATGTCTTTGGACAGAAAAGGGGAAGAGCAAGTGGTTGCTCTCTGAAGCATAGCATGCACTCTGTGGCTGTGGGTGGCCAAATTGTGGTTCTGCAGATTGAAACCTTTTCGGGCACAGCATACACCCCGCGCGTGTGGCAAAAAGGGGCGCACTGCAGATGGGTGGAATCTTTGAGCCACAAATTGTGCACAAGCTCTCGGTTTTCAGGCAAACGTGCCGGCCGTTGCAGCCATGAAAGTAGGCAACCAGGTGGGTGTGTTGTAGAGCATTTGTCATGCCCAGTTCCCCAGCTTGCACTGATGCTAGGCATGCCCTGCTTGCTTCTGACGGGCATGCCTAGCTTTTCCTTCCGTGTGTACTCTGCTGCTCGCCACTGATATGGGCATTCCACTGATGTTGGCATCCAACTGATGCAGGGCATGCCTAGCTTTTCCCTCTGTGTGTGCTTTGCTGCTCGCCACTGATATGGGCATCCCACTGATGTGGGCATTCCATTGATGCAGGGCATGCCAAACCTGCCTCTCCGCGTGAGCCCTGCTGCTCACAACTGACATTGGTGCACTGTGTTTTGCACTCACTGTGGTGAGTGGCGCTTCAAGGATAGCTGACAGCACAGGGCACCAGGGCAGCAGCTGGGGCACCATCAAGTCGCGGACCTGGGGCAGCAGGAGACAAAGCGCAGCGATTGTGTGTATGCACGCGTCCCGTGCAAGCCATGTGCGTCCTGTGCGTTATGACCTGCAACGGCACCAGCAGGCCGTGGGCATGAGGCAGCAGGAGAGGAAGCACAACAATTTTGTGCACTGTGCGAGGCATGTGCGTCCTGTGGGGAGCGTGCGTGTCCTCCAATGCGCTGCGTGCGTGTCCTGTGCGCAGTGTGTGTGTGTGTGTCCTGTGCGCGACGTGCGTGTCCTGTGTGCAGCATGCGTGTCCTCCTGTGCGTGGCGTGCGTGTCCTCCTGTGCGTGGCGTGCGTGTCCTGCGCATGGTGTGCGCGTCCTATGCGCGGTGCGCGCATCCTCCTGTGCATGGCGTGCGTGTCCTCTTGTGTGCAGCATGCGTGTCCTCCTGTGCGTGGCGTGCGTGTCCTCCTGTGCTTGGCGTGGGTGTCCTGTGCACAGCGTGCTTGTCCTATGCGCGTGGCATGTGCGTCCTCCTGTGCGTGGCATGCGTGTCCGCATGTGCGCAGCCTGCATGTCCTCCTCTGCGTGGCGTGCATGTTCTGTGCATATGGTGTGACCCCCAAGAGCACCAGCAGGCCGTGGACTGGTGCCAGCAACAGGCACTCACTCAGACACTGCAGCGCTTTTGCACAGGAAACAATGCGGCTGCGCCCTGTGCGCAGGCGTGTGTGTCCTTGTGGCCAGGGCCTGGTGCTGTTCACCGGGCCTGGTGCTGTTCACCGGGCCTGGTGCTGTTCACCGGGCCTGGTGCTGTTCACCGGGCCTGGTGCTGTTCACCGTGCACGCTGAAGACCCAGTAAGGTCGTTGGAGTTCGGCCCCCAGTCATGCCCCTGCCCCCACACACATACCACCTTCACACGCTCACCAGAGTGTCAAGCAGCAACACCAGAACAAGCCCCTGCTCCGTCGCCAAGGCTTCACCGTGTCTCAACCCTGCTCCCACGTGCGGCTGGTGCGCGCCGACCAGCTCTCTAGGCCTATGTCCAGGGGCCAATGCTCCATCCCATCGACTACACCCACCCCCTGCCTGCCCTCATATCCGCTGCGGGCACGAGGTGGTCTGTGCGCATAGCTGCCCCTGTTCACAGAAGACCCCAGCACTCTATGTAATCACTCAACCCCCACGCCTGCTGCTGGTACGCGCAGGTTAATGCACAAATGTCCAATGTCTATCAGAGCTTAGCTGCAAGCCTATAAGAGCTTATGTTCAATGTCTATTAGAGCTTAGCTGCAAGCCTATTAGAGCTTATGTCCAACGTCTATTAGAGCTTAGCGGTAAGCCTATTAGCCCCGTCACCTGCCACACACTCCTGCCACTCAAACATGCCGACAATTATACCACCAGACTCCATCATCCAGATCAAATCCTAGCCACAACCCCCTTTCAGCCACAGCACCCACCACCCAAGCCAATGCTGCTGCTTCTACATGCCAATTGGTGCACAAACTGCATCAGCTGGATTTTAATCCTAGGCCCTCTCCCTTTTCAGCTACAACACCCGCCAGCCACCCGCACGTGTTGCTGGTACGCGCTGGTCAGTAGGCCGAGCTGCACCACCTGCGTCAAATTCTAGCCCTACGCCCTCCAGCCCCACCAACCGCCAACAACCACCCACACCTATTGCTAATACGCGCTGGTCAGAACGCCGAGCTGCACCACCTGTGTCAAACCCTAGCCCTACCCCTCCAGCACCACTAACCACCAACCACCACCCACACCTGTCGCTGGTACGCGCCGGCCAGTACGCCGAGCTGCACCAGAAGCCCCCGCAAGATGGACAGCGCGCGGTGCTGCATGGCCGCATCGTACGCCCCACAGCTCACGATGCTGAGCAGCTCAGGCATCAGCACAGGCACAACCTGCAGGCGCGGGCAGCGGGCAGCCGAACCCCTGTTGAGCGCCAAGCGCGCGCATGTGTGCACATGTGTGTGTTTACGTGTGTGCGCTCGTATGCGAGCAACCACATGTGTCAAGGTGCGTGCGCGCGCAGAATCCCCAGATGCATGAGTCCTGCGGCGTCGTGGGTGTGGGCCCATCACAGGGCTACGCTGCAAGGAACCACACCACAACACCTATCTTGCACCAGCACCAACACGCTGACAGGGCACGCACCAGCATGGTGGCAGGGCATGCACCAGCACGCTGACAGGGCATGCACAGCATGCTGCCAAGGCATGCACAGCATGCTGCCAAGGCATGCACAGCACGCTGACAGGGCATGCACAACATGCTGACAGGGCATGCACAGCATGCTAGCAGGGCATGCACAACATGCTGGCAGGGCATGCACCAGCGTGCTGACAGGGCATGCACAGCATGCTGACAGGGCATGCACCAGCATGCTGACAGGGCACGGACCAAACCAGGCGGGCTCAGGCAACAACGGCACCGCCACAACTGCAAGAGCGCCTGCATTTAGGCATTAACATGCACACGCTGATGCAGGCACCAGCGCACATTCCAGAGAGGCTGACCAAGCCTCACATGCACCGCGTGCTTTACGTGCATCGCGTGCTTTACGTGCTTGCCCCTCACACTCTACGTCCCCAAACCACCCCTGCGCCGGCAGGCAGCTCACGTTAATCAGCTGATGCTCCTCGATGTCGTGGCTGAGCATGTCCAGACAACGCAAGGCACCATGAACTGCAGAGAAGAGGAGGGAGCATCTTGGGTGCCTGATATAAAGCAAACAACTTGATCCTCATGACTCCATGTGTGTGTGTGTGTGTGTGTGTGTGTGTCAGGGGCAAAGGAGAATGCGGTAAAACACATTTTACAGGTTGTGCACAAGCCGCTGCCGGCGCCTACTAGCAACGCGCTGCTCATCCAAGTAGCACAAAGCTGTGCTCGCTGGCAACCAGCTGGGCCGGAGCAGCTGAAAAGGACTTAGGGTGCGTTTGCGCATGGATTTGGGCACCTAATAATACCACATACACACAGATGGGATGCTCTACCACAGCTGCACGCATGTGGTAGAGCAGCAGGTGCCTGCTTGGTGCCTCCTGCCAGGGCCCCTATGGGCGCTTGTGCACCCGCAACCTGCTCAGCTGTCGTCTTAGGGTCTCTCTGGGTGCTTGTGCACCCTGGGTGCTTGTGCACCGGAGACCTGCTCAGCTGTCCTATTGGTGCGTCTCTGGGTGCTTGTGCACCCGAGACCTGCTCAGCCGTCCTGTTAGGCACTCTCTGGGCGCCTGCGGACTTTTGCATCCTGCCTACTGAGCTGTCGTCTTAGGGTCTCTCTGGGCGCTTGTGTGCCTGCAACCTGCTCAGCTGTCGTCTTAGGGTCTCTCTGGGTACTCGTGCACCCGCGACCTGCTCAGCTGCCTTGCCAGGGCATTTAGCAGTACTTGCTCAATCACGCGCCCATGCAGGCAAGGAGAACAAACACACTTACAAGGCCCCCTTGCTGGCCTGGTTTGCAGCGGGCCTGGACGCCGCCCATGAGCCCTTCCAACACAACTCATGCAGCCATGCGCAAGCGCTCTCGAGGAGGGTCAACTCACGTACGGCGCACGTGCACGCGTTCCCCGCACCAGCACTCAGCCCTCACCGTGGTCCGGGTTGCTGCGGTTCTGGATGCCACCCATGAGCGCCTCCAGCAGCCCAGGCCAGTGCAGCGGGAAGTCGAATTCGGCGATGGCGGCCACCACCATGCCGCAGGCCGCGCGGATCTGGTGCGGCAGCAGGCGTGCGGGCGCTGGTCAAGAAGCAGAGCAAAGCGCAGCGTCGCACGGCGCGTGCAAGGCAGCCAGGCAGCGCCACGGACCGCGCTGACCTGACACGGCATGCGGGTCCTGGTCGGCAGCAAAATGAAGGTTCATGCACACGCACAAAAAATAGATAGCCGCAACCGCGCTTGGACCTAGCCCACCACAGACCCTCACCTACGAGAGTACTCGACATGCCTGCACAGGCCCGGGAGGGAAGAGGGGGGGAAATCCAAGCACAGCAGTGGCAGCCAGCCCCCAAACCTGCCACATGCTCCCCAACCGGCCAAGCCTGTGTGCAAGCCTTGGATTGGTCAAAGCCACCCCATGGCCAACCCCACGCGCTGTGTGCACGGGCTGCGCATTGCCCCGGTGCAGCCTGGCTGCAACGCTGTCTGCCTGCGCTCACCCTGTTCATGTCACATGCATCGTGCAATGTAGCCTACAGAGCAACAAGCTCAGTGTGATGTAAGTGCTCAAGGGTATCACAGGCCTTAAGGATTAGAGATCACATTCTGCAGCAGGCATCCCACTCACCAGTCAGAGCTTTTACAGCGCCCGCCTCATGGCAGGCAGGCATCTTGCATGGATTAATGCAGGGATGCACTGTTCAGAGCGCAAAGTCCTCCGCGTTCTTGAGGGAGGGCTTAATGGTATGTCCATGCGCAAGCATACCCACCCGCGTACACACTCACCTTTGAGGAGGGCGAAGACAGGCCAAGGAGGATATGCTGACGAATGCTGGCCTTCTCCTGCTCAGATGCCACCTGTGTGTGTATGTGTGCGCGTGTGTATGTACGTGCTTGCGCATATGTATGTGTAGTGAGCACAGACATAGGTGCATGCGTGTACAAGCGTGCATGCGTAAGCAAGCATGTATCATGTGCCTGCATGCTCTGTTGGACCTGTCTACGGTGAGCATGAGGAATTAAAGGCATGCTTTGAAACATGCAAGCAAGGGAAGACAAACAAGGATGTTTGTACGTATGACGCATTGGTCAAGACATGTGCGTTTAGCTGGACACTCGGTGCCTGAATCATCACGCAATGCGAGCACGATGGGCAGCTTGACTATATTTTCACTTTCTCAACATCTATACATCAAACCTATCAATCAACTTTCTTGACGACTGAGTGCAGATGTGCATGAAATTCTACACATTGCCAATCTGGGCAGGGGCCAGCCAGTTTGCATCCCAATGGACGCATCAGCATTCATGGTACTCAATGCAGCAGCACAAGACAAGCTAGGCCTACTGAGAAGAGACAAAAGGGAAATGCTCTGCTCTGGGGCAAGGGCGGGCAATGAATGGCTTCAGTCAATGGACGGCCCACTCACCGGCTCCTGAAAGCGCCTGGAGCTTTCATGCCAATGCTCTTTAACATACTTCTTCAGCACCACCAGCGCAAGCTGCTTCACCCCTTCCTCCGCTTTGCTGGCAGGGGGCTGGAGAGACAGCTGCAGCAGGCTGCTTCCAAAACCAGGGTTCTTCGCTGCCTCATCCAAGGAAGACTCAGCATCTGGATCAGCCTGCAGGCAGGCCGCCAAGGTCTGGGCAAGCCTGCCCAGCTCCATCTGTGAAGAGTCGCAATTCCTGACTCAACTGCCGCACATGAGTCTCCGTCTATTTTCGTCGATTTGCGAATCCACTAAATTGGAATAGCCATAGCCGCCTCGAACCGTAAAGGTCATGGACTTGGTCTCGGTGCATCTGAAAGGGACGCCTCGCCGTCGGAGGCCCACAAAAGAAGGCCCCTCCATCACTCGGGGGCAAATATTTGAAGCTGGCGGGAGCTGTGGGAGTTTCGAGGATGAGATTTGTACACTTGTACACAAACCCAGTGAACACCCCCGCACACACC
>LFCJ01003405.1_pt1 | contig 11653 bp, 17 predicted proteins | sample 643141 | NCBI WGS metagenome assembly LFCJ01 (sample SAMN03766243, study PRJNA286221) | soda lake metagenome | biome: soda lake; feature: Kulunda steppe; material: water; isolation source: sample B1-Br-g2 brine of Lake Bitter-1 | place: Russia: Kulunda steppe | collected 2010-07 | reverse complement strand
GGGGGGGGGGGAGAAGAGCGGGTGTGAGCTTTGGATTTGTGGCCTGTGCCCTACGTTGCGGTGCAGGGGCTAGGAGGCATGCCCGTCACACGCTAGGGGCCCCTCCTCAAAGCGTGCTGCCAGCTGGTTTGCACAGTGGGCTCTTGACACTTCGGACAAGGGGGGGTGGAGGGAGGCGCGCATGCGCTGCTGAGCGTGAGCATGGCGTGGGTCCACAGGTGCGCGCAAGTCTAGGTGTCGACTGCATCATGGTGTTGGCACACATACCCTCACACGTCTTGCCACACACTCTCACACCCCATGCAGCACTCACGCATGTCAAACGTCATGCACACACTCTTGTACGCTATGCAGCACACACACGCGTCATATGTCATGCGCACACACACACACACACACACGCACACACGCACACACACACACACACACGTCATGCGTCATGCAAACACACACACACACGCACACAAACTCATACGTCATATAAACACACTCTCATGGGTCATGCAGCTGCAAACATGTTGCCCAAGCCTTAAACAAGCCTGACTGTCTGCGCGCCTCAGTGCGCCTGTGTTTGGGATTACCACCAAGTCTAAGTTGTTCTTGTTCGCTCACCGGCTGTTGGTTGGACAGGGGAGGGGCAGGGGGCGAAAGAGGTTGAGGGGGTGGGGGTGGGGGCGGCAGAGGCTGAGGTGGTGGGTGAGGTGACGGAGCGGAAAGCTGAATGGGCGGGCTAGGGAGGAGTGGCGGTGGTAGAAATGGGCCTGCAATTATAAGCATCCAGCACTACATCATGTGCATTGTTGTCACATCTTCCCAACTCCATTGTCACGCACTTGAGGGAAGTGAATACGCAGGCAGGACCTGTGGGATAAGGATGTGCAGGGGGAAAGGTGTGGAATGAACATGCTACATACCTGGGGGTGGGGGTGGGGGAAGGGAAAGGGGTGGCGGATGCTGAGGTGGTGGTTGAGGTGGAGGTGGAGCTGGAGGTGCAGGTGGAGGTGGAGGGGAGGTTGGGGGCGGAAAGCTTGGCGTAGGGGCTGAGAGCAGAATGGGCGGGCTAGGGATGAATGGAGGTGGCGGAAATGGGCCTGCGATTGTAAGCAACCAGCGCTACATCATGTGCATTGTTGTCACATCTTCCCAACTCCAGGGTCATGCGCTTGAGGGTGGTGAATATGCAGGCAAGACCTGTGAGATTCAGCAATATTGGGGACGTGCAAGGGAGGAAGGTGCGGACTGCACGAGCGACGTGCATGGGTGTGGGGGTGGGGGAAGGGAAAGGGGTGGCGGATGCTGGGGTGGTAGCTGAGGTGGAGGAGGTGGAGGTGGAGGTGGAGGGGAAGTTGAGGGTGGAAAACCTGGCAAAGGGGCTGGGAGCAAAATGGGCGGGCTTGGAAGGAATGGAGTCGGTGGAGGTGGGCCTGCAAGTTGTAGTCACAGTTTAAACAGTCTAATCTTCAGCGGCCGGTGCTACACCCAGTCAGCCTTGTAAGCCCAGAATGTGGACGAGTGTTCTCCGTTTTGTTCACAGCCATCACAGCTCCCCACCCCAATCCAGGGTCGTGTGCTGTGGGGTGGCAAACACGCAGTCAGATGGAGCCTGTGGGGCACTCCGTCTGTCTGGGAGACGTGCATGCGAGGAGGGTGGGGAATGCCCCAAACGGCGCACACGGCTGCCCTGCTGAATGTGCAATCAAGTTGGCAGGCAAACAGGCGGCGTGTGAGGCGCCTGCCTGCAACACACTGTGTCAGAGCCTGCTCAAGCCAGGACATTGGTGGAGGGCACACCAGCTAGAGGCTAGGTGCACGCCCCTGTGTGCAGGGGGCAGTGATGGCCCCGGAGGCTCTGTTGCCTCTGATACCCTCAGCCGCATGGATGAGGGTGCCTATGCAGGCATGCAAAAAAGTCCTTCGGCCCTCTGAGTACATTTCCAGCTTTTGCTGTGCGGTGCTGAGCTGAGGTCAGAAGAAGCCGGCCTCAAGACAGCCAGCAGGGTAGGTGGAAGGGGTAGTGCAACAAGGGGCGGCCGTACCTGGCACAGGTGGCGGCGGAGGTGCAGGAGCCCCTGCAAGACAGTGAGGGAGGCATCGGCAAAAACCATGGGTTGAGTCAAACAGGGAAGGCAAGGGCAAAGACAGTGGGTACAGTAGGCAAGGCAAGTGCACACACAGCAAGTTCAACAGGCGGGGCAAGTAGGCGGGGCAAGGGCAAACACAGTGGGTCAAACAAGCGAGGCAAGGGCAAACACAGTTGGTGCGGTAAGCAAGGCAAGAGCAAAGATATCGGGTCGACCAGGTGAGGCAAGGGCAAACACAGCAGGTCAAACAGGCGGGTCGAACAGGGGAGGCAAAGGCAAGCAGAGTGGGTACAGCCGGCGAGGCGAGCCCAGGAGAGATATTGGCTGTGTGTAATGCTCTGAGGGCGCCTAAGAAGACGTATGGTCGGACTTGGGGAATTTCATTTAATGCGCATGCAAGAAGAGCTCCCAAAGCTCCATGTCATGTGTGCGTGCCTGATCAGGGGTTTCCAAGGGCATTTGTTGAGGGCAGCGGGCAACAGGCGCCAAAGAGCACAGCCGCAGGCAACCAGGCAAGGTGCCTTGTGAGCAATCAGCTTAGACACACATTACCAAAGGCATGTCCATCCTACAAACACCTATCGGTGCACTAAGCTAATGACCTGCCCACATGCCAAGTGAACCCACCGGGCGCAGGGAAGCTTGGCCCGGGGTACGCAGGGAGGGGCGGCAAGGGGGAAAGCACACTGGTGCACCTGCAAAGAGGATGGGATAGGAAATGGAGGTGGCTTGCTTTTTGCTGGGGCCTTTGGTGCTGGGCCCTTTCCCGCTGCGCAAGGCCCAAAGCCCTGGATGGAGCATGTGGGCGAGCGGCATGCAGCATCAATGACATGGGCGAGCGACGGATGGGCGCGGATGGGTGCAGATGGGCGCGGGCGAGTAGGGACTGCCTGACAAGGTTGAGGAGCCACTCCAGGTTTCAAAATCAGAGACTCTCGAGGCGATTGCTGTGCTTGAACAAAAAGGGGGAGGGGCCGCGCCTGCAAGAGGAGGGGTAAGGGGGGGCGGGAGGAGCGTGCGCGCATACACCCCAGAGGCATGCGCTGGGACTCCTTCAGACAAAACGGGGGAGGGGGCAGAGCGTGCAGAAGGAGAAAGGGGGGGTGGGGAGATGAGCGCGTGCGTGCAGCGGAGGCACGCAAAGGGGGACCCACCCTGGGAGGTCAGCTTCCTGGAGGGCGTTGCCATCGGGGCACTGGAGGACGCCGGAGCACACATAGGCTGTGCAGGATGTTGCGGGGCACAGCTCACAAGTGGCCACGCCACCACCCTGCGCATGATGGACACGAGCTGGTGCTGTTGGTACAGGACCTGGGCGCAGGGGCGCGGGGGGAGAGGGGGGGGGGGCTGCAGGCAGGAGGAACGTGCTGAGCACCGCCCCAGCTTGCTTGCACGCAGGCAATTCAAGAGGGCCCGGATGCAGTAATGATGGACGAACGAGGAGATAGAGCAGGCAAGGCCGGTGACAGGGAGGAGCAGATGCAATTGCTGTTGTCTGGGCATCAGGCCTGGGTCTGTTTGGGTCCTCTGAGCAGGCTGTGCTGGCTTGCACGCATGCAGACATGCATCTCATGGTCAAATGCCACGTACCAGCTCCACCAGGTAGAAGTGCTCCTTGCATCGTGTGCACGATTCCTGGCTGTTGACAGTGGTGCATTCCTTGCACGAACTCTGGGAGCATGGCGGTGGCGGGGGGGCCCAATCAATGGTCGCAAACACAGAGATGCTGTCGTCCTCGGAGTCCTCAACACCAAAGTTCAACCCTGCACCAGAAGTGGCGCATCAAGAAGCATGAGTGACATGTGCAACTACCAACGATCGAGCCGGCAGGCTCACGGCCCCAAGAGGCTCAAAACACCTAAAAAAAAACAGCCCAAGGGCACAGACCCACCCCAGGGCACAGACCCAGCCCAAGGGCACAGACCCAGACCCCAGCCCTAGGGCTCAGACGACCCTCCCAGGGTCCATGCCGAGCCGCCACCCATAGACAAACCCAAGTTGGTACCAGGAACCCACAGACTTTCTTGGGCATGCTCCTCGCCAAGAGTGCCTAACAGCACCTTAACTATGATCGCACACCCCCACCTTGGCCAAAGCACATGCTGCGCAGTTCTGTGCGCACACATGTGTGGAAAAAGCCGGCGCTGACTTCTAACACCACATGATCACGGAGCACCTCCACGCGCGTGGGCACCTGTGGCCATGAACATCACTTACGTGTGTGACTCATGCTTCATATGAGCATGAATGTGCTTCATGCTCATGCGTGCTGTTACCAATACCACGAGAATACGCGCAGTCGCGCAGCGTGCCTGGGATGGCACAAGCAGATGTGGTGTCAGCAATGTGTGGGTGTTAAGGTGCAAGTGTGGGTGCGTGTGCATGTGCGTGTGCGAGCTTGCCTGTGGGTGTGCATGCACATGCGCGTGTTGCACTGTTGGGTGAGGATGGAGAGAAGCAAAGTAGCCAGCAGGCAGGAAAGGTGCCTTACAGCCACAAGCATTGGGACTGTTAGAGTGGACAGCATTGAGCAGGCACTTTAAAGGCCGCCAAAGCAGGGCCATGCACCCGTAGAGGGACCAAGCAGGGCTGCACCCAACGAGCTGTACCCAAGGCCACTCCTAGGCGGCAAAATGTCCCTACACAGCCGCACCCTAAGCAGGCAGAGCTCAGAAGCAAGGAGCAGGACTACAGGTTACTCTTCAACAATTGGCATGGGTTCCTCAGACAGGCAAACCTCCACCCCTAGACCAGGCTCTGTGGGGTCCAGGGAGAAGGCCACTGCTTGGGGCCACGTGCTGGCTAACAGAGGCATGCAATGCCTGAGGCAAACAATGGCACGCACGGAGATCCTGGGCTTTGACGGGGCACATAGGGGCATCCAGGAAGAGCGCGCACACGCACACACACACGCTCCCACAGGCAAACACAGGTGCACAGTCTCTCTCCAACACACGACAACCCACCGTGACAAGCTCAAGCACAGCCTCTTCGCCCGGCTGCACTTGGCCCGAGCTGTTGTCCCCCCAGCACAGCACCTCGCCCCCCCTGCCCCATGCACATGCATGCTGGTCGCCCACCACCACGCCCACGACAAATACCCCGCTGTCGTTGCTTGAGATGACCTGCGCACCCGCATGACAGTAAGTGCTTGTGTGTGTGTGTATGCGTGTGTATGTGTGTGCAAGCGCGCACGTGTTTGCAATGGCAAGGGTTGGCACAGGGAGGCTCAGGTCGTGTTAGCAAGTGGCCCAGCCTCTGCTTAGTGCCCACAGCTGCCTGGCTCACAAAAAGTAGCCATGGGCAGAGAGGTCCTTGTGGCGTGTGCAAAGTCGCGCACCCATAGAAGCGGCGCTCATTCGTGCGCTGGGAGGTGCATTGCTATTCTGTACGCTGAGTTGTGCATGGCACGCGGGCCATGCACGCTCACGTGTCCATCAGCTTGTGCTGCACGGAGGCTCTGCTCATCCCCTGCGTGCACTGGCTGAGGCCCATGCGCACCTGGGTGGGGCTGCTGGCGTCGTCCACAGTCCCGGAGCCGAGGAGGTAGTTTGTGCCGCTCCCCCAGCAGTAGCAATTACCGAGGCTCGTGTACGCACACACGGCATTGAAGCCAGCGAACACCCCCATCCACTCTCCCCCATCCGCGGACGCGTTCAGCTGCAGTTGCAGAGCAACAGGCGCGAGCACTCGTAGGCCGCGCGTGCGCACGCATGTATGCACAAACACGTACGCATGCACGCACGCACGGGTGTGTGCGTGCATTTGTGGGTCACGTGTGCTTGGGCGAATGCAGGTCCCCCCGGTGTTCTGTGGGTGTGCTGCGGGCACTGCACTTCGAGCTGTAACACGAGCAGGTGTGCAGGCTGCATGCCCCACGCCCGGTCCAGCATCACCTTTGCAAAGCATGACTTCACACTCAGATGGCAGGGAGGATGCATGCGGCATGCCGGCAGCCAAACAACTCCTGCAACTCCTGTCCAGGAGGCGCGCCAGCTGGCACGGCAGCAAGGACAGACACTCGTCTCTAGAAAGCGCACGCTCTCCCCACCTGTGTCGGGACCTTGGCCTCAAAGACTCCGCTGCCCAGGCCAAGCAACCCGGTCTCAAAGACGTCTTCCCCCCAGCAGTACAGGTCAGCAAGCCAAGTCACCCCACAGGTCACGAACTGGCCGGCCACCAAGTGCACCCATCCTGCTCCCCAGCTGTTTTTCACGTGCACTGGTGTGGCATGGGAAGACCTGTTCCCTTGCCCCAGCTGGTAGTGCTCCCCGCTGCCCCTGCAGGCGACAAAGAAAAAGCCCCCGGCCGTGGTGGTGTCAGGATTGCGTTGCTTCAGCTGGGAGCCTTTCCTGGAGCCCTGCTGCGCTGTCCTGGCAGGCCCACACGCCGTGGTGTGGACAGCACAGCACAGCCTTCACGCAGCTATTCCTGTGCACTTTTCACATGGCGGCGCTTGTTGTTGTGATGATGACTGGCATGCTAGGGTACTGATCACCAGCGTCCCCTGCCATTGATCACTGCGATGCCATTGATCACTGCCATTGATCACTGCGATGCCATGATATCCGCCTGTTGGAGCACACATCACAGGTATGTTGTGAAATTGATCGCCGGCCGCCTCCAGCCCTCTGATTGCGGGAGGCCAAATACATATGCCTCGGCACTGACTACCACTGGCATGCGCTCGTGCAGCCAAGAGCTCATTGCATGCGCCCGCGCACCCACCAGCAGTAGCCCTCCCCGAACCAGGTGATGGCGCATGCGTGGTCATGGCCCACGCTAACGGACTCCACATCCCGCAAGGCGCACACAGGGACGGGCGTGGGACTGTCCTCTGTGTCCCCATTCCCGAGCTGCCCATCCGCATTCCTGCCCCAGCAGTACCTGCAGGCCCGCGGGCAAGCAGCAGGGTGAGCGCGTTGATGTGCGTGCACGCAACATGCGACCATGGTACATGGCTGCCGTAGCCAGCACGTGCCTGCCAGCGCACATGAGACCAGCAGCACGAGGCCCACCCCACAGCAAGGGGCGCGCCATGCGCAGCACTTCTGCAGACGGCAAGTGAGCAGTGAAGATAGCACGCCCGTGAGCACTCACAGCACGTATGTGCCCAGCTGCACGGCGCAGCCAAACAGGGGCCCCACATCCAGCATATGCCACTGGTCTCCGGCGGCATGCGCCAGCGGCTCCATGGCCTCCATGAGCACCAGGTTTCCGGTGCCGAAGCTGTCCCCCACGTTAACGGCGCCGTCGTTGGCCCAGCCCCTGGGAACATGCACACGAGCCGTGCTCGCGTGGGTGGGTGCAAGACCAAGGGTGTGATGGTGAGTGCATACCCATGTGCACGTGCCCGCCACTCAGCAAGGGAGGGGATGAGTACTGCTGAAGGATACCGAAGCCTTGTCAAAGTGCCGGTTCGCGCCAACCCACCCTACAAAAGGGCAAGCATGGGCTGGGGCAGGTGGGTTGAAGTTGCCCACGCGCTGAACAGTCCCCATGGATGCGCGTGTGTGCCTGAGGAGAAAGATGGTGGCCTGAACACACGGGGGACATTGCGCTGTCGTTTAGGAGGCCCATGCCAGAGGCACAGGTTGATGGGCTCGTGCGCACCACCCAGCAGTGCCGGCCAGCCATGCGGTTGCGCTCTTTGCAGCAGGACTGCAAGTAACTACAGAGTGCACTTTTGTCACATGCTCGCACCAGCAGAATGCTCGCGTGGCATTGATGCCACAGGTGACCTCGCCTCGGCCCCTGATGATGTTGTGGGCCTGGACATGAGGAGGAGGGGGGGGAGGAGACCCTGCAGCGTGGCACAGGCGGTGGAAGGGGGGAGCAGGGCAATTCATAACCAAGAAAAGATCAGTAAGACCCCTCAATGGAGCGATCGAAAGGGAACCGGGGGAAGAGCGGCATGCAGGAGGGGTTTGGATGGCTCATGCCCTCAAGTATCTCTTCTGTGCAGGCCCCCAGGTACCTGTTTATTCACAGGGCATGCTATTAAGGGGCGCACAAGGTGTTAGGCCTTGGAACGAATGATTTTGGCTCTTGAGTATCTGAAAGGCCCCTGCATGTGGGTCACTGGACACATGGCTTGCAGATGCAAGGTACACGGCCTTACCTTCTACACGTAAGATCCTCTTCCCTATGTTCTCCTCAATTATCTCCAGCTCTGTCAACTGTTTGGAAGACAGTCGCCCCTCTGCTTCACTGTGTGCCCTTGTTCGCTGCCATGCCCCAATGGGATATAGATCCTCAACTCCAGCTCCCTCACCCCCACCTCTTCTACCTGTCAAGCAGGAGATATTGAGGGTCGCAATCTGGGTGTCTGGACCTGCTCTGACCAGGCTACCCGGCCTTTCGTTTCAGTCTAGAACTCACATGTCTCTAACCACACACATGCACACGCACCTGTGATTTTTCCTCTAGAGTGGTGCTGCTCTCGATTAGAGGCATCACCACACGTAGCTGCACATACAAGAACAGCAAGCAAGCCTGCCCGAACAAGCATGTGGCTAGGATGCTAGCATCCTATCCGTCAGGCAGATCTGGATTCGTATCGTGACACCATATCGTAACAAAGTAAAAATTTTAACACTGAGCGGCGAATGGCCCGTCTGCATTTGCAGTCCCCGGAACGGAAATAAAAGAAAACAAATTATGACCAATATTATAATTTCCTGCGTTCATGCACACATCCGGTAGTTGACGGAAGTAAGGGAGGAGGCCCAAACGCCACTGACTACAGCATGGGTAGGTAGTAGCCAGACAGTTTGTGTATGTCCATAGAATTTGAGAATCAGGGGGAGGGTTGGATCCATTTGTGTGCTGACTGGGAGCACAGAACTGGGTTCTGACGTGGTGGTCCCGTCTTCCCTCCCACACCGCAGCAAGAGCTGCTCACGCAGATTCAAGCTCAATCAAGCAGCTTCATGTATGCTGTAAGCTTGCCCTATTCAGCCTTTACTTTGTTTCAGTCTAGAATTTCTGAGCGCTCTTAAAACGACATGCATTGCTTCCTCGTTCTGTTTCAAACCCCAGGAATTCCCAAATTCTACCGCTGGCTCTCCGAGCGCTACCCGCTGGTTAACAAGACCATCTCCTCCTCTGAAGGCCCCCCTGTGGTGGATGCCCTGTACCTGGACATGAATGGCATCATCCACAATTGCACACATGCCAACCAGCAGGAGATCAAACTTACCAAGGACGAAATGATTGTCCGCATGTTTGACTACATCAGCAAGCTGGTGCAGATCATCAAACCGCAGAAGTTGCTGTTCATGGCCATAGATGGTGGGTTGCGCTGGGCGGCACGTGCAGATCCAGGCCGCCTGTGGTGTCAGGCAGTGCAGCATCATGTTCGCCTGCATAGTAGGCGACTGTGCACAGCTTGCACATACATCCTCACCTTCCCGTGTGATCATGCGACAGCCCCAATCCATTGCAGCTGGTGCCACCGTATCGAGCGGGAATGATTGTGTCACGACTGCTGGTGATGGCTGTGATAGCAATGGTGGTGGTGGTGGTGGTGGTGGTGGTGCTGCTGCTGCTGCAGGGGTAGCACCACGCGCCAAGATGAACCAGCAGCGCTCACGCCGCTTCAAAGCCGCCAAGGATAGACTCGATGTGAGTAAATGCCAAGGAGCACGGCACTCAGCCGCATGTGCACCACGCTCATGTGCGCCTCTGCCTGCGTTGCCTTCACACGCCTGTGAAGCCTTTGGAGAATGCCATGTTAATCTGCGAGCACGGACAGTGGCAGGCTGCCAAGCGGATGAAGACATGATCCCGGCTGCCAAGCAGATGAAGACACGATCCCGATGATGAAAACATGATCCCGATGATGAAGACGTGATCCCGATGATGAAGACATGATCCAGGCTGCCCCATTCCTGGGCCCTCAGCACATATGTCTTCAAATGCCACCCTAATGCAGGCCGAGAAGGAGCTCCTAAGGAAGGGCGAGCCCCTGCCGGAGCACTCCTTTGACTCCAACTGCATCACGCCCGGCACAGTGTTCATGGATGAGCTGGGCAACCACCTGCGCTTCTTCATCCGCAAGAAGATTGCTGAGGACCCACTGTGGCAGGGCCCGCGCATCGTCTTCTCTGGTGCGCAGAGCAGTGTGTGCCCGTGCGTGATGCTTGCCTGGATGCGGGGTGCATGCGCATGCAGGGGCTTGTGTTTGTGTGTGTGCGCGCATGTGTATGTGTGCGTGTGTGTATACGTGTGCATGTGCGTGTGCGTGTGCGTGTGTGCGCGTGTGCGTGTGCGTGTGTGCGCGTGTGCGTGTGTGCGTGTGCGTGCGCACGTCTGCATGTGTGCACGTGGGTGTCGGTGTGGGTGTGGGTACGGGTGCGCGCGCGCACTTTGTCCTCTTAACCACACCGTGGTTAGCATGGCACCTTCGTGTGAGTTTGCACGTGTTTGTGTGCTGCTAAGGCGGTGCCGATGCAGAAAACGTAGTGCATGAGCGGGTGCGCTACTGCTCAGTTTGGCGGCTAGCTTGTGAGGAGGCATTGCGCTGTGCCTTGGTGGCAGAGTTGCGGTGATGGTCCGTAAGAGTGTGCCTCTCAGCAGCTCAGGATGGAGCAGGTGAGACATAGGCATGGTTCAGGATGGAACAGGTGAGACATGGGCATGGTTCAGGATGGAGTAGGTGAGACATAGGCATGGTTCAGGATGGAGCAGGTGAGACATAGGCATGGTTCAGGATGGAGCAAGTGAGACAAAGGCATGGTTCAGGATGGAGCAGGTGAGACATAGGCATGGTCCAGGATGGAGCAGGTGAGACATAGGCATGGTGCTGAGCCGCAAGCCACCAATGCAGGCAAGCCCGGACCTCATGCACCTGTTCTGCAGCTACCGATACAGTCGAGCCTAGGCGCCAAGATAGGTACAAGATTATTGATTCTGCACAGGACCTGGTTGGTCTTGGGGGTGTGATTCTATGGCAGTGTGCTCCGCTCCCCTGCATCCTGCCCTCACCCTGCCTGCATCTTGCGCGCACCCTGCATGCAGGGCATGACGTGCCAGGAGAAGGGGAGCACAAGATCATGGAGTACATCCGCTGGGAGAAGCGCCTGCCCACCTACCAGCCCAACCAGGTGCGAAGTGAGGTTGTTGCGTGTGCTCGCTCGGGGTTGTGGTGGATTGGGCATGCTAGGCACATCGATGGGGTGGTGTGAGGGCTTTCCTTGCTGCAATGCTGTCCATGCTCCCCGGGCTGGTACAGCATGTCAAGTTCATCTGTGCAGCTGGTCACGTGCATCTGTACAACTGGACAAGTTAAATTGTGCAGCTGGACAAGTTGATATGTGCAGCTGGACAAGTTCATCTGTGCGGACAGGCAGGTCTATCTGTGAAGCTGGACAAGTTCATCTTCGCACAATCTTGGCATTAGTCTGGCAAGGCTGGGTGTGCCTGACAGTGGAAGCATGTCCGCTGGGGAGCTCTGCCCTGTGGAGGCAGGCATATGGCGTTCTGTTTGACATGCCCACTGCCAGCATGCATCCCCTCATGCACTATGTCGTGTCACTTTTCTTGTTTGCACCTTATGGGCTTTCTCTGTG
>LFCJ01003403.1_pt1 | contig 11655 bp, 12 predicted proteins | sample 643141 | NCBI WGS metagenome assembly LFCJ01 (sample SAMN03766243, study PRJNA286221) | soda lake metagenome | biome: soda lake; feature: Kulunda steppe; material: water; isolation source: sample B1-Br-g2 brine of Lake Bitter-1 | place: Russia: Kulunda steppe | collected 2010-07 | reverse complement strand
TATGCCCCCGAAGAGTTGATCGGCGAAGAGTTGGCGGTACTCATGCCCGATCGACTACGTGACGAGCATTTCGCGGCGTTCGAACGGTACCTTCGGACGGGCGAGCGAACGATCGACTGGGAGAGTGTCGAACTGCCGGCAAAACACACCGACGGCCACGAGGTCGCACTCTCGATCACTTTCGAGGAACATCGCTATTCCGATAGACGAGTCTTTTCAGGCATCATGCGTGATGTCAGCAAATCGAAAGCCCGAGAAAAGAAACTCCGCCAGCGCAAACAAGAAATCACGATGCTCCAACAGGTATTCTCGAGAGTGTTCCGGCACAATATTCGGAACGAACTCAGCGTCGCAGGAGGGCACATACACGATATCGAAGCGCGAACAGACGACGAGGCAATCCAACAGCGTACAACCGCTGCGTTAGAATCCATAGAACGACTGTTGAGCCACGCAAAAAAGACCCGGGAGATCGAACGGGTAGTCGATACGAATCCAACACACACCGTCCGGTCGCTTCCCTCGCTCGTCTCGAATGCCGTCGAATCCTACCAGAGAGCAGACACTGCGGTGACCATCGAAATCGACGTCGGCGACGTCTCAGTTCGAGTGATCGATGGCTTTCAGACTGCGATCGAAACTGCCGTCGAAAACACTATCGAACACAACCCGGAACCGGTTTCGATCACTGTCCGGTCAGAGCTACACGACGAGACGGTCGACCTCCGGCTCATCGACGACGGTCACGGGATCCCAGCACACGAAGTTGCGGTCCTCACAGAAGAAAACGAAACCGCACTTAGCCACGGCTCTGGCGTCGGCCTGTGGCTCATGAAATGGTACGTCGAAAAATCCGACGGGAAACTCGAGATCAGTGGCGGTGATTCCGGGACGGAAGTTACGATGTCTCTCAAGCGAGCGTCCCAGACACATCTCTCCTAACTGAGTGTGAGAGTCTGCTATCTAGTATCACCGTTGGTGGTCCGTAATGAACTACCCCTGCCTACTCGCTCGCGCTACCGTGCTCACTCCTTGAGGAAGGAGTCTTGCCCGCCTGCATTTTACATAACCCTAACTGACCGTATGAGACGTATACGTCCGTCCTTATTCGAGGGGCCCGAAAAATCGAGACTTGTGACTCGAGCGCTGCGATTTCGCCGTAGTGCTGGTCGAAAACAGCTACTCCGAGGGGTATTCGGTCCGCTCGTAGAGGTACATCGCTTTCCACAGGACGTCTTCGACGTCGTCGTTGCTCGAGAGGTCGTCGAGTTTGCGTGCGGCCGGTTCGGACAGGTCAATTGCGGGCATGGATAGACCATCGACGCGGTCCCTAATAAAAGTACGCTATTTCGTAATTGAGTTAATTTCGAGCTGATAGGACACTGCTTTCTCGTCTAGGTCAGAGTCCGGACGGACAGCCAGGTCTGCTGATGGGGCCGTCGTCGCCGGAATCGTAGCCGAGTGCCGCGGCAACGTCGACCAGCCCCGCCCCCTGTTCGGTATCGCTTGCGCCGAGGTCTTCGGCCGTCTCGAGCAATCGCTCGCGGGCCTCCGACGGGGAGTACCCATCAGCCAGGAGTGTCGCGGCCGCACCGGCGACGTGTGGTGAGGCCATCGAGGTGCCACTGTGGACGGCGTATCCGTCGACATCCGCCGAACAGACGTCCGCTCCAGGGGCCGCGATATCCACCTCGGGACCGGTCGAGGAAAAGCCGGCGATGGTGTCGTCGATATCGGTGGCCGAAACGGCGAGAAACTCGTCGTAGGCTGCCGGGTAGCCGACGGAGTTCGGTCGGCCGAGATTGCCAGCGGCGGCGACCGGGAAGACGCCTGCCTCGAGGGCGTACTGGCCGGCCGCTTGCAAGGCTGGTGACTCCCGCGGTGAGCCGAGGCTGAGATTGATCACGTCCCAGCCCTGGTCGGCAGCATGCCGGATTGCCTCGACGATCGCCGAGGACCGACAGCCGCCAGCCCCGCCACAGACTTTCAACGCGTGAACTGTCGCGTCGGGCGCGACACCGACGACGCCGCCGTTACTATCTTCAGCAGCGATGGTTCCTGCAACGTGGGTCCCGTGGCCGCGGTCGTCCGACCACGGGTGGTCACAGCCTCGACAGTCGACCCACGACTCGTGAGTTCCCTCAGCGTTCGGATCGGCCAGATTCATCTCCAGATCGGGATGGCTGCCGTCGATACCATGATCGATAACGCCGACATCGACGCCCTCGCCCGTCTGTCCCTCGGCGTGGGCGACATCGGCGTCGATCCGGTCGATCCCCCACGGGAGCGTCTGGTCTGCTGGCTCCCCGGTTTCGGTCTGTGCTGATACGTGAGTCAGGGGATGATCGGGTTGAACGAACGCGACGTCCTCACGGGCGAGCAACGACTCACGTCGGTCTCGTGAAAAGATGCCACGGACCAGTTTGATCGACGTATGCTCCGTCAGGTCGATCCGTCCCGTCTCACTATCCGAAACCGATGCGGCGGCGACCGCGCCATCGGTCGATGTGGTCCCGACGATGTACTGATCCAGCCACTGATAGACGGACACAGCGACTCCGAGGCCGAGGGCTCCCGTCCCGGCGCTTTTCAACAGATCACGCCGCGACCACGCGCGTCGTCCCATATGTGACGCTATTGGTCGATATCACGGATAAACCTTGCAACCAATACTCTCAAACGAAACTCTCAATTGCAACAATTTTACTCCCGTTCCAGTTCGATATCCTCACGCGACCGAGTCGACGCTCGCTCGAGGTGTTCAGTGTCGTCTTCGAGCGAGTCGCGATCGACTGGTTCGTCACGATCGCGGCCAACTGCCGATTCAGTCGCGGTCGACGACTGCGTGACGGAGTCACGCCCTCGAGACGGTGATGTGTCGACGGGAGCGGTCAGTCCCTCCCGCAGGTCATCACCGAAGTGTGCGCCAAACGCCCCGACGGCGAAACTGAGAGCCACCGATATCAGCAACGTCGTGGGGGCGACCGCGCCGAGTGCGGCCACGCCAGCGGTAGCTCCATTTCCGATGACCCCACCCGCCATGACGATCCCGAGACTCGCCAGCGACCCGGCAACGCCCGCCTCGAGCAGCGGCCGCTTTTCCGTGACGAGGCCGGCAACGATCCCACCAACGAGTACCCCGAGGAACGATCCGGCGACGGGAACCAGTGACAGGCCAGCCACCGCCCCGATGGCAACCGCTACGACGGCGATGGCAAACCCACCGAGGGAAAAACCCAGATAGCTGTCGGTCACAGATACTCACTGCAACGGCGAGATAGTTGGGTGTTTTCCCTCGAGTGGGGTGTCGACCGTCTCGAGGACTGCAGGGCCCAGTTTTGGCGTGCTTCGACGACGCACTGTCCAGTTTGCGGTCGTCCGCTTCTCGAATCGGACAGTTTCGGTTTCCACCACGTTTGCTACCGAAATACAAAGAGCAATGAGGATAGAACGTAGATAACTGCACGTTCGAACCATGCTCGAGGCCGTGGTCAGTGCTGGATATGCGACACTGCTTGCAGTGGGTTATCCCGCCCTGTTTACGGTGTTTGTACTCAAGGGAGCGATTATCGGCAAACCCTTGCCGACCTCGGTGTTTTTGCCCGGCTACGTGCTCGCAGTCTCTCCATCCTGGCGGACGGTCCTCGCGAGCGTGCTCGTCGCCTCGCTTGGGTATACGATCGGCCAGTTACTCGTCTATCTTCTTGCCGCTCGAGTGGGCGTCGATGGGGTACGCTCGCTTCCGGGCGTAAGGCTGTCCGACGAACAAGTCGAACGGTCGAATCGACTGTTCCGTCGCTACGGCGGGATCGGTATCGTCGTCACCAATCTGGTTCCGTACGTCGGGAGCTTTGCGTTGATCCCCGCAGGACTCACATCCTATCCGTTCGGCCGGGCAGCCGTCTACGCGTTTCTCTCGACGTTGCTCAATTATGCCTTGGTCATCTGGTTCGTTACCGGGACCGTCGGGCTGGTCGTCGGGACATGAGCTTACAAAACAAGCCGGACAGTCGCTGACGCCTAACTACGAGACGGGTTCGGCCGATCGGCTCTCGATGTCCTCGAGGACGGCTTCGGCGTGGCCCTCTGGTGAGACTCCCTCGTAGGCTGCGTCGATCGTTTTCTCCGGCCCGACGACGTACGTGTTTCGGAAGACGCCGTCGAAAACGTTACCGAACATCCGTTTTTCGCCATAGGAGTCATACAGCGTCGCGACCTCGCCTTCTTCATCCGAAAGCAGATCGAACTCGAGGTCGTACTCCTCGGCGAACGTCGCCAGGTCGGAGACGGGGTCGTCGCTGATCCCCACGACCGAGATGTCGTCGCGGCCCTCGAGGGCGTCATTGAATTCGTTTGCCTCGATCGTACAGCCGTCGGTGTTCGCCCGGGGATAGAAGTAAACGATCACGTGGCCATCGAACTCGGAGAGTCGGACGAGTTCGTCATTTTGGTTTCGCAGTTCGAACTCGGGTGCATCCTCGCCAGCGTCGAGCATGGCTGCGTGTTCGCGAGCGCCGTTGTATGTATTGTGATTTGGGCCTTCTCGAGAACAGTTGATCACTCGAGGCGTTCGGCCGCTTCGCGTTCGACCAGCGGCGTCGCGTTTTCCTCGGGGAGGGTGACGACGTCGTCAGCCGAGAGGGTGTACTCGCGGGCGTCGACGCCGAGAATCGAACCGATGTCCTGTGTGATTTTGACCGTCATCCGATCGACGTCCCCGGTCGTGTCTGGCTCGTCGGCTGGAGTGGTCGTCGGTTCAGTTGCCCGATCACCTGGGGGCGCTTCCGACGATGGCGTCGGCTCGGGTGGCGCTTGTGGCTCCGATGGTTCACTCGAGCGGTCGTCGGTCGACGCCGGCCCGCCACCCATCGCTGCCGCCGGCGAGAGGCCGTCCGAATTGGATTCGGCCGTGGGTTCTTCCGGCGGTGAAGTCGGGTCGGGATTGGACGTGGTCGCCGATTCGGGGTCGGCCTCGGCCGACGACGTAGCTACTGAATCGATGTCGGCGGCCGACTCCTGGGTCATCTCTGAACTCGGATCGTCCGTTGTCGACTCGGCATCGACCAGTTCACCCTCGAGGACGTCAAGCACTCGGCTCTTGTTGGATTCGATGCGGGAGACGAGGTCAGCAAAGAGATCCTGTTCTTCGGCTGTCAGCCCCTCGTCGTTTGCAGGCATCCCCGCGGCGGCGAGACTGGCCTGTTTGACGAGTTTGCCCATTCGCCGTTCGTAGACGGCTTCGACGACGTCTTTGGCGGTCTCGATCTCGTCGGTCAGCCGACCCACTTCGGGCGATGAAAAGGGATCCTCAGCCTGTTCGGCGATCCGGTCGCGCTCGTCCTCGAGGTCGGAGATATACTCGCCGACCTCCTGGTAGAAAGAGGGGCGAAGATTCTGGAGACTGTCTTTTTTCCGCTCCGTGCTCTGGACCGAGCGCAATTCGTCTAAATTCATTCTTTTTCCTTTTCAGCCCTGCCGCGTGTCATCAGGAACACGCCGACGTACTCCGGAAGTGACTGGTCTCCCTCGGGGACCGTAAAACTATCTCCTCGTAGTTCGACGAGTCCGCCATCGGTGACCGACACTGCAATCTCCTGGCCGCAGAACGTCTCCGGGACGGCGTCGACGAGCGGATCGAACGCAGCGAGTTCCTCGCGGTCTAATCGCACCGTCTCGAGGCCACTGCCGCCGTGGAGACTACCCGGCAGCCGGATAAGCCGGTTCGTATCGGTCGTCACCGGCTCGTCGATCGGGGCATTGTCTCGCTCGACGGCAATCGTTGCGAACCGTTCGGCCAGTTGCGAGACGGCCGTGTGGACGGTCACATTGCCCGCTTCGAGCCCGTCGCGGTTGTTTCGTGCGGCGTTTAACGTCGCCGTTGCCTTTCCCTCGCCGATGCCATCGAACGATTGCAGGCGTCCTAAGGCGTCGTCGTCGTCCATCTCGAGGAGTTCGTCGATAAACGACATAAAATGGGTGTGGGTTCGTCTCCCCCAGCCGCCTTCGGTCTGGAGGGTTCGGCGTTCGGTCGGCGTCTTCCGGCCCAGCCCGGCGACCGTCTCGGTCTCGATCAACTCCTCGTACTCGAGGCCGATCCCGCGGACGTAGTCGACGATCTCACGGCGGTGTTCCCGTTCTAACTGCAAGACCGCCTCGTCGCGGACGTGGACGTGATAGCCCCGACCTCCCGAAAAAACGATCTCGATGTCTTCGAATCCGAGGTCGTTTTCGAGAAACTCGAGTAGCCGCAAGAGGGCGTCTTTACATTTAGCGAGCATCTCGGCGTAGGTATCCTCGCCGAGGGTTACCGAGGGAAGGTGGTCGGCGTCTAAATCGAAGATGAGGTCGGCTGACTGCCAGTCTTTCTCGTGCATCGAACTCGCACCGGGGTCTCTGAACCGACCGGCCGAAAAGTAGACGTGTCGAGGCCGTTTGCGAACGAGAAAATCAGAGAGGTCGCCGAGTTCGAGCAACGATCGATGGCGAACCATCGTCGTTCCTGGCGTATCAGTCCAGGGAATAAATCCCCACTCGCGCTCGTTGGCCGCGGGCGGCGGTGTCAGCTCTGTCCGCCGGTAATGATCCCGAAATCGACCACGAAGATAGGCCCGCGTTCGCTCCTCCATGCGCCTCGAGTACTCTCGAGTGTGAGCGTATAACGGTGTTGAATCGAGCGACACATGCTATCGGCACAACCGGCCCTATCTTCGCATCAGTTCCGAGAGCCGATCGGTGATGCCAACGTCGGGACCGAGTTTTAGATAGTAGGCGTCGCCGCCGTCTTCGTAGTAGCTGTCGATTCGGCGTTTGATCTCGAAGCCGAGATGTTCGTAAAACTGGAGGGCGTTTTCGTTGCTGGTGCGGGCGTGACAGGTGATTGTATCGTGGTCGTCTGCGACGTGAGCGATGAGTTTCTTGCCGAGCCCTTCGCCTCGGTAGTCGGGGTCGACCGCCAGAAAGAGGACGTAGCCGTCGCGGCGAACCGCCGCAAAGCCGATCAGGGATCCACCCTGAAAGTATCCGTGTACTTTCGAGCGTCGGTAGGCGTCGGCAAAGAAATCGTACCGCTGTTTGAGGACTCCTTCCTGGCGATTGATCGTTTCTTTGAGCTGCCAGGCATCCTCGACGAACTCGTCGCTTCCAGGAGCAACGACACGACTGTCGATATTGACGCTCACTACCACACCCTTACAGTGTCGACAATATAATTCCACCGGCAGCCTCCGCGTTCTAACGACCACTCGAGAGTCAAGTACCACGCCAAAATACCAGTAGACGAACCTCTCGTCTCTACGAACGAACCGATGGGCCTACGACGTTCCCACACGAACTCACGACGAGATGGGATACGACCTGCGCGCTCACACCGCCGATATCGCCGTCGAAGCGACCGGCAACTCACTCGAGTCGGTGTTTGCTGCCGTCGCCGATGGCTTCGCTGCGGCGTCGTGCGATGACATTCCCGACACCGGTGATCGATTCCCGATTTCCGTCGTCGCTGAATCCCGAGAGGCGTTGCTGTTTGACTATCTCGACGAACTTGTCTACCTGCGAGACGTTCGAGCCGAACTGCCGGTCGACCACGAGGTGACATACATAGACCGGTCCGACGAACCGGACGACGGATCGGCGGGCTGGTCACTCGAGGCGAGCGCTCGCGGCGTTGCCCTGGATCGAATCGACGCTCGTGAAATCAAGGCCGTGACGTATTCGGAGATGCGACTCGAGCGAACCGACGATGGGTGGGAAGCGTACGTCGTATTCGACGTCTAGACGGCACACCCGAACGTGTAGCCATCGGCTCCCGCAGCAACTCCCAGCCAGTTGCCCGTCCTCTGGTGGACGAGGTCACCGACGAAGAGACGAACATCTTTCAGCGTCGCTAACGGAGGTCCACTATGACCCAAACGTTCGACGCCGACGGCATCACGCTCGAGCAAGTGCGTGAACACGTCTGGGAGATTCCCCAGACCGGCGAGATGCGCGCGCCGGCGCGAGTGCTTGCAAGTCGTGGGCTGTTAGAAGAGATCTCCGAGGACAAAACACTCGAGCAGATCACGAACACGACCCACTTGCCGGGGATTACGAAGTACGCGATCTGTATGCCCGACGGCCACCAGGGGTATGGCTTTCCCGTCGGTGGTGTGGGCGCACTCGACGCCGAAGACGGCTGTATTTCGCCCGGAGCGGTCGGCTATGACATCAATTGTGGCGTCCGAATGATGCGGACGAATCTGACCTATGGCGAGCTCCAGGGCCACGAAGAGGAACTCGTCGAATCCTTGTTTGCCAACGTTCCGTCAGGATTGGGCGGCGGCGGTATCGTCGAAGCCGGCGTCGACACCGTCGAGGAAATCTTAGAACGCGGCGTCGAGTGGGCACTGGAGGCAGGCCACGCCGTCGAGGATGACCTGTTGCACTGCGAAGACGAGGGCGTCCGGCCGGGTGCCGACGCCGAGAAGATCAGCCAGAAAGCCAAAGATCGGGGCAAAAATCAGATCGGCTCGCTGGGGTCGGGCAATCACTTCCTCGAGGTCCAGCGTGTCACGGATATCTTCGACGATTCGGTCGGAGACGCGTTCGGGCTCGAGGAAGAACAGATCGTCGTGTTGATCCACTGTGGCTCACGTGGGCTGGGCCATCAGACCTGCAACGATTATCTGCGCCAGATCGAACAGCAACACCAGGGGCTGCTAACCCAGTTGCCTGACAAAGAGTTGGCGGCTGCACCGGCGGGCTCACAGCTTGCAGAGGACTATTATGCGGCAATGAACGCGGCGATTAACTTCGCGTGGGTCAATCGTCAGTTGATTATGCACCGGACCCGGCAGGTGTTCGAGCGGGTGTTCGACCGCTCCTGGGAGGAACTGGAAATGGAGTTGCTCTACGACGTCGCCCACAATATCGCCAAAAAAGAGACCCATACAGTCGACGGCCAAAAGCGGGAGTTGTTCGTCCACCGGAAGGGAGCGACGCGGGCGTTTCCGGCAGGTCACCCCGAAGTTCCCGCGGCCTACCGCGACGTTGGCCAGCCGGTGATCATCCCCGGTAGCATGGGGGCGGGCAGCTACGTCCTGCGTGGCGGCGAGAACTCGATGGATCTCACCTTCGGCTCGACTGCCCACGGCGCGGGCCGGCTGATGAGTCGAACGCAGGCGAAAAACGAGTTCTGGGGTGGCGACGTCCAGCAACAACTCGAGCAACAAAATCAGATCTACGTCAAAGCCCAGTCGGGCGCAACGGTCGCCGAAGAAGCCCCCGGCGTCTACAAGGACGTCGACGAAGTCGTCCGCGTCTCCGACGAGCTGGGGATCGGCGATACGGTCGCACGGACGTTCCCCGTCTGTAATATCAAAGGCTGACCTATTTCAACCGAAACGGATTCTCGTCGTCCTCCCCATCCCCCTCTCGCTCGTAGGGTTTTCGCGCCGTGATCGTCACCGTCGCCTCGGGGTCGTCCTCGTCCGACCAGGGGCTGTCGTAGGCTGAAATCTCGAGGTCGGTAACGTCCCACCCTTCCGCTTCGATGAGTTCGACGAGTCGACGCTGGTCGGCGAGCATGTCCTCGTTCATACTCAACGGTTATCGCTCGGGGTCGTATGTCTTGCCCCGAAGTCGCCATGTACCTCCCCTGTCGGCCCACTCGAGCACGTCTCGGGCTCCCTTGATGTGTCTACGAAACCACAATCAGTTACGAGACCCTGGAATATCCGGCGCGCTTAAGCGGATTCGTCTGCAACAGGGTGACATGCTCACCGACGAGTTCGGGCGCGAGGTGACGGGGGTCCGCGTCTCGCTGACGGATCGGTGCAATTTCGATTGCGTCTACTGTCACAACGAGGGCCTCGGTGACACCCGCGGCCCGATGGATCCACAGGACGACGAGATGGACACCGACGACGTCGTCCGCTTTCTCGAGGTCGCTGCGGAGTTCGACGTCGACTCGGTCAAATTCACCGGCGGCGAACCGATGCTCCGCCAGGACCTAGAGGAGATCATCGCCCGAACGCCCGACTCGATGGAGGTCTCGATGACGACCAACGGAACCTTCCTGCCCGGCCGCGCCGAAGCGCTCGTCGATGCCGGCTTACAGCGGGTCAACGTCTCCCAGGACGCGCTGGATCGCGAGCAGTTCGCCGCTGTGACCCAGAGTGGAGCTTACGATGCGGTACTGGAGGGAGTCGACGCGGCGCTCGAGGCCGGACTCGATCCGGTCAAACTCAACATGGTCGTATTCAAACAGACTGCCGGGTACGTCCCGCAGATGGTCGAACACGTCGCCGAAAACGACGGCCTCCAGTTGCAGTTGATCGAGTATATGCCCGAACTCACTGGAAAACCGGAGTGGAACATCGAGATCGAACGCGTCCACAACTGGCTAGCAGAACAGGCGTTCGAGGTCGAACACCGCGAGATGCACGACCGCAAGCGATACTGGATCGCAAGCGACGATGCCGCGGTGGCAGCCGACGGTGGAACGGTCGAAAAACCACTCGAGGCGGGCAACGGCGTTGGGATGGTAGAGATCGTCGATCCCGTTGAGAACCCGACGTTCTGTGCGAACTGTCATCGGGTTCGGGTGACCCACGACGGCTATCTGAAGGGGTGTCTGAATCGCAACGACGATCTAAAACCGATGGGCGAGATGAGCAAACCACAGATTAGGGAGGCGTTTCGCGAGGTCGTCGCAAACCGGGTGCCATACTACGGCGAGTACATGATCAGAAACAGTGACGGGGAGTGGGAAATCAATGATAAGTATATTGACTCGTACGCGAACGTGTAAACCGCCATAGCCTACTCCCTCAGCACATACGCGCCTCGGTCCGTGAGGGTAGAATTTCCACCTCGAACTATGCTGAATCATGTGGTGTTACTTCGAGTAGCTATCAGGTTCAACTCCGAGTTGTAGTTTTAATTATATTTTTGGTTAGTAGACGTATTTTCAAATAGTAACTCCATTCCGGAGTTTTTGTAGCTCGAAAAAGGGGAAAATCTGAAACGGTTTAGCCTATACGGGGTATAAGTATCCGTTTTTGTTAGCAGAAATCATTAGTTGGGAATCCATAACTTGATTGAGGAAGATAGTAGGTTTTAAATATTTATTCAGAAAAATTACTCGCGAGGGGGGGAGTAACACACCCCACACAGACGGTTCGATGGAGGGACCATGTCAAGTGATAACCAGGCTACGACGAACCGAGTGGGTACTGTCAACAGACCAGAACACGTGTGCAAAGAACACGCCAAATACGACGGACGGGAGTTCGTCTGTTCGGAGTGTGGGTTAGTACTCGAAGAGCAAAAACTAGATCGGCGGCCTGCTTGGGGTTCACCAGAAGAACAACGGACGAAACGACAAAACGGTGCACCGATAACTCCCGACCGCCACGATAAGGGGCTTTCAACGCAGATTGGGTATGATGTCGATGACTCCGTTTCGAGTCGGCGCAAACAGATGATAAACCGTATCAGGCAGCAAAACAAGATGTCAAAAGTCGCCTCGAAACGAGAGTATAATCGGGTGTATGCGTTCGTCGAAATACGACGAATCGTCTCATCGTTATCGCTTCCAAAGCCAATACGGAAGCAAGCATGTCAGCTGTTTAAGTCTGCCCAGTCGAAGGATCTACTGAACGGACGATCTATCGAAGG